>JAABUS010000447.1_pt1 | contig 105045 bp, 10 predicted proteins | sample 5560161 | NCBI WGS metagenome assembly JAABUS01 (sample SAMN10711885, study PRJNA513376) | rock metagenome | isolation source: Antarctica rocks | place: Antarctica: Victoria Land, Trio Nunatak nord | collected 2016-01-04
AAAACGAGCCGCTACCGACCTTTAAATAAATAAGCGGGTAATCTATTTATTATTATAATATTTATAATATTATTTACCGGCTAACCGATTTATAAAGATAAATTAAAGAATATAATAATACCTTTTACTCTATTAATAAAAAAGGCTCGTTTATTATTATAAATATATTAACTATAAAAAAGAAAAAGATTTAAATCGATTATAATATACGTATTTAACGGTTCGGTATCGCGTTAAATACGAATATATTAGAATTATTTAAGGATTTTATAAAATTATTAAGGACGTAGCTAGTTATATATATATTAGTTTATATTAAAACTAGTCCCTTTAATTAAGATTCTATTAATAAAAACGAGGTTAAGAAAAGCGATACTATCGTTAATATAATATTTTTTAATAATTCCGTTATTATACCGCCTACGCTTTCTAACGAATTTACGGATTTTAATAATATTCTTTTAAATAAAGAAATAAGTCGATTACCGTTATATAAAGACGGCGATTATATAATTAATATAAAGGGTAACCCGCTATACGGGCCTTTTTATAATTTATCGAATTTAGAATTAATAAAGTTAAGAAGATATTTAAACGATACTTTAGCGAAGGGTTAAATTAGGTACTCTATAAACCCCGCCGGGGCTTTTATCCTTTTTATTTTAAAAAAGAATAATAAACTACGATTATATATCGACTATTATAATTTTAATAAGACTATTATTAAGAATCGCTACCCGTTACTCTTAATTAGTAAAATATTAGATCGCCTAAATAATACTATATAATTCACGAAGTTTAATTTAAAAGATATTTATTATCGAATAAAAATTAAAGAAGGCGATAAATAAAAGATAATATTTTATATATAATATAATCTTTTTAAATATATAGTAATATCTTTTAGTTTAATAAATATATTTATTATTTTTTAAATTTATATTAATAAATCGTTAGCGGGTTTAATAAATATATTTTATATTATTTATTTAAATAATATCTTAATTTATTTAAATTTAAAAGAGGAGTATATTAATTATATATAATAAATACTCGAACGTTTATATAAATATTCCTTATTCGCGAGTTTTAAGAAATACGAGTTTTTTACTCGATTAATTAAATTTCTAAAATTTATTATAAATACCGAAGGTATATTAATAGACGAGTATAAAATTAATATAATTTAGTTCTAATTAAAACTAAAGTACTTTTATAATATATAAGTATTTTTAGGCTTTATTAATTTTTATTATCGATTTATTTATTATTATTCGTAGATAATAGGCCCGTTAACGGGTCTATTAAAAAATAATTAAGATAATAAAAAATTTAATTTATTTAAATAACTTTAAAAGATAGAGTAAATATTTTACCTACTTCGTGATTTATTTTTATATATATCTATTTTAATATACTTTAATCTAGAATTAAAAATTCGGATTAAAATAAATATTTCTAATTTTACCGTAGCTATGATTTTAATATAATTATAAAATAATAATAAATAGTATCCCGTCGCTTTTTAGTCTATAAGATATAAGGTCTAAAAATTCGATACGAGATTTATAATAAAGAGCTCCTCGTAATTATTACGATATTTAAATAATAGTAATACTACCTCGAGGGTAATTTATATAAAGTAGAAATCTTAATCGATTATAATAACCTAAGGGGTTTTTTAAATATTAAATAATTAAATAATCGTTAAGCGCGCTAGGTAATAAGATTTTTATTATTTGATTTCTTAATTTCGTATTATTTTAAGAAGAGTAACCTAGTCGATAACTCTTTATATTATTTTAATTATAAAGACTAAGATAGCTTTTTAAATAATATATTATTTATATTATAATAAAAGTTATTAAATTTAGAAGGTATTAATTAAGGCCCTATTTTCACTATAATATAAGATATATTCGTAGATATAGAAGATCTAGATATAAATAATATTTCGCTAGCGTTAAGTAATATATCCGTAGGCGTTATATAAAATTTAATATATATAAAATTTACGTTACTAGGGTCTTTAAGGCTTACTATAAATTTTTTTTTTTTTTTAATAGTATATTTATCTAGGCCTAAAGAGTTAATACCTAGATAAGAAATTCTAAGGAATTTAAATAAAACGTTTATTTCAATCGATTACGATATAATAAAGGAACTATTTAACCCTATCGCTAGAATAATAGATTATAGGCTATTTATTCTACGTATTATTACTAAATTAATAATATTTTACGAAACGGTTTATAACGCTAAAAATTTATTAATAATTAAAATAATTCGCGCTTTATAAAAGGATAATTCCTTCTCGTAAATAAAAATCGCCGAAATTATATAAACGGATTACTAGCGTTCCGCCGGAGCGTAGATTTTAAATTCTATATTAATTTTTAAATATAATAATAAAATCTATATACTTAAAGAAGGATTAATCCGCGAAGAGTTACTATAACGATATTATAATAATATATTAACGGGATACTTTAGTGTTAAAAAGATAATAAAGTTATTTATTAGAAAATATTTCTAAAGTACTCTTAAGGCCGACGTATAAGAATATATTAATATATATAATATATACTAGCGGGTTAAGGTATATCGATACCGCCTTTATAATAAAATTAATTCTCTATTATATCCTACGGGGCCGTAGAAGGAAATTATAATAAATTTATTACTAGTTTACCTCTAAATAAACGATACGGACGCGTTTATAATATAGTCTTTATAGTTATAAATAGGTATATAAAGATATTACGATATATCTTAATTATAAAAACGATCGACTTTATAAAGTTAATAGAGTTAATATTCGAAGAAATTATTTTAAAGTTTAGAGTTCCTAATAAAATTATTTCCGATAAAGGTTTTATTTTTATAAATATATTTTAGTTAAAAGTATATTATTTAATAAAAATTAAAAGGCGCCTAAATACCGTATTTTATTTATAGACGGATAGTTAAATAAAATACTAGAATTAAACCCTAGAATATTATTTAGAAACCTTTTATTTAAGCGAGTAAAATAACTAGGTAGTATTTTTACTTATAGTAGAATAAATATACTATAATACGCAGTATACGATAATAAAATAGATATTATTTATAGTTATATATAATTATAATCTAGCTCTTAAACCGCGTCTCGAGGGCGAGACGTACGAGGGAGAAATACCGTCGTTATAAAAAAGAATTAAAAAATTAAATACTTTAAGAGAGTATTTAATAAGAGTATAAACTATCGCGGTCGAGGCGTAAAAGCGTAACTATAATAAAAGATATAAATCGAAATCATTTAATATAAATAACCTTATATTATTATTAAATAAAAACTTAATATAAAGATAATTAAATAAGAAGCTCTCTTATAAAGTAATTAAATTATTTAAGATTTTAGATACCGTCGGAATATAAATATACCGCCTAGGATTATTAACTAGTTATCGTATTTGTAATATTTTTTATATATCGCTTTTAGAGCCGTATTATTAACGATAAAGTAATATTTTAATTCTTAATATACCTCTACCGGAATTAATAAATAATACGAATAAATAGAAAATAAAAAAGGTATTAAAAAAGAAGAAAATAAAGAGCGAGGTACTTTACTTTATAAAATAACTAGGATAACTAGAGACCTTTAATAAATAAATTAATATAAATACTTTAGATAACGCGTTAAAACTACGAGAAATATTCGAAGAGAATATAAAGGCGGAAAAAGTATAAAAAGTAAAAAGTAGGAAAAGGAAACGTTATTAATTATTAATTACTATTAACTATTTCTTATTAATAAACTTCGAGCGAGATATATCTTTACGGTTAGCGGGGCGCTCGCGGGTAGGTTTATATCTAAAATAATTAACTTTTTTAATATTAAAACTCGGTTATTTATAAATAAGGACGTAGGCGGGAAATCGAGTTAAAAAATAAAAACCAAAAATAAAACTAAGATTAAAATTATTAACTTTATCTTTAACTTCTTCCTTAGAAGCCTCGCGAGAAGATATTAATTTATTTAAAATATAACGACTCGTACCCTCTATACCGCCGTATTAAGGGCGAGACTTTATAATATTCTTAACTATAAAAACTTTACGATTAAATATTATAACTTTTTATATACCGTTAAAGAATAAAATAGGATCGATAATATCGAGATCGTCGAAAATAAATATAGTAAATTAATTAGTAGCAGGATTAAGGCCGGGAGAAAAGTCGTATTTAAAAGTATTTTATATATATCGCGTATAAATCTTATCCTCCGCTTTATAGTCGACTTTATCTTCGTCCGTCGATTTAAATAAATTATTAAATTAATATTATATAATTTTATTTTAAAGTATATTTATATCCCGGGTAGTAATCCCTCCTTAAAAAATTATTAATATACGAATTATATCTAAACTATATTAATTTATAAAAGTACGAAAGATATTATTTATACCCTCGACGTTTATAATAAACCGAGATATTAATTATAGTATATTCTTCCCCCTTTTAATATTATTACTTTTAAATTTAATCTCCCGAAGAAAGACTATAATATCTTTTATATATTTAATAATATACTAGCGAAGATATTTATTAGGGCCTCGACGTTCTAAATAGTTAGAAAAAGAATTTATAAAAGTATAAAATTTAAAAGGAATCTAGATACGTTAATATAATTTAGTTTCGGAATATTAACGATATATAAAATTATATAAATATTTATTCTTTACGTAATAAATGTATTTTATATATAATATTTTATTATATAGGATATAATTATCTAGGTTTATCCGCTTAAAGTAGCGGAGGTATAAAAGTATAAATAAAAATAAGATAAAGGGAGGTATTATAGAGATACCCTTTTTATTTATATAGATACCCCCCCGATCGCTATATAAACACCCCCTCTATATTTAGTTAATAGTTATAGTTACCGTAATTATTAGTATATCTACCGTAGGTTAGTTTAAACCCGGCTCTAGGCCCGGCTCTAAGATCCGGCTCTAGGGTACCGGCTTTAGGGTCTAGTTTTAATATTACTAGGCCCTTAAGACCAGCCCCGATAATAGGTTTTAATAAATTAACTTGGTCGCTAAACTAACTCAACGACGTTAAAATAGTCTTTTTTTTTTAAAAAGACGTCGGATTTAAACTATTTATAGCGTTTCTACTATGGGCGCGTTTTTCGGCTAGGATAAAAACGAAAATAACGAAAATCCTATTTATACTTACTCCATAGCGATTTTATTATTAAACGCTCGCTATAGTACCTAGTTATATACTATATTTGAAGATCTACCTATTTAGAATATTAATATATATAACGTCGTCGTCGCTGACGGTGTTGGGGATGAGGTAGTAGTTTTACTACTATACGCCCGCGTCGCCTAAATAATTTTGTAATATTTTATTACGGTAACCGCGGCCATTAACCCAATATAGGGGGGGGTGTCTATGTAGCGATCGGGGGAGTATCTATATAGGTAAAGGGAGTATCTCTATAACACGTCCCAAGATAAAAGTAGAGCGGGCGGTTATTATATAAGAAGCGATAATCGGAGACGGGTTAAATATTTAAATACTATTATTAATACCGTATACCGTAGAGATTAAATTAATATATTAAATATTAAAGTAATCTAGCCGTATACGCGTCGTTAATAAAATAAAATTTAAAACTAATAATTTAAAAATAAAATAAATATTACGATAATATTAATTTTTTCGAAATATAAATAAGTACCTTATTTAAAGATAGAATAAATTATTTATTTATTTTAATAATTATGAAATTAAAGAAAGAATTTTAATAAAGTTATAATATATATTTAGTAATAATAATAAATTAATTAACTAAGTTCGTTATTAACGAACTAGAATAGTAAATAACCTTCGGTATTAAGAAATTAACCTAGTATAATAAAATCGGTATAACTATATTAATTATTATTAAAATAAATAAAGTTATCGCCCCGATAGTATAATTATATAATATTTAGAGCGTAGTAATTAAAAGGAAGCGCTAGTATAAAGGGAATTCTATTAAACCGAAAATATTATAATAAATAACTTCGTTTAAGCTAAATAACTATTTATATTATATTAATAAATTAGTTATAAATCTCCTTATACTCCCTAATAATATTAAATATATATTATAACTACTTTATAAATATCTATTTATTTTCTTCGGGCCTATAACTCTTTTAACGAATAAAATATTATAAAATAATATTCTTTACTCTCTTAAATCGACGCTATTATTTATATAATAACTTTTCTATCTCCTATTCGTCCTCGTTGTTAACGATAATCGGTAGCGGTATTATAGTATATCTATTATAGAGATCCGCGTTAAGTACTATTACTAATTCGAGGTAAATTACCGAGACTATATTATAGATAATTATAGTAAAAGGTAATTTTAGGCGGTACGCTAACCTCTTAATCCATTTAATAACCTCGAACGGGCCTACGAATTATTACCCTATTTTCTTCGAGAGTATACTAACTATTTAATATCCGCGGTATAAATATAAATATACTAAATCGCCGACCTTAAAGAATATTAATTTATAGTAGATATTATATTACTCTTTTATACGGATTAAAATAAAGATAATAGTATTTTAAATATTAATATATTCCGGATAATAGATATTAATAGAGAATATACTTTCTCGGAAAGTTTTTATAATACTATAATATATTCTTAGGCTAGGGGATTTAGTATCTTAGAAAACTTTTATAAAAGTAATTAAAATATAACTACTTTAAAATTATTAAGATTAAGATTATCGATTTATAATAAATTTAGTAATTTTTTAATTTTAAATCTATATAAGACCTCTATCGATACTAGGCGCGTACTACTATATTTAATAAAATTATTTAACGCCGCGGATAACTACGATAATACTATTAACTATTTATTATAGTTAACTATAAAAAGGAAATAGTGTAATACGATCTCGATAATCTTATTTAATTTTTTAGACTAACCGTTAGTTTAAAAGTAATAAGTAGTTGAATATAGTATATCGACTTTGAGTTTATTTATAATCTACTTTTATAGTTAACCGACGAACCGATAATCTCGATTAGAGATAATAACGGCTAGTAGACCCTAATTTAATAAAAGTAATCGAGTTAGTAACCGGTAAGTCTATTAAGGCCCGCTCTAGTTTATTTAACTTGTAATTAATATTACTACTTTACTAAATTTATATATAATAGATATAACGTAATCCTCCCCTATAGAAGCCTTTAGTAATATTAAAATAAAGTCGATAATTATTATATAGAATAACCTAGTAGGTAAATAAATTAGCTATAGCGATTTATATAACTAATATCTTAATATTTAATATAACTAATAGTAGGGGTAGTATCTAAAGTATTTATATAATTTCGTTAATATATTGAATATATAGATATTATTTACGAGTTTCTTATAGGTCCTAGTATAGTTAAGGTACTTTATATTATTATATATTTTCTAGAATACTTTATATTCTAGAGCGGTCGGTAAATATAGGCGAAGTCTATACTTATATTCAATATCGTCGAAGTAGAGTAGATTATTAATAAGTTTATATAGTAGTCTAGTCGTATTCTTACCGAGTATAGTATTTTTTACTACCGTAGTTATAATCCTAACCTAGTATACTTTTATTTTATAACTACTATATATATAGCCTTTAAAATCGTCGTTAACGGCGATAATACTAACTAGAAAAACCAATAATATATTAAGAGTTAACTCGTCTATTTCTAGGCGGTATAAATGATTAATAAAATATAATAAAATATCTAGGACGATATTTACTTTACTAGGCTTATATTTTAATTTAATTCGAAACCTCTATAAATATTCGGATATACGGATTAGTCTAAGATTTAGCTTTTTAGTAGAGGTAGTATTTATAAAAATCTACTATACTATACCTATAATAGAGGTATAGTCGATATAGACGATTATAGTATTACTAGTTATTTTAATAAAATATCGAATTTTCTTTATAACCTAAACGATACTAGTTATTTTTAGTTCGGTTAATTAATATTTTATCTTAGTAGAAATTAGTTACTTTAATAAAAATAGGATAAACTATAATAATTTCTACTTCGGTACTTCCGTAGTATCGTCGTCTTTAATATAGTATATATATATACCGAATCTCTACTCCTTATTAGTATCTAGATCGATAAATAATAGTTTCTTTAAATTAGTATAATATAGTATTATAAAACTAGCGAAGAGTTTTTATAAATATTTATAGGTATTAAACTCCGCCGGCGTAAATGTATCGACGAGAGATCTCCTCGTTATAGATTTACGAGTATTACTCTAAATACTCCTACTATTTTAATAATATTAATTTAATAACGTGTTACGGTCTTATAAAGATTTAATTATTATTACGTAGTACGGAATATACTACTTTAGGTAACCCGTTATTCTAAAATACTACTCTAATATTTATAACGTTCGTAGAAGTTAAAGATTCCGTATAACTACTAGTTTATTCTTAGTTATAGTAAGGCCTAGAGTATTAATATATTAATTTAGTAACTAGGCGGAAGGATAACTAAAGAAGGACTTTTTAATAAAAATATAGATATTTATATCTAATAGGGCTTGGAATATTAGTATTAAATATTCGATATACTTTATTAATAAAGTAGAAAAGATAATAATATTATCGATATATATATAGTAGAATTTTCGGTACGACCGAAGTATATAGTTAATTATATATTGGACGTAGGCCGGAGAGTTTCGGTACTCTATTACTAGTACGTTAAAGGTCTCTTAACTACGGTATATTACTATTATAAAATAATATCGATAATATCGCTTTACCCACTATTAATAGAAGAAGACTACTACGTTAATAGTCGAAATATATATAGTATTTAATAGAAGTACTAAGATCTTAGTTTAGATAGAGACCGGATATATATCTAGTATTATAATTTTATTAAAGGTTTTAATATCGATAACTATATATTCTTTAAAACCGGAGGCGGTATCTTTCTATATAACGAAATAAGAGAAAGAAAACGGTATCGTTATAATAATCTATTTTATTCGGCCCTACTAGTATAATTTATCGAAAATATTATTAATAACCTCTTTATTATATTTCCTTAATAGATAAATACGAGTTTAACCGGCTTTATAAAACTCTTTCTAATTATTAATAAAAGGAATTTTCATTTATTTGGATTCCGGGATACTCGCTATATTTCTAGTATCTTTTTATAAATCTAGAAACGAATTAATAATATTATTAATTATAGAGGCGGAAGTATCGTTCCCGTAGATCGTAATATTTATAGGGTATAGTATCTCTAGTTAAGATAAAATATTCGGTACTACCGAAGGTTTTAATAATATTTACTTCGGTATTACGGAAGCCTTTTATAAATTATATTTTAATAAAATATTTTAAAAGAGGTTAAATATTAAATTAGAAATTATAAAACTTAAATAAATAATACTCGATATTATCGAATTAAATATACGGGGAGTTATTATTATATTAAAAACTACTACTATAATAAAACCGGCTTTAAAATAAGATTTAATAGAAAACTTCGACACCGAAACTTTAAGTAGTTTTATAGTTAAATTAATATAAAAGGAGTTAATCTAGAAGTACTTAATTATTTTATATTTAATAATTTTCCCTAGTCTAGTATATCGGCCAATAATTACTAGTAGATCGGTATTATTCCGAACTATAATTCTATCTATATTATAGTTAACGATATACGCGGTTATTATTAATACGTTAAATTAAGAAGGCTTAAATAGTAAATTATAATCTTAGGGTAGATCCGACTTTATAAATTTAACTATAATAACTATATTTAAATATACTAGTACGGTATAGCGGAATTTATTAATTATAATAGTATCTATTCTTATACCCTTCGCGATTATAGAAATAAGGACTTCGAGATTACTATAGAATATAATAATAGCGAGGTCTCTATTAATATTAATTATAATTTCTTCTAGCTTTATAATATCGATACCTATTAAAATTTTAATAAATAATTTATCGACGATATATAACTCCTTAATAATTAAAGCGATCTTACTATCTTTACTAGGAATATATATAGAGATAATAATAAATTTATTAATATTATACTTATTCGACCCTAAGCCACGGACTTCTATAGTAGTAGATATTTTATAGACTTTAACCTATAAACCGAGTTTTATAAAATTCTTTAAAAACTATCGGTCTATAAGGTTTATAGTATATCCAGTATTAAAATAGAATTCGTAGAGTTAGTTATATAGTTCTATAGAGACATTAATAGTAGTGTATCGATAACTACGAAACGTATAGCCTCGGGTAGCTCCGTTAATAGAATTAGATTTAATAACCTTAACCGCGGTCTTTAATAAAACGGAATTCGGTAAAATAAAAAAAGCGAATATTTTAAAATTTGTTAATACGGAAACTATACCCGACCTTTCTATATTTCGGTACTATCGAATATATATATATAACTTATTATTAGAAGAAAATAATTATTTATATAATTAATAAATTATTTTAATAGTCGTACCGACTACTTTAATAATATATTATCCGATAAAAAAACTATTAATTATCTCCTTATAAAGTTCCTCTAAATCGATAATATTATTAATATATTCGCTAGCCTATATAGTACTTTAGTAGAAAGTATCTTCGTTACTACTATAGTAACTACCCTAGTTATTATTATAAATATTATTACTTTAGCGGAAGGCTTCCGTAGACTAGTTTTCTTTATCTTTAATAATTTTTTAATTTTTAATATAATAGACTTTTTAGGTCGAAAAGAGTTTCTTAAAAAAATTCTTATTAAAGTTTCTTCCTACTCTAGAGCTTTAATTTTAATATTTAGAAGAGAATATCTTCTACCTAAATAATAGATTTAAATTTCCGTTTATTATTTATAATTACTTTATAGGAGGCGGTAAACAATTAAAATTCTATTATTATTACTAATTAACGTTATTTTAAAAAGAAAAAGATAATGAAAAAGGCCTATATAAATTACTTCCGTAGGAAGTATTATTATTTCTATAAAGAAATATACCGTTATATAAAGATTTATAACCTTTATCGAAGCCTTCTATAGGACGGTAAAGAATAAAAAGTTAACGAAAATTCTAATATTAACTATACTATTAAGGCTAACACTATCCGTAGATACTACTACTATTATTATTATTATTACGGTTCGGCGGAACTACTCGATTAGATTTATTTAACTTTCTAGATACTAGAGTCTACTATTTATATTTATAGTTATCGAGGCTCGTTAGAAAGTTATTAATTATAATATTATTATTAAATCTTTTAATATTACGCCGTAGTTTAAAGTTAATTCCGTTATAGATAATATTAAATTAATTTTATAGTAGTAATATTCCCGTATTTTTAAAAGACCTTAAAATCTTCTATATATATTTACGCGGTTTATAACGGCTACTAGTATCTTTTATAGAGTAACGTTCTTTTAGGACGGTATCGATAATAATATTTAAAAACTTTTTAAATCTTCCTATTAGAAACTAGGTTCATTCTATAATATCGGAATTAATAGTATCGTATTTCGAGAGTCTCTTTTCAGCGTTGGAAAATTTAATAGTATATTATTCTAGAGTAATACCGCGGAGGTAAATCTAGAGGTTTTCCTATACTATAGTACTCTTTATAATAACGAGGTCTTTAGCTCGCTCGATAAAGAGATATATATTACGGAAATAAATCTCTTTACTAGTATATTTAAAACTAGACCCTATACTAGTAGATTTACTATTATATATAGGGTCGAAGAATCCGAGGTTAATTATATTCTATTTTAATAAAGTAATATTATCGCTTTAGGGACTTTATAGGTCTTAGAGTCCTAATAGTCTAGAAGAGCCTATTAAAGATATTACTATAAAGTTTATAATAAAATTACGAAATTTTATTAATTATATTTTATTAAAGCCCGCGTTCGTTATAGTCGAGGATTACTACGGTTATTTATTAGGTCCGAGGGGTCTTTAATAAATTACTTCTTCTATAAAAATCTATCTAATAGAATAATTTATTAACGATATCGAATTTAATAATAACGAAGAATACTTTTACCTAGAGCTCGGCGGGGATAAAAGAGGTATATTTTTAACTAACGCCGGTATTTTAAGAAATTATCGAGTCGCTTAAATACTAGTTTAGAAATATATTATAACGGTACGGAAAGTAATAACGTTAATAATTTAATCGTTTAACTAGCTCGGTGCCTTAATAGACCTTAACTATACTCGTTACTCTTAAGGATTAAAGCTATGAAAGAATTAAATAAACCGGAATTCCGTCGGATAAAATAGTTAATAATATAACGAGTAATATTATCGACCTCGCCGGCGAAAGTATAGCCCGACTATATAAATTCGTCGAGCTAGAATACTAAGACTACCGTATTACGACTAGCGATATTACTAGACGCTACGGTAATAGTTTTACGGAAATAGATAATCGACGATATCGATTCAAATACCGAAGGCTTCTATAGTACCGTACTATAAAAGACTTCTATTAAGTATTTTTCGGTATAGTAGAATTTTATTATAGATTCTTTCTACTAGACTAAAATCTTTTAATAATAAAATAATTCGCTTAAATTCTTTTAAATAAATACTCCTATAGATTAAATAGAAATAATTATATATAGGCTCTAAAAATATAAATAGAGAGTATTTATATAGAAAGTAATAAGATTTAAATTAAAATATTTAGATTCTATTAAGGGGTTTTCGTTTAGGCCGCGGAGATAAGAAACGACTTTAGCCTAAACTAGGTAGTAAAAACTAGATTTCTCTACTTCCGGTAAAATTAAATCTTAACGGGTTCTATTAAAGAAAGTATAGAGCTAGAATATACTATATAGAGGAATAATAAAGTAGATTCGTTAAAGTCGAACTTATTAACGTTAAGTATCTAAACCGTAGATATATTTATAGTAACTATTTTCGTAGTTTAAATATATTATAGCGGAAGGCTTCTATAACTATATTAAATAACTAGATATAATATACCGAAGTATAGTATTTCTAGTCCTAGGACTATCGTAATAGGTCTTAGTATAATAGAGCTAGTTACTTCGGTAGAGAAGAAAGAGGTAGTATTCTATTCTAACGAGATTATTATATAAATTATATTCTATTCTACCGAAACGAACTAGTAGAGGAAATAAGGTACGGATAAAAGAATACTATCGAATAGTTTTAATTCGACTACTAGTACTATTATATAATTAATGAATCGAACGTCTAGTAGGCGTAGTATAATATTTATTAAAATATATAAAAACCGTTACTACTAATTAATAAAGTTATAATATATATTTAATAGTAATAATTAATTAATTAACTAAGTTCGTTATTAACGAACTAGAATAATAAATAATCTTCAGTATTAAGAAACTAACTTAATATAATAAAATCGGTATAACCCTATTAAATTTAAAAGAAGAAAAGAAAGATTTATTTAAATTACGATATATTAGCCCTAGCTTTACCTACGGAACGTATATATAATATTTACGATTTTAAAGAAAGAGCTTAAAGATACGACCGAGATTATTATAAATTAATAAAAGTCTAAATATAGTATAACTATTAATAGTAATATATAAAAGTTTATATATATAGAAGATAGTAGGATATTATAGAAGAAGAAAAACTTAAAGATTAATAAAGGCTTTATACCCGCGCTAAGACTATTATTTATACGTATTTACTCCTATAACTAGAGTTCTTCCTAAATAATAAGGTAGAATAATTTACTTTACTACTAATATCGCTAAAGCCCTACTAGTAGTAAAGATTTATAGTTTTTAATAACGATTATAATATTCTTTCCTTTACTTTTCCCTTTAAGTTTTAAGGTTTTTATTAAATATTTAATATAATCTACAATTATATAACTACGCTAGTACGCGAGACGTACGCGACGTATTATTAATTTTAAAATATGATTTATTTCCCTCCCTTTTTTCTATTAAGTTTAGAGGTTTTTTATTAATATATTACTTTTATTAAAATAGGAGATTAATAGAATTAAATAAAAGGCGTAGGCGTTACGCGTATACCCTATTAGATTTAAATTCTCCTATATTATACTCTTTCGTTAAAATATTAAAGTATTAAACTAGTATTTACTAGTTTCGAGGGCGAAACCCCTAGAAGGGAAGGTAATTATTCTATTATATTAAAACTAACTTTATAGTAGTTATTAAATATAATATACAAATCCTATATAAAGAGTATACGGCGTAGTTACGCTATTTATATTATAGTATTATATTATAGTTTCTAGTACTCCGGAGTTTTTTTTAGAAATAGGAGGCTCAGAGCCCTCGCTCTAACTCTTTAGAGATTAATTCTATTATTTAAATATAGAGATTATTTTCCCATTAAGGCTTTATATTTACTTTTATATTATTATAAATACCCTAAATACTATAACTTAATATAAACCCTTAATTCGAAATAAATTTAGAAGAAAAACGATTTTTTTTATTTATATAAAATATACGTCGTTAGAGTTACTCTTAATTGAAAATCTTTATATATACGAGTATTATAACTCTATAAGTTTATTAAAATATTTAATTATATAATCTTTTTTCGCGTATTTTTATAGCGGGTTAATAAATTATTAATTAAATTATAGAAATTATATTAATATTATTATAATACAAGTTTAATTTTCTAATATTATATTATTTTCTAATATTATAGAAGAGATAATTATTCTTCGATAATAATTATAAAAGTCTTTCGTATAATCTCAAATAGAGATATATAATATCGAATTTATTATTATAATATATCTAATTTTAATAAAAAGGTTTATATATAATTTAGTTTAATTAATTTATTTTTTATATTTTATATAATATTACTATTTGTAAAAGACTTCGATAATTATATTTCTTTTTATATTTTTATATAATCGGCTCTAGAGTAACTCGAATTCTCGAATTATAACTCTAATATTAAATATAGAAATAATAAAAGATTTTCTTTACTATTTTCTTGAATAACTATTTTATATAAAAATAAAAGAAGGCGGGAAAGACGATTAGTTTATTATAAATAAAATTGAGTTTTAATATAATAATAAGAATAAAACTAAAAAAAATTATAGTAAATATATATATTAATAATATTTAATTATTATTATATTCGCTCTCGTTTTCGAAATAAAAATCTTTAAGAAATTAAAGAATAATAAAGAATTAAAATTCTTATAGAATATTATTAGTATCTTCGATTAATTAATTATATAATTAATATTTAGAATAAATAATAAAAGATTATTTATAATAAAAATATCTTTGTTAATTTTTTTAATTTTTATAATCGTTATTCGTATTAACTAATATATACGAATTAATATTAAATAAAATTATAATTATCTTATTTATACTATATTTAAAGAAGTTTTTACTATTTACTATATAGATCTTTTTATTAAAATCGACCTAGAGAGTTATATAAAGTAATATTATAAAAATATATAGAATAAAATATTAAAACTAGGGAGTTAAAAGTATATATAAAGGATTAATATAATATAGTTAATATTAAAACTCTCACTCTACTAGGTCTAATAGAATTAGTATTAAGAAATTATAAATATAATCGTAATACTACCTCCTCTATACGTACTCCTCTATAATAAATAATACTCTAGCGCGATTAAATATCCTTTATTTAAATAAATATTATTAACGTTAAATTATTAAATTAGTTATATATTTTTCTATTATTAAATAATCGTAGTATAACTAACTTAACTATTTATAAATGATGAATTTTAGTATAATAATAATAATTATATTATAGAGTTTTAAAGTTTGATATAGAGTCGTAAAAACTAAATATTAAAATATCGATACTAAGTTAGAACGATAACAAGGTATAGGGTAAATATATTTAATTAACGATAATAACTATAATACTAATAAGGTCCGAGAATAAATATATAATATTATAGAATTTCTATATATTAACGACAAGAGTCTTAAATATTTATTAATAAAATAAAATCTTAATATAAATCTAATTAGTTAAGATAAATCGTTTATTAATATCTTTAAACTAATATTATTTTAGCGCTAAACTAGACTCGATTAACTAGTAATTTTAATTTACTAGTAGTATTAAATAGTATTAATATAGTATTATTACTTTTTCTTATCTAGTATATTTAGATATATAACTCTTAAGGTATAGATTCTTTACTTTTATTATATATAAACTCTTTACTTTTAAGATATAAATTCCTAGTTATTTTTCTATATTTTTTTATTTTAACCTTTACTAAAATTCATAAAGAATTATATATATATTATTTTAATATTCTCTTTTTACGTAATCCTTTTTTATTCTTTAAGTATATTATTTCTAGTATTATTAATTCTTATTATTAATACTAAATTCGTTTATTAATTTATTCGCTTTATATATTTACGATATAATTTATAGTTAGTTATTAATAACTTGTATAATCTAACTCTTAGAACTCAAATATATATTATCGATTCTACGGAGTCTCAATATTATAAACTACTCGATAAAATAAGAAAATAATTAGAATAGAGTAGAATACTATTAATAATAAATTTATAATATATATAATCGATATACTCAGCGAAGAAGTTAATAGTTATCGCGGTTTCTAATTTAAAAAATATTCGATAAACTAGTAAGAGGTCGATGATAATTATTATCGAATATTTATTATTACGCGGTATATCTTCGTGGTATTTATTTAGAGGTTTAGTTTCGTTATTTCCTTTTAATTTATTTATAGTATAAATATTTCTCTAATTTCTTTATTAATTATTGAAATATAGATTTAATACGTTATCTCGTAGACTCTTTATATTCGTAGTATTTATTTAATAAATTAATCTAAAAATACGATATTATTCGTCGATAATATAACTCTTTTTAATATAACTCTTATTATAAGACTTATTTTACCTCGTTTATATAAAGTTAATAAAAAATCTATTTTCATTTCTCTTTATTCGATAACGAAGAAGTTTTAATATAATATTAGAACTAACTTAGAGAGTTATCTAGAGTAATATTATAAAAGTATATAATATAGAATATTGAAGTTAGAGAGTTAAGATATATATTAAGAGTTAATAGTTAATAATTAATATAGAGACTTTTACTCTATTATACTTTTTAGAGTTATATAAATATAGTTATAATATTAATTCTCTAATTACTAATACTATCTATAGATTACTTGTAATATTTTATTATTAAAAACTTTTAATAATATAAAGTCGTCGTTATAATATATAAATAAATTAAAAAAGAAAATTTATAATCGTATTTACTAACCTTTTTAATATATTTTAGAATTTTTTTTTTATAGAAATTAAATTAAATCGTTTATATTAATATTTTCTAATTTATTATATATAATATTATACTTTTTTAACTAGAAAGATAGAATGCGAATCTAATAGATTATTATTATAAATACTTCTTTAATAATAAATACTAAAGTTTGAATTTGAATTTTAATAGTAATAGTTATTACTCTCGCTATTATTTTAGTTATCTAGATATTAATTAATATCTAGATTATAATTTTGATTATGACTAATTTAATAAGTTTAATAATAATCTCTTTATAAACTTCACGAGTTTTAACGATTTTAATAATAGTAATTTTAATATAATTAACTTTAATAATATATTTAACTTCAATATATCAAAATTAATAATATTAATAATATATAGAAACTTTAGTATATTTAGTAATAGTAATAATAATTATTATATCTCACTTTTTATTTTTAGTTTTATCGAATAATTTCTCTCTCTAAGAAATTAAATTATAATTCGATTTTTATAAAAATTCAAAGAGAATTTCTATAAAAATAAAAATACTTTTAATTTATACTTTTATAAACTTATCGAAATTCTCTTAAATTATAAAATTTCTAGAATATAAAGAAAGCGATTTTGTATCTAGAATTAATTTAAAATAAAATAAAATAAAAGTAATAATAATAATCTTAAAATAGATTAAGAATTATTTAATTATTTATTAAATAAAATTTAACGTCTAGGATTCTTATTATTATTAAAACGGATTATAAATTTAAAACGAATTAATATTTTAATAAAAACTAGATTATCGCTTTTTAAATAATTTAATATTTATTTTAAACGAGGTTAAAATATTTTTATTTATTAAATAAATAAAGAAATTATAGAAGCGACTTTATTAATATTAATATCTCTTAATATTATAAACGAGTATTTTTCCTAAAAAAGAGTTTCTTTAATAATAATTATTTAAAAAAGAGTTTCGTATTCTCTCTATTTCTTAATTATTCAATATATATTTTAGAAATAACGACGACTATTATATTTCTATAAAAGCGGGGGAAAGAGTAGTTTATATATTATATTATAACTAGTCCCTAGCTTAGCTTTAATTTTATTTAATTATAATATTAATACGGGCCTACTATACGAATAACTTATTATATATACGTTGACTTTACTTTAGTAGTTGTCCTATACAAATTATAGTGCGCGGGCCATCCGTTTAGCGCTTCCGCCCGTGGTTCTGCAATCAACTGTATATCCACGGAATTTTTAAGGAAGTTTGTGTAACCATTCAGTACTGGATTTCCGTTAATGTCTGAAAGCTCGAGGCTAGGCCGGATCATGAGGTTGTTATACGTGAGAACGGTGAGTGGGTTCTTTGTGGTTTCTCGGTATTATGCTATGATTTGTGACGCAACCTCGGTGCCCTCGGGAGGTTCACGTTGAGGTAGAGCAAATCTATTACAACTATTGTCTTATGACTACGGGGTCTGGCCTGTCCTCCTTGGGCTTAGTAGCTATCACACCCACCTTAATTGTTTCCAGGGATATTTTAGGATACGGAGGGCAAGAAAAGTAGTATCTTGCATATCCATGTCCGAACGCTCGTGTGCGTCTTCCATGGTATAGCGCTTGCTCATACAGATACCACGGATTCCCCCTATGCTACTGGTAATCCAATCCTCGGTTTGATCGCCAGCGACACTTAGTGCCAGGGTTGCTTTCACCGGCAAAGTAAGGCCGGGTGGGTTGCTACGGTGCTGCGTACGAGTACACCCTCTGAGAAGACAGCGATAATAAGTACTATCACTCGCTGTTTATTTATCCTCTTCTTTCCCAAATCAATTATTTCTCTCATAATTTTAAATTACATCTCTCCTTCGCACTAACTAGAATCGCAAAGGCCTTGACCTCAAGTATATCCAAGTCAGTCACCGTCTCTCGTGCGTTATCGTAGCACAGAAGTCTCCTCCCAAGCTTGCCCCCAAGAACCAAGAGACGCCCACTAAACAGTGAGCGCGCCCTGGCTCTTGCACTTTCCATCAGGTAGTCACCATAACTAACCCATACTTCTCCCAACAGAGCCGAGTCCTCCGACAACGAAATGGCAGACAACCAAGCCCAAAGCAGCGACACCTTCGTGGCCTGGAAACTACCGGCGTACCGGAGTAATAGTTGACCATCTCCGAGATCGTGTTCGCCTTCGTCGTTCCATTACTGAAAGCCTACTTATAGCAACTGACTCGTTAGGTAATGAACGATCACCGCTAGCAGAGTTAACAAGGACAGGTTCGGCTTTGAATCGCTTGTTGTAGCGAAGTCAGGGTCTAAGGATCACTGGTAGTACCTACGTGCTTTCGGACTGAGCGTAAGGATGTTTTCAAACAAGCAAAATATAAATATTCCAAAATTAACGTGCGTTTCTGGTGAGTCTTCGGTAACAAGCGAGGCGGCCCTTTTTCTTTGTCCCATCTTATTGCGGGTGAGTGCATAGTCTCCGCCTCCGCCGATTTAGGAAATTAACTCGGCGCGCTTTTGACTTCTTTGTTCTATTTCTTTATAGCAATTCCCTCGACTCATCCGTTCTGTGTCCTTGGAGCATCGAACATGCCAATATAGCATATACAATCTGACCTACCTATCAAATCATGTCCCTCCAGCATACCTGGTGGCCCTTAAGTTTCTACACTATCCGGTACTCCTTATCCTACTACGCCTTCTCCTTCTCCGCCCTCCTCGCCATCACCATCACTACCACCATCATCATCTCCCTCTCCCTCCTCGCCTACCTCTTTTTCTTTAAAAAGCCTAGACACAACCTCAACAACTCACCACCACCCCTCTCACCCAAAACACGCGAATTTGTTGAAATTACATCACTCCTCTGCGATACCTCTAATAACGAGGAAGACGAAGCACAGCATCTGCGCGACGAGCGGAGATGTATCAGCGCAAAGCAAGACGCACAAGCTGAGTTTCGGCTTTTGTGTGGGATGGTGTGGTACGGCGTATTAACGTACGGGCTGGGGGCAGTAGTGGTTTGGGGGGCAACGTACCAATACCTTGCGAAAAACTGGGTTTGGGTGTCTGCTCTGCAGGACTGCCTGACTAGCTGGGAAGTACTTGGATGGACTGGAGTAACGATGGTATCCTGGATGCTTATCTTACTCGGTCTTGGCTGGCTAGTGAAAGGCTGCCCCTTCCTTAGAGAGACGCGACCCGACTTCCCACCTCCGTGGGGTCGTTCGTTGGAAAATGATTGGGAGATTGTACAAAGGGCCTACCCTACCCCTGTGCCGTATCCAAATACGACGAGGGGTGTGTTAGGTTTTATTCGGCGCTGCTTCGCACGCCCACTTAAATGGGTAATGGAAGAATTACGCGTGCGCGGTGCCGAAAGGGAGCTTTTGTGGAAACTCAACGATGTTTTCAAGGCTATGCGCGAAGAGCAGATCGCTGAGACGAGAGAGGTGAATGGTGGGCACTTCTTTGGCTTTATCTGTGAGAGCCCGGTCGAGGATATTGATGCTGTCGATACTGCCATCAGACCTGCACTGAGCCATACTGAGCTTGATGCAGCAGTCTCGGCAGCAGCACCAATAGCTACGAGAACGCGACTTAAGGAGCGAGTGCAGTATACACAACCGGAGCCTGAGCCTGCACCAGCCCTAGAGGTGAAAGATAAGCGGCTTCGGCGTGCGAAAAAAGCTGAGAAGGGCAGTGGGGAGACCGGGAGGGTTACGCGTGCGAAGGCGAAAATTAGGTAATCCCCTTAAGTCGTACACGATAAGGGAAGGGAGGAGGTACTGATAAAAGCGGGGTTTTAAGTGGTCGCTTTGATTCTTTGGGATAGGTCTTCAAGATCATTAGTAGAAAAGTACGTAGGAATAGGACGGAAGGAGTAAGGGTTCTGAATATTAACATGCGTCTTTGAAATCCGTGGATAGGTGGTACAGCGAACACTCGTAGAAGTAGAGAGATCTACACATTTGAAATAAACAAGGGAGGTACTACAGAGACACCCCCTTTGCCTACTTTAAGGGCGGAAGGGGGTTTTCGGCTAGTCTTTCAGGATAATTTCAATACTAGTACTGAAATAAATTATCGTCGATATAAAATACTCGCTACGGGCATGGAGGAGCGTTAGCTTAATACGAGATTTTGAATTTAAAACCTCCTAGTAGTATATTTAAATCTGGCGAGATTATCCGTTCAGGAGATCGCCGTACCTAGCCGCTAAGTCAGCGGTAATTTTTAAAACCAGGGTCTAGCCCTACTAGCCGGTGTGGTACCTACTAGGTAGGTACTAGCCTACCCCTTCTACTACTCGTAGTATTAGATACGCTAGAATGTCCCTGCGATAAAATTCGCTAAATCGCTCGAATCCGTCGTTAGAAACTTAATAGCGTTGATTAATATTTCAGTATTTAATACCCGAAACTTTTATATTTAATTTTAATAGATCTTAGTATTCTATATATTAAAGTTATTAACCTCTATGAGATTTCTTGTTTATAAGAGACCCAAGAAAATCGTATTAAAATAAGTTACTAGTAAGAGAACGGTCTTTAAAATACGGTATTTTTTCATTATATATAAACGCTAATACTCGTAATTTTAGGATAATATAAAGATACTCGCTATAAGGATAATTTACTAGGGATATTTATATAAAACCCTCTTTCGCCCTTAAAGTATATAGATACCCCTATATTAAATTAGTAGTAGAGGTTACTGTAATAAAATATAGTAGAATTATTTAGGCGACGTGGGTATATAATAGTAAAACTACTACCTTATCCCTAATATTATTAACGACGACGACGTTATATATATTAATATTCTAAATAGGTATATCTTTAAATATAATATATAATTAAATAATATAGCGAGTATTTAATAATAGAATTACTATAGAGTAAATATAAATAGGATTTTCGTTATTTTCGCCTTTATCTTAGCCGAGAAACGCGCCTATAGTAGAAATATTTTAAATCGTTTAAATCCGACGCCTTTTTTATAAAAAAGAATTATTTTAATATTATTAAATTAGCCTAGCTACTAAACTCATTTATTAAAATTTATTCTCGATATTAATATATCGTATCCACGGCTCTAAGGGTCTAGTAACGTTATCGCTTTAATTAGAGCTAGAATTGGAGTTAGAGCTAGAACTAACTCTAGCTCTAACGCCGACGTAATAAAAATACCTCGCCTAACGCCTAGTCGACGTACTAGTAGAGAGAGGAGAGAGAGAAATAGTAATATAATAATTATAATATTTATTATTTATTTATAGTAAATATACTAATTATTATAATAACCCCCGCTATTAACTTAATATAGGAGGAGTATTTATATAGCGATCGGGGGAGTATTTATATAAATTAAAAAAGTATCTCTATAATATCTCTTATAAATAATATATTATCGTATTTATAATTTATTTTATTATTTATATACTTCGTAGGTTAATACTTAGTAGTTAAAATTTTATAATAAATACTTTATATTATAACCCTAACTATAGTTTATTTTATACTATAGTCTTTACTATTACTTTATATATTATTAATACTCTATAACTAAGACTTTATAGTTATTATTAAATTATAATTACTATTCTCTATTAATATAGTTTATTAAATAAGTTTTAATTTAGGGTTAAGGTAAGCTCGTCTAAATAAAAATAATATTATAAAATTAATAAACGCGATTATCTTAACTATTAATATATTTATTATAGGTAAATAGTAAATATCGTGACTTTCGCGTCGTTATTTCTACTTTTTAAAATAAATACTTTCTTAACCCGAAGATAATTTAAAAAAAAATAGTTAATATTTAAATTAATTTAATAATATTAAAATAATTTTTCTTTTTAAAAAGACGTTGGATTTAAACGATTTAAAATCTTTCTATTATAAGCGCGTTTTTCGGTTAAAATAAAAACGAAAATAATGAAAATTCTATTTATATTTAATTCGATATAAAAAACTTTTAAATTATCCGTTTTAATTAAATTTATAGAAGAAGAAACTATATTTATATCTTTAAGAAGAAAATTCTAGCCGGAATAATTTTAACCGAGTTTTTTACCGACTCGCTTTATTTATATTTTCGCGAATTAATAAGAATTACCTAGGTAATACCTAGGTAATATCTAAATACCAAATTATAATACGTTATAATTCGAATCGGAATATCTACTACGATTAGAATCTAATAATCGTAGAGGTTATATAGAATAATTAATAATTATTCTATATAATTATTTAATTAGTTATATAGGCCCGTCTAGTATCTCGTTTCTCTTTTCGACGTTAATTATATCGAATTCTATATATTTATTATATAAAACTATCGTAGATTCGCTCTATTCGAAAAGCGATAAAATATATATTAATAGAGATATCGAAGCTTAATACAAGAGGAGAAAGAGATTTAAATCTTTTTTTACTTATTCCTTTATTCTTAATTTAAATTATATATCCGAATAATTATTAATAGAGATTAATAAAAGTTTAGCCTCTTTAATTATATTATTAATATTCTCTATTTTTAATTAAAAAGCGAAGTTATAAAAGAGATATTAAGAATTATATTCTACTTTATTTTCCCGTAAAGAAGATTCGTCTACGGTAAAGTCTTATACCTAGAAGTCGTAAATTATTTCGAATATATAATCGATTACGGGTTGAAAAAATACCCTCGAGGGAGTTTATTATTAATATATATTATCTTTTTACTCTTTTAATATACCGCCGGAATTAGTTTATTCTTAAACTTATATCTCGGACTATTAATAATTAAGAGGATATCCGGCGCTAAATTATTAAGGCTCTCTATTTAATATTTTAAAATAACGTCGATAGAACCTAAATTAATATTCGTGGAGAAGAGTATTAAAGATTAATAGATAATAGTCTTTATATATATAATTAGATATAACTAGACAAGTTTAGTAAATTTAATTAATAATTTAATAAATACCTATATTTAGAATCTATATTAAAAGTTTTAAGCGAAATTAAATACGAAGTTCTTAGTTACTAGAAAATATATTATTTATATAATAAAAGAGAATTATATTAAGAGTAATATCCTTACCCTAATTATTTAGTAAATATAATAACTAATTTTATTATTAATATTTATAATACTAGGTTCTACTCTCGAAACTTTTATCCTAGAAGTAAATTATTAGTTATAATAAATATCTAACCTTACTTCTTTATTATTTTACTATCGTAAATAATAACTTCGTGAATCTCTTTTTAATTTAAAATTAGTTATATACTTTTATTAACGATATATCGAGAGACGATATCTTAAAAAATATAGAATTAAAGTTCGTTTAAATAAATATATAAAATATATTCGCGTTAAACGAGAATATAACCTAGTATCTTTTTCGTTTATTAAATAAACTCGTCTTTTAAAATTACACGAGTAAAAATTAAAGGAAACTAAAATAAATATTAACGAAACAAATTTATTTTTAGACTAAAATCGAGTCGCTAGAAAAGAAAGAAAAATAACTCGTCGAAGGCGAGTTAAAAAATATTATTAAATTAAAGAAAAATAAAGAAGTCGACGATATTAAACCTAGGTTTAACGACTTTTTATTCGATATATCCTTAAAATAATTATAACTCGAGGATAAATTTAATTAATCGGCTATACTCTTCGTATTTAACGGAACTTTTATAATAAATTTAAATAGTTCCTAAAATTAATATTTAATTCTTAAATATTTTCTTATTCTTTATATTCTTTTTATTTAATAAAATAGTCTTAACCTCGTTATTCTAGAATCCTTTTAACTTCTAATTTCGTTTCTTCTTCGATTTAAAAATAAAAATAATCTTATAAAGATATTAAAGAGTCTACTAACTCTAATAAAAAAATATAAAATATTAAATATATTTTAACGTCGGTTAGAAGTTTTAGTTTATAATTAACTAGTTCTTTATTCTTTTTAACCGAAAATAATCCGATTTTAATATAGTTTAGTTTCTTATTTAGTTTTTTATATTTTATATTCTTTATTAAAAAGTATACTTTATCCCTCTCTTTTAATTAAGGATATTCTTTTCGATATTTATTAATTCTTAATTTCGTTTAAGTATTTATTGACTTAATTTAAACTCTTATTTTAATATATAAAGTCTTTATATTAATTATATAGACTAAAGTCTTCTAAATATTTAATTCGTTTCTAAATTCTAAAAATATATTTATATATTTCTTATAATTCGTAAAAAATAATATAAACTTCGTTATATTAAACTAGTCGTTAGGAAATATTAATTAAATTATTAATAAAAACCTTATTTAATTATTTTACTTCTTATTTATATAATATTATAAATATATTTTTATTATTTAATTCGTTCGCTCTATCTATCCGTCGGTCTAAAAATAATATATAGTTAATATTCGTAGTTTATTTTTAATAACTCCGAGGGGTATTCTTTAATAATTAAAAGTAAATTATTTATCTCGGTTAAAGATAATCGACTTTAAGATACTATAATCTCGAATTAATCGATCTAATAATACGAAGATAATTTATTCTACTTTATATATCTCCTTTATTAATATTATAATAGTATATTTATTAAGTTTATTAAAAATAATTGTAACGGAATTAAAAGTCTCTTTTATAATAAGATTTTTTGATTTCGATTAGCGATATAGCCCGGTTTATTATAATTATAATAATTTTTTTTTTTTCTCTTATATTATTATTTATCTTTTTTTTAAAAGTCTTTTATAGGTTCCTTTTTAATGAAATCGAGTTCTATTAATATATAATTATACGAGTCAGATTTCTCGCGACAGTAATAACTAACCGAATAATATTTATTATTATAAACTCTTAAATATCTTTATTCGTTAATTCCTCTATTATATTATTCCTTTTTTATATATTTATATAATTTATCGTCGTTCGCGATTATTTATTTTATAAATATATCGAGGTTCTAAATATTGGTTTTTATTTATATAAACTCGTCTTTAATATTTTTTTTAATCCTCGCCGATATATTATTATAAAAGTAGTATCGTTTTAATTCGTTAATATTATATAATACTAGAATTATACCGAGTAATTTAATACAAATCTTCGCTATATTAAATATTAACTAGTACGAACTATTATATTACTCTCGTTAGAAATTTTAAATATATAATGAATTTTAATTTTAACCCGAGAGAGATTCTTTATCTAAAACTTTATTATGAAATTATTAATATTATTTAATTCTTTTATATAACGCTTTAAATATAGTTTAATCTATTTTTATATATTATCTTTTATATAAATAATAGTAAAGATCGTTTATTTATTAATTAATATAATACTTTTATTAAAGGCGAAGAATAACTAAAATTAATTAAATAAATTATTAAGTTTTTTTTACTCTTTATAATATTAGTTTTAATAAGAGACTCTAATATAGTCCCCGTTATTTATAATATTATATCTTTTAATACCGTTTTAAATATTTAGAGTTAGAGTTTTTATTAATTTTAAAGTATTTATCTTAAAGATATTTAAAATATCAAGGTCTCTATTTAATATTTTAATATAACGTCGATAAGACCTAAATTAATATTCTTAAAAAAGAGTATTAAGAATTAATAAATAGTAATCTTCGTATAAATAATTAAATATAACTAGATGAATTTAATAAATTTAATTAATAGTTTATTAAATATCTATATTTAAAATCTATAATTAAAAGTTTTAAAGGAAGTTAAATACAAAGTTTCTATCTATTAAAAAATATATTATTTATATAATAGAAAGAAATCGTATTAAAAATCGTATACTCAATATATTTACTTTTATAAATATAGTAAATATAGTTATATTTACAATATTTACTACTTTAAATAAAGTAAATATTCTCCGTAATATTATTAATTAACGAATATTTCATTACGATAATAAATCGTAATATATTTCTTTTATTTATATAATTACTTTTTATATTATTAAATAAATACTCTCTCTATATTTAGTTAATAACGGTAATTTTTATAATAATACTAACGTGATTTATTCGGGCGATACGAGTATATAGTAATAAAACTACTAATTTATCTCTAATATTATTAACGACGACGTCGTTATATATATTAAGATTCTAAATTAATAGATTTTAAATATAGTATATAACTAGGTTATAAAGAGAGTAATAATAAAATTATTATAAGATCTCTTTACGAAGCTAGCGAGTAAATTATATTAAAAAATATATTATATCTAGAAACCTTAAGATTATAATAAGTTAATACTTTACCTCGCTTTTATATATTTAATCTCGACTCTATACGAGCGAAATTAAAGAAATTATAAATTAAAGAAGTCGAAACTTAAACTACTCGCGTTAATAAAAATAATTCTAATAAGAATAAAAATAGTACTCGACGACTAAATTTCGCGATTATAAACACTAATATTTTAATTTTTTTAGATCGTCTTTATTATACCCGTAGATAAAGTATTTAGAGTACTTCGTTAATTATTATTTCTAAAGAAGTAAAGCTCTAATAGAATATATATAAACCTCTCGTTTTCTCGAAATAATAATAGTATTCGTTTATTCTAAATATTTCGTCGCCTTAAGAGGCGTCGGTATTTACTATTATATACTAATATTAGAAGATATTATTTAGATATTATTTAAATTATTAAATTACTTATATATAATAGATATTTGAATAGAATGTCTCGAATTAATTAATAATATTATTCTTTAACCTATCCTGCGCGCTTATTTTATTTTATTAATTAATAAAGAGATATACCTTTTCTAAAACCGAGTTAAATATATAATATTCTAGAATAATTATATAATAACTAAATTTATTAAAGTTATAATAGTTAAGATATATTTAAAAATAAAAGAATGAGACTTATCCTCGATTCTACCGAAAAATTCGTATTTTAAGAAATTTAATATAATTTCAAGAGATAAAGATAATAAGAGTTTATACAATTTTTAATTTTTAATTAATTCTCTTCTCTCGCTCTTCTCGCTTTAGTATTATATTATATTCGAATAATATTTACTTTTTAGAGTATTTCGAGATCTTCGTATATATCGGTTATAAAATTTAATTAATATCTACTAATTTATAATAGTTTCTAAACCGAAATCTTATATAAAGCTCGAGCTCTCTTCGTTAAAACTCTCGCCGAACTTCGTATATATTTATAAAGTTATATATTTAAATTAATATATTTCTTCGATATTATATTTAGCCCGAGTAAAATAAAAACCCGCTAGTTTAGAATAAAGTTAGTTATTAACGATAAAATTCGAAATACCGCTTCGAGTTTAATACTATTAGTAGATATTTTCGATTATATAAATAAAGGAAAGAATAATATATTTTTTAAATTAGTAAAATAACAAGTTCTCTCTTAATAATATTCTAATCTTAATATAACTAGATTCTCTATATTTAGAAAGAAAGATCGATATAGTTATATTTCTCGTAAACGATTTACGAGAACTAAACTACCTAGTCTCGGAGAAGAAAGATTTTACGATTTAAATTTAAATATTCTAAAAATAAACGATCTTTAAATTATTAGAAATAGAAACTCTATTACGTTAAAGAAACTATATTCGAATTTGACTTTTATCTAGATATAGCTTTTAACTCTAATTTTAAAAACTCTTCCTCTTTTAATTTTTTATTTACTTATTTACTAAAAATATATAATAAATTACGAAGATTTTATATCCAAATTTAATATATATAATAGGGTAGAAACGTAAATATAATTATTAGATTATTTAAATTAAAAAGAATATTCTAGTATATATTTAAATATCGAATTATATTTATATACTACTTCTCGGGCGCTAATTTATTCGTATTATAAAGAGTAGTCGGCTTCTAACTATTCAATAAAGAAAAGAGTATATATTTAAATAAATTTATTTTTAAAATATATTCGAGTATATAAAATAAAGTAAAAATATAGGAGGAATTATTATAATAGGACGAGGCCTTAACTTCTACCGAGTTAAGGTATTTATATAAATATCTACTATTATATACTAGAAAAAAATAGTCCTTTTTATAATTATAATTTAATTATTTCTTAATTACAATAACCTCGTCCTCTAGACTAAATAGATTTTATTAAATATAATATATTTTATTAAATTAACGGTCACGGAAGCGGCTAAATCTCTAAACTTTTAAAATATAATATTTATTCCTATTATTAAAGAGCTCGTAACTAATATTAAAATATTTATTCTAACTATAATTTTAGTATAAAAAGTACTTTAAAATTAACTAAGTTATATTACTATAAATATAATTACTACTACGTCTATTTTTTAACCTATATTTAACGACTTTACTCGAATTATAATTATGAAAATAAAATTAAACTCTATTAAATATAATACGGGTAATATCGTTATTTATAAAATTAATAATACTTTTAATTTATATATATTTGGACATTAATATATAATTAATATCTTATTTATATATAAAACGTTTTTAGAAGAATTAAAATACGATTAATCGAATAATCGAATAATAATTAATATTTATTTATTTATAAAGCTAGATTCGATACATATTATTTAATAAATAAGGAATATATTTTAAAAATAATAAATATCTCTTCTAATATCGTATTATTTACGAAAGAGATATATGAAAAAGTATTCTATAATTTCTTTATAAAAAGATAAAGTAACGACGCCTAGTTATTTAAATAAATTCTTAATTATAAATAATTTAGAATTCTATTCGCCGTTATATAATAATTCTCTATTTCTTTACTAGTTAATAATATCGTCGTTTTTTATAATTTTACTTCTTTATTTATTATTACTCTACTCTAGTTCCGATACTCTATTCTAGTTCTAGCTCGTTACTCTAATTATAACTCTATACTCTAATTCCGACTCTCTACTCTAAATTTAATACTTTATTTTAATTTAAGTATTTTACTCTTTAGTTCTAATACCCCGCTTCGAGTTAATATAGTATATTAGAGTAGTTCGCCGCCTAATAATTTTACCTTTCTTAGGGATTTTATTATAGAGGAATCCTTCTAGGATTAAGAAATAATTAGGATAAATAGTTATTAAATTAATAATAATTAATAGTCCTAGGAGGATCTATTTAGGACAAATCTCTCGGGACAAATAATAATATATTTAATTAAATTTTACTAGTTACTATTTTCAGTTCTAGTATCTCGTTTTAATTCTAATACCTTTATCCTACCCTCTACTCTAATTCTAATACTCTATTTTTATTCTAGTATCGTATTTAGACTCTTTTAAATAATTTCTCTCGAGAATAATTAATTAGGCCTAGAACTAACTTAAATAAATTAATAAAAATTTCATTTCATTTAAAGTATTTAAAAATCTTAAGAATAATAAATTTAGGAGACTTTCTTTAAAGATTATAATCGTAGTCAACGAGCTCTTATTTATTACTAGGAGGAATAATCTAGAAACTTTATATTTTATTATATTCTAATCCTTAATTTTATTAGCCTCTTTAGTATAGAAGAGTATACGAACGAAGCGAAACCCTCTAATAGTAAAGTTTATAAAAAAATACGTTATCTTTAAATCCTAGAAATAACCTAATTTAGAAATACGATAGTAGGCTCTTCTCTCTCTATATAAAGCTAGAAACTTAATATAATTATTCCGGTACGGGGAATTTACTCTTACTTTTAATACTTTTTTAAAAATATTAATACTCTTAAACGGGATAAGAATTAATACTTTATATAAAATTTTCGCGATTAAATATAATAAAGTAAACGTTCCGTCGCCGATTATATAAATATATCTATTATTTATAAGGAAATTATATATTCTCTTTATTATATTAAATAATTCTAGTTTAATTTAATTTAGTAAAATAAGGCTAGGATAACTAAAGTAGATTAAATTACTATAGAAATATTATAATTTACCGCGTTATAAATATTAATATTAAATACCTAAATTCTATATAATAAAATATTAGGCGAGGAACTCTTTTACTATCTTAATTAAAAAGAATATAAAAAAATCTAGATTAAGTTATAATTTTTTAAAGGTCGAATTTCTTCTTTATTTAAAATATTTAAGAATATTATATATTTTAAAGTATAGATTAATTATTTAAAATAACTAATATATTTAAATCCTCGAGAAATACTCTCTATAATAATAAAGAAAATTTATATTAATATAAATTAGAGTATAGACTCGGCTTTAGTATAGAAAAATAAAATAATATTCGAATCTATACTAATAAACTCCGCTCGTCGAATTAATCTAGGATATCGATAATTATATATCTTTATTATATACTATTATTATGAAATCCTATAGAATTTTAACGAGAAAAATTTATTAATAAAACTAAAAACTATATTAAATATAATAGAATTACGCGAGATAATTAGTTTTATTAATTATTTAGGGTTTAAATCGTCCGAGATTACTATTTTAAAATAATTTCTAAAGTTAATAAATTTAACGAAAATAAGAGGAAATAAAAAACCTACGCTCGTTATAAATAATCTAGAAGAAATTAGAAAAAATAGATATAGAATATTATATACTCAAAACTACGAAAATGATCGTAAATTTCTCTTTATTACTTAAAAAGTAAAAATAAGAATAAGAATAATATTAATAGAAATTTATAAAAGATATAAACGTATTCGAAGAGAGAGATTAATAAAAAAAAATTATTCGATATCAATATATTTAAAAAGTAAGAGTAAAGATAAGAGTAAAAGTAATACTAGTAGAAATTTATAAGGGACACTATCGTATTTAGAGAATAAAATAAAAAATAAAAACGACGAAGATAAAAGTTTATCTCCGATATAAATATATTAAAAGAAGGCGAGTAAAAGTACGAATAAATATATTAAAAGTTTACGAGGGATACTAGTACTCTTAGAGAATAAAAGTAAAAGTAAAAGAAATAATATTAAACTTTTACGAGGGAAAAGAAAGAGTTATTTAATCGAAAATAAAAATAGGAGGAATAATAATAAATACTTATAGTAGATATAAACGAGCTAGTTTTATAAAAATAAAAAAATAAAAAAAACAATAAAGTATTCTCGTAGCGATTGTGGACGATTTTATAAACTAAGAGTAAAAGTAAAAAAAATAATAATAAAAATTTACGAAGTATATAAATAATCTCGGGAAGTAGAAATTAAAATAAAATAAATAACGAGAAGAATTTATACTAGATATTAGTAAATTATATTAATAAAAGAAATACTAGAAAAAGTTAATAAGTAATAAATTAAAATAGAAACGAGAGTAAAAAATTATAGAGTTAAAAATATTAGAGAGTAAACTAGATAATTTAGAAATAATCTAGGAGTTAAAGGAGCGAGATATAAAGGAGTTAAAAAGATAAAATTAAGAAGAATTAATAAATATTAAATTATTATTTCTTTTAAAACTCGAGTATAAAGGAATAAATATCGATTAGAATATACTTAAAGTACGAGTATAGAATTATTTAAAAAATATAATTTAGAATAGTAGTTTTTAAATATATATTTTAGTACCTTAAAGTAAAAATAGTCTAATATAAAAGTACGGACTATAATAGGATAAAATATAAATTAAGAATTAAATAGAGAAGTTAATAGAGGAAATCTATAAATTTAAAATTTAAAAAATAAACTAAAAGTTTAAAATATAAAAACGAGAGTATAAATATTAAAAAAGTAAAAAGATAAAGCCTACGTGAATAAAGTAAATATAAAAAAATTCTACGGGAATAAAACTTATAAGAGTATAATATATAATAATAAAATTCAAAATAGTAAATAAATAGACGAAGCCTAAAAGATTATATAAAAAAATTAAATATATAAAGAATCGTAAAATAATAATATATATAAAAATAATATATAAAAATATCGAGTATAAAAGCGCCGAGTAATAACTAAAGAGAGTAACGATAATATAGTACTTCGAGTATACTAGGTACGAGAAGAGCGATAGTTTATAAAAAAGAGTAACTATTAATAATTTAATAAGTTTGATTTATTAAATTATAATATAAATCTAGAAAATAATATATTATTAAATAGTACTAGAGAGGGAGACTTTATTTTTATATAAATAAAAAAATTTCAAATACCGCGCCGATAATAAAGATACGTGTTATAAATATTAATTAATTAATTAATTTATATATTTACTCTAGTAAAACTACTTTATTAATAAGGGAGTTCCGCGAATACTATCTTAATAGGGTTACTAGCGGTGTCTACTTACTATTAATAAAACCTTATTAGTTAAAAACTTTAATTTATCGATAATTTATTACGTCTTTTTACTAGTTAGTAACCGATAATTATAATTATTCTAAAATATTATTTATTTTTCCCTTCGTTTTCCTTCTATTTTAGTTTCTCTAATTTTATTTATTTATCTCGTAGGCTTATAGGCCGCTTTATTATAAATTTATTAAATAATTAATATTTACGGCCCTCTTATTAATAGTTTCTTCCTTTTCTTCCTTTTCTTTATATATCTTAGTATATTACTAAGTCCTAGTAATAATTTAAATTATATTAACTATTCTTTAATAAAAGAGAATTAGCCTAGTTATCTCGTTTTTATTATTTACTACGCGGTTAAATAATATCTTAAACCTACGTTAATATCTTTTTAAACTCGTATATATTTATTTATTCTATTAACTCTATTTTATCCCTAGCTAGTTTCGAGTAAAATAGTAATATATATTTTATATTTTATTCCTTTATCTATACTAGTAACTAGCGCTACGGACTATAAATATCTTTATTCGATATAAGAATTTATTTAGTCCGATTTTACTATATTTTAATTATATTATTATAGAGTCTTTAGTCTTCTTTAATTAATTATAATAATTAAATTAGATCCCGAATAAATCTCCTTTTTAAACCGGGTTAGTAGTTTATATAAAAACTATTTTCTTATAACTATTTTATTTATTTAATTATTATTAACGGGCCTAATCTTTTATTTTCTAGTTAATAATTTTAATTTCTTAATATTCTTCGATTTTTTTAATTAGATTTATCTAGTTCTTTCTTCCCTTTATAATTATAATTACTTTATATGATTTTTTAAATCCTAGAGCGCGAATATCGGTAAAGCGGGAGACCGTATAAACTTTTTCTAAGTATAATACCCGTATATTCCGTTATCTATAGCTCCGAGTAGGTTTATTAAACGTCTTATTACTATTTATTAATAAATTACGTATTAAGCTAGCTTAAGCCCGTAAATAATTTATTTAGTTATTTAATTTATATAGTTTAAGTTATGAGTTAGATATAATATATAGTAATATTAATCGCGTATTTACTCGCGTATTTATATAAGTATCGTATACTAATACTATTAATCTACTATATTTATTAAATATATTTCTTACCTACGATATTTAATAAATGTTCTTATACGATTTTATAAACTTAAATATATTATATATTAAAACTTATCTAGTCCTAAGGCTCGACTGGCTAGAGTTAAGGTTACTCGGTCTATAATTTTATTTTATTAGAATAAGATTACGCCTCCCTACCTAGTTTCCGTCGCTTCTCTTAAAGCGTAGCCCTCTCGGCGGTAACTATATCGATATAAACTTTACTACGCTTAATTATTAAGTAAATATAATATACTACGGGGACTATCCTCTATTAATTTAATATATTTTTATAAATTTAGGACTAAATTTATAAAGAGATACGGGAGTAGTTATATACTAGTATTAATAATAATACTCGTAGAGTATTACCTAGAATCGATTTAATAGAATATTAACTTTATTTATTAATATATAATAATAAATAGGTCGAGTAGTACCCTAGATAACTACGTATAAATAGAGATAAATATTATTCTCGAAGGGGTAAATAATATTATAATTAATAATTATATTAAGTATAGGATTATTATTTTTATTAATTATAGGATTTATAGGAGAGAAGAAGCGAATATAGTAATACTTCTCGGTAACTACGATAATGAATTTAATTTTATTACTAGGATGATTCTAGCCTAAGTCCGTAAATAAGCGCTTTATATTAATAACCTCGTACTTTAAAAGTAGATTAAATTAACCTTTAGAAATATTGTTACGGAAGTAGTAAATATACTTTAATAAATTACCCCCGTTAATATTCTTCTACTACTAGTCTACTAAAGGACGAAATATAGAGTTAATATTATTAGAGGTAATTATTTTAATATAGGAGTTATTCGTCTCGACCGTAATAATATAATAAAAGGTAGTCCGATCGATAAAGATAATTATAATAACTATAAAAGTTTACTCTAGGCCGGGTACCGTATAAAAGATATTAATATTAATAATTATTATAGGCTCCTTAAAGTATTTAGTTTTTAATTTAATTATAAAAGTAGTACCCCCGAGCTTATAATTAAATTTCATAAATATATTAAAATAGTATTAAAGGGCGTTTTTAATAACGTTACTCGCCTAGATATATTACGATATAACTTTAAAACGGACGTTATAATTATATTTAATCCGATTATAAATATCGGCGCTTTTATTATTAAAAATAATTAGAAGTATCTAAGGACGCGACTTCGATTAGTTTCTAACGGCTATAAATATCGTATTAATAACCTCGGTATTATTAACGTGGCCGTTAATAACGGGAGGGTTAATATTCTCGATTTTTCCGCTATATCTATAATAGAGCTTTATAAAGTTTCTCTTAAAGTTATCTACCTATTTATTAATTATAGGCGCTCGACGATCTTTATTTAACTTTAGGATATAAATACCTTAAGATTTTAATAATTAAATATTAAGGAGGAGAAATACTTTTCCGTATAAATCTTAACGACTAGAAAAGATAAATTTAATTATAGAATTCTATATAAAGAGTACCTTAGGTAGTTTAAGAATACGAGTATTAATCTTTAATATCTCCGAATTAATAGTAAGACCGTAACCGTTAAATATAGGATTATTAGATTATTTTAATATCTCTAGATCTTTCTAGATTTATAGAATTTATGATTATTTTATCTCTTTTATATTATCGAACCCTTTTTAAATATTAATACCGCTAGTTTACCCTCTTAATATCTCTTTTTATAAATATTACTATCCTCTCGTTATACCCTTATAGTAATAAGTTATTTATTTTTTTATAGCTAGTTATACTCGTTTTACTCGTCTTCGTTATTATAAATATACTCCTTTAAGACTTCGCGGAGTTTATAACTCTCCGACTCCTTTATAAGGTCTTTTATTATTTATTATATCCGTTATTAAACTCTTTATTTATTATAAATAATTATATCTACTTTAAAAATTATATTCACGAATTTAATTATATATATCGCGCGGTTTTAACCGATTCGATTAATACGGTATATAGCCTAGTCTTTAGCGCTTATTAACTACTCGGAGTTAAAGATAACGATATATTTAGAGGCCGTAAATATCTATTTTATATTTAAGAGTACGGTAGATCCTACTAGAAATTAAGATACGGGTTCCGAGGATATATTTTTCGTATTATTTTTACCCTCCTAGAAGAGTTTAACGATTTTAATTTATTTTAATTTAAATATACCTCCGTAAATTAAAGTAATAGGCCTTTTCTATATTAAACGGATCGTTTATATAATTATTAATACGATATTCTTAATATAGGATAAGGCCTATATTATAATATAAGATTCCGTTAGAAATATTTACCTAGTAAATAATAAAAGCTAAGATAAGAGATATAATTATAATAACTATTTTTATATCGATTCCCTATATTTCATTTTTAAGAATATTTAATATTTATATTTTAAGATAGTTATTTACTCCGGCGATTTAATTAATACTCTTTTCGAAGGTTAAATCTCTTTACTCTAGTTTATAAAACTTCTTTTTCTTTAACCTAAATTAGTTATTATCTCTTAATTTATTACCCGTTAGTTTAAAGTCCTTTATATCTTTATAGAGAGCTAGTTTAAGGAATAACGATAAAATTCTAACACGATATATAACCGCGAGTTATAAATATACTATAACCTTTAATATAATATTCTTTTTATAACTCGTAAAGGCGAGTATAGTATTATAATAAGTTTATTAAACTCCTTAATTTATTTCCTCAAAGTAATATTCTAGTAATAATTCGTATTATTACGGGTAGTTTAAAAGGTAGTCGAAATAATAATTAAATTTAAATTTAACTAGTGGTTCCCCGAAAAAGATAAAGTCTAGCGTATATTATACCTAAAGTATTCGAATAATAATAATTATAGTCTTTTTATATTACTCGTACTCGTTATTAATATCGTTATTATTATATATACTCCGGATAAGGCTTTTATACCTTTTACCGATTTTAATAAATTTATTTTTTATATAATATTTTAAGCGTTTACGCGCTCTATTTAAGTAAGAGTAATTTTTTTTAAAAAGTAACGTAGTTTATTTATTATTTATAAGCGTATTTATTTAATTTATTATTATTTTTAATAATAATTTAAACGGAGTCCCGTTAATTAAAATCTTTCGAGGTTTTTGACCCGGTATTATATTATCGATCTTTCGAATCTTAGTAATCGTCTTTATAATCTCGTTATTCTCGGTATATACTTTATTTACTACGATCCTACTTTATTTTATATCTTATTAATATTATTATTTTTATATACTAACTTTATTACCCCTCTTTTTTACCGCGGGAATTCTATCCGTTAAGACTTTATCGATTTAACTAGGAAGTGAGGTTAAAAATATAAAATAAAGTACTTCTAAAAAGTTATAATCTTCGTTAAAATAAAGAACCTATTTTAATTTTATTAAGAGGTCGCGATTTAATATATTTAATTTTACGGTATAGGTTTTTAATTTAGGATCGTTATAAATTTACTAGAATATTTACCTAAAAGCTTTATCCTTTTATTTTATCTAGGTATTTATTAAATCTAGTTAATAAAATAGTAAACCCGCGGGGGAAAAGAAGAGGTTAGGGTTATAACTCGGTATAAATTTTTTAGATATATTAGAATCGATATATATATATTAGATCCCCTAGGGGTTCCCGGACGGGTAATATACCTCGGGTAATTAAGAATCCTTCGTTATTCTCTCCGCGAGATATAAGTTATATCTTTTTTCCTTCCTAACTTTCTTTACGTCTTTACGGCTTAATACGAGTAAATAATTTAAGTAGATTACACCGAGAGCCTATAAAGTCTAAACCCCTCGTTAACTATTAGTTCTAAACTTAATAAGGGTTAATTATATTACTTTTTTAAACTTTATAATGTTTATAAAATATCCCCCGTTTTAGAAGACCTCTATTTCGAATAAAACAAATATACCGAGTATTTAAAATAAGATAAAATCTATTATTATTCTTTTTATATAAATCTTTTTTCCGGTTTTATAATCTTTAATATTATCTAGTCTAAAAAGAAAATAGTAGTCCTCCTATCTTCTATTATTCCGGTATATATATTCCGTTATTTTAATAGGTTATATATTCGATAACCTAACCCGATTTATTAACTTTAGTATTTAGACCTAGTCGTTTATTTATTTATCCTTCGCCTTTTCTTTTAGGGATTTTTTAATATCTTCTTTTTCCTTAATCGGAATATCTTCTACTTCGTTTTACTCTAGGATAAATACTAGTTTAGATATTTAGTTAGTAACTACGCGTTTAACCGCTTTCTCGTTATATATAGTTTTAACGTCTATAAAGTCTTTTTATAATTATTTAAATAAATTATCTACCGTAGGCGGGATCGGTCGAGTTATTATTATTAATTATACTATATCTACTAGGGGCTAATTATTTATTATAACCTAATTAACTCTTTTATTATCGCGCGTTATAAGGGTTCCGTTATTCTTCGTATTTCGATCGTTATTATTTTTACTCTTAAGGTTATTAGTAAAGGCTTATAAAGACCGTATTATTTTATTATTTATACTCGTCTTAGGTTTAATTAAATCGTTAAGGGTTTTAATAAAAGAAATATCGTATAAAACCGACCTAAAGTATATATTAGGATTAATAGATTAATTTTCCTTAATCGAGAACCTAGAGTATATACTAGGACGGGTATTATTATTTTTAATAATCCGGAATATACGCGGTATATTAGGACGGTTATTTTTCGGTCGTTTCTACTCTCGACGTTTATCCAACTCGCTTTATAAATTTATTATTTAATTAATATCCGTTAGTAGTCTACCTAGTAGTCCCTTTTATTTACCGTCTTTATTTACGATATTTATTCTATATTTACGTTTTCCTCGCCCTAGGCTACGGATCTCGTCTTCGGAATTATTTTTTATCGTTATTTCTACTACCCGATATTAGCCGTACGCCGTAAATAGTGTCGAGAAACGGAATAAGGGTCTATTTATCTTAAGACTTTACCGTCTTTATTAAAAATAGAAGGAGTTATTAAATTAATCCCTAGTTTATTAGTATAAATTTAAATATAAGGTCGTTATTCTTACTATCGATAACTTCCTTAATTACTCCGCGGAGTTAATAATTCTTTAGTAATTTAATTATAAATCTACTTCCTTAGTACTTAAACTAGATTTTTAATAATAGCGAAGTATTTAGCCCTAGATCTTCGTTTAAATATTTAATAAATATTAGTAATATTATATTTAATATTACCTTTTTTAAATTTAACGGAGGGTCGGTTTATTTAATAATATCCGCGAGAGTAAACCTAGTTATTAAATTATTATACCTTACTTTAAAATTAACGTTTAATAGATTAAATCCTTATACGGCCGGATAATTCGTCTACCGCTTTAATATAACGGGTAATAATATAGTGTCTTTTATTTATATTTAGTCTAATACCTCGCTAGGAGACGAGAAAGGTTATTATAATTAATTTAATTTACGTAATAATCTTTCGCTAGTATTTTTTAGTTACCGTCTTATATTATAGGTAATATATTATACTAAAATAATAAAAGTACTCTAAATACCGTTATTATTTAAATTATTAAAAAGTTTTAGAGTATTATCTTTATATTTTAGAGTTAAAATAATAATAAACTCGTTTTTAATAACCCTAGTTACGTATTATTTAAAGTCCGTTAAAGAGTTCGACGTTAATTATATTTTAATCTCTTTTTTTATTAATTTCTAGTCCTTACCCTCCGTAGTAGTCTTTAAATAAAGCTCTATTAAATTTTTAAAAATAGGGTTAAATTCGTTATTATTATAGTCTTTATATTTACGTAAAGGTATCGTAGTCTTAACCTTAATAATATAGGGTAGGTAACGTAGTTTCTAGCTCTAGTATATTATTTATAATTTTATAAATAAGGTCGTAATCGTAGTTTAACTATATCTTTTAATAATAACCGTAAATTCTAATAATAGGGCTCGTAGTTAATTAAAAATAATATTTATATATAAGAATCGCTCGCGGTCGGTATTTATATTTACTTTACTCGGTTTAATCTCTTTATTTAGTAATTATAATTATTATACCCTTTATATATAAAGGCTAGTAGGAAGAGCGGTCGATTATATATATATAATAATTTATTAATCGTATATAGTACGTTCTATAATTAGAGTATTATTCGTAGTTAATAATTTTATTAAAATAGAAAGGAAGGTAAGATTAAACCGCCCTATTATTTATTAAGGAAAAGTAGATATAATATATTACTTTCTAGGTTATATATAAGGGGTATTATTCTAAAATAACGCGGTATATATAATATTCCTACTATAGTTTTAATATTTTTTATATAGATAACTCGTACCTAGTTAGAGTAAGTAAACTATTAAGGGTATTTTATATATTACGATTACTCCCTTATAAAGGGGTTAATAAAGAAGTTTTTAATAAATTATAAAATTTATTAATTTATAATTTTATCCTATAATAATAAGTACTCGCTAGTTCTTTAAACCCCCGAAGGTTTATTAAACTTTCTACTTCTATTTATATTTAATATAATAAATTAAATAGTTTTAGGCTTAATATAATATTTGGTTTTATATTCTCGTTAAATTCCTAATTATACGTATTACCGTTACCGATATTAAAGGTTATTATATATCCTATACTACGACCTCTTCCTTAATTATACGTATCGTCGATAATAAAAGTCGTTAGATTCTTTATACTAATATTAGATCCCGAAGTAATCGGGTCCTAAATATTATAAACTTCCGTAGTATTTTAATTATTATTAAATCCCTCGGTATTTTTAGTTCCTTCTTTTATATATTTAATATTACTAGGATTTTCCTCCGATTAATTTATTATATATAAATCCTTATCTTAAAAGTTATCGTCCGAGTTTAAATTATAGTTATATTTAATAAGATTAAATACTAGGAGCTCCTCTTCGTATTTAATATAGGTATTTATTTCTATTAAAAGTCTTCGTAGATAATTGTAATAGAATCGTTTATACTTCTTCTCGTATAATTAAATCCTTATTTAATTTATAATAATCGTTAAGGCGTCGCCTACGTAGGAAACCCCGGTAAAGAGGCGGGGACTAAAGGATATAAAGCCTAACTTCTCGGATTCTATTATATAAAGAATTACTATAGACTTCTCTTCGCTTTAATAATTATTAATAATTCCGGTATCTATATCTTCTAATCTTATAATAAACACTAGCGCTCGTCTCGTAAAATTAATTTATACGAGATAATTTATAAGGATAAGAATATCTTTAGTTTTAATTTCTTTTTAAATATAATATTAATAGAGTTTTATAATAAATTATAACTCCTACTCGTTTTAACCGGATTAAAAGAAATTTACTTTATAATATTATCCGTCGGTATTAATCTAGATAAAGTTTATAAGGGTATTAAATAAATCTTTATAACTTCGGTAGTTATAACGGTATTAAAGCGACTAGCCGGATTTATTATAAAAGTAATAAAGCTTTTATATTAAATTCTAGAGATAATATTAATAATATTTATAATAATTCGATATTATTTCGTTAGGTTATATTTAAGGTAACCTAGGATTACCTAATATTTATATATACTTTTATTTATTTATTTAACGAAAGGATTATACTTTATATTTTACTCTTTAAACGGTAGTTACTTATCGTCTCTTAATAGGTATATAATAGTTTTATATTATATTAAGGTAACGAAGAGCTCCCCGTTATCGACTTTATTAATTTTTTAGATAATAATATAATCGCCTTTAAAATTCTTCTTTAAGATTATATAACCCGAATTAACGAGGGTTATAGTAATAATAGCGATATCCTTCGTAAGAATATCCTTTAAGAGTAACGATTCGAGTATTTTAAATATATAATATTCCTCCTCGCTATCGAACGTATCGCCGTTCTTAACTTTATAAAATATCTCGCGAAAGTATTTATAAAGTTTTTAGTAGTAGGTTATATTCCCGGCTTCGTTTAATTTATATTTAATATTCTTTTTTATTATTTATTATAACTTTTTAACTTTTTAAAAAGTTACGTTTTTAAATATAAACCCCGCTCTACCCCCGTAGTCCTCGAAATCTATATTATTTATTAAGATAATATCTTCGTTATTATAGTCGATAAGATTATTATTATTATAATTCGAGCCTTTTTATCTTTAATTACTTTATAATTTATCGGGTTAAAAGGCGTTACTAGTTTATATTATATTAATTTAAAAATTACTCTCGCCTTATAACTCGCCGTCTTTAATAGTTTTATTATCGTTTAGTTATACGTCTTTAAGGGTATTATTACCGCCTATAATAACGTTATTAATAAGAGTAGGATTAATATTTAGGTTAGGTCGACCGAGAAGGTTTATAATTTATAATAATAAAATACCGAAGCTCGTATTATAAAGTTTATAACAATAATCTATAATATTAAAAAGTATTTTTCTAATTTTATTTATTATAGTTACCGCGAGCCGATTATATTAACTTTAAAGAAGCGAAGAGCTAGGTTATTATTATAAATTACTAGTATCGTAAATTACGTATCGTTATTTCTTATTTTAAATAACGGCCTATTCGGTTATAAGTAAATAGAAGCGAATTATATATTTCTTTATAATTTTAATTCCTCTTTTACCGAGTTAAGTAAATTCGGTATTTAACTTCGTAATAAAAGAGTCTACTACTTTATTTATTAAACTTAAGACCTTTATCTTTTTACCGGCCGATATAAATAATATAGTAGTAATTATATCGAGTTTTATTTTCCCGGTTCCTTATAGTCCCTTTAAGAGTCCGAGGTTATTAAGTATATATAATAAGTATTTTAATATACCTATCTAAAATTTATTTAAATCGATATTTTATTATCCGAGTTTAGCCTTAAAATCTATTCCTTAAAGAATATTAACTATAGTTTAAATACGTAAATTTTATCCGATAATAAATTATTACTATCGAGGGTTATAGATATAATTTATATTTTCTTTATATACGGGATTTAGTATTTTAATAACGGTTACTTTAAATTTATATAGGATATCGGATAAAAGAGGAATAATTTTAATTATTATCGGCTCCGTGTTAAAATAGAATTTCTCGAGCTCTTCGCGTAATATATTTTACGAGTTTATTAAATTAAAGACCGATTTTAATTTTAGATTACTTTAGTCGTTCTTTTCGTACTTCTAGGGGCGGTTAAATATAATAGTATAATTAAACGAACTAACGTAAAGAAAGGGTTTTAGTAGGATAATTACTATTTATTCTTTAATAGGAAATTTAATTACGAAGTTATCTTCCGTCGAAAAACGATATTCGTAGTTCAAGGGTAGGCGGAGGAGGCCTATATAAATATAATTACCCTTTAATATAATTATTAGGGCGCGTAGTTAGTATTCCTAGAACTAGGAATTTTTAATATCTTTTATCTCGTTCTCCTCCTAGTAAATAATAGATATACCCTCGGTAGTTTAGTACTCGTTATTATTAATATATATTAAGTTAAACGGTAAATTAACCTTTAGACGATTTATTATTAATATAATTTAATCTTTCTAAACTTTATATTTCGTATCGACTAAACTATTAAATTAATAAATATATAGTATATATACTCGCTCGAGATTAAATATAGATAATATTTCGCCGTATAGGATAAAAAATAAATCCGCCTCTAAAGTCGAAAAGAAAGTAGTAAATTTAATTATATTATTCTCTAATTTAATAAATACGTCGAGTAATTAATTTTAGATATATTAAAAGATATTTAAATTACTAGTTTCTTATAGGATTCCTTTAGTCTACGCCTTCGCTAAGCGGAACGAAAATTCTATATATATTAATTACTTTATAATATAGTAGGTAACTACTCCGACCTCCTATAATTTAATATAATAATCGAGGTATACTTACTCGATAAAGTTATTTTAGGCGGGTTTATTTATAAAAGCCCTAGGATATATATAAACTAACGGCTCGTTTTAAATATCGTTTATAATATTTAGCCGGAATACCTAAATATAGAGTAATTACTCTTCGTAAAAGTAATTAAGAGTAGGTCCTTCTTTATCGATAAAAGTCTTAATTTAAATATATATACTAGACGACCAGTTATTATTCTTATTTATATAAATTTTATATATTACGCGGGTATCTTTATTCTTAAACTACTTAATAGATTTACCCTAGCCTTCGAAGATAATTCTCGTTTTATATAAAGAGTTCTTCTTCTTTATAGGCGTAGTATTATTATCGGCTCGCTCTTTAATAAAATTATCGGCTTCGTCGCGTTTAATAATTTAAAGATTTATATATATATCGCCGGTAGCTTTACCGGGGTTATTTTTATCTAGGCGAGTAACTATAATTTATTATTTATTCGGTATAATAAATTAATAAGATATTATTATCTAGAGTATAAAAAGGTATAGAATAAATAGGAGCTTAAAGAGGCGAAAAGTTATAAAGTCTATTAATTAAGATTCTTATTAATAATAATTATTTATTTATATAAAAAGTGATCTCTCCTTATATTATTACTTCTAACTCGGCGATTATATAGGGAAATTAAATAAAAAATAAAATAAATTATAAATAGTTTAAGATATAAGGACCTTCGACGTAAATTAAATTTAATAAAATAAGACTACGGAGTCTATTAACGGAATCTTAAAGTAGTAGTAATTATCTATTTACGAGGCTTATAATTCCTCGTATATAGTTACTCCCATTAATAGTAATTATATATAAATAGGGAGGTAGAAGTACTATAGTCGGTAGATAAAGATATAAGGGTATTTATAATAATTAAAAGTATATTAAACTTTTTATAACGTAGTCGTATTTAAAGTTAAACGAGTAAAGTAAAATATTAATTATAGTGACCTATTTTTTATAACTAATTAATAATATTTATAGGAGGTAAGATTTCTAGTAATAGGGTATCTATAATTAGATATTTATATAAATCTTAAATAAATAATTTCTAAGAAGCTCGTACCGTTTTAAAATAAGTAATTAATATAATATAGAGATATAAGTTTTATAATAATAAACGTCTTAATCGGCGGGTATTTTAGACGTTAGCTCGTTATATAATAAATACCTTAATATATATAAATACCGGTATATTCGCCGGTTATTATTACCGAGGTACTCGGGAATAGGGCGGTAAAAAGAGTAAGATTAAAGAATCCAGTCTTAAATAAATTAACGTATCGAGGATTATAGTTTAGTTTCGTTATTATAATCTTATCTTATAAATTAACCCTCGATAAATAATCTTCGATAGAGATAGAAGTAAAAGAAATAACTATAACTATTTAATAACTTTATATTCGGGCTTTATATCTATAAACCGCCGAGTAAAATAAATTAATTAAACTATACCTTAAGACGATTCGATATAAGGTACGACTTTTACCGGTATTTATTATAAAAACCCCCGTTAATCTACGAAGTAGTAACTCTTTATTTAAAGGATAATCTTTATCCTCCTATTCCTCCTTAATTAAATTTCCGGAAATAAATTTATTTTTATATTAATTCTTATCCGCGAGTTAAACGTTTATACCGGTAGTATTATTATCCTCGAAGATTACTACGGTTATAAAGTATTTCTCGGCGCGTTTAACTAAAGGAGCTTTAAGGTATTTAAATTTATAGTTATAAATATATTTCTCTTTAACGGGAGTACCTTCGGTAGCCGTATTTCTATTAATAACGGTAATATCTTTTATAGCGATATTACTATTAACGTCCCTATTATTAATTAAATCGGGCTCGACGGTAGTAGTTTTATATTTTATACCCGTCTTCTTCTTAGAAATAATAATAGGCTTTACTCGCCGTTAATAGGAGTATTAGCGTTAATACTCGCTTTAATTATAAAAGTATATTTCTTAAAAACGACCTTAAACTTAACGGGTCCGGCTTATTTACGATTAATTATAATAATAATATAAAGGATATTTATAAATAAAGTACCTACTCGATTATTAGAGCCGATATATTCTTTATAATTAGAAGTAAATATCCGTAGCCCTAATAACCCTTCTATTTAATCGTATATATTCTCGATATAATTATACGGTTAAATTAAATAAAAAGCGAGTCGAGATAATTTATAAATAAATTATTTATTCCTTTTATAAATTAATAGATTAAGAATATCGGTAGTATAAAGGCCAAATCTTATTAAGAAGAGACGAAAGGTTTAATTTAAATCTATCTTCGAGCTAGCTAGGAAGACTTTCGCCTAACGCGCGGTATAAAAACCTTCGAGAAACCGATTATTAATATCGTTTATATTATATTATAGGCTACTACTTACTATAGATATAGATTAAGTATTATTTATAGGCTCTTACGACTTATCGTTATTATTAATCCTTAATATTTTCGCTTTCTTAGTAGAGGAGGGTTTCGGAGTTATATTACTCCCTCTTTTATTATCGGTATAAATATAGAGGACGTATATACGTCTCGGATCTTTTAATAATAACTCCTTCTATTTATTTTATTATAATAATTATTAATAACTCTAATCCCGAGTATAGTTAATAAATTAGATAATAGAGAAGACTAAATATATATAAGCTAGTAAAATTATAAATAGACTAAACCGTTATTCTTTAATATCGGCGGAACGTTTAATAATAAACTATTCTAAAGATAAGAATTTAAAAAATTTAAATATTAGACCGCTAAAATACTATTTATTTATTAATATAAATCGGCTCGCGGCGGGTAGCCTTTAAAGTTTTATTATATAATAAATCTAGATATTACCCACGTATTTATTCGAAGAATCCACTTTTATTACTATACGGAAGATTATAAGTCGGTAGGAAATAAATTAAATATTATTTAATAATATATATTATATAGGAAAGTATATTTAATAAATATCGAATTCGTTTATCGAACGCCCCCTTTTCGATCTTTATTTCGGATATCCGATTTTACCTAATTATATATATAGTATAATAACTATAAAGCGATAATATTACCGCGGTAAATAGATATTATAGTACTACGTATATATAAGTATTATAGGCGGAATTTCGTGAACTTTAATAGATTTAATAAATACCTACCGTATTATAAAGTCTTTATCGATAATTATTTATATAAGAAACCGCGAGTTTTACCCTCTTTACCTCGGCGACTCCCGTAATTAATAAGACTAGCGACGTATATTTAAAGAGACGACGAGGTTATAGAAATAAATAATATAAAAGAAATTAACGTAGGGTCTTTCGCCGTCGATATAAAAAACGTCGATATAGATACGGAGACTATTATTTATTAAACGCCCTCGAACCGGCCTAGTTATAATAATTTAGAGTACGGTAAATAAGAGAAGTTATTAATTCTATCTTTTAATATCGAGTGTAAGGGTCTTTTATTTATATCCTTATATATTCGGGTAAAAACGTTTACGGAAGGTAATAGTCGTCGCGTAGAGATAAATACTAAACTTAACGAGGTAAATATTAATTTTATAAAGTTTAATAAATATTCTTAGTTTATTAATAAAATAAAAAGAGTATATTATTTATTTCCGAGTATACACGATTATATACTCGCCTAATAATTTTACGAGGAAAAAGTAACTAAAGGCGGTCGCGATAGATTTTTCCGTAATATTCGACTCGAATTATTATATAACTTTCTTAATTATAAGAATACCGATAACTTAACCGAAATATAAAATAGTATTATATTTAGTATCGACGAAGATAAATAAATAAAATAGATATTTAATATTTAATTAAAGATCTAGGGGACCGAGCTAAAAAATTACGATATTTTATATCGAGATATTATTAAGGCCCTCCGATTTCTCTTAGGGTACCGGTTATTTAAAAATAAAATAGTATTTGAACCCGTACGCCAGTATAATAGTAATAATAAGCGCGTATATACCGAGATATATACCGGCGACTAGTAATAATAAATATAGGAGAAACTTCCTAATAGAGCTACCGTAGTACTATTACTTCTTTCTACGGATAAGACTTTATTTATATAATATAAGAGTGATTTAGTTATATAGTTAATCTATTTTATTATAGGGAATTTAAAGGTATAAATATAACGAGGTTAAAAACGGCCGGGTTTAATACTTTTAAGACTTCTACTTATTATACTTAATAACGGCGAATATATTAAATCCGACGTATAATATAAATCTATATTAATTATACTCGATTATAAATATAATAGAAATTTTTATTTAAGATAATCTTAAAGTCCTAAATTTAAATTAGCGATTAGAACCGTAGCGATTATAAATCTCCCTATTATATATATAAACTAGAAGATTTAATCCTATTATCCGATTATTATAGGCTTTATAAAAGATTATAAAGAGTAAGTTTTAATTATAAGAGTTAAAAGCGGCCGATAATATATAATTTATATAGTACTATTAAATAAACGAGGAAACTTTTAAAGTAAATAGCGCCTCCGAATTTACTCTTTTATTTAGTCCTAAATTCGGCGATAACGCGAAGAAAATATCCTAAAGAATAATAATTAATGGGTATATCTAGTATATAATTTTACCTAGTTATATACTACGGTTAATATATATAAAGTTATACTAGTCGATATATTATATTAATTACTTAAGGGTACGGTTAATTATCTCCTTAAATAAATTATTTTAATTATCGAGGAGAGCGCGCTTATTATTAAGAAATTAAAGGGGGCGAAGGTAGGACTAAAGAACGCGCTAGGAATAATATAACTAGACGAAAGGTTTTATATTATTCTAGTTTTCTACGACTTAAAGAATTATAAATACTATAGCGCCGTTATATAATAGATAAGTAAAGACCGAAGAGCGATTATATAATAATTAATACTAGTAATTACTCCGTTACTAGCCGATTTATATAGAAGGGAACTCTATTATATACGGGTATTTATAAACTTTATATTAATTATTTAATACCTTTTATATAACGATAAAATATTAAGATATCTCTAAAATATACTCTACCGTTTTAATAAATTAAAGGACTATTTTTGCCGGTATAAACTAAATAATAGAGTAAACCTAAACGGTTATTTTAATATCCTAAAACTCTACGTAATAATATATTATATAGAGTAAATTCGAATATTCGGCGCTACGGATAACTATAATACCGAATATAGAGAAGCGGTATATTATTATTTAATTAAATCTTTCTTCGAGTTAATTAATAAATAAAAGACCTTTTAAGAATAACTCGTCTATTATACTTCCTATTACCTATAAATACTAGTTATAAAGAATAATCTATTTTATTTTATAACGAGATTATTTATTTTAAAAATAGTAGCCTTTATAATTAAGGTACTAAAATTTAATCGCGGGATTCGATTATTTAAGTTTTAATATAATCTAGAGTCTTAAGAAAGAAAGAGAGCTTTAGAGGTAAAATTTAATACCGTATATTAATACCCGTTATCCGTAATATAAAAGAAACTATATATCGAATATTTTTTAAAGGTATTAATCGTTTATATATATTAACGCCGGTAAGAGGGGGGTAAAGAACCGATAATTATTAAAATTATAAACGGGAGAGAAATTAATCCTACCTAAATCGACTTATATTTTATTTATCTTTATCCGTCTTTATAATACTAGAAGTTAGATAGAAAAGATTCGGAAAACCTAAAGAACTTAATTACGGACCGCGTAATATATAAAAGTAATTAATAGAGTTAAAGAGAATAAAGATATAACTATATTTTAATATAAAAAGTATAATTATAGTTTTATATAATTTCTCTTTATAGTTAAAGTCCTACCTAGCTCCGGCTTCTTTTAATAATATCGGATATAAATTATTAAAACGTTAAGGGTAAACTATTTTAATATAATTATACCCTCGTCGATTTTCTAAAGATTCGTAATAGAGGCTCTCTATATAAGACTTATAGTATAATAGAGGTAGAACTATAACTAGTAAATTTAACTACTAAACGGAGGACACTCGGAGGGCGTTAAATTATCCTTATAACGAGGATTATAAAGAGTATATATATTATACTAGTATATATAAATAAGACTATAAGAAAAGACGACGTATTTTATATTAATAACTATACCGATTAGGATTTATATAATTTAATCTATAACGAGGACTTTCTAATATAAGGGATACGAGTAAATAATTAAACCTATTATAATTATAGTAGGCGAAGGTATATTATATAATTAATATAGTATTTAAATTTATAATATACTACTTAACCTATAAACTACGCGCGAATAACTAAGATAATAAATATTATAGGATAAATTACGAGGGTAAATTATAATATATTCGATTATAAATAGTAGGAAATCGTTCTACTATAAGATATAAGTTAATTACTCTTATACTAATTAAGGCTAGGGCTCGGTCTTTTTCTTATTACCCGATTTTACCGCCGGAATAAATAAATAATAAAGTAATACCTCGATATTAACGGATATACGGAAGATTATTAAATATAATATTTACAGTAGCTAGGGACGGGCTAATTAAGAATAAATTTAAGAGACTTTAATAATATAATATAATCGGCGAAGATTATAAAAGCGAAACTAGGTATCGATAAGGTCGTATATTTATTAATCTTTACGCGATTATAAAAATAATTAAAGATTATAAGTCTTCTAGGTTAAAAACTAAATATAATAAATATAAGGGACTATCTATAACCTATTTTCGTTAATATTTATAACGAGTTCGTTTATATATTCGGCGATATCTTTAAATAATAAAAGGACCGGTACCTACTCTTCCTCGTTTAAAGAAATAACTATAATAAAAGGAGGCGGGTAAGAGTTAAATAATATTATATAAATACTTAAAAAGATTAGGGACTCTTAAGCGCCGAGTTATTAAAAGAATTAAATAATAAATCGAACTCTACCTATATAAATAAAAATATTAATCGGATTAATTTTATCCGTTATATAATATTATATATTAAAAATAATATAAATTAAAGTATAATTTATATAATTTAGGATATTTAAAAGAGCGGTATATATACGGGGCTAATAAATATAAACGACCTCGATTTTAAAAAGTTTATATTCTTAATTAAAACCGACCTAGGTTACGATAATAAAAAGAATATAATTATCTACGCCCGCCTTAATCTACTAAATATAATTATCTTTAACGAACGGGAATAAAGAGTAGCGCTAATAAAAATATACGTTTAAGGTATTAAACGTTTTTCTTTTAATATCCGAGAGTTATTAATCGAGCGCCGTATAATATATATAGTAATAAACCCCCCCCCTAAAGGATCGAGATCTTTAACCGAAACTTGAGTAGCCTAGGTAACGAGGCTCTCGATATATAACTAAAAAAATATTAAGTTTAAATAAGAAAAAGGGTATTAATTATAATAATAAATTTAATAACTAAAGATAACTAGCTTCTTTAATATAAACCTCGAGAATTAATATTTATAATATTTAATAAATATTAATTATATTCGATAAACTAGGATTAGACCCCTAGGGTCTAATCCTACTAAATTTAATTTTTTAAAAATAAGTAATTTCCCCCCTTTCCCCCGACCGCGTGAATTCTACTTTTATTAATAATTACTACTTTTTAATACCCTTCTTCCGCTTTATTTAATCCGACTAAAGTAGTATATAAGTTCGTAACTTATACCTTAATAATATACTATCTAATAGGGTAAATTTACGATTTATAGTTAAGAGATATTTAATATTAATCCGGTTATCTTTTAGGATTATTATAGAGATAACGCGTCCTATAAAGATTTATAACGGAATAATCGTTACTTTAACTCGGAATTAAAATATAATTATAACGATTTAGATTCTAGCGATAAAGAGAATAAGTAGCCTAGAAGTAACGAAAAATAAAGTTACTCTAAAGCTTTCCTAGATAATAAATATATAGAGATAAAAGTAAATATCTCGGACTATATATAATCGAATCTAATTAATTTAATTATAGGCTAGAGTTACCGTAGGTAAATTATCTTATAGAAGATTAAATAAAGGGAGGCTCTAACGGTAAAATTAATTTATATTTTATAACTATTTAATATTTATAAAGATTAATATAAATACGATTTTTACCTCTAAAGTAGTACGAAACGCCGGATAAAGGTAGAGTTTTATAAAATATATACTATTATCGTTTTTAACTGCGAGAAGTTTTTAAAAGCGATCGTTTTAACTAGATATACCCGTAATCCGGGTAAAAATAAAGAGCTTTAACCGGATAATAACTCTTAATAAATTAATAATCGGATATAATACGTATAGAAGGTCGTAACTAAGAATTTAGAGTTTAAAATCGGAATTAAATTTAGTAAAATCGATAATCGGCCTACCTTAACCGAAGTACGGAAAGTTAAATTTATTTAGGTAGATATTTTATATTAAAGTTAACCTAGTATATAATTATTCGACTTCTTTAAATAATAGCGCGCCTACGCTTTAACGATCGTACGAATTATAATAATCATTATATATATATAGAACGGCTCGTAGTAAAACGTAATCTCCCTCGCCGCTAGATTATTATACCGCTAAACTTTTATATATCTCGATATAAGATATACTCTAGTTTAATAGTATAATTAACGAAGGTATAGGTCGATAATAAAAAAGGTAAATAAACGAACCCTATTTTAATAAAAGTACTCGTTTATATAATATTTAAATTATCGAAGAATAGTTTTATTAACGAAGAGAATATAAGAAAATTCTTTAAACCCCTCCCCGATCTTTTAATTATATTTACCGTTATAATAATAATATATACTATCTCGGAGTACTTTATTAGAGAGTATAAAGTCGAGAAGTTTAAAGAGGAGAGGGCTTAGAGTAAATACTTATATTCTTTTTTATTATTAATAAATATATTATAACTAATTAACGAGAGTCCGTATTAAACCAGTAGAGAAAAATATAAAGAGTATAAATAAATCTCGACGATAAAAAGTATAAAATTTATATTCGTAGAATATTATTAAAGGGAGTAAAGGACGCTATTAAAAATATAGAAAGATTCGACTCTAATAACGATACGGTTATAATAGACTTCGGTAGTCGTTAGATATATAATCTACCCTTCGTTAATAATTTAAATAATAACGAATAAATTAACCTTTCGGATAATAAACTCTAAGGTAATCTTTTTATATTAATTAATAACGTAAAAAGTATATAGGTTAATACGCGTAAGGCGATAACCCTAAAATAAATAAATTAAGCGTTTATAGTTTATTTCTTTATAACTCGTATATCTTAATACCCTTAATCTTTACTATTACCCGAACGCCGGTATTAAGTTCTTAATATATAAATTTAATAAAGTATAACTATCTAAGACCTAATTAATTTATTATTTATAATAGAATATCGCCCCCGACTCGCTTTTATCCTTATTACGGAATTTTAAATAAACCTCCGTTAGAATAAAAGAACCTAATAATAATATAAGGACTAAAGTATAGAGTAGCTCGCGTAAAGTTTTTATCCTTAAAGAGAAGTATACCCTTAGTATTATATAAAGAGAAAAATAATTAGAAAATTAAATTACCTTTAAATTATAAAGGTTTAAGGAATTCTAGGCCGCCTTTATACCGGAAAAATCTAATCGGGTTTAATATAAAAGAAATAATATTAATTTAATTATATCGAGCGATAATAAAAATAAATATAAAACTTATATTAAATAGTTAGGGAAAAGGTTATAAATAATAATAAAGCCTAAAAAGGGTAAAATTAAAAAAGAATAAAAGTAATAATATAATTTATATAAAGTTTAATAAATAATAATATATTAGTTAAATAATATAGTAAAGAAGTCGGAAAGAAGTAAATAATAATTATATATCGAATAGGATTAGTAATTATTTATAGAATTCTAATAAACGTATATTTAGTACTAAACGCGTAAATTTATATAGTATTAATAATAGTAGCGGTAGCGGTAAGGGCGGCGATCTAAATTACGGCGGAGAAATTACTAAGAGTTAATAAAGCGATAAAAACGAAGAAACCGTTAAAGTCGATAAAGTTATAAATAACGATATAAATAAATAGGATAATAATATAAATTTATACATTTAATAAACGTATTATCTTAATAGCGATATATACGCTCATTAAATACGATCCATTAATAATAACTTATATATTTAATAAATATAATACTCCGACTACGATATAATCGCCCGATACGATTCGCGCGTATTCGTATTTAATATAACTATATAAGATAGTAAATAGTAACTACTAATAGGAAAAGGCTACTTTTAGTAACTTTTAACGAAAATAAATATTAAAACAATCTCTAGGACTAGTATATAAACTAAATAGATCTAAGTGTATTTTACGTATTTTTCGGTAGAATACTAGCTCCCCGCTTTACCGATAAAGTATTTAGGTTTCTTTTTCTATTATTAATATTAAAGGTATTTATTATTATTTATCTTCTTTATACTAAAGTTTATTTTAGATCTATATATTTCTTATAAATATAATTAAATAAGTCCCTCGATTTATTTAATATTATATTACTAGGCGGTTTAACTAGAGGTTAATTAACGGGATTATTAATTTAATTTTAAATATTAAAATTAAAATAATTTTAAATATTCTTAGGGTCGTTTTAAAATAGTTATTTTAAATAATTATTAGTTTCTTTATATATCTCTATATAGCCTCCGTTATTCTCTTTAATTAATATTATATCGGAGCCGTAAATATTAATATTAATCTAACTACTATATTATATACTATTTTATACTTCGCGAAAATAGTACTTTATATCGAATTAATTAAATATTTTATAACGCGGCTCTAATTAATCGCTTTAATTTAAATTTAAATTAAATATAGTTTTTATTTTAACTTTAAATCGATATATAGTTTTAAAATCTTAATACTCGTTTTCGATTTAATAACTACGTTCTTAAAATTTATTAATATTTCTATATTAAATTTCTTCGGTATTTAAGATATAATCGTAGTACCTAATGAAACTAAGTTTAGTAGTAGCTACTCGAGTATCGCGACTAGCCGAGTAATATATAAATACTATTTATTTCCTACTTTTATTACTAGTTAATTAACGCTTACGCTAAATATTCTAAAAAATATTATAAACCTTATTTCCCTTATTTTATCGGATCTAGGCGTTTTATTTAATATTTTAAAGTTTTTTCCTAGTTACGGTATTAATTTTTATTAGTTATTTTTAGGCCTATTCAATAGCCCGAGTAATTTTTATTCGATTATTTAGTTTCTTTTATATATTTATATACTTTATAACCTCTATAATAACCTAGTCCCCCTTCTAGTAAATTGTATTAGGTTATAATTTATATATAGTCTTCTCGATTTACGTTTTATTATTATCTTTAAACTCTAGGGTTAATTAATATATTTACTATATTATAATAATACTACCCTTTATAGACTAAAGAATTAGTATAAATAAGTATTTAGTAAAACTATATTTTTTAATACTTTTCTTTAATATACGGCTATAATTAATTAAATCTTTAATAGTATATAGGGTATACTAAATAAGAGGTAGTTTATTTATTTCTAATATTACTAACCGAATAACTTTCCGTTAATATTCGGATAATATATTAAGTATATAGCGAGGATTATATAGGATAAAACTAGTTACCTACTAAACTAACGTAATAGTTATATTTTTAAATATATTTATTCGAACTTTTTAAAATAGGGCTAGAAAATCCGCTTTAGATAAACTAGGCCCAGTTTAATATATATATATATTAAGAATTTCTTAGTAATAGTGTTTAAAAAGTTAAAAATAACCGACGTCGAGTAATTAGTTAAAATAAATAGAATAGGCCGGTAGCTAGAATAGTCGAATATTATATTCTATAATATAATAGAAGAATTCCCACATTAAATAAGATCCGAATCCGTTTATAATAAAAATCCTCTATTTACCCTTTTAGGTCTTACGGCTCTACTCTTTAAAATAATATAATTATATAAATTTTAACGTATCGTTTAAATAGCTAGAGTTATTAATAACGAATTTAATAACCTCTAATAACTCGTTATGAATTTATTTATATAGAACTAATTTTCTATTTAGAATAATAAAAAGTATTATATAAATTTTATTACTATTAATATACTCGGCGGCGGTAATATAATCCCTATTATTAGGGTTATATATACGTAGTTACTTCGTTATATATATAGAGACGATTTAATAGCTCTTTTTAACCTTAATCCTAAAGTTTATTTCGTTTATATTCTATATATCTTTATTTATTATCCCGAGTTTAAAACGTATACGTTAGAAGCGCCTAAAGTATTTTAATATATTTTCTAGTTTATAAACGTTCTTTCTATCTATTACGAGAGATATTTGTTTATATTTATATAGTTTAGGGTACCTTTTAATAAATCTAGTCGACTAGTATTAACTAACTCTTCTCTAAGATTTATTTTCTATGAGAATGAAATTTATATACCTCTAGAGTACCCCTAGCCTTATTAATATATCGAATAAATTATATAATTTAATAAACTCGATAATAATAAGTTCCTAGGCCGGGGTAAGCGTTATATTATTAAATATAAATATTTTCCTAGAGTAGTTTATTTAAACCCGCCATTATAGACGCCTAGAGGGAATATCGAAATCGCGCGTAACCTAAGTAGTAGAGACGTTAGGATTTTCGTTAATAAAGATTATAGCGTTATTTATCCTTAATTTAATAATTAAATAAGATTAATTTATTATAGGGGGAGTAGTGATTTTCGTAAATTAAAAAGTAATATTTTGAAGATTTACGTTACTCGGCTAGTCGCGATACTCGGGTAGTTACTACTAAACTTGACTTAGTTAGGTACTACGATTATAAACTAGCTCGTATTTCTAGAGAGTAAATAATACTTATAAATAATTATTTATTTTAAATAAATATTATAGGCTCGTTCTAAATTCGTATAATTTTTCTTTATACTCTTATTATAGGCGAGTAAATAGATATTATTTATAAATTCTCCGACCTATATTAATAGGTTTATTTTAATATACTCCTCGATTAATAATATATTAAAGAATAGAAAAAGTACTAGTAAAATAAACGATTTTTATAAAATACCTATTATTACCTCTTTTATTAATCTCGTTCTTTCTTTAAATATTACGAATATAGTTTTATCCGATAGAAGGTTTACTATCTAGTTAATAATTAAACTCGGAACTTCTTTTATTCGTAGATTATATAATAATCTTTTATATAAAATACTATCGAAAGCTCCTATTATATTTAGTAATAATAAATTTACTACTTTTCTTCTCCTATTCTTAAAATAGTTTTATATAATATATACTATATCTATAAAGATCTCTAGCGCGGTTTTTGTTAAATATTTTTATCTAGCCTCTATTTATTATAATAGTAATAATTTATACTCCTCCGCTATATTATTTAATTTTCTAGAGATAACTACTTTTATTACTTTACTAAACGTATTAAAGAGTATAATAAACTTATATAACTTTAATTTTAAATAGTCGCCTTTCTTCGATTTTTTTAAAATTATTATATTAGTTTTTTTAAAATACTTTAAATAATATCTCTATCTAAAGTAAACCTAGAATAAATAGATAATAATATTTATTACTTTCGTTTCTATTATATTTCTTAGGAATTAGTTCGGGATTCTAGTTATTTTTAATACTTTATTAGTAGTTAAATACTATATTACTTTATATACTTTTATTTTAATTATTTCCTAGTTTATTTTAACGGGCTTTAAATATCTTATTCCGTCGATATTATTTAAACTTATTATTAATAAAGAGGGGAATAATATTCTTTATAAAATTATTATTTTATACTCGAAGTCCTTAACTTTTCCTTCTTTATTATTTTTAATAACTAGGAATTAAAAAAGTTCTTTAAAATAATTATTTTTATTTTTATTTTATTTTACGAGTTTCTATACTCCCGTCGATTTTAGCGAGGTTTTATATATACTCTTTTATTTAAAAAACGCTTTCGTTCTTTAAATTATATATATTTTTTTATTATTTACCGTATCTAGGGCCTCCCTCGTCTAGGTATTTCGACTTCGTTTATACTTCTTTATATATTCCTTTATATTTAATATAACTCTAGTATAGTAGGAGTTCTAGTAAAATTTGGCTCTTTAGTATAGGCGGGAGCTATAAATATAAAAGAGAATTATAAATATAATAATAATAATAAAAATAGAAAATACGAATAATTTAACGAGTTTTACTTTTAATTTTATTTATAAAACTCTATAAATACTCTCTCGAGTTATATTACTCTATAATATTAAATAGACGGGGTTATATATTACTAAACTTTATACTATATATTTCGTAAATATTTCGCGATTATACTTTCGATAATTATTTATTCGTAGTTATATATAAATAATTTAGAATACTCGGTTAATTCATTATTTACTCCGAAAAGATAGAGGGGGTATCTAATAAATTAAGGTATATTTAAAAATATATAATAACTAGTAAATTAAAAAGGTATAATTTATTAACTTCGAACTTTATTTATTTAAATTAATTTATATTAATTATAAAATTAAATTGTCTTAGTTAATAAAATATAATTAATAATAATATCGAAATTACTACTATAATTAATATAATATAATAAGTATATAGATCTTTACTCTTTATTTATTATTAATAATTTAGTTTCTAATTTATTAAATTCTTTTAACTATAGTTTAGATTATTCTAATAACGTATTAATTTAAATAATCGATATATATTAGCGGAGAATCGTAGACTTTATACTCTATTATAAAATAATAAATTATAATAATTTAGTAATATTTAATAAATTTTAACTTTTCTATAAATTTAACGATATTAAACTAGTAGGATAAATTTTCGTAATTATAAATCACGAATAAAAGATCTAGCGGTATAGTATTTATTAACTCGATAATTATTTTAATAATCTCGAAGCGATAATATTCGCGACGCGATATCTTCTCTCGTAATATAAATTACCGAAGATAATCTTTATTTAAATTAATATCTAGAGGGGAAGGTACTCGACTAAAAGAAAAATAATCTTTAATATAATTTCGACTTATTTCTCTATATATATAACGCGATTATTACGTATTTAGGCGAAGTCTAATATAGTAATAAAGTAAAGAACGAAGACCTCTAGAATAATATAAATATACGAGAATTTATCCTCTTTTTCGATAATATATATCTTCGTCGTAAAGAGTATAATAATAGAGGCGAAAGTCTCTCGACCGGAGATTAAAAACTCTTATAATATACTTTATAATTAATTAATATTATAGATAATAAATTAATTAAACTAGAGTATTATTTATTTATATTTTAATCTTTATATAAAAGAGAGTGTTAAATTTATCGGATTAAGAATATAGCTCGAGTTATTTTATATAATATTATTATAAGAGTACTCTTATATTTAAAAACTAATTAATATATAATTATATAATAACTTTTTATTAATATCTCTTTCGTTAATTAATTTCTATATAAGAACGCTAAATTTCTAAAAGAATTACTTCTATAATATATTTAGAAAAACTATTTTTAAAGTAATATCGAGAGTTATATATATATTATTAATCTTGAGATTACTTTAATAGATATTTTAAAAAATAAATTAAAATTAAATACTTTATAATATTACTTTTATTTTATATATATCCTAACGTCTCTTTCTACGTTACGAGAAATTTATTATATCGAGATTATATTTATTAATCGAGTATTTTAAATCTTCCCTCGCGAGTTTATAAAACTATAATTAGTATTTTATTCTCGTTTAGTTATATTATTTTAAGAATCTAGGTTATAGCGAGAAAAATACGACGATTTTAATTATATTATCGATCGTTTTATTTATAAATTAAAGAAGTATTATAACTATTCTCTCTACTCTATCGCGATTATTAATATACTTTCGAATTTCGGAGCCGTATTAAGAAAGTTCTATTAATATAGAATATAGCTTCGAGCTTTAATAATATTTACTTATAGGAAGTAGTATTCCGAGTTTAGCCGAGCGAAGGGGGAGTATATAAAAAGCCACGCGACTTGGCGTAAGGATTTAGCGTGCTTACATTATACTATATTGAAAACAATCTAGTTCTAGCTGTATTTCATTACAAACTATATCATAATTGGTCAAAGTGTGGCGTACGTTTCTTGAAGCGTCGATGGGCAGTCACGTGCCTGCTTTTATTGTTGCCCAGCGCGGCGTCTCACTCGCTCCCTTCCCATCACCATCACCACAGTGAACTAATATGGACCGAGCTGGCCAGGTGCTGGCGCAAGGCCTTCCTCCAGACGTGCCTAGAACATACGCTGCCCTAGCAGAACGGGGCGATGTCCCTTTCCCTACCCTCCATCATCGTGCACACGGAAGACGATCGAAAGAATAGAAGGCCCAAAGCCAACAGTATCTCAGGGGCTCTAATGTCGCTGCATAATCTGATCAAACAGGATGCTTACGCGCTAGATGAGACGAGCAAACAGCGCCTATAGAGGCACCTACAGAAGCTCGCCAATGCCGCCCAAACATCCTTTGCCGAACATGCCCTCCTTCAGGATCAAAATCGAGTCTTGACTAGAATGAACAACGAAGCCAAAGTTTGTCGATCGACCAAGTCACTGGTACTAGGGAAGGCGAAGGTGATGAGCAATGAGGACATCGAGGAGGCACGAGCGAAGCGTGCTACGAAAGAAAACGCTGCCGCAGGCAAGGGAAAACGTAGTCGGAAGCGCAAGAGTCCTGCAGAAGAGGCAGGTGCGCCAGAGTCAGCAAAGGCCAAAATGGCGCGGATGGGCTGAGCATCAGAGCCAGCGAAGGCCCCAGTGGCGCGAATGAGCAAAGCGCAAGAGCCAGTGAGGGCCCTAGTAGCGCGGATGAGCGAAGCACAGCTTAGGAGGATGAGATTGTAGCACCGGGGATGCAGGATCGGTGATCGGTTAGTTGTTTATAAACCACACCACACTAGACTGGATACGGATTGGTATTTTGGTCTATTGGTAAATTCAACTCGGTTCTTCAGTTCGGATCGGTTTCTCGAGGCAGGCTCGCACAGGTTTCGAGTATAGTAGAGAGTTGGCCTCGTCCTTGACTCATCGTGAGCTTCACCTATGGTCGCATGACGCTCCAGTAAATAGTTAGGACTTGAGAACAAGCAGATCATATATACCGTAGGTCATCTCATATCTGAAGTGATAACTTGTAACAAAGCGTCCAAGCACCCAGGTAGATTCACGTCAGTTCTTAAGCCCCTCTACCTCCAATCTTTCTAAGCCCGCCTTTAATCAGGACGGAGGCCCTTGCCAGGGCGCCCTCGTCCAGTCTTCAAAATCGTTATCGCCCCGGTCATCGTACCAATCTTCGTCGAACCAATCTGCATCAAAGTAGTCGCAAGGAGGAGGGACGTAATTCCACTTATCCAAAGCCCTATTCTGGTCCTCGGTCCACGGAGCCACCGTCCTATCTAGGCCGTGAGGCTGGTACTCTGATTTCTGAGATGCCGCGACGCGCTTCTTGGTTTCTTCATTGACCAGGTCTCGCCACCCATTGGCCCCTTTCCAGAACCTATCTCGCAGCTCAGGGAGGCACATGACATCACCAACACAGTATAAAATAATTTCTTCCGGGATCGGGCGCTGGTTGAAAACCTTATACGAACCGCCATGTTCAGCCTTGAACAATCTCACCCCTTCCTCCTTCGCTGCCTTCTAGCTCGCTAGGTCAATAACATAGAGCGATATGAGTACATTTTCCTCAACACACTTGGCCAGGCCGCTCAAGAACTTCCTGGATTTAGTGGTCCTCCTCGTAGCACTCTCTATAAGCTGAACATCCTCTACCCCCTGCAAAGCCACGCCGAAATGCGCAAATAAGGCATCTGAATCGTTACGAACATCGAAGAAGACCTTTGGGATCTTGTCGTCCTGAAGGATATCCTTTAGCGTCTTCTGTTTTACGCCAGCGGTATTAAACGCCTGTGCACCCAGTAAATGCACATCGAAGAGGCAGATACGTCTGGTCGGGATTCCCGTATCGATCATAAGGGTGAGGATAAAAAGGGAGCCCTCACGGCAGAGGCGAAAAGTCCTGGGGCCGCACACCATGGGGGCGTATAACACAGTTCGGATATAACCGTTAGTACCGAGGTACTTAGATTTATATATAATCCTCGTATAAATCTAAATAACCCCGTATTAACTATATTATTAACCGACTTTTAATCGGTATTTATAAATTTTTCGACTTATACCTCTATTCTTTTTATATACTTTTATTTAATAATAATCTCCGTTTTTTAAATAAAACGACGCCGCCCTCGTAATAAAAAGGCCCTAATATAGTTATATAAACCCGTTTTTAATAGTTAAGAAAACCCTCCTACTTTACCCGCTCCGTTAATATTTAGGCGGCGATAGCCTAAACCTATTAAAGTATAAAAGTAAATTTAAAACGAGTTATAACTATAATATTTAAGGCCGCTAGCGTAGAGCTAGCGGTTTAATAATAATTTAAAAGACGTAAAGTAGTTACGGGGTTTATTATTAAATAGTTCTTAAATCCTAGATTTAATAATAGAATTAATCTCTAAGGATTTTAATAAAATAGGGGAATATTAACTCGATATAGGATTATTAAAAATTAAAACCCCACGATACTAAAACTAGAACCCCGTATCGATAAATAATAATATTATAAAGGTAGCGGGGCGTAGGTATATATAATATATTAACACCTTTAACGGGGCGTAAATATATATAATATATTATTACTTTATAATTACCTCCCCCCTTAAGTCTTAGTCCCTAGGTATTTAAATACTTTAGTTAAAAAATATTTATTAAAAAATCTTTAAACCCTTAAAGGGAAATAAGGGAAAAGAGTTATTTAATATAATGATATTATCGTAGCGGTAACCTAAATATAAAACTACGCACTTAATCCTATAGTATATATAATATTAATTACGGAATAATATTTAATTAAATAGTCGAAGTTTATTAAAAAACCTTCAACCCTATAAAGGGATAAGGAAAAAGAGTCTTCTAATTTATATTATCGGTCCTATAGCGTTAATATTTAATACTAGTCGCGGATCGATATAAAATTATTTCTTATAGTACTATTATATAGTATTAATAATAGAAGAGTAATACTACTAAACTACCCCTATTATATAATAGTATTAGTAGTAAATAAATAATATATTTATAAAGTTATCCCTACAGCGCTAATATATAGTAATAATAATTAAATAAGTAATATTTCTTTCATCCCTATAGTACTATTATATATAATAATAACGGAGCGAAATTATATACACTATCGTTCCTATAGCGCTTATAGTACTTATAGTAAATATAGTATATTAAATTATTTCTATAGTACCTATAATATTAGTAGCGGAATAATAGTAACTACCTTTACTATATACTCCTATTATACTATGAAAACACTAGTAGTAAAGTACTATATATAAGCGGTATAACCCTAATATTATACCGGGAGATTAGTAATAATATAACTACTATAATAACGGTTATATCTATTAATAAGAGCGAGGTAGCGGAGCGGAGGCGCGTATCGACGTACTATAACGATAAAGTAATTAGCGCGACGGTTTATTATTAAAATAAACTCGCTCGCCTATTTACTTCCTCTCTTCGTAACTTCTCTAGTTTTTCTCGTATATTATTACTCTAGCTCTATAATAGTATTCTAGTATTATAACTAATATATAAATAATACTCTCGTTATATATAGTTTTCTTCTAACTCTATAAATAACTCTTACTCACTGATAATATTAGTTTATTTATATTAATTATTTTAGCTATAAATATACTAGTAAATATAACTAGTCCGCTATTAGCGCGACTATATAATATTAATTATAGTAGTAGTTTACTACGCTTCGTAACTCCTTTACCGGGTCTACTTTTATAATTTTAATAATAATTATATTTAAGATATATCCCCTCCTTATATACTCTATTATATTAATTACTACGGAATCGACTATTACGTAAAGATAAATTATAACCGTAAGTTTTAAAACGACGTATATTAATAATAAAAGATTTTTATACTTTTCTAAAGGAAGGTAAAGAGGTTTATATATCGGTATATTTATATCGGTAATAGGACTCCTAAAGAAAAACGTAAATATAAATTAATAAATAAGGAAATTACCTAGTAGCGTAAAGTATATAGTAAGACGGTAATAATTAATAAGTAAACTCCTACTATAATCGCTAACTTATAGAATTAATTAACGGCGGCGAATTAATATATTAAGGAATTAGAGGCGATAAATAAGGTTTTCGAAAAAGAGATTAAGAGTTTCCGTTAATATAAACGGGACCTAAAGAGTCCTGAGGAAGATAATATCCTTAAGGATTATACTAGGGAGACTATATCTTCTTCTAGTAATTCCGATAATAACTAAATCTTTCGTACGATATAATAATAATATCGAATTCTTTTTTTCTTAAATCGGCGCTAGTTAAACTTACCTAGATATACTATTTAATAGTATATTCTAAGTATTTATATAAACTATATTTAAAGTAAAAGTATTTTTATAAATACGATATCTTATCGCTATTATATATAAATAGTTTAATAGTAAATTAAATTTAGTTATACCTTAAAACCGTATAATAAGGTTATAAATATAGAGGAGAATGTCCGTTATATAAGTACTAATATAAAGTAGTAATATTTATTTTTAACGTCGGCTCCGTTTACTCCGTTTTATTATCTTATACGACTAAGTAACCTCTTTAACTATATTTATATATTTATATTTACTACCCGCTTATTTAAAGGTTTTAGTTAATTTACTAGTACTAGTAAACTCTTCGTCTAGTAACTATTAATTATATTCTTCGCCTTAACTAGTTTATTTAACTTTATATTAAATACTTTCTTTATTTTTAACTTTATCGATTACCTCTTCTACCTCCTATAACTTATTATTATTAATAAATTCGGGGGTTTATATAAAAGATTCCGCCGTATTAACGTAGTCGCGAAGATAATATAATTTAAATAACGATATATAAAAAGTATAATGAATTTTATACGTAGAAGGTAGTAATAGGCGGTAAATTTATACTCTTATTTTATTAATAATCTTAAAGAGCCCTATAAACTTATAGGATAATTTCTTACTTAGGCGCTTTTACTTTAAATTCTTTATTATTAATATAACTAAATCGCTAACTTTATAACTTTATAGTTTATACGTTTTATTATACTATTTAATTTAATATTCGGTAGCGCTTTATAGGCGCTCTATAACTTTATTCTTTAGAGTTTATAATTATCGTACTTTATTATTTATAGCTAGTACCCTTTCTTCTCTAAAATCGTCCTCGACCTCTTAACGGATTTTAAGATAGTAATCGTATATACGGAAAAATAGCGTCGTTCCGACGGCGGTACTCTAATTATTATTTATTAAAAATTCTAGTATAGGTAGTAATCTAGCCTAATTAATTTACTTATTATTAATAAATATATATAAATAGTACTTTAGTACCTAATTTTAGCGCTTTATTTACTTATCCGTTTAAGGGTAAAAAGTAGTATTTAGGCGTCGTTTAATTTTCGAATAAAAATATATAACCGACTAGAAAGCGCTCGTAAAAATAGAGCCTCTATCGTTAATAATACCCTTAGGTATATTATAACGATAAATAATTTTAAAATAAAATACTTCCGCTAGTTAAACGGTATCGATTTTAATAATTATAAATATATATTTAACTATTTTAATAAATCGATTTACTACGATAAAAATAGCGTTATAAACGGTACCTCTATATTTACTAGGCGGTAAACTAGTTATAAAATTTATAGAAATTTCCTTCTATAGTTAAATAGTAATAAGAAGCGAATTTAATTCGTTATATAAACAATATCGCGGCGCCTTCGTCCGTTAATATATATTGTAAGTTTTAATATAATCCGTAACTTACTTTAAGCTACCCTCCTAGAAAAAATTTCGGGTAAATAATTTATATAATTTCGTAGCGCTAAAGTAGCCTATTAAAGGATTATTATAATACTTCTTTATAAACTCTTCTCTTAGAGCTTTATTCTTTAATATATAAAGACGATTATTATATTTTAATAATCCCTCGGAGTCTATAACTTATACTTTATTCTTTATACGACGACGGTCCTTTAATATATTCGCTCTAGTTCGAAAAGAGTTTATTTAATTATTATAAATTTATACTTCCCGAATTAATATTTTAATAGGCCTTTTAGGATTATTATATATAGTTTTAAATATTACTATAGTATCCCGCTTTAGAATTATTATTTTTAATTTTATAATTTAAAAAGTAGGGGTTATAACTACCTTTACTTTTTTATTTTCTTCCGATAATTAATTATTAATCTAAAGAATAAGTTTATTCTAAAGTATTAGTAATAATTTAATATTTAACGGCGATACTCCTTTATAATTAAAGCGCCGCGATAATATATCGGTAGGATTTAATTTTCTAGCCCGATAAAAGATTTTAAAGTTATAAGTAGTTAATTTAAATACTTAACGGGCCTACCTAAAATTTAACTCCTTCTATTTTATAAAACCCTTTAAGTTATTATAATTAATTTAGATTTTAATATAATAAAGGCTACTTTCTAGGTAGTATTACTATTATTTTATTACTACTATAATTATAAGTAATTCTTAATTATAGGTTTTATAGTTTTATTCTAGGGGATTTAATTTCCGCGACTAGAACGTTATAAGGCGCTAATAATTATTCTTATCCTATTATAATAATATAGAGTTAAGGTTAAAGTTAAAAGTATTTATCTTTATATATAATTATTTAGTTAAATCGTAATAGCGTAGAAAAGGCGCGTTTACGAATATATCTCGTAAAATTTAAAACGCTTCCGTAGCGCCGTCTATTTATTTAAATGGATTTATTTTTTTATTTACTTTACTACCTTTAAATAGGCTAGTAAACGGCGTAGTTATATTAAAATAAAAATAAATAAACCATTTATAAAAGTTAGCGAAACCTAAAAAAACTTATACCTCCCGATAAGTTTTTAGTTAAGGTTATTCTTTAATAATTTTAACGCGTTCCGGGTTTATAGTTATTTTATTAATAAATATAATAAAACCTAAGAACTCGACCGTTTCGATATTAAATTAATATTTCTTAAAATTAATAAATAGTTAGAACTAACGTAATTGTTTAAGTATTTATTTAATATACCGTTAATACTCCGCCGGATTAATATTATAAATTAGGATATTATTTAGATATATTATATATATTATATCTACTAAATTTATAAATATACGGTTAATATAAATTTAAAATATCGCCGGTGTGTTAGCGAGTTTAAAAGGTATAATTAAATATTTAAAATAATTATAACGAGTTCGGAAAATAATTTTTTATTTATCGTTTTCTTTAATCCGGATCCTATAATAAATATCCTTAAAGTCTAACTTCGTAAAGATTTTAAAAACTATATAAACGGTCTAATATCTCGGTAATTAGGGGTAGTGGGTATCGATTTTTAATAATTACCGTATTTAAGCCCCGGTAATCGACGTAAAGATATAACCTACTATTCTTTTTAAGTATAAAAAAAATAAGTACTTTAATTAAAAAAATTAAATAACGGATTTAACCCTTATAAAGTAAGAATTCTAAATAACGCCGTAGCTCCGATAATTTAATTTAAAATAAGTTATAAAGAGGCCTATAGGGCGGTTCCTTATTAATTTTTATTTTAATAATATAATCTCTTTATTTAAAAATAAATAGGATACTCGCCTTTTTATTAGAAAAAATATTATAAAATTTTATAAATTCCCTAGGAACCTTTAGGTTAAGAAGTTCTTCCTATTCGCCTCATAATACTATAATATATACGACCGCGAATATATTCGGTTTATTTTTAAAACTATTAATAAATTTAACCGGTTCTTTAATTTATAAATTATTAGAATTAATTTTAAACCGTTATTAATCTACCTTAAAATTAATTAATATTTTTAATTAACGTAATTTAGATATATTTAGAATAACGTTTAAATCTTTAAAGTCTATAGTATAGAATAGAGTATTATATTTACACTCTTAATCTTAATTATCGACTATTTAATAATTTAATTAATACGTGTTATAGTAATATATACTTTACCCGTTAATTACTTTAGTTAGTAATAAAGTAGCGTTATAAGATTCTAAATCGTTTTTAACGACGAATCGTTATAAAATTAAATTAATCTATACTTTAGAGTTAATTAAGGTAATAAGTTATTTAATTTTATTTTAAAGAGTAATTTAATCCTTAAATAAAATAAAAGGGTATACCTCTATTAATCGTTTTTCTTACTTTTCTTCCGAGGCGTAAATTAGGCTTAATCGTTTTTTACCGATACCGCGTCGACGTATATAACTAGTTTATCTATATCGGGATATTTAGGTTTAATATAACTTTCTATTTTATAATAATAATAAATAATCTTATTATATAAAGAATTAATAGTATTAATTTTACGTTTATTACCTTTCTCTTTTAAATACACTTATTTAATATTATCGCCGGCGTTAAATTTAATAATTCGGTTTATTATAAATTTTCCTTTATTAAGGTTCTTTAATTAGGAACCCGAATTAAAATTAAAACCACTTATTAACTATATATATTTTAAATTCTTTTCTTATATAATAACCTAAATAAGAATTTCTTCCTTTTAAATAAATATACTACTAGTATTAAGAATCTTATTCTTAAACTTAGGCTTAAATTTAATTAAGAAGAAATTTACTTTATACTCCTCCGAAAACGGGGGTAATTAGGTCTTTATTTCCTTAAAGTAGGCCTTAAATAATAATATCTTTTAATAAAGTTATTATTTAATTTCCTCCTACTTTTTATAGGCGAGGAGACGACGGTTAATTAAATTCATTATTAAATTAAAAAGAAACTTTTTAAAAAAGCTAAACGTAATACTAGTTAAATTATATAAATCGTAGTATTTATATTATTACGTTAAAGGGTTACCCTTTAACGAGTTTATATAATATATAATCCTTAAATAATCGGTAGTAAAATACTTAAGATTAATTAAAAATTTAATATTTACGTCGCGGAATTAATATAAATATTTACCTTCGCTTGTACCTTTATAAAAACGTATTTTATTAAAGTATAATATTTTCGCCTTAATAAGGATATCCCTATTAAGTATAGTTAAATTTATTATTATTTCTTCGGTAGGTATAATAATTAAAGGACCTCTATTATAAATAGTAGATTTTATTAATACTCCGCTAGCGGGCGTAAAAATAGTAGGATTATATAATTTTTAATTTTAAACTTATAATACCCTTAATTTTTACTATTATTTAAGGCGACGATTTTCTTCTTTAATAACTTTAAATTATATATTTAAAGTTTCTTCGGGGGTAATAATATTTTTAAATTCATTATTATCTTTATAACGGGGGTCGTTAGAGAAAAGTTAATCGATATTATTATCGCTAAATTCTTCTAGACATCCCGAGGTTAAACCCGATATTATAATAATAATAAGTCTTTTCCTTAGAAAAGTTTAAGAGATTAAAACTATAATACCTAAAACCGCTAGCGTAGAGCTAGCGGCTTAATAATATTATAAAAGACGTAAAGTAGTTACGGGGTTTATTATTAAATAATTTTTAAATCCTAAATTTAATAATAGAATTAATCTCTAAGAATTCTAATAAAACGGGGGAATATTAACTCGATATAAAATTACTAAGAATTAAAACCCCGCGATATTAAGACTAGAACCCCGTATCGATAAATAATAATATTATAAAGGTAGCGGGGCGTAGGTATATATAATATATTAATATCTTTAACGGGGCGTAGGCGTATATAATATATTATTATTTTATAATAACCTCGCCGAGTAAAAGTAAAGAGGCCCTATACTAGTAGTAGAAAATAAAATAAAATCTTTTACCTCTATAATAACCTCATCGCCGCTATAAATATAAACGAGTGGGAGTCGTAGGAGTAATAGATTATTAACGCGGCGTTTTTAAATTAATTTAGTTAATAGTATAAAGCGGAATAATAGTATAGAAGAGTAATAATAATATATAGGAGGTATAAATAAAATAGATTAACGACAATTATATATATAATAACGATATACTACGCTAGTATTTAAAGCGGTAACGGTAATATAGTTAATATAATAGTATTTAGATTTATATATAATCCCTATATAAATCTAAGGACCTCGGTATCTACGGTTATATCCGAACTATATTATACGCCCCCGTAGTGTACGCCCCTAGGACTTTCCGCGGCAGAGGTCTACGCCTTCGAGATCGATATATATAGTTAACGAATATAATCGTCGCATTTAACTAAACCAAGTTTAGTAGTAGCCACCCGAGTGTCGCGACTAACCGAGTAACGTATAAATACTATTTATTTCCTACTTTTATTACTAGTTAATTAACGCTTACGTTAAATATTTTAAAAAAAGTTATAAATCTTATCTCCCTTATCTTAACGGATCTAGGCGTCTCGTTTAATATTTTAAAACTTTTTCCTAACTACGGTATCGATTTTTTTATTAATTACTTTTAGGTTTATTTAACGGCCCGAGTAATCTTTATTCGATTATTTAACTCCCTCTCTATATTTATATACTTTATATACTCGATAATAACCTAGTCCCCCTTCTAGTAAACTATATTAAATTACGATTTACGTGTAATTTTCTCGATTTACGCCCTATTATTATCTTTAAGCTTTAAAATTAATTAATATAATTATTATACCGTAGTAATACTACCCTTTATAGACTAAAGAATTGGTATAAATAAATATTTAGTAAAGTTATTTTTTTTAATACTTTTCTTTAGTATATAACTATATTTAATTAAGTCTTTAACGGTATATAGGGTATATTAAATAAAAAGTAGTTTATTAACTTCTAATATTACTAGCCGGGTCGTTTTTCGTTAATATTCCAATAACGTATCTAGTATACGGCGAGGATTATATAGGATAAAATTAGTTACCCGCTAGGTTAACGTAATAGTTATATTTTTAAATATATTTATTCGAACTTTCTAGAATAAAGCCAGAAAATCCGCTTTAGATAAACTAGGCCTAGTTTAATATATATATATATTAAGAGTTTCTTAGTAATAATACTTAAAAGGTTAAAAATAACCGACGTCGAGTAATTAATTAAAGTAAATAGAATGAGCCGGTAGCTAGAATAATCGAATATTATACTTTATAATATAATAGAAGAATTCCTATATTAAATAAAATCCGAATTCGTTTATAATAAGGATCCTTTATTTACCCTTTTAAATTTTACGGCTTTACTTTTTAAAATAATATAACTATATAAATCCTAAGACGTCGTTTAAATAATTAGAGTTATTAACGGCGAGTTTAATAATCTCTAGTAACTCGTTATTAATCTATTTATATAGAATTAATTTTCTATTTAGAATAATAAACGGTACTATAAAAATTCCCTTATTATTAATATATTTAGCGGCGGTAATATAATCCTTATTATTAGGGTTATTTATACGTAGTTACTTCGTCGTATATATAGAGACGATTTAATAGTCTTTTTTAACTTTAATTTTAAAGCCTATTTTATTTATATTTTATATATCTTTATCCGTTACCCCGAGTTTAAAACGTACGCGTTAAAAGTATTTAAAGTATCCTAGTATATCCTCCGGTTTATAGGCGTTCTTTTTATCTATTAAAAGAGGCGTTTATTTACGTTTATATAGTTTAGAATATCTTTTAATAAATTTAATTAACTAGTATTAATTAACTCTTCTTTAGAATTTATTTTCTATAAGAATAAAGTTTATATACCCCCGGAGTACCCCTAACCTTATTAATATATCGAATAAATCGTATAGTTTAATAAACTCGATAATTATAAGTTCCTAGGCCGGGGTAAGGGTTATATTATTAGGGGTAGATATTTTCCTAGAGTGGCCTATTTAAACCCGCCGCTGTAGACGCCTAGGGGGAATATCGAAATCGCGCGTAACCCAAGTAGTAGGGACGTTAGGATTTTCGTTAATAAAGATTATGACGTTATCTATCCTTAACTTAATAGCTGAATAGGATTAATCCATTATAGGGGGGGTGGTGATTTTCGTAAGTTGGGGGGTGATATTTTGAAGATTTGCGTCACTCGGCTAGTCGCGACACTCGGGTGGCCACTACTAAGCTTGGCTTAGTCAGGTGCGACGATTAGGGCTGGCGGTGCGTGGCGGAAGACGAGCCAGTCGACCAAATCACTGATTTGCTCCGTCGTGTTAATAATCTCTATCTTGATGTCCCTCATATTCAGTTTAGGGATAAATTATGAAAATGGTAAGAGAGCGGATTCTCGCCGATGGTGAACTGCAGTACAGAGAGGGTGTCAACGCGGTCTTCACATGCTGCAAGCCGCTTGCAGTTCGTCGCACGCTTTCAGGAGTCGCAGGCGGGTGCCAGATGGATTCCGCGTGTCGTGCGATGCACTACGGTGGCGGAGGTGGTGGCCGTCGTGGGTCTTCTTTATTTAGAGGATTGAACTATACAGACCCTTGCATAATCAGCTTCCGCTTTTTCCTTACGCAGCCTCTTTCCAATGCTGGACTGCACCCATTAGCGCTGGCGCTTAGCGCTCAGGAACTAGCCACCGGCTTCACATGCGACTAGCCCTTCATAGCCACTCGCCGACCGTCGTACAACCGCGCACTCGACGCCAGCACCTCCAATTTCGTCGCCCTATCCAGTAGGCAGTATGTTGCCATTTCTGCATTTGCCTAGACGATGATATACTAAACACTTTAATTTACGGAATCACCCTTAACTGCAGTTACCGTCTTTTGCGGCTCGAGATGGCACTAGTATATCTCGTGCAGTGTGCAAACTGTGGGACGGACGCAACAATGAGGTGTGTTGCCTGCATGGACGCGCCAGAGTACCAGCCTGGAGATTCTGTCGGTAGTGTCTACTGTAACCGTGACTGCCAGAAAGCACACTGGTCAAATCATAAGGCCCGTTGCCGCGCCCTAGGACAACGAAAGAAGCTCCTTCGAACAGCCAATATACTCAAGGCCGCCCTGTTGACATACAGAGAGGTTATGTACGATGTCGACCTGACAAAGATACAGTTCCAAGATGGGATCCTCTACCTTCATCAAAATCAAAGACCTATCACTACTAGATCAAAACGTGGTCTCTTTCCAATTCATCTTACCACCAATATCGACCATAAGGAGGCAGCTCTTGCGAATAATCAATGCACAACGGCCATGGCACTATTAGGTCGTCTAACCCGGAAGCTTCTTGAAGGTGAGACAGACCCCCTAGATTATCACTTGGGTAAGCTAGGATTTATATTTTATAGGGGTAGCCTCGACTATCGAAGTACTGGACATCCATATTGGAAAGCCACTGATTCCAACAAAGCTCGTTCCGGGTCCAGACTCTAGCGATATGCCACACACAGTGTTGAAAGTGGGACGATTGTTCGCTAATGAGGCATGGGTTCTCGACTCAGCAGGCTGCCAATATGGATTCAGAGAGGTTCTTGTCCCTTTCGAGAAGTACCTTGCAGACAAATAATGCCAAATTTCGAACGAGCCCACCACTTACGATGCGACCGAAACGAAAGACTTGGACTACTTCTCGACTCTTCCGTTTCTGAACAGGACCCGAGCACAGCGAGAGGATAAAAAGCTGGAGCGACAAGCTCGCCTACACTTTGCTGTCTTCGTCAACACGCACGTCAGCAAGGATATCCTTGATGGCTCTGCCGCCGAGTTTAAGGATAAATTGGACAGCTTTGTGCATGAGTTGAAGTTGCATATGCTAAATTTTGGCAACTGAGAACTCTCAGATACAGTGGTGATGCGTTTGTGCTGGAGTCAGCCTTCTACGGAAAATGGAGATCAGTGCCTGAGCTTCACCTCGGTACAGATCCCTCAACACTCCAACTTCTATAAATGTGATCGATGCTTACAGATCAATCCAACCCTCAACTGCACTATACGGTACATGATGTAGAAAGATATATTCGTACTCTAAGTTATTCCATGCATGCTCGGGGATATCAAAGTCTAGCCTTTCTACAAGAAGTCGGATATTACGATACTCCCTGCGCTTATTACTTTCCCGTATATTAATCTTGTAGACTCTCACGTCTTTCTTTCCCTCTCCGACACGCCGTTCTACTTCTCTATACGCCACACCCTCATTACAGTACATCGAAATAAACGGCGTGGGAACCCTATTTCCTTAATCGAGATACCTCTCGACCTAGCCGAGCAATCTCCGATCCCATCTCTTGAAATTAACCCAAGTGTCCGTATCCTCTGCAAACAGACCCTCTTCGTCGGAGTACCGGGCGCGAGAATCTTCATCTTCAACTCGAAAAAATATGTAGGGCCCCATGATAGTGCTCGTCGGTGTCGTATTGTGTGGAGTGGTAGGAGATGGCTCGTGTAGAATAGAAGTTTGAGAAACGATGCGAGGCGATGCGACTACAGTCCAGCCTGTCACGTCTTGGTGCCTTAGGTAGCTAGCAATTCCAGGCTGAAACCGCTGAAGAGGGTTTGGCCAGAAAGAGCGTGCGCATGAAAAAAGCGGAAGCTGGTTGTGCAAAGCTCTGTCACATTCGCAGCCAACGCATACAAATAGCGCCTTGGCATAGGTAGGCTTAAAATAATTTAACTGGACTCCCCAAGCAGATCTGAGTACGCCACCAAGTTCATGCGTAGTCCAAAGAACGCTAATTGTATGACCTGTTGGCTGTGGATGGGATAATAGACCTGTTAGTAGTAGAACTATTGCCCGACCGCAATGGGGGTTCAGCCCAGTGTTCTTGTTCCGGCACGCGGGGACAACTGCACCCGCCAGGAGACGTAAGACAACGCGCAGCCACGGTCCTAATAGCCACAGGCTGAGCAAGGAGTATTATCTAAGTTAAAGTACACCGTAATTAATATGTGGGTTATGCGGAGGCGTTTCGCACTAACCAGGATAGTTGATCGCTTTGATTGGAGGTTCCGACTTGGCGTGGCCACCTTGCATAAATTTGCACGCCACAGTAGACATAAAGCTGATAATGACTTCCCAGCATTATAATGAGGCTCTAGGGCTCGGATAAGACCCTTTTATCCGTATTAAAAGTGATAAGGGCCCGATAGTAGTGCTGTGGTAAAGGGAGCCAGTTACGCTATGAAAAGAGGCTCTCCGCAAATCAGGCGCGAAAGCGACGATATGAACGTAATTTTCATAGTGTCTGAGTTGCTTAAAGTCAAAGTACCTACCGTCCGTCCCTGTTTGACTTTAAGCAACTCGATACCTCCGCATACGATCAGGTTCGCCATAGTTCTATGTAAAGCATGTACTATTTCTTTCGTACATAACAGCGTGCCTCTGCTCCAGCACCACACGTAAGCTCTTACCACTCACGACACTGATAGAAGGGCAGTATCTAACCCTAAGAGCCCTACAAGAGCGCAGTAAGTCATAGTCAGCCTTGTGTCTGCGTGCGGCGTCCAAATTTATGCAAGATCGCCACGCTGATCGGTACCTCGGCTAGCGCCAAACAGCCCTGCACGGCCCACGTCATCACAGCCGTGTAATTTACAGTGGCTGACAGATCTGTGGCTGTGCGAAGCTTTTCGCCTAACAATCGCTTATCACACAGAATTGGACTTATGGATAAACTCTAATCCCCACAATGAGTGAGAGCTTCGACTGGAACTACCCAGGCCTATACTGGTCTCATTTTCACTCTCTTGCGAACCTCCTCTCGCTTCGAAATGGCGGCCAGGCCGAGCCTTCTTCGTTATCTGATACGGTGCTCGAAGAAGACTGGGATCCCGATGACAATGGAGATGGGGATGCGCCTAGCATGGATACTATATTCGCTCATCAAATATCAGATTCGGGGCATGGGAGGCTTAAACGAAGGTTCCTTGATTGTTTGGCTGAATTCGCGGCTAACAAGAAGGGCGGGACAGCAGTTGCTTGCTCCGCCATAAAGGAGGCTGAAGACAATGTCGTCATCTGGATTGCTCGTAATGAAGGCTTCTCGGATGTGGATAAGCTTGCGTTTGATAAATTGGGAAAGGTGCTGGGTTCGTTATCTTGCAACAGTGGTACGTCCCGCGTGACTGCTTTATTTCTGCATACTTAACTCATGCTTCTTGTCCAGCCGATCAATCTGAGATTCTCCTATGGGAAGAGATGGTCTTGTATCATCAGAACCGGATTGAACACAGCCATATTCCCAACTTGAGGGCAAGCTTCAAAGCTTACGACGCTGTCCGCAGGAGGAATGATACTAACACACCAGAAAACAGTTCAGTCTCTGATGCTACCCTATCCGTCCTGCGGACTCTTCTCTTTGATCGTAACATCAACGGTACAAGCACCCTTGAAAAGCACACGAGGCTTGTTATCGCATCATACAACCTGCGTCGGACAAGAAACATTGAGGAGGTACTCTATAGCTTTCCAAGCGCCACTTCCAGATCGAAGAGCTTGTGGTTGGATATCTGCCTGCTCGCCCGGCTCCGAGTCGCATTCCAGAATTTCAAAGACATTGCTCTCACGCTTCCAAGCTTCGAACAAGTCACAATCATCCTGGTCCTTCGTCCTCTTGCGCCTGCAAACCCGTCTCAGCGCCCGCTCAACTTGAAACAGACCTTCGGTATCCTCCAACTTGATCTGGGTCCTGCTACAACGAAAGCCGTCTTAGGCCAGAATTGGACTGTCGCTAAGATTGAACGCGAGTTCGCAAAACGGCAGAAGCAAAAGCCGAACGTACACGCCGAGGTTCAAATGCTGATGTCTCTGAATACCAATGAATCATCCACATCGGGTTTGTTCCCGTATTTTGGATGTAGCAAGCTCAGCTGCTTCATGTGCAATCGCTTTATTCAGTCGTATGGGCGATTCACAACAAGAGGGTGCCATGGACGCCTCTTCAAACCATGGACCGTGCCAAGTGTGGATCGACTTCTGCCTGGTCTGGCCGATCGGACAGCAAAGGCTCTTATATTAGTGCAAGAGGAGGTCAAGAAGAAATTGAAGGCCTCAGTCGAGGGCCATATTCGGCACGAACGAACTTCGGTTATTGGAGGAAGCAGTGTTTTAGGTGGTCGGCAGGAGGAGCGCTCACAGAGACAGTTACAGATTGACCGGCTAAGGATGAAAGCAGAACGCGACAGAGTTGCAGAAATGTTCAGAAGGTGAGCGAGTTTCGGATATCATTAGCTTATTTTCACTTACTCTTACCGAAATATTTGTGCTAAGGGTCAAAAGGCAAACAGAGAACACGATCAGTTCAGCCAGGCGCACCTATTCAACTCCAGAAGGAGATGAGCCGGACTGGGACTGCGATATATGTATGAGACCGACGACGAGAAGGTGCAACATTTGCAGCAAAGGCTTCTTCTGCAGCGATTCGTGCCAGGAGAAAAGATCCGGAAGCCATTTATTCACGTGCTCTAAACGCCCACTCACTTCCGCTGATTATCTCTGGAAGTCATTGGCGGAGGATCTCATGCCTCAAGATGAAGATGTTCTTGAAGATTTCGGATTTAACAACGTCCTCTTTGGCGGGGACAGGACTTACCTTCTGGGGGTCTACGGAGGCCTCTATCTTTCCGGCAATTTCTCAGCGGAGGACATACATGAGTGGCGTGTTGGGGGCATCCTGGTCGATAAGATCAAGGAGTTCTATTACAGCATTGGGGAGAATTCCCGTGGGCAATACTTTCCCTGGTTTCTAAAGAATTTCTATGTCCTGGAGCGCCCTATGACCAAAGATGAAGCGCAACAAAAGTTGATAGCGACCTTCTACGACAAGGCCAGGCCATACTTAGATATCGAGGATCGCAACAAGACGGCTAGGGATCTAAAGCCAGAAGCCAAGGGAACTAGTTACTACTTGCTGGCGGAAATATTACTCCGGATTAGTCCTAATCCGATTGAAAGAAACTGGTACTCTTTCGGGTTTGTAACCTGCCGCGGGCAGGGCGAAGAAAGTATGCTTGTAGATCTCTACCAGCTCCTTCTCACCGAAAGCGACGGAAGTTTCTTCTACGAGTTCCATAACCGTCGAAGAGGTGTCATTCAGCCTGCCACGTTCACACAATTTTGGAAAGCATACGAAGCGGGAACACTTATCCAGCTTATGGATTCGAAGGGGCTGAAGGAACTACGATCCAGGCTCCCGTTCCTAGAGGGCTTTTTGTCCGTGCCGCCGGCCGGCCCCCGCCCATCCGTATGGAACCTGAAGCAGTTTCTTGAGATCAGCGATCCGATGGACCATCCGCCCATTCCATCGGTCAACGTTGACTATGGGTTTATCAACTGCGGCACTTTCGAGGAAACTTACACACTGATGGAAATTTACGGAAAGGTTCTGAAGACCGCGAATCCACTGGAACTCCACCAGGCGTGTGTGGCTGGTGATTTGTTTCAATTTGCAAGTGGTTATGTCCGGATGGAGGAGCGGTGGAGGTCGTTGATGAGGAATTTTTATCCTTTGAAAGAAGTGGTGGAGTCGGAGCTGGGGCCAGAGCTGAGGTCAGAGGTAGGGTCAGAGGCGGATGAAGATTCTGCGGGTTTGCCGTCGCTATTGTCGAGACTTTAGGGGTTCATTAGTGGATTTACTAATTAATAGCGTGCTAGGTAGATGCGACTGCGGGCCAGAAGTGGTCGTGCAGGTAGTTCAACTCCTAAGTAGATCTAGCCCGTTCACAAGTTACATATATTAATTCTACTCTTAACTAATCGTAAGACAATAAATAGCTTTTGGTTCTATCATAATCCAGACTTTACTAACCCTAACCTTTTAATGTAGAAGTGCTACTTTTGTCCACTAGCTAAGAGAGCGTCTAGGGAGTCGCAAAGCTACTAGATCTAGTAGGGTAGTATCTCAGGCAGGAACCGAAGCATTTAGGTCCTTTTCTAAGCAGAGGTCTCATGAGTAGTAGTGTATATAATACAGTAGAAAATTAGGAATTATTATAGTGGTGCAGCAAATATTCACCGCTTCTTGAAGAATGCGCCACACCTTAGATGTATTTGGCATAGTGCAGAATATAATACAGTATCACTAAACGCATTAAGTCTTTCTACCAAGACTAATAATCTACCTCTTTCCCCGGAGAAACTCGGAATGTATATTCTCATTAACTAAATATCTTCAAAATTAAGAGTAAAGTTCTTTGTTCAATAGAACTATCGTCGAGTTACGCTAAGATTCGAAAATATATCGATGACTAGAGTACATTAGGGGTATAAAGCTAAAGTAGGTTCAGATACTATAAATAAAATAATCGATATTATAACTAACGTCGCTGTATTTTATTTACTATTAGTTAAAATTCCAAGGATAAATATCTAAAGAATATTAAATTACTAATCGTGACTTTAAATATTTACGAGAGAGGGAGTTACGATACCTAGAGAGTGGATACGTCTCGGTACGACGGGTATCTCGCTACGTAGGGACGGACGTTATAGTATTTCTCGTTATAAGATATTTCTCGTGACCTAAGAATAAATATTAATAATTTTCTCTTACTCTCTCTTTCTTAAACTCTTAAATATTATAATAAATTACTATATCTACCTCTACTACCCCTCCTTTATACAATAATCTATAAATTTTATAAAATTAATTAAGATATACTATTAGGGTACTTTAGGATAAATAATAAAATATAAATTAATTCTATTACTATAAATATATACGTAGATAAGAATAATTTTTAATTATATAACTTTATATTTTAATTATTAAAAATTCCTAATCCGAACCTCTATATTTATATTATAATAAATAATCGACCGATTAAGAACCTAATTTAATCGAATAATAATTTAATTTATAGAAGGATCTCTTTAAAATATATAAAGAAACGCTTCCGTTTATTTAGAAAGTTATATAGAAAACTAATTCTTTATTTCTCTAAATATATATATCCGTAGGAGTAATACCGAGTAGTAATAATTAAAATAATTTATCGGAAAGTATATTATAATTATTAAAAAATTATAGGAATTTACGGCGTAGTTATTTATTTAACGAATTTATAAAAAGTTATAAAGAGCGACGTTAAAGAGCCTTAATCGAAAAATAATAATAAGATATATATTTCTAAAAATAATTTTATTATTATCTTAATTATTAACTTTAATATTATTATTATTATAAATAGGATTTATTAAAATATATACCGAAGTTTCTAATCTTTATATATTTATTATAAATATTATTAATTCTAGATACTATTGTTTCTAGATATTACTAGTTATAAATATTACTAATTCCGAATATCTCTATTTATAAATATTTTTAATTATAGATACTTTAAATTATAGATATTACTAATTATAAATACTACTAGTTATAGATATTATTAACTAGTTCGTTTTCTAATAATTTAATTAATTTTAAAATATTTAATAATCGTCCTTAAATTATTATATATTAAATTATCTTAGAGATATTATACGAGGTTATCGACTTTTTTACTAGAAAATATAATAATATTTAATAAATATAGTAATAATGAAATGTAAACGGCTTCTTCGAGAAAAGTTTCGTAAACGAAGGATAAATCTATTTAAGAAAGTAAAGGAGTTAATATAAATAACTAACTCGAAAATATACGTAGTTATTTAATATAATAATAAATATTATATATATAAATTAATGGAAGAATCGAACTAGCCTCTATTTAAAAAAGAAATTATAAATATATTTAATCTATAATTAAATTATTATTGAAGATAATAAGAGATATACGACTACGAGTATTACGAGTATTCTATAGTTTTTCACGGTCCTAAACTACGGGAAATTTAGAGAATACTAAAAACTAATTAATTTAGTAAATACTAAATCGGCTTTAAATTTCTTAAAGAGGTAGAATATAATAAAAATCGGCGCGCCTATATTAATAAACGTACTTTAACTATAATCTAGAATAAGATAATACTACGAGAATTAAAGAGTATAAAGTTTCTAATAATAATATAATCAAGTTATATAAAAAACTCGTAACGAGTAGATTAATAGAAGTCTAGGCGTAGATAATAAAAAGTATCTCATTTATACTAGTCTTATATAAAGATTTAAATATACTTCGAAGTTTAAATTTCTTAAATATCTTTGAGGCCCTATTAAAGATTATAAGTTTTTATATTATATATTTATACTACTACTAGTAAGAAAATAATTATTATTATTATAGGATATAGAAGTATTATTTACTACTAACTTTTAACTCTTACCGTCAAGCGGCGTCTATCGCGTCAAGCGAATATAATTTTATAAAGAACGATTATATTATAAAAAGTACTATAATAGAAATAAATAAAATCTACTCGGAGGAGTTATACCTAGTTATCTTAATAACGTCGATTATATAATTTTTAATCTCTTTATTCTTATATTAAAAGGTCGTTCTAAAAGTAAAATAAAAATTACTAATTACGTAATTACCTTTTAAAGAGTTTGAGAGAATAATTAATATATTATCTTTTAATCTATATCGATAGTACGAAAATATTTTTCTTTTATTTTCGGAATAATATAATTATCTCTTATCTTTCCTCTTTAGTTTCTTGAATATAGGTTTAGATATTTAAGATAATGAAAATCTCGATTTTATTTATTATAAATCCGACGTATTTAATTAGTTATCGTTCTATTCGAAGGATTTAAGATTTAATTACTAGGAGAAAAACTCTATAACGAAGTCTTCTAGATTAAATAATTAATTAACGGCGAAATAAATTCTTTCGTAATAAATAGGATAAAATTTATAGTAGATATTTCTTATAAATATATATAGAGTTTATTTCTCTTTACTATTCTTTCTAGTAAAATCAAATTTATTAATAGAATAATAATAAAATAAAGTATATTTCTACGATTTTATTATCGTGCGAAATTAAAAAGATAAGGATTTTCTAGTTAAATCCGTCTTAACGCGATAGTAATTAATATAATTTAACGATGATATTTATCGTAACGACGACGCTATAAATATTCTACTAATCCGCGATAGTAAATACTTTATTACCGTATTTTACCTTCGATATTAGAAATAGGAAATATATTATATCTATAACTACTAGACGAGAGATAGTTTATTAATTATTAATAGAGAGTTAAAATTTCTTAAATTAATTAGAAGTAAATATAAATAGTTTAATCTCTATTATAAAATCTCGGGTTATAGGCGAGGACTTTTAATAAAAGAGAAAAATTTAATCTAGTTTTTATTAACGATTTTAATTAAATATTTAAAATATTTTACTCTACGACGAAATAGTTCTTCTAAAGCGGGAACGATTAATCGATTAATATATTAAATAACTCTTACCTCGTTTTAATTTACGATTCCTCTATAACTCGATTTAATTAAATTATTATTAAATAGAGAATCTTTTAGAACTAGTTATTTTTTATTAAATAATTCTTAATAATAAGTTTTATTACTTTAAATTATTTTTAATAGAAGGATTCTTTCCCTCTTTTAAAAAAAATTATTAATATCCGATTTATATTTATTAAAAGACGGAGTAGATCTTTTCTAGGTAAATAACTAATTTATATTATTATCTTCCTCGAAATTTTCTCCTAATTAATTTCTTACTTAGATTTAATATTAAATCGAATTAATATTCTTATTTTTATTATAACGGCCGAGATTTATATATATAATACTCTTAATAATAGGATTTATAACTAAGATTTATTATCGCTTTCGTATATACCTCTCTTAGTTCTAGGAATACGGACGATCCAGTACTTTGGTCCTAGTATTTTAATTCTATTTAAACTCTTTATTTCGCTTTTATTTTCGATTTAAATAAAAAGATTTAACCGAGATTAATGAATTTTATAAAAGTTTCGGCTAGAGTTAATAATCGTTTTTATATTAAAATTAAAGAACGTACCTCTTTATTAAGAGTAATATTTATTAATAAAGGAAATTAAAGGAGTTACTTTTAAACCTCTAGTTATTAATAGAGATATATACTCTTTTAAAGACGTGCGCTTCTACGAATAAATATAAACGGCTCTTTTTTTCTAATACCGCGTAGGTATACTACTACGGGCTATTAAATAAAGAAAGATTTAAATATATATAATAGTAGTTTTATTTTAATTATTTAATAAATTTAGTAATAATTATCGCCTACGTCTTTTAATATCTAACTTTACTCGTAATAAGAATATAATAATTAATAATAAAGAAAAGAGAGGTATACGTCTTTATTATTATTAATATATTATAAAATAATATTACGAGTACGTTAATAAAGAATATAGTAGTTAGTAAATAATAAAGTCTTAATAGTAATACAAATACGATAATAACCTAGTTAATTTATAAATTATCGAGATTATCTATTACCCGCCTAAAATATATTATACTACTTTTAGATTAGTAATTATTATAATATTAATTTACTTTATTTATATTTAATTTTTAACGAATTTAAAGTAATTCCGCTCTACTCTACTAGTCTCGACTTATATATAAAATAGGAATTTATTAATAATATACTTTATACTCTCGCGTCTCTCTCTCGCCCTCGATATTATAACGCTATATTTAGAATCGTTTTGAACTCTATCTTTTACCTCGGTTATTATAAATTATTTCTAAAGTCGGCTCTTTATCGATAAATCCGGAAAGACCGACTTACTTAATCGTTATTTAATTGGTATAGAATGCGTATTCTATAGCCTTAGTAAATCTTAGCGCCAAGATTATAAAGTTAGATTTAAAGTCTACGCGGGAGAGCTAAACTTAATCTTGAAAATAACTTTATAACCCTATAAGGTAGCGCTAGTAAAAATCTAATTAAAAATTCGGAATCTAGGTTAAAAATAGATTTAGTAAAATATTTATATTCCTAGATAGAGGCCCTAGTCTAGATACTATAAAAAATCAAAGTTCAAAAAAAAAAAAAGTTGTAGAATCGCTATAGAATCGTTACTTAATCGGTATATAATATATTTAGAATACGGGACATAAATAGATACGTATTTCTAATATTTTATATATTTTCGGTATAAAATATATAGAAATCGAGGTTTCTAGAGTTACCGATATTCTTTTTAAATATTACTATTATTTCTTATTCTTTATACTTTTATAAGTAGAATATAATTTTTAATTTTTAATTTAAAACTAGTAATTTATATCGTAGTATTAATTAAATAAATAGGAGGGCGTGAGTATAAATATCTATTATATATAGAAGAGGAGTTTATATATATAGGGTCGAATTACTAAATTAATAAAATTTTAAAATACTATTATAATTATTTAAAGCCCGAATATTTAACGTAAAATAAAATAATAATATAGTGAAAAACTAAATAAGAGACTCTTAATTAATAAATTAGTTCTCTCTTTTATATAGAGGAGCCGGTTTATAACTACGATTTCTAATATCGTTTATTAATTATTAATTCCAAAGTTTATTCTCTAGTTATTTTAATAAAAATATCTCTATATCTCTCTACGAAGAGCTTAAGGTCCGGTTTTACTCGATTTATACTATATTAATAAAATATCTAAAAGAACTTAATTATTAACTCTTTCTAATTTATTTATAATATTTTTTAATTTAAGAAAAAAAGCTTACTACCCCGCCGGGAATACAATATATTATTATTAATAAAATAGTAATAATCTAGTAGTAAATCCGTTTTAGTTAATTCGTAATTATATTTCTATAAAGTAATATATAATAGACGAGGATAATAGATAATAAAATCTCTAGTATTTAACTCTATATTATATATTACCTCATTGAAGTTTTAATATTTATATTAAATACTTAAAGTTAATTATATTCTAGATTTAGGATAATACTTCTAGATAGAAATTAAATATTAATATAGAATATATACGGGAAAGAATCTAGTCTTTATAGAAAATATAAATATAGGGTATCGATTTAGATTTAAGGTTATAAGTTTTATACTTTATTAATTTCTAAATTCTTTTTAATAACTTTACGATCTAGATATCTATAATCTAGTCCGTTTAAGGAATATATTATTAATTTAACGTCGGGCTTAAGACTCGCTCTTTGAAAATAAAAGAAATAGTAAATATTATTAAAATTTTAAATGGATATTAATCCACGCCTATAATTTCTTATTTATAACAAAGATATTATTATTACCTCTAATCCCGTAAATTAATAATTATAAGACTATAGAGATTATTAAAAGATTAAAATTAACTTTCTTATAATCGTTACTTTTTATATATCGTTACGGAAGTATTTCTTCTTTAATCTAGTTATTTATTTTATTATCTAGTCGTCTTCTTTTAATTCGTTACGTAATAATATAAATTACTACGATAATTACCTTGAACGAAAGAATTTGAAAATATTTTATATAATTTTTAATAGAATCCTAGAGGGCTTTAAAGAGATAATAATTCGTAAATAAATTAATATTTAAAATACGAGAGAGTAACTATATCGGACGACTATAACTTAATAATAAATATAATATTATCTTAGTTTCGATATTTTTATATTATATATTCTTTTAAAATATATATCGAAATTTATCTTCAAATATAAATAAAAGTAATATATTAACTTTATATTATAATTTTAGTAAATTAAGGGCCGTAAATAATATAAATGAAGATATAAAAAAATTAAAATATATAGTTAATTATATATATAATATTAAAGTCTTTATTAACGAAGATATTATCGATATTGAAATTAGAGTAATAGATTAAAAATCGGTGTTTACGGTCGTTTAAAAGAAATTTTATTATATTATTTATTCACTTTATAATTATTTCTAAAGTTATATCTCTAGTAATAATATAATCGGTCCTATTATCTAAATTATTAATCTTGGATAATTTAATAACGAAGTTACTCTACTAATTTAATACTTTCTAAAATCCGGTATAATTATCGTATTTACTTCGCGCGGGAATAAATATAAAGAAATAATAATAATTTAATTAAAGATATTTTATATTTTTTAAAAATATCGAAATATAAATTTTATAATAATTCTCTTTAGATTTAAAAAGTCCACGATTAATATTTTTAAATAATTATCGTTTATTTAGTAGTAGGCTACGGGATAAATAAATTTTAATTTAAAATTCTTTATTTTCCTTAAAGAGTAATTAACCTAATTAAAATAAAGTCTAGATAATTACTATATAATAACTCCGAGCTAGAAAATAATCTTTATTTATTATTCGTAGGATATATTAAGCTCATTTTTTTTCAAGTTCTTCTATATATATTATAAAGGCGAGTCGTGAACTTTATTTATAATATCGGTAAGTCCGGAAAAACAATTCTGTAAAATCGCTACTTAATCGGTGCAAAATACGCATTTTGTAGCCTTGGTAAATCTTGGCGCCAAGATTTTTAAGTTAGAGTTAAAGTCTGCGCGGGAGCGCTAAATTTAATCCTAAAAGTAACTTTATAGCCCTATAGGGCAACGCTAGTAAAAATCTAATTCAAAATTCGGAATCTAGGCTAAAAACAGATTTAGTAAAATATTTATATTCCTATATAGGGGCCCTAGTCTAGATACTATAAAAAGTTAAAGTTTAAAAAAAAAAAAAAAGTTGCTAAATCGGTGTAATATCGCTACTTAATCGGTATATAATATACTTAGAATACGGGATATAAGTAGATACGTATTTCTAGTATTTTATATAATTTCGGTATAAAATACGTAAAAATCGGGGTTTCCGGACTTGCCGATAAAAGATATATAGAATATTAATATTATTATTTCTAGAATAATTATTTAATTATTAACTCGATTTAAAGCTATATTAATAAATTAATAAACTAGTATTTTATCGAAAAAGATAGAAAAGACGCGTAGATTTATTAAATTTATATACTAGCCCTAAAGATCGATTTAATATTTACTTTCGTTTAAAGTTATTAAATACCTATTTAATACTTCGGATAATTTTGAATAATTTTAAATAAATCGGAATAAACTAGTCTAAATAGTACTAGTTTATAATTAGTTATATATAGTAATATAATAGTTATATAGTCTCTAATACCGCGCTAGTTTAGAGAGGTATTACGTATATATATAATTTTTATAAATTAATATAATTTAAAATCGAAATTAGATTAATATAATTATAGTACTCTATATAATCTTAGCGAGTTACCCGACGCTAGTAGAAAATCACGGATTTAAAATCTTAAATCCGAAGTTATAACTTTTAGGCTTTTTATTAATTTTTTTCTATTTATTATTTACTATATTCTCTTTTCGTTAATTTTCCGCCTAGATTAAGAAAATACGTATTTAGTACCTCGACTCTTCTTATATAGGCTCCCGCTTTATCGATATAATTTAAAAGAATAACTTACCTATATATAAAAACTTCTAGAATAGGAATTATATTATTATATTTAATATATATAAAAGTAGCGGCTTGATTAATTAATAATAAAAGATTCGTTTTATTCGAATTAATTATTTTATTATTACGTAGAGAACGGAGTACCTACTCTACCCCGTTATAAAACGAAATTAGGATTATTTAATTAAAGTTACTATATATTAATATTTAAGAAATATCGTAAAAGTAATATTACCCTCCGCGTAGTTTATTTATTAAATAATAAAGAGTAGATATATTAAAATCTACGTAGTAAAAGACGGTCGTGTATTCGTATTTAACTAATATAATTTATAGCGGGGGCTATATATTTAGGAAATAATTAAAATTCAATAATAATTAGAATACGATATAATAAATATATATCGCTAGAAGTTACGAGTAGGACTATTTAATATAGGGGTTATACGAGAAAGTTAAATTAATTCTATCTACTCGAGAATATCTTAATAGGGCGGGATAAATTAATTCGTTACTAAAATCTCCGTTTACTAAGTTAGAAATTCTATAATAACTTTAGTTATTAAAGGATTCTATAAAAAGTAGAGAAATCTAGATAATAGCGCGGCTCAAGGGTTAAAAAATAACGAGATTAATTTAAACCGCGATTAGAGAAAATTATTCTAAACCCTAAATAAGCGCGGCCTTTATATTATTTATATCGTTTAAAATATATTTAAAGTATATATAAATCTATTTAAATAATATTTAACTTTATTTAGAGATATTTAGATTCCGTTTAAATTAGAGCGATACTCTACTCGGCCTAATAACTAGAAATAGAAGAGCGAAAACTTTTTTATAATTCTTTATATAAATATAATTATATAATAATTTAGAGAGTATTTCTATAATATTTTCTTTATAATTATTATTCTTTATTAATTTAATTTATAAAATTAGATTTAATATAGAGTTAATATAAATCTTTTAAAATAATATATAAATTATAATTAATATAGTTATTATTATTTAATAAATAATATCAATATTATAGAAAAGTTATTTTTATAAATACTATTAATATTTATAATAACTAGAGTAAATAATACTATATTAAAAATAATATTACGTTATAGAAGATTTCTAAATTATTAAAACTAGCGCTAGTTTTTTTTTTCTATATTATAAACTTATATTAAGCCTCTCTATTTTATATTATAATATAATATCGATAGGACCTAGGTTAAAATTTATAGAGAGGAGTATTAAGGATTAAAGAATAATAAATTTCGTATAAATAATTATAAAACTAGATAATAAAAGAGTTTAATTTATATTTAATATTTATAATTAAAAGATTTAAAAGAAGTTAAATACGAAGCTTTTATTTACTAGAAACTATATTATTTATATAATAGAATAAAATCGTATTAAAAGTTATATATTTTATATAATTACTCTTATAAAGAGTATAATTAGTATTTGTAATATTTATTATTATAAATAAAATAAATATCTCCCGTAGTATTACTAGTCTATATATATCTTATTATAATAATAAATTATAATATTATTTCTCTCCTCGTTAAGTTTTTAGTCCGAAAGTATCCTACTTTTTTAAATATATTACCTCGTCGAGTTAACCTTCGTAATTTAATAATATATTATAAAGAATTATTAAATAGTTTAAGAGCTATTAACTTCGTAATATACTTTAATAAAAATTTATAAAAGATTCGAAGAGTTACTTATTTAAAGAATTATCGGAGAAATATATAAAGTATATTTATTTGAAACGAGATTACGATCTCGTTATTTTATTATTAATATTACGAAGATTTCGTAATAAATATTTATAGATAAAGAAAGAACTTTATAAGACCTATATAAAACTAGTCGAGTAATACGCGAAAATAAATCGCTTTAAATAGTAGTTAGAATTCCTAGAGAAGAAAAAAATTAATAATAACGATAAAATAAATAAATATCGCGGAGTTGAAATAGGAGGAGAGAGTAATAATTAATAATATTAATTCGGAGGACCTCTTTTTTAACGTCTTCTCCGAGTAATTTTAATTATTTAATAATTTTAATTAATCGGGTATTATTTATTCTCCCTTCGATTTTAATAAAACTTTTTAAAGAATTACTAGTAATTCGTAAAATTAATATTAAATTCCTATATATTCTCTAAATTATTATACTCTTTCTATTTAATAAGGTATTTTTAATTTATATAATCGAAGTTTAGAATCTTCTTAACTTTAGAGTTTATTTCTTCTTTAATATAAAGAGAAAAGATATTTTATAAAAGTATTAAAGAGTTTACTAACTCTAATAAAGAAATATAAAATATTAATATACTTTAGTATCGGTTAGAAACTTTTTAATAAATTAATCGTTTAGCCCTTTTAATCGAAAATATTTCAATTTTTATATAATCTAATTTCTTATTTAGTCTTTTACTCTTTATATTTTTAATTAAAAGAAAAACTTTATTCCTCTTTTTTAACTAAGAATACTTTTTTCGATAATATTTTATTATTATATTTATTTGAATATTAGTATTTTAAATTTAAATTTCTATCTTTTTATATAAAATCTTTATATTAATTATTTAAATTAAAGTCTTCTATATATTTAGCCCTTATTTTGATTCTAGGAATAAATTAGTATATTTATCGTAGTTTATAAAGAATAGTATAAGTTTCGTTATATTAAATGAGTCGTTATTAAATACTAGTTAAATTAATAATAGAAGTCTTATCGAATTATTCAATTTTTTATTAATATAGTATAGTATATAGATTTTTATTATCTAGTTTATTCGTTTTATCTATTTATTTATCTATAAATAATATATTATTAATATTCGAAACTTAGTTCTAATAGTATTAATTAAAGTTTTCTAGTAATTTAAAATAAACTACTTATCTCGGTTAGAGGTAATTAATTTTAGAGTTTTATACTCTCGAATTAATCTATCTAGTAATATAAAGTTAATTTATTCTATTTTATAAATCTCTTTTATTAGTATTATTATCGTATATTTACTAAATCTATTATAGATTATTATAATCGATTTATAGATTTTCGCTATTACTAGATCTCTTAATTTAAGTAATTTAATAATAAAGTCTTTTATAATATCGTCTAAAAGTATCTCTAATATTAGGGCGAATTCAATTTATTTGTTTTCAACGTATTTAGTAGATTTACTTTACTAGTATTCAATGTATTCGATAAATTCTTTAATATACTTTCTAACGTACTATTATATATCCTAGTATATTATATTTTTTATATATAAGTTTTATAATCTTAATAACTCTAGAGTATCTTTAAACTAAATTATTATAATAATCGTAGATAATTTCTTTAAAGTATCTTTTAAGAAAATACATCTTCTTATTATATTCTAATAACTCGGTTTAGAATTACTAACTTTTTAGAATTTTTTTCAAAGTATTATTATTATATCCCTTCTTAATAGTATTAATAATTCTAGAGATAAAGATATATAGTATCGCTACTAGTTATTATACTAGGACTAGTAATTTATCCTATTATTAAATAAGAAATAATTATATTATTATATTTTTCTCTTTTATATAGTCTTCTCATTTATTAAATACGTCGGCTCGACCGTTATTCTTTCTAGAGATATAGAAAATCTTAAATTTATATTACTCTAAAAATTCTAATTATTTAATTTATCTTCGATTTAATTATTTAGTTATAGTGAAATTAAGAAATTTTTTTATAACTTATAAAAATATTAAATATTAAATAACTCTCTACGTATACTCTTTATTATTTAAATAAAAATCCTAGTAACTCTTTATCGTAGATATTATATTATTACTCTATTAAAGATATCTTTCTAGAGTAATAAATAATAGAGTATTATTTATCGTTTTTTTACTAAAGTATATAGGCTCTTATTACGAAATTTAATATTTTTATCTTAACTCGAGCTAGTTTATTAACTCGAAAGAAATATAATATTAATAATTCCTCGTAAATCTTCTTGAATATTTCGAAAGATTATTATTACTTCTTTTTTTATTAGAAAGTAATATTCTTTTTAATAAAATTCATTAATAATAAAGCCTCTTTAAAGTAGTCTTTAATAAATCTTATATTAAAATTCATAAACTCTAAGAGACTTTATATTATTTTAATATTATATAATATAAGTTATTTTCGGATACTCTTATTTTTTTTAAAGTTTATATAAATACCTCTAGTATTAATTACAAATTTAAGGAATTTAATTAATTTTATATAAAATTCATATTTCTCTAACTTAAAGAGTAGGCCGGTTAATAATAAATAATTTAAAACGTTTTATATATACTAGATATATACTTCCTTATTAATAGAGTAAATTAAAATATTATCGAGAGATATAATTACTATTATATCTAAATATACCCGTATAATATTATTAATTAATATTAAATAAATTACTAGTACGTTAATACGTCCGAAAGATATAATTAAATATTTATAATAATTATATTTAATTCTAAAAGCGGTCTTCTATTTTTTATTTATTTTTATTCGAATTAAATTATACGCGCCCTAAGAATTTAATTATATAAAGATCTTTATTATAACGAGTTAATCCTATAATTCGTTAATATTTAATAAAGAGTATTAATTCTTTATTATAATATCATTTAATTCTCGGTAGATTATATATAAAACTAAACTTCTATTTTCTTTATTACGAAAAAAATTAGATTATTTACTAGTAATTTAGATTCGCGAATAATTTTTTTTTAAAAATTCTTATTAATATACTCGCGAAGTACTCTAAGTTCTTTTTCTTATAAAGTATAAATTAATTTAAATATTAATTATTTATTAAGTTCGAGTTCGATTTTATAATTTTGTAATTTTATAATTTTTATTTAAATAATACTTTTCTAATTATCGCTTCCTAAAAGAGATACTTTTATTATTAATATTTTTTAGGGATATTAAAAGGTTCGTTTTTACTTTTAGAAATTTTAATTTATATATTTTATTAAATTTCCTTAATACGCGCCGAGTCGGATTCTTATACGAGGTTATTTTTATTCGAAGATAAAATATTATATACTTCGATTAAATTACGATTTAATTTCTTATTTATAATTATTCTTTATAAGTAAATAAATATTATTTTAATAATATCTTTAATACGCGGAAATATAAATACTTCTATATTTTAATTATTAATTAAATTATACTTTTTTAACTAAGATATTCCTAGTATAATATAATAAATAAATATTTTAATAATATTAAAGGTAATTTCCTTATTGTAGCGCTAGATAATAATAAATAATAAGAATATCTCTTCGTTTTTCTTCTTTATTAATAGTTTTAACTCGTTAATTATTAAAGATTATAAAAGTCTTTCTTTTTACGAGTTAATATATCGATCGCGATTATTATTTTATTATTAGTAAAGTTTCTTATAACTCGTAAATTTATTATAATAACGATTTTATATTCTTTAATTATTACTAATATTCGTATATATATAATTTATTAAACCGAATACAAATATTAATTTAGGATTAATATATTAATTTCTTCGTATTTTCTCTTAATATAAGAGATTACTCTTTTCCCGATAAAGATAAAAATCCGTAATATTTCTTATATTCGAAGTATTTCTAGTATTTTTTTATAAAGTAATAATATTATTCTCTTATATTATAACTTTTTAGTTCTTTATTATAATTGACTAAATTTCTTTAATATAACTACTATTTTTATTATAACTAGAGAAGACTTTATTTTCCCTTTTTTCTTTACTAAAAACTACGAGTAATTATCTCTTATATATTTATTTTATTAATTATAATTATATCTTAATTTTATAATATACTTTCGTTCGCTAGTATTATTATAATAATATTTATAATATTCGTTTACGTACGTAGATTAATATATTATCTAGTATCGTAAATAATATTCGTTATAAATATAATTAATTCTTATTGAATAATTCTTTTCTTTCTTCGTTATTTCGGGTTTCTCTTTTAATATAATAAATTAAGTTCTAAAATTATCGAGGTAGTCTATTATTTAGTTTTAACCTTCGAAATTTATTATATTTTATTCTTATTTTTATCCTCGCTCTAAATTTTCCTCTAGAGTTTTATTACTATTATTATTAAATTCTTCGAATTCTCGAATTCGATAAATATTTTCTTCTTTAATATCTCTTTATATTTCTAATAAGTTATTAAATCCCGAATTATTTAATATTAAATTATTAAAAGATCCGATTACACTAGTTAATATCTTCTTTTTAAATATATTTAATTATTATCGATTTATTATATTTTTCGAATAATAGTTCTTAATTATATAATTCGATTTATTATAATTATAATAGTTTATTACTTTCTTTCTCTTTAATTATTATTTACTCTTTTTTCGAAATTCTTTTATAAATTCTTTCTTCGTAAAATCGAGTTTTATTAATATATATCGATAAGTCCGGAAAAATAGTTTTATTTAATTACTATTTAATCGGTATATAATACGTATTCTATAGTCTTAATAAGTCTTAGTATTAAAATTATAAAGTTAGAGTTAAAGTCTACGCGGGAGAGTTAAATTTAATCCTAAAAATATTATACTATATTAAGACTAGCTTTATAATAGTTATTAAATATAGTATATAAATCCCCTAAAGGGAGTATACGGCGTAATTACGTTATTTATATTATAGTATTATATTATAGTTTCCGGTACTCCGGAGTTTTTTTAGAAATAAAAAGTTTAGAGCCCTCGCTTTATCTCTTTAGAGATTAATTCTATTATTTAAATATAAAGATTATTTTCCTATTAAGGCTTTATTTTTATTTTTATATTATTATAAATACCCTAAATATTATAATTTAATAGTTTTAATCTATCTTAATTTTCTTAAATAGTAATTTATTAAAAATATAAAAAATCTCTCTAAAAATAATCGTCCCGAAGGCGAGATATATAGGATTAATACTTTAAATAAAAATATAAAAGATTTACTAAAGAATATTAATTTTAAGGTAAATTAATAATTTATAGAATTAAAATATAAATAGAAAGCCCTCGAGAAAGACGCCTCTATTATTATAATTTAAAAGAATATCGAAAACTTATAATATATTATTATAGGTAAAGGAGATAAGGAAATCGAAGATAATTTTTAAAAATTAAATATAAAAAACGAAAGCGGCCCGACGGTAGGTCGTAATTAAATCGGTTTTAATATAAATTAAAATATTTTATAATTATCGAAACTATAGGATTTTTATATAAAGAATTTATAAAATTATCGAGAATAAATTTATAATATAAAGACTACGTTTTATTTAATACCCGTAAACTTTCGAATAAATAAAAAGAAGATTTTATATATAATACTTTATTTAAAGAGGTAAATTAAAAAGTTATAAAATAAATATAAAGAACTTTATCTAGTAGATATATTAATATAAAAATTCTTTACGGATTATTTATTTAATATAATCGAGGACTCTTTAAACCGAGTAATAAATACGAATTTTAAATATTAATATATACGTTAAAGAAATAATTAATTGATATAAGATTTCGATATTTATTTTAATACCCTAAAAACCGAACTACCTCCTTATAATAAAGAGTAATAAATAATTTATTTAATAATTTATTTAAGATTTAATATTTTAAAAGAAGTTAACCGAGCTTAAAATACTCTTATTAAACGAACCGAATTTATATTATTTACGGCGCGTTATAAATATAATTTTAACCGAGATTTTAAAATATAAAATAATAATTAAAATAATTAATTAAGATCTCGGAAAAGGTATAAAAAGGGGTTAAAAAGTAGAGATAATAAAAATAAATCTAATTTAAAAAGATAAGGTTTTAATAGTAATAATCGTAGAAATATAAATAAAATATATATAACTCGCGCGAGCGATAAGAATCTTAAGGATATTAAATACTTTAATTATTATAAATTCGGTTATTATTTTAATAAATATCTAAAGAAGAAAATAAAGATTATTAATTATATCGGCGATTGTATCGCCGAGTTAAAAAATAATAAACTCTCGGGGAAGTCTATATCCCGAGGGAATAAAAAATAAATAAAAACCCGACCGAGTATAAATATCGATAGCGAAGTTATTACGAACCTAATTAATATCGATATAAAAATTATTCGTATTAAAATAGATAAAGATCTAGGAGCGGAGATAAATATTATTAATAAGATATTTATATAATAGTATAACCTAGAGCGTTTTAAAAATAAGTCGTTATCGACTCTTAAATAAATAAACGGGTAATTTATTTATTATTATAATATTTATAATATCGTCTACCGGTTAACCGATTTATAGGGATAAACTAGGGAATATAATAATACCTTTTACTTTATTAATAAAAAAGGCTCGTTTATTATTATAAATATACTAATTATAAAAAAGGAAAAGATTTAAACCGACTATAATATATATACCTAACGATTCGGTATCGCGCTAAATATATATATATTAGAATTATTTAAGGATTTTACGAAATTATTAAAAATATAGTTAATTATATATATATTAAGTTATATTAAAGCTAGTCCCTTTAATTAAAATCCTATGTAATAAAAATAAGGTTAAGAAAAACTATATTATTATTAATATAATATCTTCTAATAGTTCCGTTATCGTACCGGCTATATTTCTTAACGAATTTATAAATTTTAACAATATCTTTTTAGATAAAGAAATAGGTCGATTATCGTTATATAAAGATAACGATTATATAATTAATATAGAGGGTAACCCGTTATACGGGCCTCTTTATAATTCATCGAATTTAGAATTAATAAAGTTAAGGAGATATTTAGACGACGTTTTAATAAAGAGTTAAATTAAATATTTTATAAACCCCGCCGGGGCTCTTATTCTTTTTATTTTAAAGAAAAATGATAAACTATAATTATATATCGACTATTAAGGTCTTAATAAATTTATTATTAAAAATTACTACCCGTTACTTTTAATTAATAAAACGCTAGATTATTTAAATAATACTATATAATTTACGAAGTTTAATTTAAAAGATATTTATTATCGAATAAAAATTAAAGAACGCGATAAATAGAAATAATATTTCGTATATAATATAATCTTTTCGAATATATAATAATATTATTTAATTTAACGAATATATCTATTACTTTTTAAACCTATATTAATAAATTATTAAGGGGTTTAATAAATATATTTTATATTATTTATCTAAATAATATCCTAATTTATTTAAATTTAAAAGAGGAGTATATTAATTATATATAATAAATACTTAAACGCTTATAGAAGTATTCCTTATTCGCGAGTTTTAAGAAATACGAGTTTTTTACTCGGTTAATTAAATTCCGAAAATATATCGATAAACGAATATAGGATTAATATAATTTAATTCTAGCTAAAACTAAAATCCTTTTATAATATAAAAATATTTTTAGGCTTTATTAATTTTTATCGTCGATTTATTTATTATTATTCGTAGATAATAGGCCTATTAACGGGTCTATTAAAAAATAGTTAGAATAATAAAAAATTTAGTTTATTTAAATAATCTAAAAAAATAGAGTAAACGTTTTATTTACTTCGCGATTTATTCTCGTATATACTTATTTTAATATACTTTAATTTAGAATTGAAAATTCGGATTAAAATAGATATTTCTAATTTTATTATAACTACGATTTTAACGTAGTTATAAAATAATAATAAATAATATCCCGTCGCTTTCTAGTCCCGTAAAATATAAAATTTAGAAATTCGATATAAAATTTATAATAAGAAGCTCCTCGTAATTATTATAATATTTAAATAATAAAAATACTACCCCGAGGGTAATTTATATAAAATAAAAATCTTAACCGACTATAATAACTTAAAGAGTTTTATAAATATTAAATAATTAAATAATTACTAGGCGCGTTAGGTAATAAAATTTTTATCTTTTAATTTCTTAATTTCGTATTATTTTAGGAAGAGTAACCTAGTCGATAACTCTTTATATTATTTTAATTATAAAGATTAAGATAACTTTTTAGATAATATATTACCTACTTTATAATAAAAATTATTGAATTTAGAAGATATTAATTAAAGCCTTGTTTTCGCTACGATATAAGATATATTTTTAAATATAGAAGATCTAGATATAAATAATATTTCGCCGGTATTAAATAGTATATCCGTAGGCGTTATATAAAATTTACGTTATTAAGGTCTTTAATATTTACTATAAAAAAGATATATTCTTTAATAATATATTTATTTAGGCCTAGAGAGTTAATATTTAAATAGGAAATTCTAAAGAGTTTAAATAAGATATTTATTTAAATCGATTATAATATAATAAAGGAATTATTTAATTTTATCGCTAGAACTATAAACTATAAACTATTTATTCTACGTATTATTATTAAATTAATAATATTTTACGAAACGATTTATAATACTAAAAGTTTATTAATAGTTAAAATAATTCCTTTATAAAAAGATAATTCCTTCTCGTAAATAAGAATCGCCGAAATTATATAAACGGATTACTAGTATTCCGCCGGAGTATAAACTTTAAATTTTATATTAATTCTTAAATATAATAATAAGATTTATATATCTAAAGAAGGATTAATCCGCGAAGAGTTATTAGAACGATATTATAATAATATATTAACGGGGTACTTTAGTATTAAAAAAATAATAAAGTTATTTATTAGAAAATATTTCTAAAGTACTCTTAAGGCCGACGTATAAAAATATATTAATATATACGATATATATTAGCGGGTTAAAGTATATCGATACCGTCTTTATAACGAGATTAATTCTTTATTATATTTTATAAAACCGTAGAAGGAAATTATAATAAATTTTATTACTAATTTACCTCTAAATAAATAATACGGACGCGTTTATAATACGGTCCTTATAGTTATAAATAAGTATATAAAGATATTACGATATATTTTAACTATTAAAATAATCGACTTTATAGAATTAATAAAGTTAATATTCGAAAAAATTATCTTAAAGTTTAGAGTTCCTAATAGGATTATTTCTAATAAAGATTTTATCTTTATAAATATATTTTAATTAAAAGTATATTATTTAATAAAAATTAAGAGGCGCCTAAAATATCGTATTTTATTCATAGACGGATAATTAAATAAAACGCTAGAATTAAACTCTAAAATAGTATTTAAAAACCTTCTATTTAAGTAAGTAAAATAACTAGGTAATACTTTTACCTATAATAAAATAAATATACTATAATATATTATATACGATAATAAAATAGATACTATTTATAATTATATATAGTTATAATCTATCTCTTAAACCGCGTCTCGAGGGCGAGATATACGAGGGAGAAATACCGTCGGTATAAAAAAGAATTAAAGAATTAAATACTTTAAGAGAGTACCTAATAAAAGTATAAATTATCGCGGTCGAGGCGTAGAAATATAACTATAATAAAAGATATAACCCGAAATTATTTAATATAAATAACCTTATACTATTATTAATTAAAAACTTAATATAAAAATAACTAAATAAGAAGCTCTCATATAAAGTAATTAAATTATTTAAGATTTTAGATACCGTCGAAATATAAATATACCGCCTAGAATTATTAATTAGTTATTATATTTATAATATTTTTTATATATCGCTTCTAGAGTCGTATTATTAATAATAGAGCGACGTTTCGATTCTTAATATATCTCTACCGGAATTAATAGATAATATAAATAAATAGGAAATAAAAAAGGTACTAAAAAAAAGAAAATAAAGACCGAGGTACTTTATTTTATAAAATAATTAAAATAACTAGAGACCTTTAATAAATAAATTAATATAGATATTTTAAATAACGCGCTAGAATTATAAGAAGTATTCGAAAAGAATATAAAAATAAAAAAGGTATAGAAAGTAAAGAGTATTAAGAAGAGAAAATATTATTAATTATTAATTATTACTAGTTACTTTTTATTAATAAACTTCGAGCGAGACGTATCTTTACGACTAACGGGGCGCTTCCGGGTAGGTTTATATCTAAAGCGGCTAGTTTTTTTAATATTAAAACTCGGTTATTTACGAGTAAAACCGGGGCCGGGAAATTAAACTAAAAAATAAAAGATATAAATAAAATTAAGATTAAAATTATTAACTTTATCTTTAACTTCTTCTTTAGAAGCCTCGCGAGAAGATATTAATTTATTTAAAATATAACGATTTATACTCTCTATACCGTCGTATTAAGGGCGAGGCTCTATAATATCTTTAATTAAAAAAACATTATAATTAAATATTATAACTCTTTATATACCGTTAGAGAATAAAGTAGGATCGATAATATCGAGATCGTTAATAATAAATATATTAAATTAATCGGTAACGGGATTAAGGCTGGGAGAAGAGTCGTACTCGGAGGCGTCTTATATATAACGTGTATAAACTTCGTCTTCGTCTTTATTATCGATTTTATCTTCGTTTATTAATTTAAGAAGATTGTTAAATTAATATTATATATTTTTATTTTAAAGTATATTTATATCCCGGGTAATAATTCCTCCTTAAGAAATTATTAATATATAAATTATATTTAAACTTTATTAATTTACTAGAGTATAAAAGATATTATTTATACCCTCGACGGTAATAATAAACCGAGATATTAATTATAATATATACTTCCCCCTCTTAACGTCGTTACTCTTAAATTTAATTTTTTAAAGGAAGGCTACGATATTTTTTATATATTTAATAATATACTCGCGAAGACGTTTATTAGGGCCTCGGTATTCTAAATAATTAAAAAGAAAATTTATAAAAGTATATAATTTAAACGGAATCTAGATATATTAATATAATTTAGTTTCGGAATATTAACGATATATAGAATTATATAAATACTTATTCTTTACGTAATAGATATATTTTATATATAATATCTTATTATATAAAATATAATTATTTAGATTTATCCGCTTAAAGTAACGGAGGTATAAAAATACGGATAAAGATAGGGTAAGAGTAGAGCGGGCGATTATTTTACGAGGAGCGAGGGTTAAAAATATATTAAATATTTAAATATTATTATTAATATTATATATCGTAAAGATTAAATTAATATACTAAATATTAAAGTAATCTAGTTATATACGTATCGCTAATAAAATAAAATATAAAACTAATAATTTAAAAATAAAATAAATATTACGATAATATTAATTTTTTTAAAATATAAATAAATACTTTATTTAAAAATAAAATAAATTATTTATTTACTTTAATAATTATAAGATTAAAGAAAGAATTTAAAAAAAGGAAAGAAAGATTTATTTAAATTATAATATATTAACTTTAGCCTTACCTACGGAATATATATATAATATTTATAACCTCGAAGAAAGAGTTTAAAGATACGACCGATATTATTAGAAATTAATAAAAGTCTAAATATAGTATAATTATTAATAGTAATATATAGGAGTTTATATATATAAAAGATAGTAGGATATTATAGAAGAAGAAAAACTTAAAAATTAACGAAGGTTTTATATCTACGCTAAGACCGCTATTTATATATATTTACTTTTATAACTAGAGTTCTTCCTAAATAATAAAGTAGAATAATTTACTCTACCGCCGATATCGTTAAAACCCTACTAGTAATAAAGGCTTATAGTTTTTAATAACGATTATAATATTCTTTCCTTTATTTTTCCCATTAAGTTTTAAAGTTTTTATCGAATACTTAATATAATCTATAACTATATAACTACGCTGATTACGAACTATACGCGACGTATTATTAATTTTAAGATATAATTTATTTCCCTCTCTTTTTCCTACTAGGTTTAGAGGTTTTTCCTTAATATATTATTATTATAAAACTAGGAGATTAATAAAATTAGGCGGGAGGCGTAGGTATTAAACGTATACCCTATTTAATTTAAACTCTCTTATATTATACTCTTTTATTAAAAATATTAAAGTATTAAATTAATATTTATTAATTTCGAGGGCGAAACCCCTAGAAGGGGAGGTAATTATTATATTATATTAAAACCAGCTTTATAATAATTATTAAATATAATATATAGATCCCTTAAAGGGAATATATAGCGTAGTTACGTTATTTATATTATAGTATTATATTATAGTTTCCGGTACTCCGGAGTTCTTTTAGAAATAAAAGACTTAGAGCCCTCGCTCTAACTCTTTAGAGATTAATTCTATTATTTAAATATAAAGATTATTTTCCTATTAAGACTTTATATTTACTTTTATACTATTATAAATACCCTAGGTATTATAACCTAATAAAAAATAACTTTATAATTTTATAAAGTAATATTAATAAAGATTTAATTAAAAATTCGGAATTTAAATTAAAAATAGATTTAGTTAAATATTAAATTCCTATATAAGGGCCCTAGTCTAGATATTATTAAATATTAAAATTTAAAAAAAAGTTATTTAATCGCTATTTAATCGCTATTTAATCGGTATATAATATACTTAGAATATAGAATTTAAATAGATACGTATTTCTAGTATTTTACGTATTTTCGGTAGAAAAAACGTAGAAATCAGGGTTTCCGGAGTTATTAATATATATTTATAAAAATTAAATTCTTTACGATAGTAATAACTAGCTAAATTATATTTATTATTAAAGAATCCTAAATATCTTTATTTAGTAACTCTTCCGTTATAATACTTTTCTATTATATATTCGTAGAGTTTATTATCGATTTTAATTACTTATTTTATAAGTATTTTTAAATTCTAAAGATCGGTTTTCATTTATATAAAATCGTCTTTAATATTATCTTTTAATCCTCGTTAATATATCGTTATAAAAGTAGTATCGTCTTAGTTTACTAATAAGATATAATATTAAAATTATACCGAGTAGTCGTATATAGATTTATATTATATTAAATATTAAATAATACGAACTATTATATTACTCTCTTTAGAGAGTTTAAATATATAATAAATCTCGATTTTAAATCGAGAGAAATTCTTTATTTAAAGTTTTATTAAATAATTTTTACTTTTATTAACTCTCTTTATATAATATTAAAGAAATAATTTAATTTATTTCTATATAATACTTCTTATATTAATTAATTAATTAATTTATATATATACTCTAGTAAAACTATTATAGTAATGAGGGAGTTTTTTAAATAATTTTTTAATAGAGTTATTTTATAGTAGCGCCTACTAGTTATTAAAGAAACCTCTTTAATTAAAAACTTTAATTTATTAATAACTTATTTCCTTTATTACTAGTCGTCGGTCTTTAACTCTATTTACTTTTAAATATTACTAGTCTTTCGTATTTATTTCTTTCTCGTTCTAAACTTCGTACCTCGATCGATCCGCCTTATAGTACTTTTTATATAAATAATAGGAAAGATTATTTATTTATTACCTAATATAATAGTCTCGTTAAAGACGAAGAATAATTAAATTTAAATAAATTAGTCGTTAAGATTCTTATACTCTCTATAATACTAGTTTAAATAGAAGATTTTAATACGATTTTTATCTTTTATAATATTACGTTTTCTAGTACTATTTTCAATATTTAGAGTTAAGATTTTTATTAATTCTAAAATATTTATTTAAAAGTATTTAAAGTATTAAGGCTCTCCGTTTTATATTATAATATAATATCGATAAAACCTAGGTTAATACTTATAGAGAAAAGTATTAAGAATTAAAGAATAATAAATTTTATATATATATAAATAAAACTAGATAAGTAAAGAGTTTAAATTTATATTTAGTATTTATAACTAAAAGTTTTAAAAGAAATTAAATACGAAGTTTTTATTTATTAAAAATTATATTATTTATATAATAGAAGAAAATCGCGTTAATAATTATATATTTTATATACTCGCTTTTATAAATATAGTAAATATATTTAATCTTTATAATATTTATTATTATAAATAAAGTAAATATCCCCCGTACTACTACTAGTCTATATATATATTATTACGATAATAAATCGTAATAACTTGATAAGGTTAAAATTATTAAATTTTAAATAATTATATAATATTACTAGCGCTACGATATATATAAAAAATAAATATTTTAATATTCCTAGACTAACTCTATTAAGATAAGTTAATTATAATTTAAATATAATATTAATAATTAATAATAATATCTTAATAGTACTATTTATATATATTTTATATATAAAAGTAGGAATAAACTATATTAGAAGTAAGAAAAAACTATATATAGAAATAATAATAAATTATATATAAGAGTAAGAATAAATTATATATAGAAGTAAGAATAGGAGTAAGATTTATTTATATATAAAAATAAGAATAAACTATATATAGAAGTAAGATTTAATTATATATAGAAATAAGAATAAACTATATATAGGAGTAAGAATAAATTATATATAAAAGT
>JAABUS010000448.1_pt1 | contig 104932 bp, 107 predicted proteins | sample 5560161 | NCBI WGS metagenome assembly JAABUS01 (sample SAMN10711885, study PRJNA513376) | rock metagenome | isolation source: Antarctica rocks | place: Antarctica: Victoria Land, Trio Nunatak nord | collected 2016-01-04
CCCACGTGCGGGGTGATGATGCAGTTGGGGAGCTGCCACAGGGGGTGGCCGTCGGGCAGCGGCTCCGGGTCGGTCACGTCCAGGGCGGCGCCGCCGATGGCGTCCGTGCGCAGCGCGTCGACGAGGTCGTCGGTGACCACGTGGACGCCGCGGGCCACGTTCACGAGCCAGGCGTGGGGCTCCATCAGGGCCAGCTCGGCGGCGCCAACCACGCCGACGGTGTCGGGGACGACCGGGAGGGCCAGCACCACGCCGTCGGCGCCGGGCAGGGCCTCGTGCAGGCGGTCGGAGGCCAGCACCCGGGCGGCGCCTTCCAGCGGCCGGGGGTGGCGGCGGACGACGGTGACCTCGCACCGCCACGGGGTCAGGAGATCGAGTAGAGCCTGGGCGATGCCGCCCCCGCCGACGACGGTGACCCGCGCGTCGAACAGGCTGGTGCCGGCCTCGTCCTCCCAATGGTCCGCCCGCGCGTAGCGGCCCACGCCCCGGAGGCCGGCCAGCAGCAGGGACAGCGCCAGCTCGGCGACCGGCTCGGCGTACACGCCCTTGCCGCACGTCCAGCGCCGCTCCTGGTCGAGCACCTCCCGGTAGGGCTCCACACCGGCCCATGGGAGCTGCACCCAGGCCAGCCGGCGGTGGTCGGCGAGGACCTGGGCGAGGCCGTCGGGGTCGGCCGGCCGGGTCCACACGAGCGCCTCGGCGTCGGCGGGGTCGACCACGTCGGCCCCGCCGGCCCGGACCGCGTCGGCGATCCACGACGGTGTCGACGCAGGGGCCACCGCCACGCGCGGCGCGGCGGTCGAGCGGGTCGGGGACGTCACCCGGCGAGGCTAGCGAGCCCGCTCCGGCCCGATCCGTACGATGGGACCCGCCGCCGGCAACGGCGCCGGCGGGGGAAGGACTGCGACCATGGCCCTCAGCGTCGGTGTTCCCACCGAGGTCAAGAACAGCGAGCACCGGGTCGCCATCACCCCCGACGGTGTGCGGGAACTGGTCGAGCACGGCGTCGAGGTGCGGATCCAGCACGACGCCGGTCGCTCGTCGGCCATCGGCGACGACGAGTACCACGCCGCCGGTGCCCGCATCGTGGCCGGCGCCGAGGACGCGTGGGCGGCGGAGCTGGTCTGCAAGGTCAAGGAGCCCCAAGGCTCCGAGCTGGCCTGCCTGCGCGACGGGCTGGTGCTCTTCACCTACCTCCACCTGGCCGCCTACCCCGACGTGGCCGAAGCCCTCCTGACCTCGGGCACGACCGCCATCGCCTACGAGACCGTCCAGCTCGACACCGGCGATCTCCCGTTGCTGGCCCCGATGAGCGAGGTGGCCGGGCGCATGGCCACCCAGATCGGCGCCCACTACCTCGAGCGGGAGAACGGGGGCAGGGGGGTGCTGCTCGGCGGTGCACCCGGGGTGCGGCCCGGCCGGGTGGTGGTGATCGGGGCCGGGAACGTCGGCTGGAACTCGGCGTGGATCGCCGCCGGCATGGAAGCCGAGGTGCTGCTGCTCGACAAGAGCATCGACCGCCTGCGCTGGGTCGACCAGATCCACCGGGGCCGGATCATGACCCTCGCCTCCAACCGGGGAACGGTGGAGCGGGCGGTGGCCGAAGCCGACCTCGTCATCGGCGCCGTCCTCGTTCCCGGGGGGCGGGCGCCCACTGTCGTGTCCGAGGCGATGGTCGAGGCCATGAAGCCAGGGGCGGTGATCGTCGACGTCGCCGTGGACCAGGGCGGCTGCATCGCCACCACCAGGGAGACCACCCACGACGACCCCGTCTACGAGCACCATGGCGTCCTCCACTACGCCGTCGGCAACATCCCCGGCGCGGTGCCGAACACGTCCACGTACGCCCTCACCAACGCCACCCTCCCCTACCTCGCCGAGCTGGCCACCCGGGGACTGGCCGATGCCGTGACCGCCGATGCCGCCCTCGCCGCCGGAGTGAACACCCATGCCGGCGAGGTCACCCATCCGGCGGTGGCCGAGGCCCTCGGCCGGGTGCACCACCCCCTCGCCCTGGGTCCGGACGGCGAATAGTTTTCTTGACCCGCGGGTCAGTACCCTCCCGGGTTGGTGACCGCGACCGACCCCAACCGCACCGAGCCCGGCTTCGAGGGGACCGAGGACTCCTACCTCGAAGAGGCGCGTAGCTTCACCCCGGGCACGGCGGCGTCGGCCCTGCGTCACCGGACGTTCCGCACGGTGTACTTCGGGGCGTTCGCCTCGAACATCGGCACCTGGATGCAGAACGTGGTGCTCGGCGCCCTCGCCTACGACCTCACCCGCTCGGGGGTCTTCGTCGGGCTCATCATCTTCGCCCAGCTCGCACCGCTCCTCGTCCTGTCGATGGTCGGCGGGATGTTGGCGGACTCGATGGACCGCAAGAAGCTCCTGGTCACCTTGACCCTGGAACAGGCCGCCTTCTCCGGCCTGCTGGCCCTGGTGGTCCTCGACGCCACGCCCTCGAAGGTGCTCCTGGTGCTCGTCACTCTGTGCATCGGGATCGGCAACGCGCTCTACGCCCCGACCTTCAGCGCAATCCTGCCGGTGCTGGTGCCCAGGGCCGACCGGGCCGGGGCCATCTCGCTCCACTCGGTTCAGATGAACGCCTCGCGGGTGGTGGGCCCGGCCATCGGCAGCTTCCTCTACGCCCGGTTCGGCGCGTCGTGGGTGTTCGTCGGCAACGCGCTGAGCTACGCCGCCGTGATCGCCGTGCTGCTGCGGGTGCGGCTCCCCGATCCGCCCTCCAGCGGCACCCAGGGCCTGCACCGGCTGCTCGAAGGGGTGCGTTACGCCCGCGCCCATCCGGTGGTCCTCCGGTGCCTGGTGACGATCTTCGCCTTCTCCCTGCTCTGCCTGCCCTTCATCACCCAGATGCCGAAGATCGCCGGCGACAACCTCGACATCGCTCCGAAGAGCACGGGCTACGGCCTGCTGTACGCCGCGTTCGGCCTCGGGGCGGTCGTCGGTGCGCTGTCGATCGGCACCGTGTTCGCGGCGTCGTCCAAGCCGCGGTTGACGAGGGTAGGCCTCGTCGCCTTCGCCGCCTTCCTCACCACCTACGCGCTGCTGCGGTCGGCGCCACCCGCCTACGTCGTGATCTTCGGGCTCGGGGCCGTGTACTTCGCGGTCATCACCTCCCTGTCGACGGTCCTCCAGGAGGACCTCGACGACGCCGTGCGGGGCAAGGTGATGGCGCTGTGGATCATGGGGTTCGGCGGGACGGTCCCGTTCGGTGGCCTGGCCGGGGGGGTGCTCATGGAGCACGTCGGCATCACCCCCGTCCTCCTGGGCGGTGCCGCCGTGGCCCTCGGGCTCGTCGCCTACGCCGACCTGCGCCGCCGGGAGGCCGACCGGTTCAGCCCGGCGTTGGCCGACTGAGGAGCGCGGCCACCACGCCCTCGAGGGCGGCCACGCGGCTGCCCTTGACCAGCACGGCATCACCCTCGCGGAGCGGGCCGAGGAGGGCGGGGACGGCGTCCACGTCAGCGGCCCGGTCGTCGTGACCGACGCCGTAGTCGGGGGCCGCCACCGAGATCACCCGGATGCCGAGGCGTTCGGCGTGGGCCGCCACCTCCCGGTGGAGCCGGGGCCCGTCGGGTCCCAGCTCGGCCATCGCCCCGAGGACGGCCAGCCTCCGGTCCGCGTCCACGGCGGCCAGGGCGTCGAGCGCGGCCCGCACCGACGTGGGGTTGGCGTTGTAGGCGTCGTCGATGACCACCGCCCCTGACGGCGCCAGTCTCAGGTCCATGCGCATCGCTGACGGTGTCGCCGCCACCAACCCGGCGGCGACGTCGTCCACGGTGCAGCCGAGCGCCAGGGCGGCGGTGGCGGCGGCGAGGGCGTTGACCACCTGGTGGCGGCCGTGCACGGCGAGCTGCACGGCGGTCTCTCCCCACGGTGACAGGAGCCGGAACGACGGCCGCAGCTCGGCGTCGAGGGTGACCTCCTCGGCCCGCACGTCGCCGGCCGCCTCACCGAAGCCGACGACGGTGGCCGTCGTGCAACCGGCCATCGCCGCCACCCGGTGGTCGTCGGCGTTGAGCACGGCGAACCCGGCGGAGCCCAGGGCCTGCACCAGCTCGGCCTTGGCCCGGGCGACGTCGTCGACGGACCCGAAGGTGGCGAGGTGGGCGTCGGCGACGAGGGTGACGACGCCGACGGTCGGCCGGGCCACCGTGCACAGCCGGGCGATGTGGCCTGCGCCCCGCGCCCCCATCTCGACCACCGCCGCTTCCGTGCCCGGCGGCGCGTTGGCCAGGGTCAGGGGAACGCCGAGCTCGTTGTTGAACGACGCCTCGTTGGCGGTGGTCCGCCACCGTTGCATGAGCACCGAGCGCAGGAGGTCCTTGGTGGACGTCTTGCCCGCCGATCCGGTGATGCCCACCACCCGGTCCGGGAGCCGGGTGCGGGCGTGGCCGCCGAGGCCCAGCAGGGCGGCGCCGGTGTCGGCCACCCGGATCACCGGAGTCGGCTCGTCGCCGGCACCGGCGGCGGAGCCAGGACGCGCGCTGAGGTGGGCGGCCGCGCCCGCGGCCCGAGCGGCGTCGACGAAGTCGTGGCCGTCGCGCTCGGCGACCACCGGCACGAACAGCTCCCCGCCTTGGACGCGGCGGGAGTCGATGGCCACCCCGTCGAGGTCGACGTCGGCGCCGTGGAGCTCGCCGGCGACGGCGGCGGCCACCTCCGCCGCCGAGAACCTCATGGCGGCCAAGGTAGCGGCGGTGCGGTCGCCGATCGCCGGCGGCGCCCTGCTTACACTCGGCCCATGGCCGGACCGCCTCCCCGCACCCGGCTGGTGGTGCTGTTCGGCGGAGTGTCGGCCGAGCACGACGTGTCCTGCGCCACCGCCGCCCACGTGCTGCGGGCGGCGGACCCTGAGCGCTACGACGTCGTGCCCGTGGCCGTCACCCGCGAGGGCCAGTGGGTGCTGTCCGAGGCGACGGCCAAGGCCCTGGCCGAGGGCCCGGCCGCCCTGCCATCGGCGCTCGCGGCCGAGGGCCCGGCGCTGGACCCCCTGCCGGCGCTCACGGCCGAGGGCGCTCCGGTGGTCGTCTTCCCGCTCATCCACGGCCCTCTCGGTGAGGACGGCACCGTGCAGGGGCTGCTCGAGCTGGCCGATGTGCCGTACGTGGGCGCCGGGGTGCTCGGTTCGGCCCTGTGCATGGACAAGGCCATGGCCAAGGTGGTGGCCGCGGCCGCCGGCCTGCCCCAACCGCGCCACCTGGCCGCCCGCGACGTCGACGTGGACGACGCCTTCTCCCGGCGGGTGGCCGACGAGCTCGGGTTCCCCGTCTTCGTGAAGCCGGCCAACCTCGGGTCCTCGGTCGGCATCACCAAGGTCGTCGACGCCACCGCCCTCCCGGCGGCCATCTCCACTGCCCTGGCCTACGACGAGTGGGTGGTGGTCGAGGAGGGGGTGGATGGCAGGGAGATCGAGGTGGCCGTCCTCGGCAACGCCGAGCCGCGCGCCTCGGTGCCAGGCGAGATCGTGCCAACCCATGAGTTCTACGACTACGCCGACAAGTACCTTGACGGTGCCGCTGCGCTGCTGATCCCCGCCCCGCTCGCGCCGTCGGTGGCCGAGGAGGCCCGTCGCCTGGCCCTCGCCGCCTACGCCGCGCTGCGGGTCGACGGCCTGGCCCGGGTCGACTTCTTCTACGAGGAGGCCGGGCGCGGCCTCCTGCTCAACGAGGTGAACACCCTGCCCGGGTTCACCCCGTTCTCGATGTACCCCTCGCTCTGGCAGGCGTCCGGCGTGGGCTACGACGAGCTGGTGGATGAACTCGTCCGCTTGGCCGTGGAGCGCCACCGGCACCGCCAGGGCCACGGCCGCCCCCAGCCGGGCTGACGGTGCCGCGGATCGAGGTGCAGGAGAAGGGGACGGCGGTGGCGTTCTCGTACGAGGAGATGCTGCGCTACAGCGGGCCTGACAGCCCGGGAGGGGTCGCCCTCGGGTTCAAGGTGATGGAGCGGGCGTTCTCCATCCTCGAACCGGACGGGCTGGTGGAGCGGCGGGAGGTGGTGGTCGAGACACCGTTCCGCGGACCAGGTGCCCGCGACGCGTGTGAGCTGGTCACCCGCGGCCTGACCGAGGGCCGGTACGTCGTCGACCCTGCGCTCGAGCGGCCGGAACGGGGCGACGCGCTCCGAACCTTCGGGTTCCGGATCGGCTACCGCGACCGCGCCGTGACGCTCCTCCTACGGGAGGGCTTCGTCACCGACGAGTTCATCCGGCTGGCGCAGACGCCCGAGCTCACCGCCGACGAGCAGGCGCGCTTCGCCGCCGTGAAGCAGGCGCTCGCCGATCAGCTCCTGGCCGCCGATGCCGCCGACCTGTTCGAGCGGTGAACCGGTTCTGGCATGCGCTGCCGTGGCTATAGCCCCCGTCGGGCATGCCAGAACGATCAGGGCGGGTCAGGGGAGCCCGATCACGCCGGGATCGCGTCGCCGATGACGACGTCGTCGACTGCGACACCGGACCCGAGACCGCGCAGCAGCGTCGCTCGGACCCGGTGGGCCTAGCGCCACCCGGTCACCCACCAGCCGCGCCACTGGCCGTCGTCCGATCGGAGCTCCACCAGGAACGGCCGTCGCAGAATCACGTGACCAAGGGCGCTGCCCAGGATGCCGACCACCGCGGCGGCCCACGTCACCATGGCCAGCACCAGCCCGACCATGAAGATGATGAGGCCGAGCAGGAACACCAGGACCAACATGACGACGTCGGAAGCGACCGACCGCGCGGCGTACGCCGGCACCAGCGCGTCGACCGCCCAGGCCCGCAGGTCTCGCCGGCGCCACCGCGGGCACCCAGGGCAACCAGCGCACAGCGGCGACCCACGAGATGCCCGAAGCGTCGAGGATGGTGGCCCGGCGGGCTCCCCTGCTTCCGCCCGGACGTCGCATGCGCCATTGAAGCCTCATCGTCGACGAGCGTGCCCGCCTCATCGCACTCGAACCGCTGCCCACTGGACCAAGCGGGTGACCTGAACCGGTTCTGGCATGCAGCGCCGGGGCTATGGCCCCGGCTGCGCATGCCAGAACGAGCGGGGGCTCAGGGGAGGGCGAGCTCGGCGAGGACGGCGCGGCGCCGCCGGCGGAGCCAGGCCAGGTCGGGAGGGAGGCCGGCGGCCTGGCGCACCTCCACCTCGGTGGCCACGCCGACCACCATGGCCGCCACCGTGAGCACGGTGGCCTCGGGCACCGCCGCCCCCGCCCGGCGCAGGAGCGGGCGGACCGCTTCCAGGAGCTGGGTGGAGGCCGGGGGGCCGAGCCGCACCACCTCGCGCACGAGGGCGAGGAGCTCGGGCCGCCGGGTGCCGAGCCGGAAGGTGGCGTCGACGACGGCGGCCACCCGGGACGGCCCGTCAACCGGCCCGACCGGCGCCAACATGGCATCCAGGTCGGCGGCGGCCCGCTCGATGACCGCCGCCAGCAAGGCCTCCTTGGACGGGAAGTAGTAGAGGATCGTCTGCTTGCGCACACCGAGGCCGTCGGCCACCGCGTCGAGCGACGTGGCCCCGTAGCCCCGCGACGCGAAGCTGGCCAGCGCGGCGGCCAGCACGCGCTCCCGGGTGCTGCGTGCGTCGGCCATCTACCAAATGGTAGACAACGGGGGTGATCCCCGAGGCCCTGGCGGGTAAGCGCATCGCCGTCACCGGGTCCACCGGGTTCCTGGGGACCGCCCTGGTGGAGCGGCTGCTGCGCTCCGCCCCAGGCTGCGACCTCGTCCTGCTCATCCGCCGGGGCCGGATGCGCTCGGTCGAGCAGCGGGCTCGCCGGGAGATCTTCAAGAACGACTGCTTCGACCGGCTCCGCTCCGAGCTCGGCGGCGCCGCCGCCTTCGACGACGAGATCGCTCGGCGGGTGCACGTCATCGCCGGAAACGTCGGCACCGACGGGCTCGGCCTCGACGACGACGGCCGGGCCGCCCTCGCATCCTGCGACCTCGTCATCCACTCGGCGGCCACGGTGTCCTTCGACTCCCCCCTCGACGGCGCCGTCGAGGTCAACCTCCTCGGACCCACGCGCATCGCCACGACCCTGGGCGAGCTCGGCGTGGCCCCCCACCTGGTGGCCGTCTCCACCTGCTACGTGGCCGGCAACCGGCGCGGCGCGGCGCCGGAGATCCGCGTGGACGAGAGCCCGTTCTGGCTCGACGTCGACTGGCGCCAGGAGGTCACTTCGGCCCGGCGCCTCCGCGCCGACGCGGAGGCCGAGAGCCGCACGCCCGCCGAGCTCCAGCGCTTCGCCGCCGAGGCCCGGCGGGAGCTCGGCGCCGCCGGGGTGCCGCTGCTGGCCGAGAAGACCGAGCAGCGCCGCACCGCCTGGGTGCGGGACCGCCTGGTCGAGGCCGGGCGGGCCCGGGCCGCCTCGCTGGGCTGGCCCGACGCCTACGCCATGACCAAGGCCCTGGGCGAACGGGCCCTGGGCGAGAGCCGGGGCGCGGTGCCGGTCTCGATCGTGCGTCCCGCCATCATCGAGTCGGCCTGGAGCGAACCGGTACCGGGCTGGATCCGCGGCTTCCGGATGGCCGAGCCGGTCATCATCTCCTACGCCCGGGGCGTCCTGCGGGAGTTCCCCGGTGTGCCCGAAGGGGTCGTCGACGTCATCCCCGTCGACCTCGTCGTCGGTGCCATCTGCGCCGTGGCCGCCCGCGGCCCGCTGCACCCCGGCGGCGAGCCCGACGTCACCCAGGTGGCCTCGGGGTCGGTCAACCCGCTCCTCTATCAGCGCCTCGTCGACCTCGTGCAGGCGTGGTTCGGTGAGCACCCCCTCTACGACGCCGAGGGCCAGCCCATCACCGTGCCCGAGTGGTCGTTCCCCGGGCGGGGCCGCGTGCAGGGCCAGCTGGCCCGTTCGCAGGCGCTGCTGGAGCGGGCCGAGCGGTTGCTGCAGGCCCTGCCCCTGCGGGGCCGCCAGGCCGAGCTGTCGGCCACCGTGGAGGAGAAGCGGGAGCTGGCCGAGCGGGCCCTCGGCTACGTCACGCTCTACGGCGCCTACACCGAGTGCGAGGCGCTGTTCGGCGTCGAGCACCTGCTCGAGCTCGACGCCGCCATGAACCCGACCGACCGCCGCCAGTTCGGCCTCGACCCCCGGGTGATCGACTGGGACCGCTACGTGCGGGACGTGCACCTGCCGTCGGTCGTGCAGCACGCCCGGGTCCGCACCGAGCCCGGCCGCTCCAACACCGAGAGCCGCGAGCAACGCCTCCGCCGCCAGGTGCTCTCGCCGGAACGCCAGATGGCGGTCTTCGATCTCGAGAACACCCTCATCGCGTCGAACGTGGTGACGAGCTACGCGTGGCTGGCCAGCCGGCGGCTCCCCCGCGAGGACAAGGCCCGCTTCGTGGCCGACCTGGTGGCCGAGGCACCGAAGCTGCTGCGCCTCGACCGGCGCGACCGCAGCGACTTCCTGCGCCACTTCTACCGGCGCTACGAGGGCGCGCCGGCCGAGCAGCTCCGGGCCGACTCGGTCGAGCTGCTCAGCGAGCTGATCCTCACCAAGTCGTTCCCGGCTGCCATCCGCCGCGTCCGTGAGCACCGCACCCTCGGGCACCGCACCGTGCTGATCACCGGCGCCCTCGACTTCGTGGTGGGGCCGCTGGCCCCGCTGTTCGACGACATCATCGCCGCCCACCTCTCGGTCACCGACGACGGCCGCTACACGGGTCAGATGACCGACGTTCCCCCCACCGGCGAGACCCGGGCCTCGGCCCTGCACGACTTCGCCGCCCGCCACGGCATCGACCTCGGCCAGGCGGTGGCCTACGCCGACTCGGCCAGCGACCTGCCCATGCTCGAGGTGGTGGGCTTCCCGGTGGCGGTGAACCCTGAGACCCGGCTGTCGGCCCTGGCCCGCAAGCGGGGCTGGCTGGTCGAGCAGTGGCAGAAGGCGCCGGGCGGCACCGCTCCCCTGCTTCCGCTCGCCACCCGGCGCGGCCCCCGGCGGGAGCACCCCTGATGCGGGCCTTGCAGTTCGAGCGACGACCGGTGCGGTACGCGGCGGCGGCGGTGGCGGGGCGGGTCATCCCCGGCCGCGGCGCCGCGGTGGGACCGCTGCGCCTGGTCGACGTCGACCCGCCGGAAACGCCGGCCGACGGTTGGGTGCGCCTCCGGCCCCGCCTGGCCGGCATCTGCGGCAGCGACCTGGCGACCATCGACGGCCGCTCGTCGCGCTACTTCGAGCCGATCGTGTCGTTCCCATTCGTCCCCGGCCACGAGGTCGTGGGCGACCTCGACGACGGCGGCCGGGCCGTCCTCGTGCCGGTGCTGGCGTGCGCCGCCCGGGGGATCGACCCACCGTGCGACCAGTGCGCGGGCGGTGCGCTCAACCGGTGTGAGCGGGTCGCCTTCGGCCACCTCGAACCCGGGCTGCAGACCGGGTTCTGCGCCGACACCGGCGGTGGCTGGTCGACGTCCCTCGTGGCCCACAAGAGCCAGCTCGTGACCGTGCCCGAGGCGCTCTCCGACGAAGCCGCGGTGATGGTCGAGCCGACGGCCTGCGCCGTGCACGCCGCAGCCACCGTCGGGGCCGCGGGCACCGTGGCCGTGATCGGCGCCGGCACCCTGGGCCTGCTCACCGTCGCCGCCCTGCGGGCCCGTGGCGGCGCGGGCACCATCGTCGCCACCGCCAAGTATCCGGGCCAGCGGCGCTGGGCGGGCGAGCTCGGGGCCGACCGGGTGGTGGCCCCCGACGAGCTGGTCCGGGTGGTGCGAGCTGCCACCGGGTCCTGGCGGTTGGGGGGGCAGCTCACCGGTGGCTTCGACGCCGTCGTCGACTGCGTCGGCAGCGCCGACTCCATCGCCCAGGCCCTCTCGGTGGTCGCCCCCGGCGGCGACGTCGTCATGGTGGGCATGCCCGGCCACATGGCCCTCGACCTCACGCCCCTGTGGCACCGGGAGACGAACCTGCGGGGCTGCTACGCCTACAACCGAGCCGATTTCGCTGCCGCCACCGAGCTGGTGGCGACCGCGGACCTGGGCCGGCTGGTCAGCGCCACCTACCCGCTCGACCGCTACACCGAAGCGGTCGAGCACGCCGCCGCCGCCGGCCGGCGCGACGCCGTCAAGATCGCCTTCGACCTCCGGGGCGAGCGCCGCCGGTGACACCCGTGCCCCCGATCGAGAGGATGCGCTGATGCCCCGCCCCGGGTTCGTGCTGGAGGTCGACGGCTCCACCCCGCCGCTGCTGTTCCACGCCGGTGAGGGCTTCCGCCTGGAGAAGCTTCCCGCCGGCCGGAGCCGCGTCGTCTACCCCGCCGAACCGCTCGCTTCCCTCGATGACGTGGACGGGGCCATCACCGCCGCCCTGCTCGCCCCCCTCGGCGACTGCGCCCCCCTGCCCGACCTGCTGCACCCGGGCATGAAGCTCACCATCGCGTTCGACGACGTGTCGCTGCCCCTGCCCAAGATGCGACGGCCCGACATCCGCTCGCGGGTCATCGAGGCGGTCCTGGACCTGGCCGCCGCCGCCGGTGTCGACGATGTCCACCTGATCGCCGCGCTCGCGCTGCACCGGCGCATGACCGAGGACGAGTTGCGCCATGCAGTAGGTGACCGGGTCTATGACGCCTTCGCCCCCTCCGGCGCGCTCTACAACCACGACGCCGAGGACCCCGACCAGCTCGCCTACCTCGGCACCACCGACCAGGGCGAGGAGGTGGAGATCAACAAGCGGGCAGCCGAGTCGGACCTGCTGGTCTACGTCAACATCAACATCGTGGCCATGGACGGCGGCCACAAGTCCACCGCCACCGGGCTGTCGAGCTACCGCAGCCTGCGCCACCACCACAACGTGGCCGCACTCGAGAACAGCCGGTCCTTCATGGACCGCCACCGCTCCGAGCTCCACCACTCGAACTGGCGCATGGGCGAGGTGCTGAAGGGCGCCGGCGTGAAGATCTTCCAGATCGAGACGACGCTGAACAACGACACGTTCGGTCTCGACGCGCTCAAGGGCGGAGGCCCGCTCGGCATGCTGCAGAAGCGGGAGTGGGAATGGAGCGCCCGCGACCGCGCCACCTTCGTGGCCATGCAGGCCGGGCTCGGGCGGCTCAGCACGAAGAACCGGCGCCGGGCCTTCCAGTCCTGGGAGGCGCCCTACGGCGTCACGTCGGTGCAGGCCGGCGAGGTCGAGGCGGTCCACGAGCGGACGCTCGAGCACGTCCACGCCCAGCACCTCGTGCCGGTCGAGGGCCAGACCGACGTGCTCACCATGGGCCTGCCCTACATCTGCCCGTACAACGTCCACTCGATCATGAACCCGATCCTCGTCATGTGCCTCGGGCTCGGCTACTTCTTCAACCTCTACCGGGGCCGGCCCCTCGTCCGGGAGGGGGGCGTGCTGATCATGACCCACCCCACGCCGTGGGAGTTCCACCCCGTGCACCACCCGAGCTACATCGACTTCTTCGAGCAGGTGCTGGCCGACACCACCGACCCCACCGAGATCGAGGCCCGCTACGAGAAGCAGTTCGCCGAGGACGAGTGGTACCGCCACCTCTACCGGACGAGCCACGCCTACCACGGCGTGCACCCGTTCTACATGTGGTACTGGGGCGCCCACGCGCTGCGCCACCTCGGCCAGGTGATCATCGTGGGTGGCGACCCGAAGGCGGTGCGCCGGCTCGGCTTCCGCCCGGCGAGCACCATGCCCGACGCCCTGGAGATGGCCTCGGACGTGGTCGGCCGCGAGCCCACCATCACCCACTTCCACAACCCGCCCATCCTCATGGCCGACGTCACGTGAAGGTCCCCCGCCCCGCCGCCGTCACCGGCCGGATCGGCTTCCCCTACCGGGCCCCCACCGTGCCCGCCGGGATGGACGTCCCGGTCGAGCCCGAGACCCTCGGCGGCCACTACGACACGGACTGGGCCCGCTCCTTCCCCGCCCGCTGGGCGCGGGCGGTGCTCCTCGAGGGAGCGGTCCGCCCGCTCGTGCGGGCGGTGGCTGATCCCGACCGCCGCGGCTACGACCGGCTGGCCGGGCTCGACGGACCCGTCATCTTCGCCGCCAACCACCACAGCCACGTCGACGCCGGTCTCCTGCTCAGCTCCCTGCCCGAGCCGTGGCGGTACAAGGTGTTCACAGGCGCGGCGGCCGACTACTTCTTCACCAACCGGGTGACCGCCGCGTTCTCGGCACTGACCCTCGGCGCCATCCCCATCGAACGCTCGGAGGTGACGAGACGCTCGGCCGACCAGGCCGCTGCCCTCCTCGATGCGGGCTGGGCCATGGTGATCTTCCCCGAGGGGGGCCGCAGCCCCGACGGGTGGGGCCAGCGCTTCCGCGGCGGTGCCGCCTACCTGTCGATCCGCTGCGGGGTGCCCGTGGTGCCGGTCCACATCGAGGGCACGGGGCGGATCCTGCCGAAGGGGAAGAAGCGGGTGCAGCCGGGCCGCACCCGGGTCACCTTCGGCCGCCCGCTGCGGCCCGCCGAGGGGGAGAGCTCCCGTCGCTTCGCCGCCCGCATCGAGCAGGAGGTGGCGGCCCTGGCCGACGAGGTGGCCGGGGACTGGTACACCGCCCGGCGCCGGGCCCACGCCAAGGCCAGCCCCTCGCTCACCGGCCCCGATGCCGGCGCCTGGCGCCGCACCTGGGCTCTCGGCGACCGCCGGCGCCGCCGCCGCCCCACCGCGTCGGCAGTCCCGGGACCGAGGTGGCCCAAGGTCTGACGACCCCGGCTGCCCGCACCGGCGAGGCGATCTTCGGAGCCCTCCAACTGGCCTGACCCCCACCCCCCCCCCGAACTGGTCGTGCTTTCGGCGCGATACGACCGGAAACCACGACAAGTTGCCGGGGTGGGGCAGTCGAGCTCGCTGACGACGCGCCGCTGGCCGGCGCCTGGCGCCGCACCTGGGCTCCCGGCGACCGCCGGGGCCGCCGCCGCCCGTCGGCCGCGAGCCCGAGGTGGCCCAAGCTCTGACCGGCCTGGTCCGGCTGCGGCGCCGCCAGGCGGAGCAGCGAGACCGACATCACCCGGATCGGCGAAGCCGGACCCGCCGGGGGCGAGTCAAGCCAACTTGGTGACGGTCACGCTGCGCAGTCCGCCAGGCGGAGCAGCGAGACCGACATCACCCGGATCGGCGAAGCCGGACCCGCCGGGGGCGGGTCAAGCCAGTTCGGTGACGGTGAGCTCGACGGGGACGTTGCCCCGGATGGCGTTCGAGTACGGGCACACCTCGTGAGCCTTGGCGGTGGCCGCCTCGGCGGCGTCGTGGTCGACCCCGGGCAGGTTCACCTCCAGCTCCACGCTGAGGCCGAACCCGCCGGCGTCGTTGGCGCCGATCCCCACCACGGCGGTGACCGTCGACCGCTCGGTGTCCACCTTCATCGGCTTGGCCACCCGCTTGAGGGCGCTGTGGAAGCAGGCGGCGTACCCGGCGGCGAAGAGCTGCTCGGGGTTCGTCGTCCCCGGGGTCTCGGGACCGCCCAGCCCCTTGGGCAGGGTGAGCTGCGTGTCGACGTTGCCGTCCGAGGAGGTGACCCGGCCCTCCCGGCCTCCCTCGGCGGTGGCCATGGCGGTGTAGAGCTCGTTCATGGCGCCACCGTAGCGAGCGCCCAGCCGTGTCAGTCGAGGCAGTCGCTCATGATCGACCCGAACTCGTCGGCGATGGTGGGGTCGATGTCGGTGAGATCCTGGGCGTCGACGAGCGAGTCGACCTCGTCGGAGGAGAGCTGGTCGCGCAGCTGCTCGGCACCACAGGTGGCCTCGTCGCGGGAGTAGCCGTTGCGCTCCAGCATGTTCACGAGGGCATCGTCGCTGGGCGGCACCGGCGGGGCCACAAGGGTCGTGGCGGTGGTGGCCGACGTGGTGGGTGCGGCGGCGTCGACCTCGACGCCGCAGCCGGCAAGGGCCAGGGCCAGGGCGAGGGCCACGACGGCGGGCGCCACTGCCCGTCGGCGTCGTCGGTCAGCCACCGTCGCCCTCGATGGCGCAGTCGGCCACGGCCTCGGTGAGGGTCTTGCGGGACAGCTGGCTCAGCGCCGCCATCGACCCCGTCCGGTGGAGCTCGTCGAGCTCGTCGCCGAAGCGACTCAGCCCGTCGTCGTCGAGGGTGCGCTCGGCCTCCAGAGCGACGCAGCGGATCTGGGCACGGGTGAACTGCTGCTGCTCGGCCAGGATGCCGAGGTCACCCACCAGGTTGGCGGAGCTCGGAGCGGGGTCCTTGCCCGAGCACCCGGGCGCACCGGCGACGAAGGCGATCAGGCCGGCGGCGACCAGAGGCGGGATGCGGGGCATCGGCGGCGATCTTCCCACAGGGCCCGGGCCCTCCAGCCCGCGGTCGGCGGGGATACGGTCGTCCTCCGTGACCCTCGACCTCACGCCCGACCAGCTCCTCACCACCACCCGTTCGGTGCGCAAGCGGCTCGACCTGGAGCGCCCCGTCGAGCGCGAGATCGTCGAGGAGTGCGTCGAGATCGCCCTGCAGGCCCCGACCGGAGGGAACGGCCAGGGTTGGCACTGGGTGGTGGTCACCGAGCCCGACCGGCGCCAGGCCATCGCGGACGTCTACGGGGCCAACTTCGACCCCTACATCTCGGCCTCGGCCGCGACCCCCTACCCCGAGGGCGACCCCCGGGCCGGGCGGGCCGACTTCGTGACCGCGTCGGCGACCTACCTCCGCCAGCACCTCCACGAGGTGCCGATGCTCGTGATCCCCTGCCAGTGGGGGCGCCTGCCCGACGGCGCCGACACCGCCGCCCAGGCCGGGTGGTGGGGCTCGATCCTTCCCGCCGCCTGGAGCTTCATGCTGGCCCTGCGGGCCCGGGGGCTGGGCAGCGCGTGGACCACGCTGCACCTCCCCGGCGGCGGTGAGCGCAAGGTGGCCGAGCTGCTCGGGATCCCCTACGAGCGCTGCACCCAGGCCGGCCTGTTCCCCGTCGCCTACACCACGGGCACCGACTTCAAGCCGGCCAGCCGCATCCCCGCCGAGCGGCTCATCCACTGGGACCGGTGGTGAGGACCCTCAGCCGCCGGTGTCGCCGGATGACTCGCGGTCGACCTTGTCGCCGACGACCTTGAAGGCGTGGTCGAGCTGCACATCGACCTGGCGGCCGTCGGCGAGGGTGACCTCGACCTCGTAGTAGCTCTCCTCGTCGCCCACCTCGGTGCCGGTCACGCGGCCGCCGCCGGTGTGCGCGAGGGCGGCGGTGGACGCACGGTCGAGGTCGGTACCGGGAGAGATGGGGACGTCGGTGTCCCCGGCTCCGCCGGCTCCGGCCATCCCGGTGCCGGCGGCGGCGGCCGCGACGACCGCGGCTCCTGCTATTGCGAGCTTGGTGCGGGTCTTCATCGGGCTCTCCTCGGGTTGGTGGGGTGATTGTGCCGGACGGCGGCTGAACCTGGGCTGACCGGGTTCATGCGCCTGGGGTGAACTCGACCAACTGGTTGCGGCCCTTGCCGCCTGCGGTCTGGACCTCGAGCACCAGCCCGACGCCCGGGGCGAAGGACTTCTCCTCGAGGACCTTCGGGTCGAACGGGTTCCACTCCTCGATCACGACGACGTCGCGGTATGAGCCGGCCGGGACGTCGGCCGTCCGGCCGAGCCGTAACACCTTGGCGACGTCCTCGGCCTCGCCCTTGGCGAACTCCTGGCGGTAGGCGCGGCCGACCTTCGGTCGGGCAGGCATGGCGATCCCGGGTTGGGCGCCCTTGACGCCCGTCTCCCAGGAACCGGCCGTGCTGACCTTGCCGTCCTCGTGCTCCTCGGTGGCTTCGCCCAGGTACCAGACGTTGCCGTCGACGTCCTGCGCGTACCAGTCGGTGGTGTCCTCGAAGAGCACGCCGTCCCTGGTCACCGTGTCGCGTACGACGACCGCCTCGATCCCCTCGATCGTCTTGGTCTCGTCGGTCACGACCACCTCGATCCGTTCGGTCGCCCCGTCGGACCTGCCCTCGTACACCCAGCGGGCGCCCGGCTTCAGCGGCAGGTAGGGGTTGTCGATCCCTTTGACGAAGCGGGACGGCTCGATGGCCGGGCGGTAGCGGCCGCCGTCGCCCGGGTCGATCAACGGCTCGGCCGCCGTGGTCGTGGTCGTCTTGTCCGGTCGAGTGGTGCCCGTCGACGCCGGATCTGAGCCGCCGCTGCAGGCCGAGGCCCCGATCAGCAGGGCCCCGACGGCGGCGGCGATGGTCGAACGTGTGATGGTGTTCATGCCCGTCAGGGTGAACGGTTCCGGTTGAACCGCACCTGACTGCGTCCGGCCCCCCTTCAGCGCCGGTTCAGGTGCGGCGGCCACACTGACGCGTTGATGAAGCTGCTGGTCATCGAGGACGACGCCAAGATCGCCGCCGCCGTGCGGCGGGGTCTCGTGGCCGAAGGCTTCTCGGTCGAGACGGCGGCCGACGGGACCGACGGGCTCTGGATGGCCACCGAGGGCACCTACGACCTGATCGTGCTCGACCTGATGCTGCCCGGGCGGAACGGCTACCAGGTCTGCGCCGACCTGCGTGCCGCCGGGGACTGGACGCCGATCCTGGTGCTCACGGCCAAGGACGGGGACCTCGACGAGGCCGAGGCCCTCGACACCGGGGCCGACGACTACCTCACCAAGCCGTTCTCGTTCGCCGTCCTCGTGTCGCGGATCCGCGCCCTGCTGCGGCGGGCGGCGGGCAGCGAGCCGATCGCGCTCGACGTCGGGGACCTCCGGCTGGATCCGGCCCGCCACCGCGCCTGGCGGGGCGACGTCGAGCTGTCCCTCACCGCCCGGGAGCACTCCGTGCTCGAGCTGTTCGTCCGCCGTGCCGGCCAGGTCCTGTCCAAGGGCGACATCCTCGCCGCGGTGTGGGACCACGACTTCGAGGGTGACCCGAACATCGTCGAGGTCTACGTGCGTCGTCTGCGACGCAAGGTCGACGAGCCGTTCGCCCGCCGGTCCATCGAGACGGTGCGCGGCGCCGGCTACCGCTTGGTCGACGATGAGCCCTGAAGCCGCACGGCGCCGTCCCCGGCTCCGGACCGTGCGTTCGCAGGTGACGGCCATCGCCACCGCGTCGGTGTTCGCCGTGCTCGTGATCACGAGCATCGTGCTCGTCCTCGTGCAGCGGGGCGTGCTCACCGACAACCTCGAAGAGGGCATCCAGTCCAGGGCCGTCGACATCTCCTCGCTCGCCCGCACCCACCAGGCCCGCACCCCGCTCGCCGGCTTCGGGGACGACGACGCCGTGGCCCAGGTGGTCGACGACGACGGCGTCGTGATCGCGTCGACGACCAACGCCAGCGGCCTGGCCCCGATCGCCGGTCCACCCCGGGGTGAGCGTGCGTGGCACACGCTCCACGACCTGTCCGTCGACGACTCCGCCTTCCGCGTCCTCTCGGTGCGGGTGGAGGGCGGTGACCGCGGCCAGGTCGTCCACGTCGGGGCCACGCTCGGAGATGTCCACCAGAGCACGTCGCTGCTGGCCCGCTCCCTGGCGCTTGGCGTCCCGCTCGTGACCGCGATGTTCGGGATCCTCGTATGGCTCCTAGTAGGCAGGACGTTGCGGCCGGTCGAGGCCATCCGGTCCGAGGTCAGCGCCATCGGTGGCCGCGACCTCCACCGCCGGGTGCCCGACCCGGGCACCGACGACGAGATCGGCCGGCTGGCCTCGACGATGAACGCCATGCTGGAGAGGGTCGAGGACGCCGCCGCCCGCCAGCAGCGGTTCGTCGCCGACGCCTCCCACGAGCTGCGCAGCCCACTGACCCGGATGCGCGCCGAGCTCGAGGTCGACCTCGCCCACCCCGGCGAGGCCGACGAGGCCGCCACGCATCGGAGCGTCCTCGACGAGGCCGTTGGGCTGGAACGCCTGGTCGAGGACCTGCTCCTGCTCGCCCGCAGCGACGCCGGTGCGGTCGATGAGCGGCATCAGATGGTCGACCTCGATGACATCGTCGCCCGGATGGCCCGCCGGGCGAGGGCGGCCGGCTTCGAGGTCGACGTGCGAGACGTCGTGCCGGTGCAGGTGCCCGGCGACGGGCGCCAGCTCGAACGGGCCCTCGGAAACGTCGTCGACAACGCCGTCCGCCACGGCCGCCGGAAGTTGACGTTGACCCTCGCCGGTCACGATGGCCACGCCGAGGTGGCCGTCGCCGACGACGGGCCCGGCGTGCCCGTCGAGCACCAGGAGCGGATCTTCGAGCGCTTCACCCGCGTCGACGACGCCCGCAGCACGGCCTCAGGGGGCACCGGGCTCGGGTTGGCGATCGCCCGGGACGTCATCCACCGCCACGGTGGCACGATCGCCATCGACCCGGACCACTCCCCCGGGGCCCGCGTCGTGATGCGGCTTCCGGTCGGGTGATCACCGCGCACCGCCCTGGCGGAGGGGCCAAAGGGTGAGGAACCGCCCAAGTCGTCCGCGGCTCGACGGTTCCGGCGGCCGAGCCCTATCCACCGGGCGGGGTCGCGGCGAACAGACCGCAATGCCACCCTCGCCGCCACGAGAAGCTCTGAAGGACCACCAGGGCGCGACCCGAAGGCTCAAGCGACCGCCACCGGCGCCGATCTTGACTGGGGTGACCACCCTCGAGCCCGGCCCCCACGTGGCCAGCTCCGGTCGCGGGTGGGCCGCTGAGCAGCGCGCGCCGGACTGGGCGACCGCCCTGGCCGGCCTCTTGGCCGCCGGGGGGCCGGAGCTCGTCTTCCAGCCCATCATCGACCTGCAACGGGCCACCGTCGCCGGCTACGAGTGCCTAAGCCGGTTCCCCGGGGAGCTCCCGACCGAGCGCTGGTTCGCGGAGGCGGGCCGGGCCGGAATGCGCCCCGCGCTGGAAGCCAACGTCGTGGCCCGAGCCCTGAGCCGGCGGTCCGCCTTGCCCGAGGGCGCCTTCATGACCGTCAACCTGTCGCCGTCGAGCCTCGGCTCCCCCGAGGTCTCCGAGGTGCTGACCGCGGCCGCGCTGCTCACCCGGGTGATCGTCGAGCTGACCGAGCACGACCCCCTCTCGGACCCGGGAGGCCTGGCCGCCGCGGTGGACGGGATCCGGGAGGCGGGGGCGATGCTCGCCCTCGACGACGTCGGTGCCGGCTACGCCGGCCTGGTGTGGCTCCTGACCCTCGGGCCCGACCTCATCAAGATCGACCGCCACTTCATCGCCGGCATCGACCGGGACGAGGGCAAGCGGCGATGGGTGGAGATGCTCGGGTCCTTGCGGAAAGGATCAACGCGTGGGCGCTGGCCGAGGGCATCGAGCGCCAGGCCGAGCTCGAGGTGGTCCGGGCCCTCGGCGTTCCCCTCGGTCAGGGCTTCCTCCTGGGCCGCCCGGCGGCCACCTGGGATCCCCGGCCCGAGGAGCACGCCCGCCGGATCCGGAGCATGGGCAAACCGAACGGTGTCGCCGAGTCCTCGGTCGGTCCGCTCGTGGAATCGGCACCCACCGTGTCGCTCCGGGACCTGCTGGCTGGCGCGGCACCGGCGGCAGAGATGGCGGTCGTCGTCGACGACGACGGCTGCCCGGTCGGCCACGTCCGCCCGGGCCTCCCGCCGGTGCTCGGCGGCCGGGGCCCCCTGCGGGCCATCGGCCGACCCGCCGACCGCCGCTGGGATCCCGTACTCTGCGTCGACGCCGTCGGCCGCCTGACCGGGATCATCCGTCTCGAACGCCTGATCGCCAAGCTGGCGGACGACCGACACGAGGGAGAGACCACATGAAGCAGTTCACCTGCGGGGACGTCGTGCCCGGGTGCCAGGCCACGTTCACCGGCGACTCGGACGACGCCATCGTGGGCCAGGTCGCCGCCCACGCCAGGGAGGCCCACGGCATGGCCGAGGTGCCCGACGAGGTCGAGGCCGACGTGCGGTCCAAGATCAAGTCGGCCTGAGCCGGCCCCTCACTCCACCAGGCGCAGCCCGCTGGGGGCGATCGACGCCTCCACGTGGGGCAGGGCCACGGTGAACTCGGTGCGGTGGCCGGGGAACACGTACTCGGCCAGAAGCACCGGTGTGCCGGCGGCGTCGGCGGTGATCCGTTCGCAGCGGAGCACCGGCGCGCCGGCGGGGATGCCGAGGAGCTCCGCGTCGGCCGGGGACGCCGCCGTCGCCCCGATGGTCTGCACCGCCCCGCCGATCTCGACCGGGAGCAGGTCGTAGAAGGACGACTCGGCCACCTGGGCCCGCGACACCAGCGCGCCGAGGTCCTCGGGGCAGAACACCGTCACCCGGGCGAACGGCTCACCGTCGGCCAGGTTCACCCGGACGACACGCAGCACCTTGTCGACGGCCAGCACCCGGCGCACGCGCGCCGGAGACTTCACGAACGCGAAGTCGAGGATGCGGCGCTCCGACCGCGCCCCCGACCCGGCCAGCTGGGCCTCGAGGGTGCCGAGCGTCGCCAGGGGCTGGCGCACGGGCTCGGCGGCGACGAACCACCCAAGGCCCTGGCGGGAATCGACCAGGCCGTCCGCCCGCAACAGCTCCAGGGCCTTGCGGACCGTAACCCGGCTGGCGTCGTAGCCTGCGGACAGCTCCGCCTCGCTGGGGAGGAGCCGTCCCGTGGCGAAGTCCCCCGCCTCCACCCTCGCCCGCAGGTCCTCTGCGATCTCCCGGTACCGGATCGTGCGCACTTGTCTCATGGTTGTATCATCGAGCCCGGAACGCAAGCCCCTGCCCCGCTCCTCCCGACTCCGAGGTGATCCCGTGCCCTCCACCGTGACCGCCACCACACCGATCGAGTTGGCCCGAGCCGTCTACGACCGCCTCGGCGAGCGGGTGGCCTGGGGCCGCTCGCAGCTCGGCCACCCCCTGACCCTGACGGAGAAGATCCTCCTCAACCACCTCCGCGAGCCGGAGTCGGCGGCTTTGGAGCGGGGCCGCTCCTACACCGACTTCGATCCCGACCGCATCGCCATGCAGGACGCCACCGCCCAGATGGCCCTACTCCAGTTCATGACCGCCGGGCTCCCGGAGGTGGCCGTGCCCACCACGGTGCACTGCGACCACCTCATCCAGGCCAAGGTCGGCGCCCTGGCCGACCTCGAGGTGGCCCAGGACGTGAACGCCGAGGTGTACGACTTCCTCCAGTCGGTGTCGGCGAAGTACGGCATCGGGTTCTGGCGGCCCGGCAGCGGCATCATCCACCAGGTCGTGCTCGAGAGCTACGCCTTCCCCGGCGGCATGATGATCGGCACCGACAGCCACACACCCAACGCTGGCGGGCTCGGCATGGTCGCCATCGGTGTCGGTGGTGCGGATGCCGTCGACGTGATGACCGGCTTCCCCTTCAACGTGCGCTTCCCGAAGGTGATCGGCGTGCACCTCACCGGCGGGATCAAGGGGTGGACGGCGCCCAAGGACGTCATCTTGAAGGTGGCCGAGATCCTCACCGTGAACGGCGGCACCGGGGCCATCGTCGAGTACTTCGGCCCGGGCGCGGACAGCTTGTCGGCCACCGGCAAGGCGACCATCTGCAACATGGGCGCCGAGATCGGCGCCACGTGCTCGGTCTTCCCCTACGACGACCACATGGGCGCCTACCTGCGGGCCACCGGCCGGGAGGCGATCGCCGACGCCGCCGACGCCGTGGCCACCGACCTGCGTCCCGACGACGAGGCGGTGGCGTCCCCCACCGACGTCTACGACTCGGTGGTGGAGATCGACCTCGACACGCTCGGCCCCTACATCAACGGCCCCCACTCCCCCGACTACGCCCGCCCGCTGTCCGAGGTCGGCCGGGTCGCCCGGGCCGAAGGCTGGCCGCTGGAGATCTCCTCGGCTCTCGTCGGCTCGTGCACCAACTCGTCCTACGAGGACATCACCCGGGCCGCCAGCATCGCCCGCCAGGCGTCGGCCAAGGGGCTCCGTGCCCGCACGCCGCTGCTCGTCACGCCCGGCTCGGAGCAGGTGCGGGCCACCATCGAGCGTGACGGCCTGCTCGCCGACCTCGAAGCCATCGGGGCCACTGTGTTGGCCAACGCCTGCGGGCCCTGCATCGGCCAATGGGCCCGCACCGACGTGGCCGAGGGCGAGACGAACGTCATCGTCAACTCGTTCAACCGGAACTTCCCCAAGCGCAACGACGGCAACGCCAACACGCTCGCCTTCGTCGCCTCGCCCGACACGGTGGTGGCCCTCGCGCTGGCCGGCACCCTCGAGTTCGACCCCGAGACCGACGCCCTCAGCGCGGCCGACGGCACCGAGGTCCGCCTCGACCCACCGGTGGGCGAGCAGCTCCCCGAGCGGGGGTTCGACGCCGGCGAGGCCGGGTTCGTGGCGCCGCCGGCCGCCGAGGGCGAGCGGGCCGGCACCGACGTCGCCGTCCGACCCGACAGCGACCGCCTCCAGCTCCTCGAGCCGTTCCCGGCATGGGACGGCGAGGACTACATCGCCCTGCCCGTGCTCCTGAAGGCAAAGGGCAAGTGCACCACCGACCACATCTCGATGGCAGGGCCGTGGCTGAAGTACCGGGGCCACCTCGAGAACATCTCGGGCAACCTGTTCGCCGGGGCGGTCAACGCCTTCACCGGCGAGTCCGGCATGGGCAAGGACCCGCTCGACGGCGAGACCCGGCCCTACCCCGAGATCGCCCGCCACCTCCACGCCGAGGGGGTGGCGTGGGTGGCCGTCGGCGACGAGAACTATGGCGAGGGCTCCAGCCGTGAGCACGCCGCCATGGAACCCCGCTTCCGGAACGGACGAGTGGTCCTCGTGCGCAGCTTCGCCCGGATCCACGAGACGAACCTGAAGAAGCAGGGCGTGCTGCCGCTCACGTTCGCCGACCCGGCCACCTACGACGCCATCGAGGAGGACGACCGCATCTCGGTGCTCGACCTGGCCGGCCTGGCACCCGACGCGCCGGTGCGGTGCCAGATCGTGAAGCCCGACGGCACGACCCTGGACTTCGAGGCCAACCACACGTTCAGCCCCGATCAGATCGAGTGGTTCCGGGCCGGCGGCGCCCTGAACATCATCCGCCGGCGAGCGGCGCGGTGAAGGCGCCACCTCGGGTCGACCCGCCCCACATCGCCGACGAGCGGCCGATGCTCGAAGCCTGGCTCGACTACCACCGGGCCACCCTCCTGACCAAGTGCGAGGGCCTCGACCGGACCGAGCTGATCACCGCGTCCTGCCCGCCGTCGGACATGAACCTCCTCGGCCTGGTCCGCCACATGGCCGAGGTGGAGCGCAACTGGTTCCGCAACGTGCTGTCCGGCGAAGGGGCGCCGCCGCTGTACTACGACGACGCCGTCGACCCCGACGGCGACTTCCACCCGCCCCCCGACGTGGACGTCGACGCCGACGTGGCCGCCTTCCTCGCCGAGTGCGACCGGGCCCGGGAGCTGGCCGCCGGCCGCTCCCTCGACGACACCGGCACCACCCGCCGGGGCGATGTGGTGTCCCTGCGCTGGATCCTCGTGCACATGGTCGAGGAGTACGCCCGCCACAACGGCCACGCCGACCTCATCCGCGAACGCATCGACGGCGTGACCGGGGAGTAGCCGGGCGGACCGGGGGGCGTCAGTCGCGCCCGGGGCGGTGCTGGTCGGCGGCGTCGGGGTCGCCCTTGAAGCCGGCGGGCAGGGTGGCGGCCAGCTCCTCAGGGGTGGGGTCGTGGCGGCGCCGGGCCTCGGCCGGCAGCAGGGCGACGATGGCGGCCATGATCCGCTTGGTGTCGGCGTCGACGCTGCGGTACTTGAGGTCCACCGGTGGTCCCACCCGCACCCGCACGGTGGGCGGGTCGGCCACGGCGAGCACGTTCGGGACGCGGGCGTTGCGGGGCCAGACCTTCTCGGTGCCCCACAGCCCGACCGGGACGACCGGGGCCTTGGTCATAGTCGCCAGCCGGGCCGCGCCCCACCGTCCCTTCAGCTCCGGCTCGAAGAACGCCCGGCCCCGGGGGATGGTGCCCTGGGGCATGAGCATGACGAGCTGGCCGCCTTCGAGCGCCTCGGCCGCCGCCGCGAGGGGCTCGTCCGAGCCGCTGCCCCGCTCCACCCGGATCCCGCCCATGGCGGTGGCGAGCTGGCCGACGACCGGCGCGTCGAACACCTCCTTCTTGCCGAGGAAGCGCAGCGGCCGGCCCACCTGGGAGACGGTGAACCCGATGGCCAGGCCGTCGAAGTAGCTGCGGTGGTTCCCGACCAGGATGGCGGGCCCGGTGCGGGGGATGTGGTCCAGCCCGGCGAGGTCGAAGCGGGCGTAGGGGATCAGCTCGGGGCGGGCGAAGGCCTGCACTACCTGCTGGGGCTCGACCCCGGCCACCTTGGGCACGCCGGCGGGCACGTCGAGGAACTGGCGGGGCCAACGCCGGACCACGGCCATGACCGCCAGCCGGGGGTCGGGGTTCACGGCCACGGGGTGGCGGACCGCGTTCAGCAGCGGGAGGTCGTAGATGCTGTCCGAGTAGGCCCAGCTCTCGGCCACGTCGGCCCCGTGATCCGCGGCCCACTGCCGGACGGCGGCCAGCTTCCCCGGGCCCCACACGAAGAACCCGTCGACCGAGCCGTCGTACGCTCCGTTGCGCTCGCCGTACCGGGTGGCGATCACGTCGTCGAAGCCGAGGGAGTCGGCCAACGGTTTCACGAGGTCATAGGGCGAGGTGGTGGCCATCACCACCGGGCGTCCGGCATCGTGGTGCGAATCGATCAACGGCCGGGCGAAGGGCTGCACCTGGTCGGCCAGCCGGGCCGCCGCCGTGCGCCCCGCTTCCTGCACCGCGGCCCGGCTCCAGCCGTTGGCCATCCGGGCCGCCTGGCGGGTGAGGAGCATGGCCGGCAGCGTCTCGCCGATGGTGTCGAAGACCCGGTAGATGAGCCCCTCACCGGGGATGTGCCGGTCCGGCACCACCCCGGCGGCCCGCAACGCCTCGGTGATGACCGGTCCGCTCGCCCCCCGCAACAGGGTGCGGTCGAGGTCGAAGAAGGCGGCGGCATGGGACATGGCCGGAGCGTACGCCGTTCGCGGGAGAGGACGGCCCGTAGGCCGTCCTCTCGACGTGGCCACGGAGCCGGGGGAAGCTCCGCTGACCGGCGCTCGAGGAGCCGGCGGGGGAACCGGCACGCCTCGGCGTTTCGTGACGCAGTGTGCGCACGTCCACGCCGATCTGTCCAACAGTTCTCGGTGATAGCTGTCATCATGGACGGCGATGGACCTGCGCCAGCTGGCCGCCGTGGTCGCGGTGGCCGACCACGGCACGTTCTCGGCTGCCGCCCGAGCGCTGCACACCGTGCAGTCCAACGTGTCGACCCACGTCGCCCGGCTCGAGCGTGAGCTCGGCGCCTCCCTCGTGGACCGTCCCAGCGGAACCCTCACCGAGGCCGGCGAGCTGGTGGTGGCCCGGGCCCGGAGGGTGCAGGCCGAGCTCGAGGCGCTGGCCGCCGACGTGGCGTCGGCCGTCGACCAGGTCTCCGGAGGCGTCCGCCTGGGGGTCATCGGGACCACCGGCCGCTGGCTCGTGCCCGAACTGCTGCGCTCCATGGCCGAGGCCCACCCGAGGGTCGACGTCGTCGTGGTCGACGCCACCACCACGTCTCTCCTCCCCCAGCTCGTCCAGGGCCGCCTCGACCTGGCCGTGGTGGCCCTGCCCCTCGACGACACCGACGTGGAGGCCGAACCCCTCTTCGAGGAGGACCGGATCCTCGTCGTGCCCGAGGGCCACCCGTGGTTCGACGCCGCCCGGGTGACGGTGGCCGAGCTGGCCGAGCACCCTCTGCTGGTGGAGCCGCAGGGCACGGCGTTCCGCGACCGCCTCGAGGCCGACGCCGCCGCCGCCGGGGTCTCCCTCACCGCCCAGGCCGAGGTGGACGGCATGCGCCTTCTGGCCACCCTCGCCTTCGAGGGCTTCGGCCCCGCCGTGCTGCCCGCGACCGCCGTGGCGCCCGGCATGGACGTCGGGGCCTGGCGTCGGGTGCCCGTGGAGGGGCTGACGCCGAGAGCCGTGGGGGTGGCCGTCCGCCGGCGCGCGCTGCTGTCGGCCCCCAGCCGGGCCGTCCGCGACGTGCTGCGCCGGGTGGTCGCGGCGGTGGGCCCGGACCACGAGGGCATCCACGCCACCTGACCGCGGCGGGCCCGGCGGGCCGATCGAAGGGCAGACTCCCCGGCGTGGGGCCGTCCCACCCTGGGCGCGGGTGGCTCGAGCACGCCGTCCTGAGGGCCTCGGCGGGCCGGTCCCGCACTACATTCAGGGTGCCGACAACACCTAGATCCGGGAGCCAGCGTGGCCGAGAGCGTGACGATCACCGACAACCGCAGCGGTGAGTCGATCGAGGTGCCGATCGTCAACGGCGGCGTGTCGGCCACCGAGTGGAAGAAGCTCCTCGGCAACATCTGGTTCCACGACCCCGGCTACACCCAGACCGCCGCCACCAGCAGCGCTGTCACCGAGATCGACGGTGACGCCGGCATCCTCCGCTACCGGGGCTACCCGATCGAGCAGCTGGCCGAGCAGTCCACCTACCTCGAGGTCGCCTACCTGCTGATCTACGGCGAGCTGCCGACCACCGCGCAGTTCGAGCAGTGGAAGCACGACATCACCTACCACACGTTCATCCACGAGAACGTGCGCAAGCGGTTCATGGAGGGCTTCCACTACGACGCCCACCCCATGGGCATGCTCGTCTCGGCGGTGGCGGCCCTGTCCACCTTCTACCTCGACGCCAAGGACATCTTCGACCGCGACACCTTGGACAAGCAGGTCGTGCGCCTCATCGCCAAGATGCCGACGCTGGCGGCCTGCGCGTACCGCTTCAGCATCGGCATGCCGTTCATCTGGCCCGACAACTCCAAGGGCTTCGCCGAGAACTTCCTCAAGATGATGTTCGAGCCGTGGGACCACGTGCCGTGGCGGGACCCGAAGCTGTCCCACGCCCTCGACGTGCTCTTCATCCTCCACGCCGACCACGAGCTGAACTGCGGCACCGCCACCATGCGCATGGTGGCCAGCTCCCACGCCGACCCCTACACGGCCACCGCCGCGGCCGCCGCCGCCCTCTACGGCCCCCGCCACGGCGGGGCCAACGAGCAGGTGATCCGAATGCTGAACTCGATCGGCAGCATCGACAACGTCGACGGGTTCGTGGCCGACGTCAAGGCAGGCAAGGGCCGGCTCCAGGGCTTCGGCCACCGCGTCTACAAGAACTTCGACCCCCGGGCCCAGATCATCAAGCAGGTGGCCGACGAGGTGTTCGAGACGACGGGCAGGAACCCTCTGCTCGACATCGCCCTCAAGCTCGAAGAGGTGGCCCTGGCCGACGACTACTTCATCAGCCGCAAGCTCTACCCCAACGTCGACTTCTACTCCGGGCTCATCTACCAGGCCATGGGCTTCCCGGTCGACATCTTCACGGTGCTCTTCGCCATCCCCCGCACCGCCGGGTGGCTCGCGCACTACAGGGAGCTGCTCGAGCAGGACCAGAAGATCGCCCGGCCCCGCCAGCTCTACACCGGCGCCGAGGTCCGCGACTACGTGGGGATCGACCAGCGCTGAGCGCCACCGGCCCGCCCGGGGGCCCGCCCGCCCCTTGGGCTCCCCCGGCCTGGGCCCCGGCACCGCCACCGGCCTGGAACCCGACTCCCCCGCCGGCGTGGGGCCCGGCCCCGCCACCGGCCTGGGGGCCGGCCGCGCCACCCGCATGGGGACCCCCGACACCTTGGTCCGCACCGGTTCCGGCGGCTCCGGCCACGCCGGTGGCCTCGGTGGGCCGGCGCATCGGGGCCCGGGCCCTCGACACCGTGTTGGGCTCGATCCTGTTCGCCATCCCGTTCCTCGTGGTCTCCTCCGACCGGTTCCTGGCCCGCATCGTGGTGGGCCTGCTGGCGGTGACCGCCTACGAGGCCGGTTTCGTCGCAACCGGCGGTGCTACCCCGGGCAAGCTCATCGCCGGGATCCGGGTGGCCGAGCTCGGCCACCCCACCGTGGCCCCCGCCACCGCCGCCAAGCGGGGGTTCCTGGTCGCGGTCAGCATGCTCCTGCTCGTCACGTCGCCGATCCTCCTGATCGCCGCCGTCGTCACCGCGTCCAGCGCCGGGGGCGGGGCCGTGGTCGCCGGGGCGATGGTGGTGGCGGCCGCCGTCGGCGTGGTCGTCTCGGTGCTGGCGTCACCTCTGCGCCGGGGCTTCCCCGACCGGGTGGCAGGCACCTTCGTGGTGGACCGGGGCGCTCCCGCCGTCGTCACGCCGGCCGACCTGCCCGGCTACCTCGACTCCCGGCACCCGGCCACGGCCACACCGTGGGGCCCGGCTGCCTCGTTCGACCAGCGACGCCGGGCCCGGGCATCTCGGCTCGACGGCGCCCCGGTGCTGGTGCTGGCCCTCCTCGCCGTTGCCTTCGTCGGTTCGGCCGGCGCCGTCCCCGGCGAGCTCCTCGTCGGCCTGGCCGTCGCCTGGGTCATCCTGTTCGTCGCCGACGAGACGTGGCGGATCTCCCGGTACGGGGGCACGGGCGGCCATCGCCGCTTCGGCCTGGCCGTCGTCGACATCGGGACCGGGGAGCCGCCCGCCCCGACCCGGGCCTTGCTGCGGGCGGTGCTGATCGCGTTCCCCCTCTACGTGCTTCCCGCCACCGTGCTGGGCTGCGCCGCCGTGTCCGAGGACCGGCCCCTGATGCTGGTGCCGGCGGGCACCGCCATGCTCCTGCTGGCCGGCTGGGTGCTGTGGGCCCGCAGCGCCACCGCCGGTCGCAGCCTGCACGACGTCGCCGCCCGCACCGTCGTCGTCGCGCCGCCGGCCCTGCGCCACACGAGCGACTGAGCGGCGAGCCGTGGCCCTCCCACTCCGCGACGATGCCCCGACCCGACGGGTCCCCTGGGTCACCCTGGCCCTGATCGCGGTGAACATCGTCGTGTTCCTCTTCCTCGAGCCGGCCGCCCTCCAAGGCGGTGCGACCACGGGCGACGCGTCGAGCGCAGAGTACGACGTCAACGCCTTCGCCTACCGGTGGGGAGCGGTGCCGTGTGAGATCCGCCACCGAAAGCCGCTGAGCGAGGGGATCGACTGCCCGGGCGAGTCCGAGCCGGGCCGACCGGCGGTGCGGGGCAAGGTGGTGCTGCTGTCGCTCCTGACGGCCATGTTCATCCACGGCAGCCTCCTGCACATCGCCGGGAACATGCTGTTCCTCTTCGTCTTCGGCAACAACGTGGAGGACCGCATCGGCCCGGTGCCGTACCTGGCCCTCTACCTCGTCACCGGGGTGCTCGCCACCCTCGGCCACGCCATGTTCCACTGGAACGACGCCGTCCCGGTGCTCGGCGCCTCGGGCGCCATCGCCGGCGTGATGGGCGCGTACCTCGTCTTCCGGCCGAGGGGCCGCGTGCTGTCGCTGGTGCTCTGGACCGTGGTCTACGTGCCCGCCTGGGTGCTGCTCGGGCTGTTCTTCGTCACCCAGTTCCTCACCCCCGACGCCGACGGGGTGGCCTGGATCGCCCACGCTGTCGGCATGGCCGCCGGGGTCCTGCTCGCGCTCCCCCTCGCCCGCCTGTTCCGGGACCCGGACGCACCGCCCCGGCCCTCGCCGCCCCGCACCACCGCCGCCGACTGGGTCCTCCCGGTCGGCCCACCGAGTACATCAGCTCCTCCTCCGCTTCGCTCCCCCGGAGCGGCTTCGCCACCCGGGTCTCAGCCGTAGGGCTGCTCCGCCTGGCGGCTCCGCAGCCGCCGGTCACCCGCCTGGGCCGGTACGGGGAGCGGAGGAGGAGCAAGGTCACACGTCGAGGAGGATCTTGCCGACGTTGGCGTTGGCCTCCATGTGCCGGTGGGCGGCGGCCACCTCGGTCAGCGGGAAGCGCCGGTCGATGACCGGGGTGACGGCCCCCGCCTCGAAGAGGGGCAACACCTCCCGACCGAAGCGCTGGGTGACGGCGATCTTCTCCTCGAGGGGGCGACCCCGCAGCACGGTGCCGCGGATCGTGGCCCGCTTCGGGAGCAGGGCGGCGAGGTCGAAGGTGGCCCGGCCCCCACCCATCACGCCGACCTGCACGATGGTGCCCCCTGTGCGCAGGGCGGCGACGTTGGCGTCGAGGGTGTCACCGCCCACGACGTCGAGGACGACATCGACCCCTGGACCCCCGCTGAACCGGCGGGCGGCGGCGACGACGTCCTCGTCGGTGGTGTAGTCGACGACGAGGTCGGCCCCGAGGGCACGGCAGGCGTCGACCTTGGCCGTGCTGGTGGTGACCACCACCCTCGCCCCGATCGCCCGGCAGAGCCCGATGGCGGCGCTGCCGACGCCCGAGGCCCCGGCGTGGACCAGCGCGCACCGGCCCGATGTGAGCCCGCCCTGCACGACCAGGGCGTCCCAGGCGGTGATCCACACCTCGGGGATCGCGGCGGCGTCGGCCACGCCCACCGAGGTCGGGACGGGGAGGAGCTGGCGCTCGTGGACGGCGATGCGCTCGGCGTAGGCACCGCCGGTGACGATGCCCATCACCTCGGCGCCCACCTCCCAGGCGAGGGCCCGTTCGCCGCGGGCGACGACCCGGCCGGCGAGCTCCATCCCGGGGATCTCGTGGGCCCGGGGCGGCCCGGGCTCGGGGTAGAAGCCCCGCCGCTGGAGCAGGTCGGCCCGGTTGAGGGCGGTGGCCACGACGCCCACCACCACCTCCTCCGGCCCGGGCTCGGGATCGGGCACCTCGGCGAGCGTGAGGACGTCGGGATCGCCGTGGTCCTCGAGGACGACCGCCCGCACTAGTCGCCGGTCACCGGATGCTCGGCGAAGAACTCGAGGATCAGGGCGGTGGCGTCGATGGTGGTGGTGGTGGGCCCGATGTTGATCTCGGAACCGGGCCAGGTGTGCCCGCCGCCGACCACGGTGTAGAGCTCGACCTCGGTGCCCGGGCCGCAGTCGGGGTACACCCGGTGCTGCACGTCCTCGCCCACAGGGTCGACGTCGGGCTCCACCGCGCAGCCGTCGAGCTCGGCCCAGTCCGCAAGGTCGTTGATGGTGCCCTTCACCTTGACCCCGGTGAACTGCCCCGCCTGGATCTCGCCGCCCTCCTGGTAGGGGACCACCTGGTCGTCGGTGCCGTGGAAGACCACCACCGGGACCGGCTCGCACCGACCGGGCAGGGTCTGCACCGCGACGAGCCCGATGGCACCGAAGGTGCCAGGCAGGGCGCAGGCCACCGAGGCCGACATGAGCGCACCGAGGGACATCCCGGCGGCGTAGACGCGGGCGGTGTCGACGCAATAGCGGCCCTCCAGGTCGGCCAGCAGCTCCCGGACGTAGGCCACGTCCACGGCGTCGGCCGGATCGGCGGCGCTGGAGAACTGCCACACGCCGCCGACGGCGTCGGGGGTGACGACCATCAGGCCGCCGTCGCGGCCCGCCTCGGGCAGGCCGCTGTAGACGCTCTGCTCGATGGCGTTCGAGCCGAGCCCGTGGAAGTTGAACACCAGCGGAACCGGCGTGTCGGGGTCGTACTCGGTTGGCACCGCGAGACGGTAGGTGCGCGGGGTGCTCCCCGCGGTCGTGAACGTGAGGGGAACATCGACGGGATCCGCCGCCGTGGGGCCGGTCGCCGACTCGGTGCCGCACCCCTTCGAAGGACGGCTGGGGACGGTGGTGGACGTAGTGGTCGTGGTGGTGGTCGGACCGCCGGCCCGGGGCCGCGGCGTGGCCCGTTGTTCGTCGCCGTCGCCGCCCCCGCCGCAGGCCGCCGCACCGGTGACGAGGGCCACCAGCACGAACACAGCCCACCCCCGTCTCCCCATCGGGCGTCACCGTAGCGTCGAGCTCCCCGCTCGCCGCCGCGCCAAACCGGGTGCGAACATCCACCGGTGGACTTCGCCCTACCCGTCGAGGTGCAGGCCCTTGCGACCGAGGCCCGCGCCGTCGGACAGGCGGCGGCGACCGCAGCCACCGCCGCCGACCGGCTCCCCGAGGACTCGTGGATCCTGGGCCACGACCGGGAGTTCTCGGCCGAGCTGGGCGACCGGGGGTGGCTGGGCATGACGTGGCCCGTTGCTGACGGGGGCCACGGGCGGTCGCCGCTGGAACGGTTCGCCGTGTTCGAGGCGCTGCTGAGCGAGGGAGCGCCGGTGGCCGCCTCCTGGTTCGCCGACCGCCAGATCGGCCCGACGCTGTTGCAGTTCGGCACGGACGAGCAGCGCCGGCGGTGGCTGCCCGACATCGCCGCCGGCCGGTCGGCGTGGTGCATCGGGATGAGCGAGCCCGACGCCGGCTCCGACGTGGCCTCGCTCCGCACCCGGGCGGTGGCCGACGGCGAGGACTTCGTCGTCACCGGCACCAAGGTGTGGACCTCGGGGGCGGCCGTGGCCGACTGGTGCTACGCCATCTGCCGCACCGACCCGCACGCCCCGCCCCACGCCGGGCTCTCGGAGCTGGTGGTGGATCTGCACGCCGAGGGGGTCACGGTGCGGCCGATCACCGACCTCACCGGCAACCGCCACTTCTGCGAGGTGAGCTTCGAAGAGGTGCGGGTCCCGGGACGCCACATGGTCGGCGAACCCAACGGGAGCTTCCGCCAGGTGATGCGCCAGATGGAGCACGAGCGCGGCGGCATCGACCGCCTCGTGTCGAACCGGCGGCTCTACGACGACGTCCGCCCCCTCGCCGATGCGGAGGACCCTCGGGTTCGCCAGGAGGTGGCCGAGCTGGAGGCGGGGTACCGCATCGGCCGGCTGCTCGTCCTGCGGGAGGTGCTGGGACAGGCGCCCCGCAGCTTCTCGGCCGCCACCAAGACGTTCTGCACCGAGCTCGAACAGCGGGTCGCCGCCTTCTGCGGCACCGTGCTCGGGGCCCACGCCGGCCTGCTCGAGCCGGGGCTGGCCGGACGGGTGGCCCGCAACCTCTGCTACGCGCCCGGCTACACCATCATGGGCGGCACCACCCAGATCCTGCGCAACGTCATCGCCGAACGGGTGCTGGGCCTCCCCCGCTGAGCGGACCGTGAGTCGCCCGTAGGCTGCGCCGCCTTGGCCGTTCCCTCCCTCGATCCACCGATGACGCGGGCGGTGGAGCTGGCCTGGGAGTCCTTCTCCGCCGGCAGCCTCGGGATCGGAGCGGTGATCACGAGGGACGACGAGGTGGTGGCGACCGGCCGCAACCGGCTGGCCGAGAGCGACCCCGGCGACGACCTCCTCGCCGGCACCTCGCTGGCCCATGCCGAGATCAACGCCCTGGCCAAGCTCCCGTGGGGTTCCAACCCCGACGGGCTCGAGCTCTGGACGACGCTCCAGCCCTGCCTGCAGTGCATCGGCGCCATCCGCCTGAGCCCGGTCGGCAGGGTCCACGTGCTCGCGCCGGACCCCTTGTTCCGAGGCGTCGAGCGGGCCCGCGACCTCAACCCGTTCATCGCCAGCAAGTGGCCCGAGATCCTCCAGCACGAGGTCGAGGAGTGGTCGGTCCTCTCGCTGCTGCTGCAGACCCACGTCGCCGCCTTCTGGCAGGTCACCGTGCCCGGTTGGAACGAAGCCCTGCCCTCGATCGCCGGCCTCGCGGCCGAGCTGGTCGGAACCGGCGAGCTGCTCGACCTCGTCGCCCAGCAGGCCGAGGTCTCCGACGTGGTCTCCGTGCTCGGTCCCCGGCTCAGGACGTGCGTCGCGGAAGTGGCGCGACTCGTCTCCGTCGACCCGTGCTGACGCAGTCTCGCCCAACGGCGCCGAGGCGGGCGACGGTGGCGGAGGCGGTCGACGTGGCCGAGGTCTGGTTGCGGTCCCGCCACGCCTCGGTCCCGTCGATCCCGCCCCCCGTCCATACCGATGAGGACGTGCGTGCGTGGTTCCGCGAGGTCGTCCTGCCCGAACGGGAGGTGTGGGTAATCGACGGGAAGATCTCGATCGCCGCGCTCCTCGTGCTCGAGCACGGCTGGATCGACCAGCTCTACGTGGCCCCCGGGTCGACCGGTCGCGGGCTCGGATCGCAGCTCGTCGAGCTGGCCAAGCGACGACGGACCGGCCTGGACCTGTGGACGTTCCGGTCCAACACCGGCGCGAGGCGGTTCTACGAGCGGCACGACTTCGTGGCCGTCGACGCCACCGAGGGCAACAACGAGGAAGGTGCTCCCGACATCCGGTACCACTGGGGCGCGCCCTGACCGGCTCGGGCGCCTCAGGCCAGGCGGCGCACCCGCGGGTCGGGGGTGTGGTCCCACGGCAGGAGGTGGGCGTGGATGTCGGTGACGTGGGCGCCGGAGGTGGACACGAGCACCGGATCGAGGCGCAGGTGGGCCACCTCGGGAACGGCGTCGGCCAGCGCTGACACCCGCAGCAGGAGGTCGGCCAGGGCGTCGCCGGCGGCACCGCCCACGCCCGGCAGCGATCCCACCATGCGGGCGGCGTCGACGTCGGTCAGGGGCACGATCCGCAGGGTCGTGTCCCCCGTCCCCGCCGGACCGAGGGTGAGGACCGAACCGAGCAGCGGGTCCTGGTGGAGCGCGACCACGACGTCGGCCGCACCTCCGGCGCCCATCGGGGCCATGGCCTGCACCAGGGCGGGCTGCATCGCCGGACCGTGGAGCGCGCTCATCCGCTCGAAGGCAGCCCGCAGCTCGTCCTCGCCGTGCACGTCCACGGCCACGCCACCGGCCTCGGTCTTGGACGGCCGGTCGAGACCGGCGGCCTTCAGGGCCACCGGGTAGCCGATGGCCGAAGCGACCGCTGCCGCCTCGTCGGCCGAGGCCACCACCTGCTGGGCGACGGCGTCGATGCCGAACGATCGGAGCAGGGCCACCCCGTCGGGCGCCGACAGCTCGATGCCGGCGGCGTCATCGCCGGTCGCGGCGAGCCGGTCCCCCGCCAGCGTCGACGCCCCGTCGGGATCGCAGGCGGCGAGGTCCGGCACCACGCCGATCGGCTCGGACCGCCAGACGGCGTAACGGGCCACGCGGCCCAGCGCATGGGCGGCCGCCTCGGGGAAGGTGAACACGGGGACCGATCCGGCCTCGTGGCGGAACACGCCGGCGTCCTGGGCCCCGAGGAAGGAGGCCACCAAAGGTGTCGATCCGCCGTCGCCGGCCACCAGGGCGAGCGCCTCGGCCACCGCCTCGGTGCGGCCACCGAGGGGCGGGGCGTGGATGGCGAGGAGGGCATCGACCGCGGGGTGGGCGAGGAGGATGCGGGCGGCGGCGGCGTACTCGCGGGGCCCCGCCTCGGAGGTCAGCTCCAGCGGGTTGGCGAGGCGGGTGCCGGGACGCAGGACCTCGGTGAGGGCGATCGAGGTCGGCTCGTCGAGCTCGCTCAGCTCGAGTCCGGCGGCCACGCAGGCGTCGGCCGCCAGGAGAGCCGGTCCCCAGAAGTTCGAGAGCACCGCCACGCGGCGACCCGACGGCAGTGGCTGGTGGGCCAGCACCCGGCTGACGTCGAACATCTGCTCGAGGGTGTCGACCCGCACGACTCCGGTCTGGCTCAGAAGGGCGTCGAAGGTGGCGTCGGCCGGCCAGCCGGCTGGCGCGTCGTGGTCGGTGTCGGCCCGGCCGGCCTTCACCGCCACGATCGGCTTGGTGCCGGAGAACCGACGGGCGATGCGGCTGAAGTTGCGGGGGTTGCCGAAGGACTCCAGGTACAGCAGCACGAGGTCGGTGGCGGCGTCCTGCTCCCAGTACTGGAGCATGTCGTTGCCGCTCACGTCGGCCTTGTTGCCGGCGGCCACGAAGGTCGACACGCCAAGCCCCCGCCGGCGCAGCTGGTCGAGGATGGCGGCGCCGATGGTGCCGGACTGCGAGGACACGCCGATGCGGCCGGGGAGCGGAGCCACCTCGGCGAAGGTGGCGTGCATGCTGACGGTGGGATCGGTGTTGATGACCCCCATGGTGTTCGGGCCCACCATGCGCATGCCGTGGGCCCGGGCCCGCTCGACCACCCTGCGCTCCAGCGCTGCTCCCTCCGCACCGGTCTCGGCGAAGCCGGCCGACACCACCACCAGGCCCTGCACCCGCTTGCGACCGCACTGCTCGACGACGTCGAGCACCTGGTCGGCCGGTACCACCACCACGACGAGATCGATCTCGTCGGGCACGTCGAGCAGCGTGGGGAAGGCTCGCACGCCGGCGACGTGCCCGGCCTCGGGGTTCACCGGGTAGACCGGACCCTGGAAGCCACCGTCGAGGAGGCGCCGGAACACGGCGTGGCCGAGCGAACCGGACCGCCGCGACGCGCCGACGACGGCGATGGACCGCGGGGCCAGGATGCGGGCCACCGACCGAGCCTCGGCCTGCTTGGCCCTCTCCTCCATCAGGACCAGGGCCTCGTCGGTCGGCTCGATGGCCAGCTCGACCTCGATGACCCCGTCGCTGAAGCGGCTCCTCGTGGCGAAGCCGGCCTGCTTGAACACCGACAGCATCTTCCGGTTCTGCGGTAGCACCTGGGCGGTGAACCCCGACACGCCCGCCTCCCGGGCTGCCGCCGCGAGGTACTCGAGCAGGATCGTGGCCATGCCCCGCCCCGCGTGGGAGTCGTCGGTGAAGAAGGCGACCTCGGCGTCGCTGCGGGCGGGATGCCGGTCGTAGCGCGCCACCCCCACCAGCTCGTCGCCCAGCAGCGCGACGAACGCCATCCGGTCGACCCGGTCCACGCTGGTGAGGCGCTCGAGGTCACGGTTCGACAGCCGGGGCCGCGGGCTGAAGTAGCGGAAGTAGATGCTCTCGGGCGACTGGCGCTCGTGGAAGCGGGTCAGGCGATCGGCGTCGTCGGGGTGGATGGGCCGGACGTGGGCGGTGCCGCCGTCGGACAGGACGACATCGGCCTCCCACCGGCCCGGATCGGCGCTGCGCTCCGGGGTGGCCGCCACCTTCCGAGGGTACCGGCGCAGGCCTCGCCGGAGGGCCGGAGGCCGGGGGGCGTCACGGCAGGAGCGAGAGGTCTTCCCTGGTGATCACACCGGCGGTGAGGGCGTAGGTGGCCAAGGCCTCCAGGGCGTTGTCGCCCACCAGGCCGGGCACGCCCGCGTTGGTGAGGCGGGTGCGCAGGTACTCGATCCGCTTCACGAGAGTCGTGCGCGGCCAGCCCAGCCGGTTGGCGGCGTCGGCGTAGCTCTTGGGGTGGGGGTCGTGGCGGGGGAACGATTCCAGGTACCCGCTGAACAGGGCGACCAGGGCGAGCCGGTCGGCGTCGTTGACGACGACGCCCTCGTCCACCGACGTGGCCTGCCCGCCCGGCGGAGCGGCCCCGGGACCGGGTATCGCCGGGTCGGCGACGGCCACCTGGATGGCGTGGCGCCGGGTGGACCCCTCGACGACCACCGACAGCGGCCCGTCGACGGCCACCCGCCGGCCCGGGGGAAGGACCGTGCGGATGCCGAGGTCGTCGACCACGTCGAGGGGTCGGCTGGCGCTGCGGTTCACCACCCACCACGTTCCGGCGTCGTAGCCCACCGAGCCGGCCAGCCGGGAGATGCCCAGATCCTCGGGGTCGAGGCAGGCGGTGCACGTCTCGGCCCGACCGAACGTGAAGTCCTCCCCCGCAGCCACCTCGACCACCCGGTCGCCGACGGTCACGGTGGCCGACGCCGCTTCCGCCGAGGGGGAGGGAGGTTCGGCCGGCACCCGCCACTCCTACCACGCGACGGTCGTCGGGCGAGCCGCGCTCGGCTAGAACTCCGCCGTGTCGCGCCGCCCTCGCCGGATCGTCCCCCCGCTCGACTTCAGGGCGGTGCGGACCGAGTTGGCCATCCCCGAGTCCTTCCCGCCGGCGGTCGAGGACGCCGCCGCGGTCGCGGCCGCCGCTCCGCCGCAGTTGGGCCCACGCACCGACGGGACCGACGTGGAGCTGGTCACCGTCGACCCTCCGGGGAGCCTCGACCTCGATCAGGCCCTGCACGTGGCGGCGCGCGACGGCGGAGGGTACCGGGTCCACTACGCCATCGCCGACGTGGCCGCCTTCGTGTCGGCCGGCGATGCCGTCGACGCCGAAGCCCGGCGCCGTGGCGAGACGCTCTACGCACCGGACCGGCGCACGCCACTGCACCCGCCCGTGCTCGGCGAGGACGCGGCCAGCCTCCTGCCCGGCCAGGACCGGCCGGCCCTCCTGTGGCGCATCGACCTCGACGCCGACGGCGGGCAGGTGGCCGTGGATCTCCGGCGCGCCATGGTCCGATCGCGCGCCCGGCTCGATTACGCCGGCCTCCAGCAGAGCATCGACGCCGGCACCGCGCCGGAGGCAGCAGGGCTGCTCGCCGAGGTGGGCGAACGGCGCCTCGCCCTGGCCGTCGAGCGGGGTGCGATCGACCTCGGCCGGCCCGACCAGGAGGTCGTTCCCCGGGGCGACGGCGGCTGGAGCCTGGAGCTCCGAGCTCCCCTTCCGGTGGAGGCGTGGAACGCGCAGCTGTCGTTGCTGACCGGCATGGCGGCGGCCGGCCTCATGCTCGATGCCGGCGTGGGGCTCCTGCGCACCCTCCCCGCCGCTCCCGCCGCGGCGGTGGAACGCCTCCGGGTGGCGGCCTCGGCCCTGGGTGTGGCCTGGCCCGCCGGTGCCGGGCCGGCGGACGTCGTCCGCTCGGTGCGACCCGGTCTGCCCAAGGGCGCCGCCTTCCTCGAGTCGGCCGCCGAGCTGCTCCGCGGTGCCGGCTACACCGCGCTCGACGGCGGCGCGCCCGCCGACCCCGGCCATGCCGGCGTCGGCGCGCCGTACGCGCACGTCACCGCGCCCATCCGGCGCCTGTGCGACCGGTTCGCCTCCGAGGTGTGCGTGGCCGTGACCTCCGGGCGCGAGGTTCCGGCCTGGGCCCGGGACGCGTTGCCCACGCTGCCCGAGCTGATGGCGGCCAGTGGGCAGCGGGCGGCACGCCTGGAACGGGCCGTCGTGGACCTCACCGAGGCCTGGCTGCTCGCCCCCCGCGTGGGCGAGCGCTTCCCGGCTGCTGTGGTGGAGACCGACGACCGGGGGGCCACCGTGGTCCTCGACGACCCCGCTGTCCGGGCCCGGTGCACCGGGAGGAGCTTCCAGCCCGGAGCGCGGGTCACCGTGCGCCTGGCCGAGGCCGACCCCGCCACCCGGGTGGTCCGCTTCGAACCGGGCTGACCCCCCTGACCAACTCGTTCTGGCATGCACAGCGGTCGCCATGGCGACCGGATCGCATGCCAGAACGCTCGGGGCTGATCGACGCTGCGCAGCCGCCAGGCGTAGCAGCACCCGCACCCGGCGCCGGATCCGCGAAGCGGGGTCCGGCGGAGTCGGGCCAAGCCAACTCGGTAGCCTGACCGGTCGTGTTGTCGCTGCTCGCCGCTGTCGCCGGCCTCGCCCTGGGCTTCGCCGGCGCCCGGGTTCTGCGGCGGCCGGCCAGCACCGCGGGGGCGGCGTCGGTGGCACGATCGGTGGGCGGGGCGGTGGGCACCCGCCGTGGCCTCGACCTGCCCCACCTGCAGCGCAGCGTGCTCTCCGAGATGATGCGACATGTGGCCGACCGGGGCGGCACCCCCACCGTCGCCGGTGCCTACCGGGTGCGCCTCCACCCCGCCGACCACGCCACCGTCGGGGCCGCTCCCGGCTTCTTCACCCAGGGGCTCGAGCAGGCGATGGCGGCGGCCGGCCGTGACCACGGCTGGGTGGTGCCACCCCGTTTCCGGATCCAGCTCGACGTCGACCCCGGCCGGCGGCCGGGCGCGCCCGCCGTCGACATCCTCGACCGTCCACCGGCGCCGCCGCCGACGGCGCCCGCCCCCCGGCCGGCCCGCCCCGCCGCACCGCCTCCGCCTCCGGCTCCGGCTCCGGCTCGGGCGCGGCTCGAGCGCAGCGACCGGCCCGGCGACTCCGTGACCCTGACCGGTGAGGTGGTCACCATCGGCCGGGGGACCGACCGCACAGTCCGCATCGACGACGGCCGGGCCAGCCGGCAGCACGCGTCGCTCCGCCGGCAGGGCGGTTCGTGGTCGGTGACCGACGACGGTTCCAGCAACGGCACCCGGGTGAACGGAACCGAGCTGGACCCCGGCCGGGCCTGCGTGCTGTCCGACGGCGATCGCATCGGCGTCGGCCCGGTCACCCTCGTCTTCCGCTCCGGCTCGTGATCACCCTCGCCCTGTTCCTGGGTGGCCTTCTGGGCGGGGTGCTCGCCGAGCAGGTCTGGCACCGTGCCCGTGACCCTCGCCCCGGCGGCGGCGGCGGCGCCGACCGGCCGCCCGCCGCGGTCCCGAACCGCCGCCCCCGTCGGCGGCGCCGGCTGGTGCTCGGGGCCCTCGCCGCCGTCGTCGTCCTGGTGCTCGTGGGCGTGGTCGGCGGGTACCTCTACGCCGACGCCCAGTTCGACAAGATCGAGAAGGTGCCGGTCGGCGATCAGCTGGCCGGGAGCCCGGGCGGCACCAACTACCTGCTCGTGGGCACCGACAACCGCCCGGGTGTGGAGGGCAACCGCTCCGACACCATGCTCGTGCTCCGGATCGCCGGGGGCACGAGCACGATGATGTCCATCCCCCGGGACCTGTTCGTGGCCATCCCCGGCCGGGACGGCCAGCACCGGATCAACACCGCGTACAACGACGGTCCGGCCGTGCTGGTGCGCACCGTGCAGGAGTCGCTCGGGATCCCGATCGACCGCTACGTCGAGATCAACTTCACGAGCTTCGGCGGCCTGGTCGACGCCCTCGGGGGCGTCACGATCGACTTCCCCCATCCCGCATCGGACCCGAAGTCGGGCCTGAACATCACCCAGGCCGGGCCGGTCGAGCTCAACGGGGAGCAGGCGCTCGCCTATGTGCGGTCCCGCACCTACACCGAGACGATCGACGGGCGCACCACGGTCGACGGCACCGCCGACCTCGGCCGGGTCCAGCGCCAGCAGGCCTTCATGCGGGCCGTGCTGGCCGAGGCGGGTGCATCCCGGAACCCGTTCACGCTGGCCCGCATCGGCGCCTCCCTGACCAAGGGCCTCAAGGTCGACGACCACATGACCCTGCGAGATGCGGTGACGTTCGCATGGAACATGGGCCGGCTCCACCCCGACACGGTCATCCTGCCGACCACGCCGAGGACCACCTCGGGCGGAGCCGCCGTCCTCGACCTGCGACAACCCGAAGCCGAGCCGGTCCTGGCCGGCTTCCGGAGCTGACGCCTCAGAACAGGCGCTCGACCTCGAGGGCGTCGTGGTCGCGGCACACGGCCTCGGCCCTGTCGGCAAGCGCCCCGTCGTCGAGGCGGACCTCCACCTTCACCGGGTTGTGCTCGTCGCTGTCCATGGAGAAGGTGTCGAGGGCATCCACGTTCACCGGCAGCTTGCGGGCCGCGTTCCAGAACCCACCGAGGACGAAACCGGCGATGAAGCCGGCGATGCCCCCGCCCACCGCTGCCGGGACGCGCGGCCTCACGCCGGCGATGAGGATGACGGCCACCACGACAGCCGCCACCGCCAAGCCGAGGAGCACGGCACCGACGGCGTAGTTGCGGGCAACGTGCTGACCGGCCTCGAGCTCTCCGCTGCGGTCGATGTCGCCCTCGGTCGCCGGCTGGCGATCCAAGAGGTTGATGGCGGCGGCGTCGATGCCGAGCGACTCGAGGTCGAGCATCGCCCCCCGCGCCGAGGTCGTCGCGGCGAACGATGCCACGAGCCTCGACGAACCGGGCATGGCGTCGGGACGGTCCATTCGGATCTCCCTCCTCGAGGGTTGAGCGGGCGTTCGCTACCCCGAAGGTGCGCAGCGCAGACCGGAACCGGCTCGCTCAGCAGGTAAGCCGACGGCCCGCGCCCCATCCCGCCACGGCGGCACCTGCTGCGACGGCGGCCATGGCCGCGGCCGGAGCACGGCCCAGCTCGCGCCGCCAGATCACCGCCGCGGCGGCATCGGCGGCGTCGGTGGCGGCGCCCAGCCCGACCCACGGCGCCCCGTCCCCGCCGCTGACCAGGGCCCGCAGGGCGCCGACGCCGACCGCGGCGTCGCGGATGCCGAACGCCCGCACGAGCCACAGCACCTGCCCGTCCGCGCCGGCCGCCTTCGCCCCGAGCAGGCGGCGGGGGGCGACGGCCATCGCCGTCCCGAAGGCCGTCCGCCCCGCGGCCAGGGCGATGGCGACCCAACGGGAGCTCACGACGTCACCGCCGGCCCTGCTCGGCCCGGAGCTGGTCGAGGACGCGGTGCATGACGACCTCCGGCGGGTCGTCGGTGTCGGCGGTGATGGCGTCGGTCGGCACCTCAAGCGTCTCGAGCTGGGACTCCAACAGCTCGGGGCCGACGCCTTCGGTCCGGCGCTCGAGCCGGTCACGCAGCACGTCGGCGGGAGCGGTGAGGTGCACGAAGCGGACCTCGGGCACCCCTGTGACGAGGCGGCGCCGGTGCGCCTCGCTCAAGGCCGAGCAGGCCAGCACGGTCCCGTGAAACGGCAGCGCCGCCTCCCGCTTGAGCTCGGTGTTGAGCCGATCCAGCCACGGGCCGCGCTCCTCGTCGGTGAGGGGCTCCCCCCGGCGCATCTTCTCCGTGCACTCGGCGTCGTGGAAGTCGTCGGCGTCGAGGTACGGGACCTCGAGGTTGGCGGCGAGCATCCTGCCGACCGCCGTCTTGCCCACCCCGGCAACGCCCATGACCACCACGACCACGGCCTACGGGCTCCCCGTCGGGCCAGGATCCGAAACCCCTCGGGCGCTGACCGGACCGCTCGCGCCGGTGGGACGTGGTTTCCTCGCCGGGCCGACGGGGAAGCGGTGCCGATGCCGCCCGCTGACCTCCGCGACCACTGGAGCCTCCATGGACACCGCCCTCCCGCCCCGCAGCCACTCCCTGTGGCTGCGCGACCAGTCGGCCGCACACGCTCCGCTGGACGGGGACCGCACGGCCGACGTGGCCATCGTGGGCGGCGGGATCGCCGGGCTCACCACCGGCGTGCTGCTGGCCAGGGCCGGCCTGAAGGTGGTGGTCCTCGAAGGCGATGTGATCGGCGCCGGCACCACGGGACACACCACCGCCAAGATCTCGGCGCTCCAGGGGACGATCTACCGGACGTTGCGCTCGTCCCAGGGTGCGGACGGCGCCCGGCGCTACGCCACCGCGCAGCACGCCGGCCGCGAGTGGATCGCCGACTACGTGTCCGAGCGCAGCGTCGAATGCGCCTTCGAGCGGCGCCCGGCCGTCACCTACACCACCGAGGCGGACAACGTGGCGAAGGTGCGCGAGGAGGCTGATGCCGCCGGCGAGGCCGGCTTGGCCGCCACCTTCACCGATGACCTCGCCGAAGACCTGCGGCTGCCGTTCCCGGTCACCGGGGCGGTGGTGGTCGACGATCAGGCCCAGTTCGACCCCTACCCCTACCTGGGCGCCCTGGCCGCCGAGATCGCCGGCACCCCCGGGTGCTCGGTGCACGAGCGCAGCCGGGTCACCAAGGTCCACTCCGGCGGTCGGCCCCGCGTGGACGCCGCCGGGGGAACGGTGCGGGCCGACACCATCGTCGTCACCACCCTCATGCCGGTCGTGCACCAGGGCCTGCTCTACGCCCGGGCCGAGCCCCTCCGGTCCTACTGCCTGGCGGTCACGGTGGACGGACCACTGCCGCGGGGCATGTACCTCAGTGCCGACACCCCCACCCGATCCCTGCGCACCGCCCGCCACGACGGTGGTGAGGTGGCGGTGGTCGGTGGGGGCGGCCACGTCGTGGGACGACGGATCCCCACCACCCCCGAGTACGAGACGCTCCGAGACTGGGCGACGGGCCACTTCCCGGTCACCGGCGTCCTGGACCGGTGGTCGGCCCAGGACTACGAGAGCGTCGACCACCTGCCCTACGTCGGGCCGGCCTCCCCCGGCTCCTCGCGGGTGCTGGTGGCCACCGGCTTCGCCAAGTGGGGCATGACCAACGGGACCGCCGCCGCCCTCGCCCTCGCCGACCGCATCCTCGACCGGCCCGACGGCCCGGCCGCCGAGTGGTCGGCCCTGCTCGACCCCAAGCGGCTCAGCCCTCGGGGGGCGGTCAGCGCCGCCCGGCTGAACGCCGGGGTGGCGGTCCACCTGGCCGGCGGCTGGCTGTCACCGGGCGGGGACGAGGAGGGCGAGCACCCCGCCCGCCGGAGCCGGCGGGGCCTGCGCCCCACCGGGACGGCCGAGGTCGACGGCGAACAGGTCACCGTCTCCCTGGTGTGCACCCACCTCGGTGGGATCTGCTCCTGGAACGACGCCGAGACCAGTTGGGACTGCCCCCTTCACGGCTCGCGCTTCGCCGCCTCCGGCGAGGTGGTGACCGCTCCCGCCGTGACCGGCCTCGACCGCCTGAACTGAGGGACGGCGTCGAGGCCGGGACCGTCGGCGGTCGCCCACCAGGTCGCCGCCAGGTGGATGAACCGGGGCACCTCCGGGCCGGGCCGGCACGGATCCTCGCACCCGTCGTGGCCGGTCACCCGGAGGACGCCGCGCTCGAGCTCGAACTCCAGGGTCAGGGGCGCCTGCGGTGGCACAGCCGCACTGAGGACGTCCCAGAGGCGGTCGAGGCCGGTGCGGAGCCGCTCCACGTCGTCGTAGCTGAAGCCGGCGGTGCTCGCCAGCATGGCGGCGGTGAACCTCGGAACGGCGGCATAGACCGGTGAGGCGGGGACGGTGACGGTCACCGCGGTGGCCGTCGCCGCCCTCATGGCGCTGGGGGCGGGTTGGTGCCGGAACGCTCGTCGACTTCGATGGCGCGGAGCACGGCGACGTCGCCCGGCGTGGCCGTGGGGCCGTAGTGGAGGACGGCCACGCCCTTCTCCCCGCAGCTCGGGCACGTGACGGCCAGGACGGCGAGCATGTCGTCGGGGTCCGACGCCCCCTCCATCCGGCGCATGGAGTCCAGCTCCACGTCGGACGGATCCGAGTCGGTGCGACAGCCTGGGCACCGCAGCTTCCCGTCCTCGGTGATGACGACGTTGGCATCGAAGCCGGCCTCAGCATGGCGGGCCAGCACGGCCACGAGGGTCGTGTTGTCGCCGGGTGCTCCCTCGGTCACGTTCTCGCTGGGTGGACCTTCGGTCACCTGCCGCTCCGATCGGTCGCCGCCTTCAACCGGCGCCTCGCTACCCCCGCCCGGGGCGAGCCAAACGAGGCCGGCTCCGGCCCGTCCTGTCCGGCGCTCGGGGCGGGTAGGTTCCCGGGACCCGGTGCGACGTGGCCTGGGATCCACCGGACCGAGGGAGATCGCGCCGACGATGGCCCAGGAGCACACGCAGGAGGCGCCGTCACTGTCGTCCGTCGATGTCTTGCGTCGGCAGCTCGACGATGCCTGCGACGAGCTCACGGCCACCTCCGAGGAGCTCCGGTTCGCCAACCGGGAGCTCGAACGGGCCGACGAGGAGCTCCACGCCACCGTCGCCGAGCTCGAGAAGGCCAACGACGAGCTCGAGCGGGCCAACCACGAGCTCGGGTGCATGAACCTCGAGGTGAGCGCCACCAGCCAGGAGCTGAGGGCCCTCAACGACCAGGTCGGGGAGCGAACGGCCGAGCTCGACCACGCGAACGCGATGCTCGAATCGGTGATCGACGGCATCGAACAGCCGGTGGTCGTGCTCGACTGCGATCTGGCGGTCCGCGCGTGGAGCCCCCGCTCCGAGGACCTGTGGGGGCCGAACGCGGCGGCTGTGCGAGGTCGCTCGCTGCTCGCCCTGCAGATCGGCCTCCCGGTGGAGGAGCTGGCGGTGCGCGTCCGGGGAGTCGTCGGCGGCGAGGTGGAGGACGCTCTGATCGAGCTCGATGCCGTGGACCGCCGGGGCCGAGAGGTCCGATGCTCGGTGCGAGCGGCCCCCGTGCGCGGCCCGGCCGGGCAGGTGGCCGGCTCGATCCTGGTCTTCTCCCTCACCGACGACTAGTCCGGCCGGGCCGGCGTCCTCAGGTCGGGTCCTGATCCACCTCGCCCCGCCAGGCGCCGGTCTCGGTGCCCCGCGCCTCGATGAACTCCTTGAACCGCTCGAGGTCGCCCTTGACCCGTCCCTCGACCAGTCCGAGCTTGTCGCCGACCGTCTCCACCAGCCCTTCGGGATCGAAGTCGAGCTGGAGCATCACCTTGGTCGTGCCCTCGGCGACCCGGTGGAAGCTGACCACCCCCGCCTGGGACGGGCCGTCGACCGAACGCCAGGCGATGCGCTGGTCGGGCGTCTGCTCGGTGATCTCGGCGTCGAACTCACGGGAGATCCCGGCGATCCGGGTCTTCCAGTGGAGGCGGGTGTCGGTGAGCTGGCGGATCTCCTCCACGCCGTCCATGAACTCGGGGAAGCTCTCGAACTGGGTCCACTGGTCATACGCGGTGCGGACGGGCACCTCCACCTCGATCGACTGCTCCACGCTGCTCATCTCGGCTCCTCGGGTGATCTGGACGCGTTGCCGTTGGGCCTACCCCGCACATGGCCACCGAACCCGTCAGATGACGAGGCTCAAGCCCCCGTCCACGAGAAGTGTCTGCCCGGTGGCGTATCGGGTGGTCACGAAGCTGAGGCAGGCATCGGCGATGTCGTCGGGGGTGGCGACGCGCCGCAGCGGGGCGACGGCGGCGACGCCATCCTTTTGCGCCTGCCACTCCTGGGTCCAGGGCGTGGCCACGAGTCCCGGCGCGACGGCGTTGACGCGAACCCCGTCACCCGCGTGTTTGGCGAGGATGGTGGTGAGGTGGTCGAGAGCGGCCTTGGAGACGGCGTAAGGCAGGGAACTGCCGGTCTGGCGGATGCCGGCGATCGAGGTGATGTTGATGATCCAACCGTCGGGCGCAGCGCGCAGCAACGGCAGGGAGGCCTGGCTCACGAGGAACGTCCCGACGACGTTGGTGCGCAGCACCTTGTCCCAGTGATCGGCGGTCACCCCGGCGATGTCGGGCATGGGAACGTCGATCGTGACTCCGGCGTTGTTGACGAGCCCGTCGAGCCGCCCCCACCGCTGCTCGGCGGCCTCCACCAGCGCGGCTGCAGTGGCCGGGTCGCCGATGTCACCGCGGACGTAGACGGCGTCGGGCAGGGCGGCGGCGACGGCTTCACCCGCCTCGACCGAGGACGCGGAGTTGACGACGATGCCGGCACCGAGGCTCGCGAGCCTTCGGGCGACGGCCTCGCCGATACCGCTCGAGGAACCGGTGACGATGACGGCCTGGCCGGCGAGGTCCAGGATGCTCCCCCTCGTTGGGTGGTTGCGGCAAGGTACTCCAGGTCGGCCTGCCCTGCCTCGCCCTCCAAGGCACTACCGCCGAACTGGAGGCCGACCCGCCAGAAGGCGGTCGGTGATCGCCGGGATGGGGTCCCGCGGCTAGTCGGCCGGCATCCTGCTCCGCAGGCGCCGGATGGCGGCGGTGAGCCAACGCGACACCTGCATCTGGCTGACGCCGTACCGTCCGGCGATCTCGGTCTGGGTGAGCTCTTCGAAGAAGTACAGGTCGAGCAGCTCACGGTCCCGCTCGGTCAGCTCGCCCAGGGCCTGGGCCAGAGCCACCCGGTTCTCGGCGCGGCCCATGCCCGGATCGACCGCCCCGAGCAGGTCCATGCGGGTGCCGTCCTCGCCCGCCGGCGCGTCGAGCGACGACACGCTGCGGGCGTGGGTGGCCTCCTGAGCCTCCAGGAGGGTGTCCTCCTCGACCCCCAGCTCGGTGGCCACCTCGGCGACGGTGGGCGAGCGGCCGAGCTCGAGGGTGAGGCGGTCGGCGACCTCCCGGGCCGGCGCGGCGATCTCGTGGATCCGCCGCGGGACGCGCACCGCCCATCCGAGATCCCGGTAGTGGCGCTTGAGCGAACCCACGATGGTGGGCGTGGCGAACGCGGGGAAGGGAAGGCTGCGTTCGGGCTCGAACCGGTGGAGCGCTAGCAGGAGCGCTTCCAGGGCGACCTGCACGAGGTCCTCGAGCGGCTCGCCCTCCCTGTGCAGGCGGCGGGCCAGGGCGGAGGCGTATCCGCGGTACTCCTCCACCAGCTGCGCCCGAACGGTGGCATGCCCGGTCCGGGCGTAGCGAACGTGGAGCACCCAGACGTCCAGGTCGACCGTCGAGGTGACCCCCCCGCTCTGTAGCTGGCGGGGGAGGGTGCGCAGGGCACGGGACACATCGACCGCTTCGCCGAGGCCCTCGACCTCGGCGCGGGAGTGGCCCCGGGTCGAGTTGCACTCGCTCCGCACCTCCCGGCTGCGGGACCGCGCACGTTCGGCTCGTTCCCGGGTCACGGCCACCGTGGCGGTGAGGTCCTCGCGGCGCTGTCGTTCGAAGGCCGCCGGGGAGACCGGCGGTGAGGGGGCGAGGGCCAAGCGTCCTCCTGGGGCGGTCACGCTGGCCCGAACCTCCCCGGATCCGTCCCGGTTAGAACCGCGCCGGACCGCAAGGATCCGTAGGGCCGCTGTCAGCCCGCCGTCGTCCGGCTTCGCCGGAACAGGCACCGTGCTTCCGGGTCGCTCGACTACGGCTCGGCTCCTATTGGAGCCAGAGGGTGGGGTTCAGGGGGGTGGCCCGGGGCCGGTCTCGCCGGCATCGGCCACGTACTCGTCCTCGGCACCGGGACCCGCCGGACGGTCGCTGGTGCCCGTCGGGTCCCCCGAGTCGTCCTCGCCCCGGGAGTGGCTGGCCGTGTCCTCCGGGTGCGAGTCGCGGGCCCAGACCACGAAGCAGGCCACCACCAGCGCCACGGCCACCACGATGGCCACCAGCGCCGCCGTGCTCACCCCCGATGCTCCACCGTGCCGCCCGCGTCGCGCCAGATGTCGAGCACCACGTCGTAGACCCTGCCGGCGGGGAGGGCGTCGAGCACGGCCAGCACCTCGTCGGGGGCGAAGTCGGCGCGCGCCACCTCACGCAGCTGATCGGTGGTGGCCGGGAACTTCGCCGCCGCCAGGTGGGCGGCCACCCGTGAGCGCAGCTCGAGGTCGTCTTCGTCGAGACCGGGCTGGACGGGGCCCACGTCGGCCCGGTGCAGGGTCTCTCCCACGTCGCTGTCGAGCAGGTCCTCTTGACGGCGGGAGTCGGTGCGTCCCTCGTCGGGGGCGCCGTGGACGAAGGCACTGACCTCGTGGACGAGCTGGTCGTCCACCCGGGGCGAGTGGACGTCGCTCCCCCGCGCCGGACCTTGGCTGTCGCTCATCGCGCCTCGCTCAGGGGACGGCCGAGATGGCCTCGAGCAGATCGCCGACCTTGCCCTCGGGCAGGTTCGTGGCGATGTCGGCCTGCGGTGGCCATGGGCCCTCCTCGTGGTCGGGATCCGGGGTGCCCCCTACCCCCGTGGTCGGGCCGGGAACCACACGCGAAGGCGACGGGCGGGTACCAGCCGGACGGTAGGGTCGACCCGTGAGCCCGGACCAGCCCGTGCACGCCGAGGAACCAGCCGAGGGCACCCCCGACCTCGACGAACCCGGCACCGACCGCCCCACCAGCCCCGGTGACGAGACTGCCGCACCTGACGCGTCGGGGTGAGCCCCGCCGCTGACCCCCACCCGCTGCCGGCGCGCGCCCCGACCCGCATCCGGGTGGAGGGCCTGGCCCCGGCCGTGGCCTGCGGACGGTGGCCGGTCAAGCGCACCATCGGGGAGGCCATCGAGCTGAGCGCCGAGGTCATCCGGGACGGCCACGAGGTGCTGCGGGCCGAACTGCGGTGGCAGCGGCCAGGAGCGACGGGCTGGGAGGCCGCTCCGATGCGGCCGGTCGACGCGCAGATGGCCGGCGTCCGCTGGGCGGGGGTGCTCGACCTCGACGCCCTGGGCCCGTGGCGCTGGGGGGTGCGGGCCTGGGCCGACGACCTGGCGTCATGGCGGCTCGAGCTGGCCGGCAAGGTCGACGCCGGCCAGGGCGATCTGGCCGGCGAGCTGGCCGAAGGAGCGGGGCTCTTGGTGGCGGCCGCCCGGCGGGCCCACGGCGAGGACCGGGACGCCATCACCGCGGCTGCCGCCGTCGTGGCCGATGCGGGCGCCGCGACCGACGCAAGGGTCGCCTGCGCCCTCGACCCGTCGGTCGCCCAGGCGGCCGACCGCCACCCCGACCGGTCCCAGGCCACCACGGTCACCGCGCCGGCGCCGATCGACGTCGACCCCGAGCTGGCTCGCTTCGGCGCGTGGTACGAGCTCTTCCCCCGCTCCTGGGGCGGGCTCGATGGCATCCGCCGGCGGTTGCCGGCGCTGGCCGAGCTGGGCTTCGACGTGGTCTACCTCCCGCCCATCCACCCCATCGGCGCCACCAACCGCAAGGGGCGCAACAACGCCCTGGTGGCCGGGCCCGGGGACCCGGGCAGCCCGTGGGCCATCGGCGACGCCACCGGTGACCACACCGCCGTGCACCCCGACCTCGGCACCGTCGATGACGTCGAGGCGCTGGTCGCCGAGGCCCGCGCCCTCGGGATGGAGGTGGCCCTCGACTTCGCCATCCAGTGCTCGGCCGACCACCCGTGGCTCACCGAGCACCCGGAATGGTTCCACGGCCGTCCCGACGGCACCCTCAAGTACGCCGAGAACCCACCCAAGAGGTACGAGGACATCTACAACGTCGACTTCGACTGCGCCGACTGGCGGGGGTTGTGGACCGCCCTGCGCGACGTCGTCCGGTTCTGGGTCGCGTGCGGGGTTCGGGTGTTCCGGGTCGACAACCCCCACACCAAGCCGCTCCCCTTCTGGCAGTGGCTCATCGCCTCGATCCGGGCCACGGACCCCGATGTGGTGTTCCTCGCCGAGGCGTTCACCCGGAGGGCGATGATGCAGGAGCTGGCCCGCATCGGCTTCAGCCAGTCCTACACGTACTTCACGTGGAAGTCCTCCCGCTGGGAGCTGACCGAGTACGTGGGCGAGCTGGCGGCCTCTGGCGAGCAGCAGTACTTCCGGCCGAACTTCTTCGTCAACACGCCCGACATCCTCACCGACGAGCTCCAGCGGGGCGGGCCGGCCGCCTTCGCCAGCCGCCTCGTCCTCGCCGCCACCCTCTCGCCCTCCTACGGCATCTACTCCGGGTACGAGCACTTCGAGGCGGTGGCCGTCCGACCCGGCTCCGAGGAGTACCTCGACTCGGAGAAGTACGAGGTCAAGGCGCGCACGCTGGACGGTCCCCTCCTGGCGCTGGTGACCCAGCTCAACCGCATCCGGCGGCAGAACCCGGCGCTGCAGCACCTGGACAACATCACCTTCCTCGACAGCGGGAACGACCAGCTGCTCGCCTACGCCAAGCGCACGGGCGACAACGTCTTGCTGTGCATCGTCCTCCTCGACCCGCACACCGCCCAGGAGGGCCTGGCCGTGGTGCCGCCCGAGCTGGGCCTGCCGGGCACCTTCGAGGTGCGCGACCTGCTGAGCGACGAGCGGTTCGGTTGGCAGGTGGGCGGCAACTACGTGCGCCTCGTGCCCGGGTTGCGTCCCGCCCACATCCTGTCCGTGCAGCCGGCGTGAACGGACCGGACGGACCGGACGGGCCGGCGCTGCTCGCGTGGCTGGCCGAGCAGCGGTGGTTCGGCGCCAAGGGCGGCACCGTGGAGCTGGCCGACGTGGTTTCGGTCCCGCTGGCCGAGGATCCGCCCCTCGCCCTGGACGTGATCACCCTCGATCGCCCCGACCGCGCCGGCCCCGACCGCTACCAGCTCCTGCGGGGCGGCGCCGGGGAAGACGCCCTGGCCGACCCCCGGGCGGCGGCGGCCCTCGTCGACCTGTTCCGCCGGCGGGCCACCTGCCGGGCCGGTCCCGCCTCTGTCACGTTCTGCTGGGACGAGGACCGTCCTCCTCCCCCGCCGGGGCCGGTCCGGCCGCTGGGCCTCGAGCAGTCGAACTCCTCGGTGGTCGTCGACGAGGCCTTCGTGGTCAAGGTCTTCCGCCGGCTCGAGCCCGGGGAGAACCCCGAGCTCGAGCTGCTGCGGTTCCTGGGACGCCACGGCTTCACGGCGGTGGCCCCCGTGGCCGGGTGGTACCGCCTCGACGACGGTGACGGGACCACCACCCTGGGGGTGGTCCAGGAGCTGGTGGTCCCCAGCCGCGACGGGTGGGGGTACGTGCTCGACGCCCTCGCCGGCGGGGACAGGGACGCCGGGACCCTCCTCGCCCCGCTGCGCTCCCTCGGGACGGTGCTGGGCGAGCTCCACCGCGTGCTGGCGTCGGATCCCGACGACCCCGACTTCGCCCCCGAGTCGGCCCCACCCGGGGCCCCCGCCGAGGTGGCAGCGGCCCTCGCCGCCGGCGCCGAGGAGCTCCTCGCCCAGGTCGACCCGGGTGGCCCGGCCGGCCCGTTGGCCGGTCGGGCTGAGGACGTCGCCGTGCTGGCCGAGCGGTTGGCCGCGGCTGTCGCCGGCGGCCGGCACATCCGCCACCACGGCGACCTCCACCTCGGCCAGACGCTGCTCACCCCCCGCGGCTGGGTGATCCTCGACTTCGAGGGTGAGCCGGCCCGCTCCCTGGCCGACCGCCGGGCCCGGCGGTCACCGCTGCGCGACGTCGCCGGGATGCTGCGGTCCTTCGCCTACGCCGTGGCCGCCAGCGAGCGGGCCACCGGCCGGCCCGCCGCCGGTGAGTGGGAGGCTGCCGCCCGGGCCGCGTTCCTCGACGGCTACCTGGCCACCGTCGACCCGACGCTCCTGCCGGCGACGGCGCCCGCCGTCGTCGCCCTCCTCGCCCTGCTCGAGCTGGAGAAGGTCGTGTACGAGCTCGGCTACGAGCTGGGCAACCGGCCCGACTGGGCGGCCATCCCCGCCGCCGGCCTGCTCCGGCTGCTCGACGGAGCGGGCCGGTGAGCGCTTCGACGTCGACCCGGCTCCACGACCGCCTCGGCGCCCACGTCCTCACCCTCGACGGCACCGCCGGTGTGAGCTTCGCGGTGTGGGCGCCGGCCGCCCGCTCGGTCCGGGTGGTCGGCGACTTCAACCGCTGGGACGGCACCTCGTGCGAGCTCACCCGGTTGACCGGGTCCGGGGTGTGGGAGCGGTTCGTGGCCGGCGCCGCCGCCGGTGACCGCTACCGCTTCGAGATCACCACCGGCACCGGCGAGGTGCTCGAGAAGGCCGATCCGATGGCCTTCCAGGCCGAGACGCCGCCGGCCACGGCGTCGGTGATCCACCGGTCGTCCCACCGGTGGTCCGACCACGGATGGATCGAGAGGCGAGCCCGCACCGACGCGCGGGCCGAGCCGGTGTCGATCTACGAGGTGCACCTCGGCTCGTGGCGGAGGGATCCGCTCGACGGCAGCCGAGAGCTGACGTACCGGGAGCTGGCCCCCGAGCTGGCCGCCTACGTCACCGACATGGGCTTCACCCACGTCGAGCTGCTGCCGGTGATGGCCCACCCCTTCGCCGGCTCCTGGGGCTACCAGGTCACCTCCTACTTCGCCCCGTCACCGCGGTGGGGCGACCCCGACGACTTCCGGGCCTTCGTCGACCATCTCCACGGCAAGGGCATCGGGGTGATAGTCGACTGGGTCCCCGCTCACTTCCCCGGTGACGCCTGGGCCCTGGCCCGCTTCGACGGCACCGCCCTCTACGAGCACGGGGACCCGGGCCGCCGGGACCACCCGGACTGGGGGACCCTGGTGTTCGACTACGGCCGGCCCGAGGTCCGCGACTTCCTCCGCTCCAACGCCGTGTTCTGGGTCGACCGCTACCACGCCGACGGGATCCGGGTCGACGCGGTGGCCTCCATGCTCTACCTCGACTACTCCCGCCCGCCGGGGGGATGGGCCCCCAACCGCCTCGGGGGCCGTGAGGACCTCGACGCCGTGGAGCTGCTCGAGGAGCTGAACACCGACCTGCACGCCGAGGCGCCCGGTGTCCTGTCCGTGGCCGAGGAGTCCACCGCCTGGCCGGGGGTGACACGGCCCACCTCCGCCGGAGGGCTCGGCTTCGACCTCAAGTGGGACCTCGGGTGGATGCACGACACCCTCGCCTACTTCGCCCACGACCCCGTGCACCGCCGGAACCACCACCACCGCCTGACCTTCTCGATGGCCTACGCCTGGTCGGAGAACTTCCTGCTCCCCCTCTCCCACGACGAGGTGGTGCACGGCAAGGGATCATTGGTCGGCAAGATGCCCGGGGACCGGTTCCAGCGGTTCGCCAACCTCCGCGCCCTCTACGGCCTGATGTGGGCCCACCCCGGCAAGCAGCTGCTGTTCATGGGGGGCGAGCTGGCCCAGGAGCGGGAGTGGAGCCACGACCGAGCCCTGGACTGGCACGTGCTGGAGGACCCCGATCACGCCGGCGTCCAGGCCCTCGTCCGCGACCTCAACTCCTGCTACCGGCACCGGCCGGCGCTCTGGGCCGCCGACTTCGACCCCGCCGGGTTCACCTGGCTGGTGGCCGACGACGCCGACGCCAACGTCATCGCCTTCCTCCGCCACGCGGCTGGGACCGGCGCCGGCGGGGCGACGGCCGCCGTCCTGGCCTGCGCCGCCAACCTCTCGGGCATCCCGCGGCCGGGATACCGCCTGGGCCTGCCCACCGCCGGCGACTGGCGGCTGGTGCTCGACACGGACGACGCCCGCTACGGGGGCCGGGGCACCGCCGCCGCGCAGCAGGTGGTCACCCCCGAGGACGTGGCCTGGCACGGCCAGCCCTGGTCCGTGCCGGTCGACCTGCCTGCCCTGAGCGTCCTCTGGTTCGAACCGGCCCGATGACGTCGCCGACGTCGTCGACCTCGTCGCGATGACCGTTCCGGTATGGCCCGGAGCGGCCTTCCCCCTCGGCGCGACGTGGGACGGCGAGGGGGTGAACTTCTCGCTGTTCTCCGAGCACGCCACCGCGGTGGAGCTGTGCCTCTTCGACGGTGACGCCGAGGCCCGCCTCCCTGTCGCCGAGGTGACCGCGTCCCACTGGCACTGCTACGTGCCCGGCGTCGGACCGGGCCAGCGGTACGGCTTCCGGGTGCACGGCCCGTACGAGCCGACCGCCGGCCACCGGTTCAACCCGGCCAAGCTGCTGCTCGACCCCTACGCGCGGGCGGTGGACGGGCCGGTGCGCTGGGACGCCGCCAACCCGTTCGGTTTCGTCCCCGACGGCTCCGCCGACGCCGACCTCCACATCGACGAGAGCGACGACGCGCCGGCCATGCCCCGCGGCGTGGTCGTCGACGACCGGTTCGACTGGGAGGGCGACCAGCTCCTGCGCACGCCGTGGGCCGAGACGGTGATCTACGAGATGCACGTCAAGGGGTTCACCCGCCGCCATCCCGGCGTGCGCGACGACCTGCAGGGCACCTACGGCGGGTTGGCCTCCGAGGCCGCCATCGGCCACCTCGTCGACCTCGGCGTCACCGCCGTCGAGCTGATGCCCGTGCACCACATCGCCGACGAGCTCTTTCTGTCCGGCCGCGGCCTCACCAACTACTGGGGCTACAGCACGATCGGCTTCTTCGCGCCGCACGCCCTGTACGCCGCCACCGGCCGCGGCGGCGAGCAGGTCCGCGAGTTCAAGGCGATGGTGAAGGCCCTGCACCGGGCTGGCATCGAGGTGATCCTCGACGTCGTCTACAACCACACCGCCGAGGGCGACCACCTCGGCCCGATGCTGTCGTTTCGGGGGATCGACAACTCGTCGTACTACCGGCTCGTGCCCGACGATCCCCGCCGCTACCTGGACTTCACCGGCACCGGGAACTCCCTCAACGTGGTCAACCCCAGCGTGCTCCGGCTGATCACCGACTCGCTGCGGTACTGGGTCACCGATTGCCACGTGGACGGCTTCCGCTTCGACCTGGCCAGCGCCCTCGCCCGCGAGCCCTACCACGTCGACCACCTGTCCTCCTTCTTCGACGTGATCCACCAGGACCCGGTCCTGTCCCAGGTGAAGCTCATCGCCGAGCCCTGGGACGTCGGCCCCGGGGGCTACCAGGTGGGCAACTTCCCGGTGCTCTGGACCGAGTGGAACGGCGTGTACCGGGACGTGGTGCGCGACTTCTGGCGGGGCCGGGCGTCGGCCGCCGACCTGGCCCAGCGTCTGGCCGGCTCGAGCGACCTCTACGCGCACGACGGGCGCCGGCCGACGGCATCGATCAACTTCGTGACCGCCCACGACGGCTTCACCCTGGCCGACCTGGTGGCCTTCGAGAACAAGCGCAACGAGGCCAACCTCGATGGCAACCGGGACGGCTCCGACGACAACCGCTCCTGGAACTGCGGGGTCGAGGGGCCGACCGACGACCCCGACGTTCGCGCCCTGAGGGCCCGCCAGCAGCGCAACCTCCTGGCCACCCTCCTGCTCTCCCAGGGCGTGCCGATGCTGCTGGGCGGCGATGAGCTGGGCCGCACCCAGCACGGCAACAACAACGCCTGGTGCCAGGACAGCGAGCTGTCTTGGCTCGACTGGGACCTCGACGGCCAAGACGAGGAGCTGCTCGCGTTCACCCGCCGGCTCGTCGCCCTGCGCAGGGCCCACCCGGTCTTCCGGCGTCGCCGCTTCCTCGAAGGCGGCACCGGGGCGGACCCGAGCCTGTCCGACGCGTGGTGGTTCCGTGCCGACGGCCGGACCATGACCGAGCGCGAGTGGCAGGACCACGACGCGCGGGTCCTGGGCCTGTTCCTCAACGGCCGGGCCATCCCGGAGCGCGGGGACCAGGGCGAGCGCATCGTCGACGACTCGTTCTTGGTACTGGTCAACGGCCACCACGACGACGTGACGTTCACCCTCCCCGCCGTTCGCTTCGGGCGCCGCTGGGCGCTCGCCATCGCCACCGCTGAGCCCGGCACCGCCGACGGTTCGTGGGCGGCCGACGCTTCGGGCCAGGTGACCACCGCCGGGCGGTCGGTCACCGTGCTGCGCCGCACCGGCGACTGATCCAGCGGGGCGGGTCGCCTCGGGTTCAGAGCCGGTCGAGGGCCTCGCCGGCGACCGCCCGGGATGGGCTCGACGAGCTCGAACAGGACACCATCGCCGCCCTCGGGAACGCGGTCGAGACCTACGCGACGTTCGGGATCGAGTACGACCACCTCGAAGCGGTCGAGGTGCTCGAGTCGAGCCCCGCCCCCACGAACGGGGCGTCGCCCTCGCCAACTGTCCCGCCACACCGTCGAGTCCCACCTCAAGCACATCTTCGCCAAGCTCGGCGTCCGCTCCCGCGCCGAGGTGGCCCGCCTCGGCGGCCTTCGCGGCATGTGAGCAAACGCCTCCGGGCCTGCACTGGGTCGGGTTGGTGCACCAGCCACCATGAAGCTCACCTCGATCCGTCGCCCCCCTGGGCCGGCTGCTCGTCGAGCGGGGCGTCCGGGTGCGGTCGATGACCGTCGCGGTCGGATCCCGCAGCCGGAACGCCGGGTACGGTGGGCTTCCGTGCCCGCCGCCGCCGATCCCGACGTGCTCCGGCTGGGGCCCGACGCCAACGGGGTGCTGCCCAGTCAGATGCTGGAGGAGGCGGTGGCCCTCGGGTGGATCGACGGGGGCGACTACAAGATCCCGCTCTCCAGCATCCAGCCCGCCAGCGTCGACCTGCGCCTCGGGCCGGTGGCCTACCGCATCCGCTGCAGCTTCCTCCCCGACGACGAATCGGTCGAGGACAAGGTGGCCGACCACATCATCGACGAGCTCAGCCTCCGCGACGACGGCGCCGTTCTGGAGACGAACCGGCCGTACCTGATCCCGCTGATCGAGAGCCTCGCGCTGCCTCCCCACGTCCGGGGGCGGGCCAACCCGAAGAGCTCGACCGGCCGCCTCGACGTGTTCACCCGCATCATCACCGATCGGAGCTACCGGTTCGACGAGATCGAGGCCGGCTACACCGGCGGGCTCTACCTCGAGGTCGTTCCCCTGTCGTTCACCGTGAGGGTCCGCGAGAAGCTGGCCCTGAACCAGCTCCGCCTCATGGTGGGAACGAGCGCGCTCACCGACGACGACGTGAAGTCCCGCCATCGGATCGAGCCGTTGCTCTACCGCCACGGCACGCCGGTGGCCGACGACGACCTGGCCACCGCCAACGGCCTCTTCCTGAGCCTCGACCTCGAGGGTGGCGAGGACCGGCGGATCGGCTACTGCGCCCGGAGCTACGCGCCGCTGGTGGAGATGGGCGAGGTCGGCACCCACCGCCCCGACCGCTACTGGGAGCCGGTCCACGGCGAGGACGGCGACCGCATCGTGTTGAACCCCGAGCGCTTCTACCTGCTGCTCTCCGACGAGAGCGTGTCGGTCCCACCGGACCTTGCCGCAGAGATGACCGCCTATGACCCCACCAGCGGCGAGCTGCGCACCCACTACGCCGGCTTCTTCGACCCGGGCTTCGGCTACGACCCGGCCGGTGGGCTCAAGGGCTCGCGGGCCGCCCTGGAGGTGCGGGCCCACGACGTGCCGTTCATGATCGAGCACCGCCAGCGGGTCTGCAAGCTCACCTTCGAACACATGGTGGCCCCGCCCGAGCGCCTCTACGGGCAGGGCATCGGGTCCAGCTACCAGGGCCAGGAGGAGACGCTCGGCAAGCACTTCCGGAAGGTGCCCTCCGCCGATGCTCCGCCGTCGCCTCCCCCGGTCGTCGCCGACCAGGCCACCCTCACCTTCGGAGGCGGCTCGCCGCCGTGAGGGTCCACCGTCGCGGCAACGTCCGCGTCCAGCGGGTTCGCCGCGTGGCGTGAGGCAGGGCCCGCCCCACCGCGCCGGGTGAGCCCTCAACCGGGGACGAGCCCGCCCCTGGGACCGGGCGTCAGCCGGTTGGTGCCTGGCCCTCCATCGGGTCGTCGTCGGCCACCTCTTCGACGGCCCCGCCGGTGGGGTCGCTCACCCCGCCCGGCACCGACCCCACCCCCTCCCCGCCGTCGGCATCACCTTCTGCGGCGGTGAGCCGAAGGTCGGGCTCGAGGTGATCCTCGTCGCTGGTGCCGGGCATGGGTGGCCTCCTGGGTCGGTCGGTCCGCTCTGCCTGCCCCTGCCGACCGCAGGGGAAACCACGAAGCTCCGTTGAGGAGCCGAGCCGATGGGCGAGCGACCCGTGAGAACGGTGCCTGTCCCGGCGAAGCGACTACAGAGGTGATCGCGCCTCTCCGGGTCCTCGCGCTGGAACCGTTCCCTGCGGCACCAGCGCGATCACCTGACGGCCGAAGGAGATCGCGCTGTCCGGGTTCTCGCGCTTGAACCGCTTCCTGCGGGATGAGCGCGAGCACCTCGACGCTGGTAGAGCCGGATGAAGGGGCCCACACCGACACCGAGCCCGACGCCGTGGCCATGGCCGTCGGCGTCGAGAACGAGCGCCTCGGTGCCAGCGACGAGGACGTGAGCCCCGAGGAGGCGGCCCTGCACATCGTGGATGGGGACGCCCTCTGATCGGAGCGGCCGCTACCGCGGGGGACTGGTCCGGGTGCCGATGGGGAAGGGAAGGGCCAGGACGACGACCCCCGCGGAGGTCACCATGGCACGGAACGACAAGATCAGGCCTGGGCGCGAGCACCGCGCCATCACCGAGGAGGCCGGCTTCAGCCGGATCTCGTGGCTGGCCATCGTGGCCGGCACCCTCACCGCCTACGGGGCCTTCGCCCTCCTGGGCGCCATCGTCGGAGCGGTGCTCGACTCCGCCGACGTCGAGACGAACTTCCGCACCAACGACTGGACGGGTACGACCGCCGCCAGCGCCCTGGCCACCGCCATCACCCTCTTCCTCGCCTACCTCTTCGGTGGGTACGTGGCCGGGCGCATGGCCCGCCGCTCCGGCCTGCTCCACGGGCTGGCGGTCTTCCTCCTCGGTGTGGTGGCCGCCGCCGTCATCGGCGGTGTGGTGGCCGCCCTCACGGACAACAGCGACCTCAACCGCAACCTCCGCAACATCGGTATCCCCAGCACCGCCGACGACTGGGGCAAGGTGGGGATCGCCGCCGGCATCCTGGCCATCGTCCTGATGGCCGTAGGAGCCATCCTCGGCGGCCTGCTCGGCGAGCGCTGGCACACGAAGTTGGCCCGCCGTGCCGCCGACCCCAACTACGGCCCCGAGGCCGAGGCCCGCCGTCGGGCCGACCAGGCCGACGAGGAGCGGGACCGGCGGATCGCCAGCGACACGCCGGTTCGGCGCGACGTCGTCGCCACCACGCCCCGCCGGGACCACGACCTGCGGTCCGACGCTGATGACGACGACGATGACGACGACAACCGAGTGGGCGACCGCATCGTCACCGACCGCCCCGACCGCACCGTGGTGGCCGGCCCGACCCCGGTCGTGTCCAATGCGGCCGCCGACCCCGAGCCCCGCTACACGGCCTCGGAGTGGGCCGAGATCGAGCGGCGCGACCTCCCGGGCGACAACCGGCCCTGAACCCGGCCACATCATGACCGACGCGGTGGTGATCGGTTCGGGCCCGAACGGCCTCGTGGCGGCGAACATGCTGGCCGACCAGGGCTGGTCGGTGGCCGTCTTCGAGGCGGCCGACACGCCCGGCGGGGCGGTGCGTTCGGCCGAGCTCGTCGAACCAGGCTTCGTGAACGACGTGTGCAGCGCGTTCTACCCCCTCTCGGCCGGATCGCCCGAGATCACCGACCTGCACCTCGAGGACCACGGCCTGCGGTGGTGCCACGCGCCGGCGGTGCTGGCCCACCCCACCCTCGACGGGACCTGCCCGGTCCTGTCCCGTGACCTCGACGCCACGGCCGCCTCCTTCGATGCCGTCCATCCCGGCGACGGTGCCGCGTGGCGGTCGCTGTTCGAGCGCTGGGCGGTGAGGGAGGAGGCGATCCTCGACGCGCTGATGTCGCCGTTCCCTCCGGTGCGCGGCGCGCTGCGACTTGGGGCGTCGATGCCGCCGTCCGAGCTGTTGCGGTTCGTCCGATTCACGCTCCTGCCGGTGCGCCGACTCGGCGAGGAGGAGTTCGCCAGCGATGGCCCTCGTCGCCTGATCGCCGGCGCCGCCCTCCACGCCGACCTCGCCCCCGAGTCCAACCTGAGCGGCTTCTTCGGCTGGATGCTGACCTGCCTCGGCCAGTCGAAGGGGTTCCCCGTGCCCGAGGGCGGGGCCGGGTCGCTCAGCGGCGCCCTCGTGCACCGTCTGGAGGGCAAGGGAGGCCAGGTCACCTGCGGGTCACCGGTGCGGGAGGTGCTGGTTCGGGGCGGGCGGGCCGCGGGGGTGGTGTTGGCCGACGGCACCGAGGTCGACGCCGAGCGGGCCGTCCTGGCCGACGTCAACGCGCCGATGCTGTACGGCCAGCTCGTGAAGGCGGGCCACCTCCCGGACAGCCTGCTCGCCGACCTGAAGCGCTTCCAGTGGGACGACGCCACCTTCAAGGTGGACTGGACCCTCGACGGCCCGATCCCGTGGACGGCCGACGGCGCCCGGCGGGCAGGGACCGTCCACGTCGCCGAGGGGGTCGACGCCCTCACCGTGGTCGCCTCCGAGCTGGCCCGCGGCCTCGTGCCGGCGTCACCGTTCCTGCTCCTCGGCCAGATGGGAACGGCCGACCCCACCCGCCAGCCCCCCGGCGCGGAGACGGCGTGGGCGTACACCCACGTACCCCGACACATCAAGGGTGACGCGGGGGGCGAGGTGACGGGCCGCTGGGACCACGACGACACGTCGCGCTTCGCCGATCGCATCGAAGCCCAGATCGAGGCCCTGGCCCCAGGTTTCCGTCACCTCATCCGGGGCCGACACGTGCTCACGCCGCCAGGGTTCGAGGCCGAGAACCCGAACCTCAGCTCGGGGGCGGTCAACGGGGGGACGGCCCAACTGCACCAACAGCTCGTCTTCCGACCCGTGCCCGGCCTGGGGCGGGCCGAGACCCCGGTCCGCCAGCTCTACCTGGCGTCGAACTCGGCGCATCCCGGCGGCGGGGTGCACGGTGCCTGCGGGGCCAACGCCGCCCGGGCCGCCCTGGCCGGCGACCGGCGCCGTCGGGTGGTGGCCGCCGGTCGGCGAGCCGCAGGTCAGTTGTTCAGGTAGGCGACGAGGGCGTTGAGGCTGGCGCCGTTGCGGGCGCGGGTGAGCGGATCGAGGACCGGAGCGAGCGGGGCGATGGCGCCGATCGGCACCTCGTCGAAGACGATGCGGGTCACCGGACGGCCGTCGTCGCGCTCGACCGGCGTGAGGTGGAACTCGGCCCGGGCACGGCCGAGCGGGCGGGCGCGGACCTCGAGCACCAGCCGTTGTGGCCGCTCGATCTCGAGGACCTCGGTGCTGTCGGCGACGGTGAGCGGGCCACCGAGCCCCACCCGGTGGTGGAACTTCGTGCCCACCGCCGGCCAGCCGTCGTCCACGGTGCGGATCTCCTTGGCCCCCACCAGCCACTCGGGGTACGTGTAGGGGTCCACGAGCGCGTCGAACACGGTGTCGGCGGGGACGAACACGTGGCGGGTGACGCGGGTCATGGGGCTCCTCGTTGGCGGTGGTGGGAGGGCTCAGAGATCAGCCAGGCTGGGCCGTTCGGCGAGGGCGGGACCAGGCTGGTGCCGACGTTGCCGGTCGCGCCAGTCACCGCCACCCTGCGGAGGGGCCCGGGGGCGGCTTCGCCGCCAAGGTCCGAGGCAGCGAGCGGGATCGTCATGGATCCTCCGACTGCCCGGGTCCCCACTGGCCAAACCCGCTCCGACGGTGTCGGTTTCGCAACGCCCTGTTCGGGGGAGGGTCTGCCGGAACCACCGCCCGAGGAGATCCCCATGTTCCGCCTGTTCCCCCGTCCGATCCTGCTCATCGGAGCCGCCGCCGGCGCCGCCGCCGTCTACCTGTTCGATCCCGAGCGGGGAGCGGAGCGCCGGGCCATGGCCAAGGAACGGGCGTCGTCGGCGCTCGGCCGGGGCGCCGGTACGGGAGCCGATGGCGGGGGTGGGCCCGAGCTGGGGACCACCGAGGCCACGCCCGGCGGCACGAGCGCCGAAGAGTCGCCCCAGTGGGACGCACCCGCCGTGGTCGATGGCGGGCCGGCGGCGGACGCGGTGATCGACAGCGGGCCGGCGGCGGACGCCGTGGCCAGCGCGCGGGTCGAGGGAAGCGCCAAGGTCGCCGGTGGCGGGGGCGACGGCGAGGACCGCGACCCGCTGCCGCCCACGCCGGGGGCGTGACCGGGTCCCGATTACGGCCGACGGGGCGCGGGTAGGGGGACCAGCCCCGACGAGGAGGTCACCGCCGCGTGGCGACGCCCCAGCAGCCCGATCTGGCCCGCAGCGGCCGCTCTGCCGCCGAGCCCAAGAGCGCCGAGTCCCGCGTCGACGCCCCGCCCGACACCGGGGGGCCCGCCGGCCCTGTTCCCGAGGAGAACCGCCCCGGGCACCGGCCCCGGGCCGACCAGGACAAGCCGACCGGCCCACCGCCCCGGCCCCGCACGTCGGGCCGCGGCCGTCGGGCCCGGCTCCCCCGCCCCGAGGACGTCGCTGCGACCGTCGCCGACGACGGCTCCCCCCAGCGCTTCCCGTTCGCCTTCGAGCCCCGGATGGTGCCCTTCTCGCTGGCCGTGGGGGTCACGCCGCTCACCAGCTGGGTCGAGGTGGGCGCCGACCGGCTCGAGGTCCGCTTCGGGCTCTGGCACCTCGACACACCGCTCGACAACGTGGTCGGCGTGGAGATCACCGGGCCCTACTCGCTCCTGAAGGTGGCGGGACCGGCTCGCCTTTCCTTCGCCGACAGCGGCGTGACCTTCGCCACCTCGACCCGCCAGGGGGCCTGCATCCGCCTGCGCGAGCCGGTGCCCGCCCTGCTGCCCGTGCCGGTGGTGCGCCACCGGGCGGTCACCGTGACGGTGCAGGACCCCGAGGCCCTGGCCGACCTGGTCCGCCGCCGGGCGGGCATTCACGAGCGCTGAACCCCACACGCGTCACCGCCCGCCCTCCGGGGGAGGGCGGGCGGTGGGTTCGGGCCGACTGGGTTACTTGGCAGCCTTGTCCGTGTTCTGGAAGACCTCGGGCACGGGGTACTCGCCGAGGGCGTAGAGCAGGATCGACCGGTGCTGCTGGTCGACGATCTGGATCGAACCGGCCAGCTTGATGGCCTCGGGGCTCTCCAGCGCGGGGAGCGCAGCCAGGTACGTGTCGGCGGCGATCTCCTCGAGCATCAGGGCCAACTTGGCGGCTCCGGCGACGTCCTTCACCTTGGCGAACTCCGCGTCCACCACCGGCTTCAGCGTGGCGTTGGGCTCGGTGACCTCTTCGGCACCGGCGTCGGTGAGCACCTTGTTCCAGGCGTCGAGCTGCTCTTGGTGCTGGCCCATCGCGGTGGTCACGTACTCGGCCACCGCCGGCGGCACAGCACCCAGCTTCTTGGCCGTCGCCGCGTCGAGCGCGGCCTTGTAGGTGCCCACGGCGAGGACCTCGAGGCCCGCCGCGGTCATGGCGATGGCGGCGTCGCCGGACGGCTTGCCGCCGCCCGCCGCGGTGGTGCTTCCGCCGCCGGCCGCGGTGGTCTTGCTCGAGCTGGTCGTGGAAGACGAGCTCTTCTCGTCGTCTCCGCCGCAGGCGGAGATGGCCACGGCCATGCCGGTGACGCCGGCGCCGATGAGGAACCGGCGGCGGTTCAGCCCGGTTCGGGCCACGCGGTCGAGCTCGTCCGCAAGGACGTTCGGCTCCTGGTTGCTCACTTGATGGCTCCTGTCTCGGGCTCGGCGATGAATTCGTCGGGGGTGGTCTCGAACGCGTCCGGGAACGCGACCGATCCGGCGGCGGCGGGGAGCTTGGCCAGGTCGGTGGGGATGGCGATCAGCTCGGGGGCATTCCCCTCGAGCAGGGCCTGGACGGCCCGGAGCGTGCTGAGGTGCTGTGACTCGACGCCCATCACGCTTCCCATGTACTCGATCGACTTCTTGTCGTCGAACATGGTGAGGTCGACCAGGTAGGTGTCGGTAGCGGTCTTCTCCAGCATCGCCGCCAGCTTCACCACGTCGAGCGGGCCCTTGAGGCCAGGAACGGCGGCGTCGACGACCTTCTGGAACTTGGGGTTCGGGGAGTCCTGCACCTTGCCGCCGAGGGCGGTGGTCTGGTCCTGGAAGCCCTTTCTGTGCTCGTCGTGCTGCATCATCGTGGTCTGCGCGAACTTCACCACGACGGCGTTGCCGCTCTTGATGAAGGGCAGGCCCAGGGCGGCCTGGTAGGTGTTGATGGCCAGCCGCTCGAGCGAGGACGCCGTCTGCAGCATCTGCACATCGAGGGCCTCGTCCGCCGAAGCCGGCGTGGCCACGATCGAAGCGAGAGCGCCGCCGAAGACCGTGCTGGCCAGAGCGGCGCCAGTGCCGAGTCCGAGGCGCTGGAGCAAGGTGCGCCGTGTCCGGTTGAACGCGTCCACCTTGGCGGGGTCGATCTCCCGGCCCCGGCGGTCGGAGGCGATGTCGCGCAGGTCGGGAAGCGATGCTCGCACCCCGTGCATGGCATCTGCCTGCAGGTCTTGGGACTCCACGGTCAACTCGCGGAGGGCCCTGTCATCGAATGACATGGCAATCCTTCTGTTTAGCGGGTGGGGGTCGAGCACCGGCGGCGATGGCTGTCGGTCGGTTCTCAGGTGGACTACGGCGGCACCGGCCGATCCGGATGACCCCCCCGGTCGCTAGTCCTCGCCTGTCGCTCTCCGCTCGGCGATGGTGTACAGCAGCTGGAGGGCATCGGCCCCCGCCACCACGCTCATCACCCCCGCCGCGAACCGCGTCGCCCGGGGCGCGGCCACCAGGCCGAAGGCCAACGTGGTCGCGGTCCACTGGGCCATGCAGAAGGGGCAGGTCAGCAGCTCGCCCACCGCGTGGCGGACGCCCTCGGCCCGCACCTCCTCGCGAAGCTCGGCCGGTCCCGACATCCCGGCGAAGCGGGTGAACGGCGCCCGGATCGGGCTGGTGATCGGTTCCTTGGCCAGGGTGCGGGTGAGGCGGTGGGTCGCCACGGCCAGGAGGGCGAGGTCGGCGGGCGCGATCCTCGCCGGGAGGCGGTGGCCGCGGCGGCGCAGCACCGCGCCGGCGACGGCGGTGGCGGTCACGTAGGCGCCCATCAGCGCGGTGTAGGAGCCGAGCGGACGATCCTCGCCGGGGGCGTACTCCTGCCGGGTGCGCTCGAAGACCTCGTCCACCGCCCCGGTCAGTCCTTCGACGGCGTCGATGCCCATGGTCGCTCCTGAAGGTTCGGCGGACGGGTTGTGCTTCCCGCTCCTGCCCTCGTGCGAAACAGGTTGCCGGCAGCGGCATGGTGGGGCCGGCGAGTGGGAAGGGAGGGCCCCATGGACGCCATCACCTTGCTCAAGCAGGACCACAAGACCGTCGAGAAGCTGTTCAAGCAGTTCGAGAAGGCGGGTGACAACGCCCACAAGACCCGCCGCGACATCGTCGACAAGGTGATCAAGGAGCTCTCGGTGCACGCCGAGATCGAGGAGCAGCTCTTCTACCCGGCGGCCCGCAAGGTCACGGAGGAGTCCAAGGACCTGGTCCTCGAGAGCCTCGAGGAACACCACATCGTCAAGTGGGTGCTATCAGAGCTCGACGGCATGGATCCCGAGGCCGAGCGGTTCGAGGCCAAGATGACCGTCCTCATGGAGAACGTGCGCCACCACGTCGAGGAGGAGGAGCAGGAGCTCTTCCCCGAGGTGCGCAAGTCCATGGGCCGCAAGGCCCTCTCCGAGCTCGGCGACAACATGGAGAAGGCCAAGCTCGTGGCCCCCACCCGGCCCCACCCCCGCTCCCCTGACACCCCGCCCGGCAACATCGTGGCCGGCCTCGGCGCCGGTGCCATCGACCGGGTGCGCGAGGCAGGCCAGGACGTCATCAAGAAGGCGACCGGGCAGGGCTGATCGCCGGCCGATCACCCACCTGGGTCAGGCGTCGTCGGGCCGGGGATGGCCGGCCTCGTAGGTCTCCTCGCCCTCGGCCCGCTCCTCGAAGATGCGCTCGGCCTCGACCGGGTCACCACCCGCTTCGGCCATGGCCTCGTCGGCCACATCCTCGTCGCGGGCGACGTTCTGACCGAACCAGTCCTCGACGGTGCTGTTGTCGGGCTCGACCGCCTCGGTGCCGTCCGTCCCTGCCTGGCCCTGGTCCGACATCGGGTTCCTCCTGGGTTGGGTGCCGCGTCCCTTCCCGACCACCGCCGGCCCATGCCCCACGGGCACAGCCGGCGTGGGTCGGGCCCGGGCTACACCGTCGGTGGCGGGAAGGTGGGTGGCGGTGGGGGCGGCGGGGACGGCGGGAAGCTCGGGGGCGGCGGGGGGCTGGGTGCGGCGCCCGGCTGACCGCCCGATGACGTCTTGTCGGCGACGCGGTCCTTGGCGTCGGCGGCGGTGCCCTTGACCTCCTGGGCGGCGTCGGAAGCCGTGCCCTTGACCTCCTGGGCGGCGTCGGCGGCAGTGCCCTTCACCTCCTGGGCGGCGCCGGCGGCCTCCTCCTGCACCTGTGACGCCGCGTCCGAGAGGGTCTCCTTGACCGATTCGGCCTCCTCCTGAGCCGAGGACTGGATGGTGGAGCCGACCTCCTTGCCTAGGTCGGTCAGCTCCTGCTTCAGGGGCTCGGCCACGTCACCGGCCACGGACTTCTCGGCTTCGGTGGAGGGCAACAGGGTGCCGAGCAGCATCCCGGCGCCGAAGGCGATGCCCCCGGCGAGCAGGGGGTTGCCCGTGGTGGTCTGCTGGATGGCCTCGGGAGCGTGGCTCACGGCGTCGCCGACCGTGCCGGCCGCGCCCGACACCGCCGAAGTGACGCTGCCGGCGGCGCCGGACACGGTCGATCCGACGCTCGAGCCCGCGCTCGACACCCCGGACCCCGCGGTGCCGAGCCCGGCGCGGCCACGGGCGGCGGCGGCGCTGGGCGTGCCCATGACCGCCTCCCGGGCCCGGGACATCGACTGACGGACGCGGTTCACGCGACGCTCGACCACCCGCCCCGGGATGACGCGGTCGCCGATGGCGTCGAGCGTGCCCCCCAGGTGTTCACGGGTGTCCTCGATCTCCCGCCTCAGCTCCTCTGTTCGCTCAGCCACTGCGCGTCCTCCTTGAGAGTCTGGATTGTCTGTTCGGGCTTGGGGTTGACCGCCTTGAGGCGCTTCTTGCCGGCGGCACCCAACACCGCGGCCACGATCCCTAGGACGACGCCGACGATGAGGAAGGCCAGTCCGGTGGGAAGGATGGCATCGAGCCCCCAGGCCGCGGCGAACACCAGCATGAGGACGGCCAGGTAGGCGACGAAGCCGGCGGCCCCGAGGACCCCTCCGGCCTTGCCGGCCCGGCTGACCTCGGTCCGCATCTCCTCCTTGGCCAGCTCGAGCTCCTTGCGCACGAGCGTGCCGACGTCGTCGGTCATGGCCGAGAGCAGCTCGGGCAGCGTGCGGTCCGGCTGCCTCGGTTCCACCGTGGACATCAGCCGTACCCGCCGGCGCCGGTGCCCGGGACGGCGGTGCCGGGCACGAAGCCCGTGGTGCCGGGCGCCCCGGGCGCACCGGGAGCCACGTTGGCCATCGTGCCGGGGACCGGGGCCGAGAAGTCGGCGGCGGCCGGCGCGAGGTAGGGGTCGGCCCCGGGCGGCGCGTAGGCCCCGGAGGAGAGCTCGGGCATCGAGGAGTCGGTGTCGCTCTGGGCGTCCTTGGCGTTGCGCAGCACCCGCCCGAGGAGGAACCCGGCGGTCCCGGCGCCGGCCAGGAACATGAGCGGGCGCTGGCGGGCGAAGCGGGCGGCCTCGTCGGCTAGGCCCCGGGGGCCGAGCTCCTCGGCACGGTCGGACCAGTCGGCCAGGCGACCGGCCCACTGCTGGGCCATGTCGGCCAGTGGTCCGGCCTCGTCGGTTCGGCCTTCGGCCAACGCCCGGAGCTGGTCACCGGTGGAGCGGGCCGAGCCGGCCAGCTGGGTCACCCGTTGCTCGAGCTGGCCCTGGAGCTCACCCGAGGCGTCCTTGACCACCTTCTGGGCCGAGCCGCTGAGCTCGGTGCTGACCGACTTGGCCTGCTCCTTGGCCGTGTCGGCGACCGACTTGGCCTGCTCCTTGGCCGTGTCGGCGACCGTCCGGGCCGAGTCGGCGGCTGTACCGGCCACGGTGGCCGCCTGGTCGGCGGCCTGACCGGCCACCTGGCCGGCGGCGTCCTTGGCCTCGTCCTTGGCTGCGCCGACCCGCTCGCTGCCGCTCATGTCTGACATCGGACCTCCTCGCGGACGGGCCAGCCGTCCCGTTCGTGTGTGGCCGGACCCCACTCCCCCACCCGGCGTCCGGGAAACCAACCGGTCACGAGCGCCGCTGGGACGGTTTCCCGGCCTCGTCGCCGTCCTTGGGGGAGGGCTCCTCGGACGGGTCGGGCCCGACCGTGTCGGCGGCGTAAGCGCGGCGCCGGCCCAGAGGACGGGCCTCCCCCTCGGTGGTGTCCCGGCGGGTCTGGCGCTCTGACTCGGCGTTCACCTCGGCACCGATGAGGATCACCACCGCGGTGAGGAACAGCCAGAGCATCAAGACCACCACCGCACCCAGGGTGCCGTAGGTCTTGCCGAACGAGCCGAAGTGGTCGGCGTAGATGGTGAACAGGGCGGAGCCGAGAAGCCAGAGCACGGCGGCCACCAGGGCGCCGGGCGTCACCCAGCGCCAGCGGGCGTCGTCACGGTCGGGCGCCCACCGGTAGAGGGCAGCCAGTGCCGCTAGGGCCACCACGGCCAGCACCGGCCATCGCAGCACCGAGGCGGCCAGGCGCCCTCCGGAGCCGAGGCGGTCGCCGATGGCCGGCAGGATCGTGATCGCTCCCAGCCCCACGAGCATCATCACGATGAACCCGAGGGTGAAGGTGAGGGCCAGCACCCGCAGCTTGACGAAGCCCCGGGTCTCCTCCTCGTCGAAGGCCACGTTGACCGCCTCGATCATCGAGCGCGCTCCCTTCGAGGCGCCGAGCACGGCGGCGACGAGGCCGATGACCAGCCCGAAGCCGAGCTTGCCACCCGAGGAGCTGGCCGCCGTGCGCAGTTGGTCGGTCATCAGCTGGCGGGCATCGGCGGGCAGGGTGGCACCGAACTGGTTGATGTCCTCCGCCACCCCCGACGGGTCGGCCACGAGGCCGTAGATGGCCAGGATGGCGACCGTGGCCGGGGCGAGCGCGAGCAGCAGGTAGAAGGCCACGCCGGCGGCGAGGATCGTGATGTTGTCGTGCTTGACCTGCTGCTTGGTCCGCAGTGCCACCGCCTTCCAGCCCTTGGCCGGGATCTCCCGGGGGTCGCCGGCCTCCCGCCCCGTGTGCCCGGCGTCGGCCTCGGCTCGGCTCTCGCTGCGATCGGATCCCATCTCAGCGCCCCTTCCCACGCGTCAACAAGCCAACCACCTCCTCACCCGGCGGGCCCCGAGTCGCTGGTCGTCTCCCCCCGGAGCCGTTCGACCAGCTCGAAGCGGGCAGCTTGCCACTCGGCCATGCGCACGAGCTCACCCCGCACCGCCGGCGGTGGCACATCGCGCTGCGCGGCGTTGAGGGAGACGTGCACCAGGCCGCGGACGAGGCCGGCGACCATGACCGCCTCGTCGACGGTGCTGCACACGTCGCCCACCCGGAACTCGAGGGTCTCGTAGCGCGGGGTCCACCAGCTGGAACTCCTCCTCGACGTCGCCCGGTTCGACGACGACGAGGCGGTGGCCCACGCCATCGCCACGTTCACGACCCCTTCCTGAGCGCCAGTCGTCACACCACCGCCTCGGCCCGTACCCTGCTGGGGTGCACGAGACGGGGGCGATGGTGGGTGACCTCCTCGACCGGTCCCACCACATGGACCCCTCCCGACTCACGGCCGCGGTCGGGGCCTCGGCCTCGCTGGCCGGCGCCAGCGCCGTCTGCATCTACCTCGTGGACTACGAGCAGCGCATCCTCGTCGCGCTCGAGTCCCCCGACGACCACGAGCTGGACATCGACGCCACCCTCGGCGGGCGCAGCTTCATCACCGGAGAGCTGAACCGGCTGGCGTGCGGCGACCGGCACCAGTACTGGCTCCCGCTGATCGACGGGGTCGACCGGCTCGGCGTGATGACCATGGTGGTGGAGGAGGACACCGACGACATGCGCACGCAGTGCCTGCGCCTGGCCGGGCTGGTGAGCCTGCTGATCGCCACCAAGCGGCCGTACACCACCTCCTTCGCCCGCACGGCACGCCGGAGGACGCCGACGGTGGCGGCCGAGGTGCAGTGGAGCCAGGTGCCGCCGCTGACCTTCGCCACCTCCCAGGTCGCCATCGCCGGCATCCTCGAGCCGGCCTACGACATCGGCGGCGACTCCTTCGACTACGCGCAGCGCGGCGATGGCATCGACGTGGTCGTGATCGACGCCATGGGCCATGGCCTGCACGCCACGTGGCCGGCCACCCTGGCCCTGGCCAGCCTCCGTCGAGCGCGGAGCGAAGGGCTCGGGCTGGGAGAGCAGTACACCGCCGCCTCGGCCCTGCTCGGCGAGGAGCTCCAAACGCACCAGTTCGTGGCCGCTCAGTTGGCCCACCTGGACTCCCGGACCGGGATCATCCACTGGGTCAACGCCGGCCTCCCCGCCCCGCTGCTCGTGCGGGGTGAGAAGGTGATCGGCGAGGTGAGCTGTCGGCCGTCACCTCCGCTCGGCATCGGTACCGACATCACCGAGGTGGCCGAGCTCCAGCTCGAGCCGTGGGACCGGATGGTGTTCTTCACCGACGGTGTGATCGAGGGCCACCAGCCCGGCACCGAGCCCTTCGGCCTCGAGCGCCTGATCGACCTGCTCGGCCGCGAGGCCCTGGCCGGCAACGGCGTGGCCGAGACCCTCCGCCGACTCGCCCACGCCGTGCTCGACCACCACCACCACGAGCTGCGCGACGACTTCACCATGGTGGCGGTGGAGTACCGGGGTGCGGGCGACCTACCGCCGGCGGCGCCCTACGGCTACCGCCTCGCCGACCAACGCAGCGTCTGACGGGCGCTCCGGAGTGGGCCGTAAGGGATTCGAACCCCTGACCCCCTGCGCGTCATGCAGGTGCTCTAACCAACTGAGCTAACGGCCCCGGAAGGCGCCAAAGCTAGCAGCGACCCGGCATCGATCCCGGTGTAGGACCCGCTCGGTTGGGCAGATTGGTCCGGTGAACCCAGCGCCCTGCCCCACCGTGGGCGAGCCCGCCGTCGGAGGCGCTTCGCCCCGGCACCGGGCCCTCGCCCTCGTGGGCGCGACGGACGTGGCGTGGCTGGTCTCCCTGCCGTTCGCCCACGGCGCGTCGCGGTGGTGGCCCATGATCGTCGCGCTCGGAGCCCACGGGTGGCTGGTCGTCGCCGAGGGCCGGCGTCCCACCCTGGGGCCCCGAGCCGTCCTCGCCGCCAGCGGCCTGGCGGTGCTCGTGGCCGTGACCATCGCGCCCCAGGGCTCGGCCGACGTCTACCTCTACGGCATGTACGGCCGGGAGGTCGCCGCCCACGGCACCAGCCCGTACCTGCACCCCCCGTCGGCGGTGGATGATTCCCTCGAGGCGGCGGTGAGCCCGCCCTGGCGGGGCTGGCGGACCATGTACGGGCCCGTGTTCACGGGGGTGTCCGCCGTCGGCGCGGTCGGGTTCCGATCGTCGACCTTGGCGACGCGCCTCTTCTTCCAGGCGCTCGCGGGAGCGTCATTGCTCGGCCTCGTGTGGTTCCTGGGTCGCCGGCGGGTGGGCCCGTCGGCCCTGGTGCTCGTCGGTCTGTCGCCGCCTCTCCTGGCGGTGGTGAACGGCGGCCACAACGACCTGCTGGCCGGCGCCGCCGTGGTCCTCGGTGTGGCCCTGGCCAGTGACCGCCGCCCGGTCGCCGGAGGCCTCGCCCTCGGTGCCGCCGTCCTCGTCAAGGTCCTCGCCGCGCCGGCGCTGCTCGGCGTCGCGGTCGCTCTGCTGTTCGCCCGCCGGCGCCGGGAAGCGGCCTCGGTCGGCATCACCGGCCTGGCCACCGTGGCCGGCGGGTACCTGCTGGCCGGGGGCGTGGCCGCTCTGGCGCCGTTGCGCCAGGGTATGGGGATCCTGAGCCGGGCCTCGATCTGGCAGGGGTTCCGCACCGAGGAACTGGTCAGCACCGTCCCCGCCGACCGCCTGGCGTCGTGGGCGCTGCCGGCGACCGCCGTCGCCGGGGGCTTCCTCCTGCTGCGCCACCGGCGGACGGCCGACCCGGCGGCGACAGCGGGTGCCGCGCTCGTCCTGGTGCTGCTGCTCGGCGCCTACGTGCTGCCGTGGTACTCGGCGGTCGCATTGCCGCTCGCCGGCCTCGGGCTGCCCAGGGTCCTGCGCTGGATCGTCTGGTCCCAGGCGGCGCTGATGCTGGCCGCCTACGTCACCTCCCCGGGGTCGGGGACCACCGCGGTCCCATACGCCGACGCCGTGGTGCGGTTGACCCCGTGGGCGCTCCTGGGGTTGGCCGTGGTGCTCTGCACCGCCCCGCTCGGGAGGGTCCGATCGTCGCCGGAGCCGGCTTCACCTCAGGCGTCGGGCGCCCAGCGGTAGGTGGTCCAGCCCTCGGCCGGACGGGCGCCGAGGCGGCGGTAGAAGGCGATGGCCCCCTCGTTCCAGTCGAGCACGGCCCACTCGACGCGTCCCGTCGTCCGCGACCGCAGTTCGGCGAGCAGGGCGACGCCCACGCCCGAGCCCCGGAAGGCGGGCCGGACGAAGAGGTCCTCGAGCCAGATCCCAGAGCGGCCGAGGAACGTGGAGAAGGTCGGGAACCAGAGGGCGAAGCCGGCGACCTCGCCCTCGGACTCGGCCAGGAGCACGCTGGCGACCGGGTGGTCGCCGAACAGGTTGGCCGCGAACTCCTCGGGCGAGAACGACACCTCCGACGCGAGGTCCTCGTACTCGGCCAGCTCGCGCACCATGGCCAGGATCTCGGGGAGGTCCTCGGGCAGGGCGGGACGGATGGGGGTGGTCACCCGGCGCGACCTACCCGCCGGTGGCGCCGCCAGACGGCGGCGGCCGGCGGCGCGCCGCCAACGCCGCCGCCAGGGCGATCAGGCCGACGGCGGCGACCACGGCCACGCCATCGAGGGCCACGCCGCCCTGCACCCGGGCACCGGCCACGGCGACCAGCATCGTCGCCGCCGCCACCGCCAGCCCCGTCACCCCTGCCAGCCACGCCCACCGGGGCCGGTGCACGCCGGCCCGGTCCTCCACCGGTGTGGCCAGCTCCATCGACCAGAAGGCCAGCTCGGCGGAGGCGAGGAGCCCGCCCGCCACCGGCACCACCGCCCGGGCGACGTCATCGCCGCCGTGGCCCGCGACGAACCCGGCCCCGAGCACGGCCACGCCGGCACCGATCGCCCACGGCCACCGCCCGGCCACGCCCAGGGCCACCGATCCCGCGCCCAGGACGGCACCGCCGGCCACGAGGCCGCGGCCGGCGGGTGACGCGGTCGCCACCGTGACCGCTCCCACCGCGGCGGCGATCGCCACGGCCAGCAGCCCCCGGCTCAGCCGACCGAGCGGTGGCCGTGTCGCCGGAACGCCTGCACCTCCTCGAGCACGGACTCCACCAACCGGTCGTCGCGCCACTCCACCACGGGCATCCCCAGCCGGCGGTAGCGGTCCTTCACGACCTCCCGTCGCAGCACCCACACCCGTCGGGCGAGCTCGTCACCGGGGTCCGAGGAGGCGGTCACAGAGCCCACGGGCGCGATCTCGATGACGGCGAGGTCGATGCCCCGGTTGCGCAGGTCGCTCAGGGCCGCCACCACCCGGTCGTCCTCCAGGGAGGACACCGCCACCAGGAGGGCCCGGGGCGGGAGGGTTCCCGGGGGCACGACGTCGATGCCCTTCCAGACGAAGTGTTCGTGCACGGCGGTGCCGAGGAGGTGGTCGACGACGCGGTGCTGCTGAGCGGGTCCCATGCCCGGGCGCACCCAGGACAGCGAACCGCCGAAGGACACGAGTCCCACCCGGTCGCGGTCGCGCAGGTAGGCCTCGACCAGGGTGACCGCCACCCGCACCGCCGGGCCGATGGCGGTCGACGTGAAGCTGTCGAGGAACACGACGACGTCGGTGCTGCGCTCGGGGTGGCGCTGGTTGACCCACAGGGCGCCCCGGCGGGCGGTCGCCCGCCAGTTCACCTCGCGGATGCGGTCACCGGGCACGTAGGCGCGGAGGTCGGCGTGCTCGATGCCGCTGCCGGTCTGGCGGGCGACGTGGTTGCCGGCCACCGCCTGGACCCGGCGGGCCCGAACCAGGGTCCGCACCGTCTCGGTGCCCGGGTGCACCCGGGCGACCGATCCGGCGGCGAGGCGCCCCTCGAAGGTGAACAGGCCGCTGCGGTCCCGGACCCGGACGACGGCGGCACCCAGGGCGTAGGTGCCCCAGCGTCCGCACCGGAGCGGCAGCTCCCACGTCGTCGTCGCCCCGCGCCGGGCCCGGAGCCCCACCGCCCGGGGGGCGAGGGCGACCAGGCCGGTGGGGACCTCGGCCGCCACCTCCACCCGACCGATGTCCAACGGCGACGACAGCCGGGTGGTCACGGTCACCTCGTCGCCTTCGACGAACCGCTCGCCGTCGATCGCCGCGCTCATCTCCAGGTGAGGGTCCCGCACCGAGGCGAGGCCGGCGACCACGGTCAGGACGAAGGGGACGGCGAGGACCACGGCGTCGACCCGGTGGAACAGCACCCCGGCCAGCACTCCCAGCGCGCTCACCGCGAGGTAGACGATGAGCCGTGGGGAAGCGGTGCGGGTCACCCGGCGGTCCGGTCCTCGGTCCGGTCCTCGGCCGGCGGCGCCGGCACCGACTCGAGGCACTCACGGATCACGTGGTCGGGTCGCACCCCCCTCACCCACAGGTCCGGTCGGAGCGACACTCGATGGGCCAGTGCCGGCACCGCCACCGCCTTGACGTCGCCGGGGACCACGTAGTCGCGACCGGCGAGCAGCGCCCTCCCGCGGGCGGCGGCGAGGACGGCGAGCGAGCCCCGTGGGCTGGCCCCCACCTGGAGGCGCTCCCGGGCCCGGGTGGCTCCCACGATGGCCACGATGTAGCGCTCGACCGCGGCGGCCACGTGGACCGCTTCGAGCGCATCCTGCATCTGGACCAGCTGGGACCGGTCGACCACCGGGTCCAGCACCACCGCTTCGGCCCGCCGCCCGATGCGGCGGTGGAGCATGGCCACCTCGTCGTCGGGCGTGGGGTAGCCCACCGTCACTCGGAGCAGGAAGCGGTCGAGCTGGGCCTCGGGGAGCGGGTAGGTGCCCTCGTACTCGATCGGGTTCTGGGTGGCGAGCACCACGAACGGGCGCCCCAACGGGTGGGTCTCGCCCTCCACGGTGACCTGGCGCTCCTGCATGGCCTCCAGCAGGGCGGCCTGGGTCTTCGGCGTCGCCCGGTTGATCTCGTCGCCGAGGAGGAGGCTGGTGAAGACCGGGCCGGGGCGGAAGTCGAAGCGGGCGGTGCGTTGGTCGAAGACCGACGAGCCGGTGATGTCGGCCGGCATGAGGTCGGGCGTGAACTGGACCCGGGCGAAGGGCAGGCCCGTGGCCGACGCGAAGGAGCGGGCGATCAGCGTCTTGGCCACGCCGGGGAAGTCCTCCAACAGGACGTGGCCGTTGGCCAGGATGCCGGCGAGCACGAGCTCGAGCACGGCCCGCTTGCCCACCACCGCCTCCTCCACCCGGTCGAGCACGGCCGCGGCCAGGCGGCCGGCCTCCCCTGGGGACATCGACATCGGCGCCGGCGCGTCCGGGGACGAAGACATCAGAGGCGCTCCAGGTCCCCGACGAGGGCGGGCACCGCCCGGGGGTCGACCCCCGGGGCGTTGCGGTCCACCGGTCCGGGCCGATCGGGGCGCACCACCTCCCAGAGGGCGGGCCCGCACAGCTCGGCCGCCTCCGAGGCGTGGAGCGGATCGTCGAGCTCGATCCCGTGGTTCGCGCCGAGGCGTTGCGCCGCCACCTCCCGGAGGACGGGGCGCACGCGGTAGTGGAGGTCGGCGGCGCTGCCGGCGGCCAGCAGCAGCAGCCACCGGGCGTCGCGCAGACCTCCCGGAGGCGGGGGCGGCGGCGCAGGGCGGGGGCGGGCGACGGCATCGAACGCGCTCCGGCGAGGGGTGAGTGGAAGCCCGGCCACGGCGGTCATCACCGCTCGCACCGCCACCACGCCCAGCGCCACCAGCCACAGCCGAACCACAAGCGCCCGGTCCCCCACCTCCGCGCTCAGGGCCACCAGCAACGCCAGGGTGAGGATGGCCACGGGGGCGGCCGTGGCGAGGGCGTAGCGGCCGAGCGTCGCACGCTCGTGCCCGCTTCGGGCCGTCACGCCACCGCCACCTGGTCGGCGATCCGCCGGACGGCGGCGATGGCGTCGGCCCGCATGGCCTCGTCCACGGGGTGGGCGCTGTAGCGGGCCTCTTCGAACAGCCCGGTGAGCCGTCGCGCTGCCGGCCCTCCGGCGCCCAGCCGGACGAGCACCCGGGCCAGGAGCTCGGCCTCGGTCTCGCTCGGTCGTCTGGCCAGGCCGGCCGACCCGAGGTCGGCCTGCATCCGCACGTAGGCGGCGATGACCGCCTGGCGGGCGTCGGCGATGCCCTCCAGGTCCTCCAGCGACGCCCGCAGTGCTCCCGCGAGAGGGGCCGGATCGACCTCGACCGGACCGGGGTCGGCGGCGGCGTCCTCGGGATCGTCGCCGCCCAGCCGACGCCGGGCGGCGAGGGCGAGCAGTGCGGTGGCGGTCAGGGCCACGGCCAGCCCGGCGGTGAACGCCAGTGGGCCGGCGGCCCCCGCCGGCCGGTCCACACCACCGCCGGCGCTGTCATCGAGGGGCGCGGCGGTGGTCGGCACCAGGGGCTCACGCTCGGCGGGATCGAGGTCCGAGAGCAGGACCGAGCCCACCAGGATCACCACCAGCAGCATCCCGATGCTCACGAGCGAGCGGGCCCACCACGGCAGCCGCGGTCTCGGCGGCCCGTCGTCGGCCGGTGGCCGCCGGCGCACCTGCACCACCCAGGCCCAGGCGCCGATCACCACGATCACGGCCACAGCTCCGGTGAAGAAGCCGAAGAGCCCCTGGCTGAGGTACGGAGACCGTCCGCTCCCGAGGTCCCGCTCCCCGGAGGACACGGCCAGCACCACCGCCGCCGCCAGGACCAGGGCCGCCACCACCGAGGCGGCGGCCGCCGCCGGGCCGAGCGGGCGCGGAGGACCCGGCTCCGGCGCGGTCACCGGGGGGCGCCGCCGCCGGGGACCACCGGGTTGCGGAGCACTCCGATGCCTTCGACCTCGAGCTCGACCACCCGGCCCGGCTCCAGCCAGGGGTAGCGCTCGGCGCCGTGGACCGCGGCCAGCTCGAGGATGCACCCGGTGCCCACGGTGCCGGATCCGAGCACGTCGCCCGGCCGCAGGACCGTGTTGCGGGAGGCGGCGGCCACCAGGTCGCCCCAGGTGAAGTGCAGGTCGCCGAGGTCCCCCCGGCTCCACTCCTCCCCGTCCACCCGGGCCACCATTGCCGCCCGCGGCCGGCCGGTGGTCACGTCCTCGAGCTCGTCCGGGGTGACGAGGATCGGGCCGAGGGAGGTGGCGAAGTCCTTGCCCTTCGCCGGTCCGAGGCCCAGGGCCATCTCCCGTTGCTGGACGTCGCGCGCCGACCAGTCGTTCATGACCGTGAAGCCCGCCACCACGTCGAGCCAGTCGTCGGGGCCGACGTCGGCGCACTCGACGCCGATGACCGCCGCCACCTCCAGCTCGTAGTCGAGCGCAACTGTCCCCGCCGGCACCGGAACGCCGTCGTCGGGGCCGAGGACCGCGGCCGGGTTGGTGAAGTAGAAGACCGGCAGCTCGTACCAGTCGGCCTGCATCTCCAGGCCCCGGGCACGGCGGGCGGTGGCCACGTGGGCCTCGAACGCGTAGAAGTCCCGGATGGACGGCGGCACCCCCACCGGCGCCAGGATCCGGACGGGGTGGGCAGCTCGCTCCGCTGGTTCGATCACCTCGCGAGCCATGGCCGCGGCCACCAGCTCGGCCTGTGCGCCATCGGGGGACCGGTCCCCTCCTGCGAACGGCACCAGCGACCCGGCGGCCTGGACCACGCCGGCCCACACGGTGCCGTCGGCCTCGAGGTAGCGGGCGAGCCGCACGTCAGCGGCCCATCGGTCAGTCGGCGTCGGAGGCGGCCTCGACCCAGCTGCGCACGTAGTCGTCCACCTCCAGGCGGACGGCCCCGGGCCCGGGGGTGAGGGGCAGGCGGGCGTCGACCATCACGGCGTACTCGTCGGCCATCCGCCGGACGCCCGCTCCGTTGGCGGTGGCTGCGCCCGCTCGCGCCGCTGCCGCGGCCTCGGCGTCGCGGGCCCTGGCCCCGGGTTGGGGACCGTGGTGCAGCCCGACGGGGTGGAACGTCACCATGCCCTCGCCGATGCCGGCCCGGGAGAAGAACTCGCCGCGGTGGTAGAAGATCACCTCGTCGTAGTCCACGTTGCGGTGGAAGAAGGGCAGGCGCAGGGCGTCCGGGTCCTCCTCGAGCGGTCGCGGCGCGAAGGTGCACACCACGAACCCGTCGGCCACCCACGTGGTGTGCGCCGAAGGGGGAAGGTGGAAGCGGGGCGACGTCACCGGCCGGATGTCCTCGACGTTCAGCCGCAGCGGCGCCACGTCGCCCTTCCAGCCGACCACGTCGCACGGATGGAAGGGGTAGGTCACCGTGGTGCCGTGGCCCCCGCGCTTGACCACCACGGTGAACTCGCCGTCCTCGTCCACCGCCTCGGCCTCGGGCACCTCGAGCATGGCCGGGTCGAACAGGGCGTGGCGGCCGAGCAGGCCACGGTCGGGCAGGGTGAACCGCGAGCGGGTGGCCTCGACCACCAGCACCACCGTGGGCCGGCCCACCTCGAAGCGGTACGTCGTGCCCCGGGGCACGATCAGGTAGTCCCCCTCGCGGTAGCGCAGCGGGCCGTACTCGGTCCGCAACGTCCCCTCGCCCCGGTGCACGAAGAAGAGCTCGTCGCCGTCGGCGTCACGCAGGAACTCGGGCCGGCCGCGGGCGTAGCGCTGGATCCCGATCGACACCTGCTCGTTGCCGAGCAGGAGCGTGGGCCAGAGGTCGTCGTCGGCGCCTTCGAGCCGGTTCGTGTCGTAGGCGTGGTGCTGGGCCGGGCCGTCCACCGAGGTCCACGCCGTCGGCGGGTGGAGGCGGTAGAGGTGAGAGGCCGGGCCGTAGAAGCCGGAGCGCCCGTGCTCCTCCTCCACCGTTCCCGGGGGCACTCCCACGTGGGCCTGGCGGCTGGTGGTGCCGCGCACCCACTGGGGGACCCCTTCCATGGGCTACAGCCTGCCGCGGCGGGGCCGGGCGCGCTCGTCGGTGGGGGCGGTCGCCGCGCTCAGGTGCAGCGCAGGCCGTCGCTGGGCACCGTGCCCTCGACCAGGTACGGCGCCACTGCCCCGTCGATGCAGGAGTTGCCGTGGGCGAAGGCGGTGTGGCCGAACCCGTCGAAGGTGACGAGGACGCCCTTGTCCAGGCGCTCCGCCACGTTCTCGCCCCACTCGTGGGGGGTGGCGGGGTCGCCGGTGGAGCTGACCACGACGATGGGCGGGGCCCCCTTCGCCGTGACCGGCGCGAGCGGCTTCGGTTCGGTCGGCCAGAGGGCGCAGCGCACGTAGTCGTCGACGATCTCTTCGCCCACGATGGGGCTGTCCTCCACCGCCCGTTCGCCGGCGGCCAGCACGGCGGCGGGGTCGTCCGGCCAGTCGTTGTCGAGGCAGCTCACCGCGAAGTAGATCTCGAAGCCGTTGCCCTCCCCGCCGGTCAACGGGTCCTTGCCGAGGGCGGCGTCGGCCAGCATCACCAGGACCGAGCCGTCGCCAGCCTTGGCGGCGGTGACGGCCTGGGCCAGGACGGGCCACGTGTCGGTGCTGTACTGGGTGATGGTCACGGCCTGGTTGAGCTCGGCCGGTCCCGCCGGGCGGCTCCCGCCCGGGATGGGATCCCGCTCGACCTCTTCCTTCACCGCCGCCAGGGTGGCGAGCGGGTCGGCGCCGAGGCCGCAGTCGGCCTGGGCCTTGCACCACGCCGCGAACCCCTCCAGGGACCGCTGGAACCCGTTGGCCTGCTGCACGGCGAAGTCGAGCCCGTCGATGCCGACGTCGACGACGCCGTCGAGCACCATGGCCCGCACCTTGCCGGGGAACAGCGCGGCGTACTCCTGGCCGATCGAGGTGCCGTAGGAGAAGCCGACGTAGGTGAGCTTGTCGTCGCCCACGGCCACGCGCACGGCCTCCATGTCGCGGGCGACCGCCTCGGTGCCGAGGTGGGGCAGCAGGTCGCCGTACTTCTCGGCGCAGCCGTCGACGTAGGCGCGGCTGACGGCGAGGAGCCGGTCCCGCTCGGCCGGCGTGTCGGGCGACTGGTCGGAGCCGTACATCTCGGCCACGTTGGCGTGGCAGTCCAGCGGCGTGCTCCGGCCGACGCCCCGCGGGTCGAAGCCGACGAGGTCGAAGCGGTTGGTCACGGCCTCGGGGAAGTTCCTCCACGCCTGCTCGACGAAGTCCACCGCCGAGCCTCCGGGCCCGCCCGGGTTGGCCACGAGCGAGCCGATGCGGTGCTCCGGGTCGGCGGCCGGCACCCGCACGAGGCCGAGCTCGAGCGTCTTGCCTGCAGGTTGGTCGTGGTCGACGGGCACGTCCAGGGTGGCGCACTCGAAGCCCTCGTCGCAGGCCTTCCAGTCGAGCGTTCCGGAGCGCACGCCCGTGCGGCCGGGCCCTCCGCCGCCGCCGAGCATGCCCTCGAGCTGGCCGAGGAGGTCCTCCAGCTCCTTGGGGAGGTCGCCGAGGTCGCCGAGGTCTCCGGGGTCCGATGGGGCACCGCCGGGCTCGGTCGTCGCGCCGCCGGGCTGGTCGGCCCCGCCGGGCAGCGGGATGGGGGCGGTGGACCGTGGTGGCACGGCCTGGCCCGCCGGTCGATCGGCACCACCGGCGCGCTCCAGGTCCACCCCGCAGGCCGCCACGGCGAGGGCGGCGGCGACGGCCAGGACCGCGAGGCGACGGGAGTGGGCGGTGGCCGGTGCCATGGCGGCATCGTCACCCGCCGCCCGTCCCGGCGGTACGGGAAGCCCGCCCCAAAGGGGGTGGAACGGCGGCGCCTACAGGTTGCCGCGCCGGGCCTGGGCCCGTTCGATGGCCTCGAACAGGGCCTTGAAGTTGCCCTCGCCGAAGCCTTTGGCCCCCTCGCGCTCGATGATCTCGAAGAACACGGTGGGCCGGTCGGTGATGGTCTCGGTGAAGATCTGCAGGAGGTGGCCGTCGGCGTCGCGGTCGACCAGGATCGACAGCTCCTCGAGCGCCGCCCACGGCAGCTCGTCGATGCCCTCCATGCGTCGGCGCGCTTCGGCGTAGTACGTCGGCGGCACGTCCATGAAGCGGACCCCGCGGGCTCGCAGCGCCCTCACCGTCGCCACGATGTCGTCGGTCCGCAGGGCGATGTGCTGGACGCCCGGGGTGCCGTAGAAGTCGAGGTACTCCTCGATCTGGCTCTTCTTGCGGCCTTCGGCGGGCTCGTTGATCGGCATGACCACCAACTCGCCGGTGGGCTTCGGGTCGGACCGGTCACCGTTCCAGACCACGGTGGACATGAGCGCCGAGTACTCGGTGGAGATCTGATCGTCATCGAAGTGCAGGAGCTGGCTGAAGCCGAAGACCTGCTCGTAGAAGTGGACCCAGCGCTCGAGGGCGCCGAGCTCCACGTTGCCCACCAGGTGGTCAAGCTTCACGAGGCCGACCTGAGGCCCGACCGGGCGGGTCAGGTCGCTGGGCTCGAAGCGGGGGGCGAAGGGCCCGTCGTAGCGGCTGCGGTCGAGGAGGGTGTGCACGGTGTCGCCGAAGGTGGCGATGGCGGCGTGGCGGATCGTGCCGTGGTCGTCGGTGTCGTCGGCCGGTGAGCGCAGCCCGGTACCGCCCCGGGCGAGGGCGGCGTCGTAGGCGGCGTCGACGTCGTCGACGAGGAAGGCGATGTCACGGACGCCGTCGCCGTGGCGGCGCACGTGGTCGGCGATGGGTGACTCCGGGTGGAGCGCGCCGCTGACCATGAAGCGGATGCCCCCCTGGGCCAGCAGGTACGAGACCCGGTCGGGCCTCCCCGTCTCGGGCCCGCCGTAGGCGACCGGCTCGAAGCCGAAGGCCGAGCACAAGAAGCCGGCGAAGGTGCGGGCGTTGCCCACCCACCACTCGACGTGATCGATGCCGAGCAGGCGAGGGGGGGCGACGTCGAGGCCGGTGTCGTGGTGCAAGAGGGTCATGTGCTGCTCTCCCCCGCCGGGGCGACGCTGGTGATCCCCGCCCGCCGGTCGCGTTCGAGGCCGTCCCAGAAGGCGGCGACGCCGTCGAGCATCTCGGCGGCGCCGGCGAGGAAGCGCTCCGGATCGAACCCGGGCGTCGAGAAGGCGGCGGCCAGCTCGTCGTCGGTGTGGGCGGCGTGCTGGTCCTCCACCTTGTCGTGCCAGGCCCAGAACGCGAGCGGCAGCTCCGGGCACTCGCGGTCCTTGAAATCCCGCAGCCCTGCGATCAGCTCCTTCCAGAAGCCCGCCGCGGCCCAGTGCTCCACCGCGAAGCTGGCCCCTTCGGCCACCGACGGGTCCTCCGAGCCGTAGACGCGGACCAGCTCGTCGCAGAAGTGGAGCGTGGAGGGGCTGCCGTGGCGGCGCTTGCCGAGCTGTTCGAAGCCGAGGCCGAGGGGCTCGCCGAAGCGCAGGAGCCACTCGAAGTGGGCGGCGCCGAACCGGAAGCGGCCGCCGTCGACGGTGCCCTCGGTGGAGACGAGGGCCGGGTCCACGTCGTCGGCCGCGGCGGGGGTCGCGCCTTCCACCACCACCACCCGCGACGGGCGGAACACCACGCCGAGCTCGTTGAGCAGGATCTCCTTGCCGGCGCGGTAGGCGTCCAGCGATCCCGCGTTCAGCACCTTGTGCAGCTGGGCCTCGAGGAAGAGGTGGCTGAACACCGAGAACTGCACGGCCAGGTGGCGGACCTCGTCGACGGTGGCGTCCCCGGTCGAGAACCACCTCGTGTAGGCGTTGTCCACGACCACGCGGTGGCTGGCGACGAGCTCGTCGGCCCGCGCCCGGAAGGCGTCGAGGGCGGTGTCGGCGGTTATCGCCATGGCCGGACCTTCCTTAGCGGCTGTCTGTACAGACCAGTACAGGTGCCACCGGGCGCGGCGTCAACCGTCTGCCACTTCGCTGCGCGTATCGTCGAACGGCGGCGCCCCCGTGCTGTACGTTCTGCCCATGTTGCCCACCGGGATCGACGAGCTGGACGCCCGCCTCATCACCGCCCTCGCGGCCACCCCTCGCGCCGGGGTGATGGAGCTGGCTCGCCAGCTCGGCGTGGCCCGGGGAACGATACAGGCCCGCCTGGACAAGCTGCAGGCCCGCGGCGTGGTCACCGGGTTCGACCCGGACCTCCACCTCGAGACCCTCGGCTACGAGGTGCTGGCCTTCGTCACCCTCGAGATCGCCCAGGGCCGGCTGGCCGACGTCGTCGCCCACCTCACCGAGGTCCCCGAGGTGATCGAGGCCCACTCCACCACCGGGCCAGGGGACCTCCACTGCCGGGTGGTCGCCCGCACCAACGAGCACCTCCAACAGGTGCTGAACGAGGTCCTCGAGGTCAGCGGCATCGTCCGCACGTCCACCCAGATCGCACTCACCGAGCAGATCGGTTTCCGGGTCCTCCCCCTCGTCGGCCAGCTCATCGACGAGTGAGGGCGGCGACGCTCACCACGGCATGGTGATGCCGCCGTGGGGCCGGATCGTCTGGCCGGTGACGAAGCCGCTGGCGTCGGACACCAGCCAGGCAACGGCGGCGGCCGAGTCGGCGGGCTCGGCGACGCGGCGCATCGGCACGAACCGCGCCTGGGCCTCGATCAGCCGGGCGGCAGCGTCCTCGTCGACGCCGTTGCCCCCGTCCGCCATGCCCGCCTCGGTCATGGCCGTCCGGGTCCAGCCGGGGGCGACGACGTTCACCCGGACGCCGGCCTTGCCGACCTCCATGGCCAGCGTGCGGCTGAAGTGGCTGACCGCCGCCTTCGAGGCGCCGTAGGCGGCCATCCGCGGTTGGGGACCGTCGAGGATGGCCGAGGCCACGTTCACGATGGCCCCGCCCGAACCGGCCGCCACCATGCGCCGGGCCGCCGCCTGGGAGCCGAAGACGACCCCCTTGAAGTTCACCCCCATCACCGCGTCGAGCTCCACCTCGGTGAGGTCCACGACCTTGGCGACGCGCATGATCCCGGCGACGTTCACCCAGGCCCGCAGGGCACCATGGGCCTCCGTGGCGGCATCGGCCGCCGCTTCCACCGAGGCGCGGTCCCGAACGTCGACGGCGGCCCCCCTCGCCGTGCCCCCGGTGGCGGTGATGGCGGCGGCGGCGGCGTCCGCCGCCTCGCCATCGAGGTCGGCGACGGTCACCGCTGCCCCGAGCGCGGCCAACGCTCCGGCGGTGGCCCGGCCGATCCCGCTGCCGGCGCCGGTCACGAACGCGGCTCGACCGTCCAGCTCGGCGCCGGGCGCCACCTCAGGCGTAGGCGTACTGGGGGGCCGGTGCCGCCCGCGTGTGGCGGGCCAGCAGACCGGCGACCACGAGGATCACGCCGCCGACCGGGAGCAGGAAGAGCCCCCACCCGATCGCCGGGTTGAGCGACTCGGCCACGTCGTTGCCGACGCTCAGCATGTCCACCACGGCGTAGACGAGCGCGGCCACCCCGAGCGCGATCAACACGAAGCGGAGGGCCACGTGGCGTACGCCCGCCAGCAGGAGCCCACCCACGACGAGGGCGGCGATCCCGAGCGCGAGCACGACCTTGGCGTCGGGGCTGGCCGACCAGCCGCTGAACGTCTCGGCCGTCGTGCGGACCCATTGACCGAAGACGCCGGCGATCAGCAGCAGGCCACCGAGCAGGGCCAGGAGGCCGGCGGGCAGGTTGTTGGGACGCGACGACGGGCTCGCGCTGCCGGCCTGCCCGGCCCCCGGCCATTGCTGCTGACCCGGCGCCTGCCACTGCTGGGGGCCTGCGGGCGGCTGTTGGCCCTGCCACGGCGGGGCGGAGGGCTGCGGCTGCCACGGCGCCGGGGCGGGCGACGGCGCCGGCGCCGGCGGGCCGCCCTGCCAGGCCTGCGGGGCCTGCGGGGCCGGGGCTTGGTACGACGGCGGGGACCACCCGGGCGTCGCCTGCGTGGAGGGCATCGCCTGCGTGGGGGGCATCGCCGATGTCGGCGGCTCCGGCGGGGTCGCCGGCATGGCCCGGGTGGGTGGCTCGGCGGGGCGCTCGGGCATCGCAGGGGGCAGGTCGGCGACACGGGGGGGCGACGGCACCGTGGACCCGCCCGGGTCCGAGGGCGGTGGCGGCGGGGCCGACCGTCCCCCGACGGCGAAGCTGCGGGTGGCGTTGACGTCGTCGTCGTCGGCCGGCGACGGGACGGGGCCGGCATCGCCGAGCGGTGGCGCCACCGGAGCCGGCTCGGGCGACTCGAGTGGTGACGGCGTGCCGCACCGGGTGCAGAACTGGGCCTGGGGCGGGATGGCCGCTTCGCAGTTGGAACAGCTCCGCTCGCTCACAGGGTGTCTCCTCGGGCCGGTGCCCACCGCGGTCGGGGTGCGCTGGTCGGGTGCCTCTGCCCATTCTCGCCCACCGCCACACCTCCGGGTGACCAACCCGGGGTGCCCACCCCGCGACCCGCCGGCCCGGCGCCGGGTCAGGCGTCGGGGGCGTAGCCCTGCCGGAGGGTGTTCTCGGTGACCGTGCGGGGGTCGGTGAACTGGAGCAGGTAGTCCGGGCCGCCGGCCTTGGACCCGACCCCGGACAACCCGTAGCCGCCGAACGGCTGGCGGCCGACGACCGCGCCGGTGACGCCGCGGTTCACATAGGTGTTGCCCGCCCGCAGCTCGGCTGCCGCCCGGACGATCGCCGCCGGCGACCGGGTGAAGATGCCGGCGGTGAGGGCGTAGTCGGTGTCGTTGGCCAGCGCGATGGCGTCGTCGAGGTCGGCCACCCGGAAGACCGACAGCAGCGGACCGAACTGCTCTTCGTCGGCCAGGGGCGAGCCCCGCCGGACGTCGGTGACCACCGTCGGTCCGACGTACCAGCCGCCGTCGGGCAGGTCGGTGCGGGATACGGCCACCGTGCCCGAGGCCGGAGCCTCGTCGACCGCCTTGGTGAGCCGACGGTGGGCGTCGGCGTCGATCACCGGGCCGACCACCGTGCCCATGTGGCGGGGGTGGCCGACCGGGAGCTCGCGCACGGCCTGCACCAGGCGGGGCACCACCGCGTCGTAGGCGGCGTCGAGGACGATGAGGCGGGACAGCGCCGAGCACTTCTGGCCGGCGAAGGCAAAGGCCGAGTCCACCACCGCCGGGACGACCTGGTCCGGATCGGCGTCGCCGTCGACGATCAGGGCGTTCTTGCCCCCCATCTCGGCCAACACCCGTTTGACGTGGCGCTGGCCCGGCTGGTGGCGGGCCGCGTTCTCGTTGATGGACAGCCCGACCGTCCGCGAGCCGGTGAAGGCGATGACGGCCACGTCGGGGTGTTCGACCAGTCGGCCGCCAACATCCTCGCCCCAGCCGGGCACGAAGCCCAGCACTCCGGGGGGCAGGCCGGCGGCGGTGAGCGCATCGACCAACCGGGCCGCGACCGCCGGGGTCTGCTCGGCCGGCTTCAGCACCACCGGGTTGCCGGCGGCCAGGGCGGCGACGGTCATGCCGGTCGGGATGGCGAGGGGGAAGTTCCACGGGGCGATCACGACGGTCACGCCCTTGGCCTGGTAGGTCAACCGGTTGCTCTCGCCCGGCGGCGACTGCACGGCGCCGCCTTCGGCCAGGCGCAGCGCCTGGCGCCCGTAGTACTCGCAGAAGTCGATGGCCTCGCACACGTCGGCATCGGCCTGGGCCCACGGCTTGCCCGCCTCGAACACCTCCAGGGCGGCGATCTCGTCGCGGCGGTCCCGCATCCAGTCGGCCGCACCGAACAGCACCCGGGCCCGGTCCCTGGCCGGCGTGTGCCGCCAGCGCTCGAGGTTGGCCACGGCCACCGCGACCGCAGCGTCGGCTTCGGCCGATCCGCAGGCGGCGGAGCGGGCGACGACGGTGCCGTGGTGTCCCGGGTCGACCGATTCGATGGTCTCGGCGGTGCGCACCGGTTCGCCGTCGATCACCGCGGGGACGTCCACCTCGGCGGCCCCGCCGGCGTGGTCGACGGCCACGCCGAACGCGGTGCGGGACCGGGCCCGCCGCCACTCGCGCGTCGGCTCGGGGAGGTATGGCTGCGGGTCGTCGGCGTCGGTCGCCACCGGGCGGATGGGCGTGGTGCGCTCGGGCAGCTCGGCCACGGCGGGAGCGGCGATGAGGGCGTCGAGGTCCCGGCCCTCGGCGAAGCGGTGGCGCACGAACGACTCGTTCGACGTGTTCTCCAACAGCCGCCGCACGAGGTAGGCCATGCCGGGGACGAGCTCGCCGACCGGCGCGTAGACCCGCAGTCGGAGGCCGAGGCGGCGGATGGCGGCGTGCATCGGTTCCGCCATGCCGTAGAGCATCTGGATCTCGAAGCCCGAGTCGGCGATGCCGAGGCTTCGGGCGTAGGTGATGGCGTAGGCCAGCGACCGGAGGTTGTGGCTGGCGAACGCGGCCCGGACCTGGCCGTGGTGGTCGCACAGGAGGCGGGCGCAGCGCTCGTAGTTGGCGTCGGTCTCGGCCTTGTCCTCGTACACCGGGACCGGCCAGCCCGCGGCTCGGGCGTGAACCGCCTCGGTGTCCCAGTACGCGCCCTTCACCAGCCGGACCGTGACCGGTCGGCTGCGTTGCGAGGACCAGGCGACGAGATCGGCGAGGTCGTCGCGGCTGTCGCGGAGGTAGGCTTGGACGACGATCCCGGCGTCCAGGTCGGCGAACTCCTCCTCGCCGAGGAGGTCCCGGAAGAGCGCCAGGGTGAGGTCCTTGACGTCGTAGTGCTCCATGTCGAAGTTCACGGTCGCGCCCCGGTCCCGGGCCAGGCGCAGAATGGGGCGCAGGCGCTCGGCCGCACCGGCGAGGCCGTCCTCCCGGGTGAGCGGCTCGTAGTGGGCGGCCAGCGCGGTGGGCTTGATGCTGACGTTGACCCTCGGGACGGGCCCGAGGTCATCGCGCTCGAGGTGGTCGTCGGGCGCCCAGCCGACGGCGGCGTCGCAGAGGGCGTCGAGCATCTCGGTGACCCGGGCCGCGTAGCGGTCGGCGTCCGGGCCCACCACCGTCTTCTCGCCGAGGAGGTCGACGGTGGCTGCGCTCCCCTGCTTCCACAGGTTGTGCAGGCCGGCGACGGCCTCGGCCGCGGTCGTGCCCACGATGAACTGCTCGGCCATGCGGGTGATGTTGCGGCGGGCGACGCGGGCTTCGACCGCCTTGCCGAACGGGACGTGGGACGCCACGTCGATGCCCAGGTCGAGCGCCTTCGGCACCTCCTGGCCGTCGAAGTACTCGTGCAGGTGCCGGGCCACGTCGGCGTCGTCGACCATGGCCGGGAACACGTCGACGAACCGGAACAACTGGGTCTTGAACGCCGGTCGGGCCATCGCCCAGTCGAGCATCCGCTCGCTCCACCAGGTCATGCGAAAGACCTTCGACCGTTCCCCGGCCCCGAGCTCGGCGATCCGTCGGGCCAGGGCGGTGACCTCGGGCTCGATCGAGGCGGGCATGGCGCTCACCGTACCCAGGGCGCCCCTACCAGTCGCCGCCGCCGATGGCGCCGCCGCCGCTGCCCCCGCCACCCCAGTCGCCCCCACCGGCCCGACGCCGAGCCCGTGCACGCCGAGGATCACCAGGAGAGGTCCGGCCGTCCGTCGCGCATGGCGGCGTCCCGACCGGGTCGACGCCTGTCGCAGCCTGCGGCGAGACTCCGGGCATGGAACCTCGCGTCGACCTCATCACCCTCGGCGTGCCCGACCTCGAGGTCGCCCGCCGCTTCTACGTCGACGGCCTGGGGTGGGAGACGATCCTCGTCGTCCCCGGCGAGGTGGTCTTCGTGCAGGTCGGCCACGGCCTGGTGCTGAGCCTCTTCGGCGCCGAAGCGCTGGAGGCCGACATCGGTGGCGGCGATGGCGCGCCCCCAGCGGCGGCCGGGCCGGCGGCCGTGCCGATCGCCCTCGCCCAGGTCGTGGCCCAGGAGTCCGACGTGGTCGACGCGCTGGAGCGGGCCCGGGCGGCGGGTGGCACCGTGCTCAAGGAGCCGCAGCAGGCCGACTTCGGGGGTTTCCACGGCTACTTCGCCGACCCCGCCGGCTTCCGCTGGGAGGTCGCCACCAACCCCGGCTGGTCGGTCGACGAGGACGGCCGGGTCGCCCTCGTTCCAGTGGGCCAGCCGTGAGAGGGTCGGAGAGCCGGCCCGGCCCGGCCGACCAGGCCCACCGGTTCCTCACCCTGCACCGCCCCGGCGACCCCCTCCTCATGCCGAACCCCTGGGACGCGGGCTCGGCCCGCCTGCTCGCCTTCCTCGGCTTCGAGGCCCTGGCCACGACGAGCAGCGGGCACGCCGCCACCCTCGGCCGCCTCGACGGCACGGTGTCGCGCGACGAGGCCATCGCCCACGCCCGATCCATCGTCGAGGCCACCGACCTGCCGGTCTCGGCCGACCTCGAGAACGGCTTCGCCGACGAGCCCGAGGCCGTCGCCGAGACGGTCCGCCAGGCGGTGGCGTCCGGGTTGGCGGGGTGCTCGGTGGAGGACTCCACCGGCCGGGAGGACGATCCGATCTTCGACGCCGCCCTGGCCCGCGACCGGGTGGCGGCGGCGGCCGAGGCCGCCCACGCCGGCCCCGTCCACCTGGTCCTCACCGCCCGGGCCGAGAACCTCCTCCACGGCCGGTCCGACCTGGGCGACACCATCGCCCGGCTGCAGAGCTACCAGGAGGCCGGGGCCGACGTCCTCTACGCGCCGGGCCTGACGGCGGCGGAGGACATCGGCCGGGTGGTGGCGTCGGTCGACCGGCCCGTCAACGTCCTCGCGCGGCCGGGGTGCCCGCCCGTGGCCGAGCTGGCCGCCCTGGGCGTCAGCCGGATCTCGGTCGGGGGCGCCTTCGCCTACGCCGCGTTGGGAGCCTTGGCGGGCGCCGCCCGCGAGCTCCGCGAGGAGGGCACCTACGGGTTCTGGGACGGCGCCGGCGCCGGGGTCAAGGCGGCGCGGTCGGCGTTCGGTCCCTGAGGCCTCAGTCGGCGGGGGCGATCCGGACCGGCAGGTGGCGGGGCCCTCGGACCTGCCCGCCGGACCAGCGGACCGCTCCGGGGTCGGCCAGGGAGAAGCTGGGGAAGGCCTCGAGCCAGGCTTCGAGGGCCACCCGCAGCTCCATGCGGGCGAGGTGGGAGCCGGCGCAGCGGTGGATGCCGAGGCCGAACGCCACGTGGCGGTTCACCTCGCGGTCGATGACCACCTCGTCGGCCCGCTCGAAGGCGTCCGGGTCACGGTTGGCGGACGGGAACGACAGCATCGCCCACTCCTCGGCCTTCATCGGGCAGCCGTTCCAGTCCATGTCCTCCCGGACGAGCCGGGCCATGGTGACCGGTGCGTAGGCCCGCAGCAGCTCCTCCATGGCCACGGGCAGGAGGTCCGGTTCCTCGACGAGCCGCTCCCGGTCGGCGGGCGTTCCCGCCAAGTGCCAGATGGAGGCGCCGATGGCGCTCCACGTGGTGTCGATCCCGGCGATCAGGAGGAGGCCGATCGTGCGGGCCACGTGGAAGGGGGTGAGCTTCTCGCCGTCGAGCTCGGCCTCCAGGAGGAACGTGATGAGGTCGTCTCGGGGCGACGCGATGTGGTCCTCGATGTGGACCTGCAGGTACCCGAACAGGTCCATCATCCCGGCCGCCCGCTGCTCGATCGGCAGGGACACGCCCTCGAGGACGTGGTTGACGAAGCCGCGGAAGACCTCGGCGTCGGATTCGGGCAGGCCCAACATGGTGGCGATGACCCGCACCGGGATGTGCTGGGCGTACTCCTCGGCGGCGTCGACCACGTCGCGGCCCCGGAGCGCTTCGATCAGCTCCTCGCAGTAGGCCCTGGTGGCCGGCTCCAGCTTGGCCACCGCCTGGGGCGAGAAGATGGGCATCAGCATGCGCCTGGCGTCCCGGTGGAACGGCGGGTCCGACGAGATCGGCGGCGCGATCCCCGCCGGGGCGAGGGCCATCGGGGGCCGGAACTCGCTCACGACGACGCTGCGGGAGGTGAAGCGCTCGGTGTCATAGGCGATGGCGGCCACGTCGTCGTAACGGGTGGGCAGCCAGGCGCCGCCATAGCGGTCGGTGTAGGCCACCGGGCACGTCCGCCGGAGCTCCTCCCACACCGGGTACGGATCGGCGGCCCACTTGTCGTCGGTGTGGTCGAAGTCGGTCTGCCAGCTCATCACCGGCTCGTGGTGGCCCATCGACGACGAGGCTACGTGAGGTCCGGCGGGTGTGAGACTGCGATGGTGCGCTTTCGCGGCTCGACCCCGTGAGCCGCACCGCCGGGCCGGCGCTCTACCCGACCGACGTGATGTGGCACCCGGTCTCGACGCGCCTGGTCACGATCCGTCGGGTCGGAGCGGTCGGGGCGCTGGCGCCGTTCGCGGTGGGCGGCTGCATCCTGGCGGCCTGGCTGTGGTCGGGAGGGGCGGCGGCAGGGGGACTGGTCCTGTCGGCGGTCGTCCTCGTGTGGCTCTGGTGGGTGATCGGCCGGGCCTGCCGGTCGTGGGGGTACGCGGAGCGCGACGACGACCTGCTGGTGCGACACGGCCTCCTGGTGCGCAGCCTGGCGGTGGTCCCGTACGGGCGGATGCAGTTCATCGACGTCACCGCCGGGCCGATCGACCGCCGGTTCGGCATCGCCACCGTCCACCTGCACACGGCGGCGGCGGCCAGCGACGCGAGGATCCCGGGCCTGCCGTCGGCCGAAGCGGCCCGGCTGCGCGATCGCCTGGCCGCGCTCGGCGAGGCCCGCGCCGCCGGGCTGTGACCGACCCTCCGCCGGCCCCCACCACTCCCGGCCCGCTCCAGCGCCTCCACCCGCTCAGCCCGGTGCTGCGCGGAGCCAAGTACTTCGCCGCCGCCGTGGCGGCCGTGTCGGTCCGGGAGCTGCCCGACCTCGGCCTACGCCGGGCGCTGATCGGACTGGCCATCGTCACCGCCGCCGCCTTCGTGGTCGGTTTCGGCTTCGCCTGGCTGTCCTGGCGGTTCACCTGGTACCGGATCGAGGGGCGGGAGCTCCACCTGGAGTCAGGGGTGCTATTCCGCCGGTCCCGGCGGGTGCCCCTGGAGCGCGTCCAGGCCATCGACATCGTCCGGCCACTGGTGGGACGGGCGCTCGGCCTGGCCGAGCTCCGACTCGAGGTGGTGGGCCAGGGGGCCACCGAGGCGCCGCTGGCCTACCTGTCCGAGGCCGACGCGCAACGCCTGCGGGCACGCCTCCTGGCATTGGCCGGAGGTGTCGACGAGATCGCGGCCGCTCCCACTCCCGCGGAGACGGTCCTGGCCCGGGTCCCGACCGGCGACCTCCTCCTGTCGGTCGTGCTCCTCGGCGAGGTCGTCCTCGGCCTTCCCGTGCTCCTGGTCGTCGCTCTGGTCGTCCTGGTGGCCGACGTCGGCGTGTTCCTCGCCACCCTGCCGGTGCTCGGGTCGGTCGCCTACGCCGTGGGCCGCACGAGCGTGCGTCGCCTCCTCGTCGAGTACGGGTTCACCGTTTCGGAGTCGCCGGGCGGCGTGCTCCTGCGCCACGGCCTCCTCGAGACCCGCTCGCAAACGATCCCTCCCGGGCGGGTGCAGGCGCTGCGCATCGTCCAGCCGTTGCTGTGGCGGCATCGGGACTGGGTGCGGGTGGAGGTCGACGTCGCCGGGTACGGCGGCGGTGAGGAGGAGAAGCTCGCCACCCAGGCGCTCCTGCCCGTCGCCCCGCGCCTCGTCGGCGAACGGCTGGTGCACCGGCTGCTGGCCGACACCGACATCGAGGCCGTCCCCCGCCGGGCCGTCCCGGCGCGGGCGGTCTGGCTCGACCCCGTGCAGTGGAGGCAACTGACCATCGGCGTCACGCCCCGCTCCTTGGTGGTGACCTCGGGCCGCCTGCGTCGGGTGCTGGACGCGATGCCCCTCGCCAAGATCCAAAGCCTCCGGCTGCGACAGGGCCCGCTCCAACGGCGCTTGGGGCTGGCGTCCCTGCACCTCGACACCGCCGGTCGCCACCTGAAGACCGCAGCGGCGCACCGTGATGCGGTCGAGGCGCTGGCGCTCGTCGACGAGGTGAGCACGCTGGCCCGCGCCGCCCGCGAACCGGCCGAGCTCAGCCACGGCGCCTGACCCACGCCCCGCGGTCAGCCCGTGTCGGCGAGGAGGGTGTGGGGTGGGGCGGGGCCGGTTCGGCCGGGCGGGGATACGTGGTCGGGGTGGCGGGGGTCGGTGGGGGGCACGAAGGCGCGGCGGCCGGTACCGGGGATGAGGGCCCAGCGGTGGTGGGTCTTGAGCTGGTGGTCGTGGACGCAGAGCCGGTCGAGGTTGGTCGAGGCGGGTGTGGTGGGTCTTGGCCCAGTCGAGGCGGTGGTCGATCTGGGCCCACCGCCGGTCGCAACCTTGGTTGAAGCACTTGGGTGACATCCACAGCAGGGCGAGGCGTTGGGCCACGGTGGGGCCTCGGCCGAGGTGGGTGATGTTGGCCACCTCGACGCCCCGGGTGAGGACCAGTTTGAGGACCGATTCGCCCAACAGGTCGACGGCGACACTGACCGGGATGGGGCCGAGCCCGGCGATCTCACACAGCTCGTCGCCTTCCACCGCGCCTCGGCGCAACGCTTCGACGTCGAGGCGTAGCAGGGCCAGATGGGTGGGCCGCTTCGCCGGGTCGTCCCGCCGTTGCGGGCCCGGTCGGCCAGTTCGATGAGGGCGTCGAAGGCGTAGGCGTCGTGGGGTTCGCGGCGACCCTCGGCCCGTGCGGTTCGGAAGATGTCGTCGATGATGGGGTCGAGGGCGGCACCGAAGCGGGCCCCGGCGTCGGGGGTGCCCCGCACGGTCAGGCACCACGTGCCGTCGGTGTCGGTGTGGCGGCGCAGGCACCGCTTGGCGTGGATCCGCCGATGAGTGGCCTCAGGATCAGGGTCGGCGGCGGCCCGGATCCGGGCGCACGCTTCCCGCAGCTCGGCCACTGTCGATGTCGACGCCGCCTTCACCAGCCGGCTGGCCGCGCTGGGATCGGCAGTTACGGCGTCGGCGATCAGGGCGGTCTGGCCGGCCGACAGCTCACCGGCCCGGGCAGCGTCGGACAGCACCGGCTGGTCAGCCAGGCGCTTGGAGGCTTCCAGGGTTTCCCTGGCCCGCCCCGGGGTGGTCCCCGAGCGGCGGGCCAGGTAGGCGGCCGGGCCCGAATAGCCCTCGGTGGCCCACACCCGCGAATCGGCCACCCGGCGGGCCAACAACGTCTTGGCCGTCGCCGCCAACCGTTCGATCCCGTCCAAGCCAGCCCACAGGCCCGGCGCCTCCGACGCCAACACCGCATCCGGGTCCATGGCACCCACACCAGCGGCCAACGCCGCCCGCAGCGCCTCCACCTCCACCAACCCGAACCCCTCGGTCATACGAACAACTGTACCCAGGGGGTGTGACAGGGCGAGTTCGTGGGGCACGCAAGATCGAAAGGACGCCAACCCGTCAGGAGGACCCCGACCGTTGCCGAGGAGCTCGACGAGCTGATCGGCCAGGTGCTCGGATTGGTGGGACGAAACGACCGACCCCGCGATGAGCTCGGCCCCCGGGACTCGTCACCACGCAGGAAGCCAACCCCCACCTCAGGAGCGTCATGCCGCGGATCACCCCCAACCTCTGGTTCGACACCGAGGGCCTCGAGGCCGCCGAGTTCTACGTCTCGGTGTTCCCGAACTCGGAGATCACCAACGTGACCCACTACGGCGAAGCCGGCCCCCGCCCGGCCGGCACCGTGCTGACCGTCGACTTCGTCCTGGACGGCCAGGAGCACACCGCCATCAACGGCGGTCCGGAGTTCACCTTCGACGAGGCGATCTCGCTGCTGATCAACTGCGCCGACCAGGACGAGGTCGACTACTACTGGGCCAAGCTCTCCGAAGGTGGCGAGGAGGGGCCCTGCGGGTGGTTGAAGGACCGCTACGGCCTGTCCTGGCAGGTCTGCCCGGTGGGCATGCTCGAGCTGCTCAACGACCCCGACAAGGCACGCAGCGACCGGGCCATGCGGGCGATGATGGGCATGAACAAGCTCGACGTGGCTGCGCTCCACGCCGCCGCTGACGGGGCCTGAAACGGATCTCAGCCGACCCACCACGCACCTCTCCGTGGTGGTACCACCCTTGTCGTCCCGGCGTGACGGGTGCTCGAATCCCGAGGTGGACGCCATCGGCTACCGGTTGCGGGCATCGCTCCGAACCGGTTGGCCCGGGATCGTCGGTCTCACGATGATCGTCGCCATCGCCGGCGGGCTCGTGCTCACGCTCGTGGCCGGCGCGGTGCGGACGCTGACCGCGCCGGACCGCTACGTCGACGAGCAGACCGAGATGTTCGACGTGCAGATCCAACAGGAGAGCGGAGCACCGCGTGCCGCAGAGCTCGGGGCGCTGGCCTCGACAGGACGGGTGGAGACGGCCACGTTCGTCTTCGGCGGGCTGCTGGCCCCCGGATCCGAAGAACCCGAGGACCTCCTCATCTTCGCCGGATCCGAGACGCCTCTCGGTGCGCACCTCGTCGATGGGCGACGCCCGACCGCGAGCCCGTCCGAGTTCGTCGTCACCCGTTCGTTCTTCGATTCGTCGGGTGCGCGGCTGGGCCAGCACTACCGCCTGGTCACCCTCACGGCGGCCCAGGCCGAGGCCGAGGGCTTCGATGCCGGTCGACCGGAAGGACCCTCGTTCGACGCGACCCTCGTCGGCGTCATCGACGGGCCGGCCGAGTTGGCCGATGACTACCCGGTCGCCTTGTTCCCGTCCCGCCTCCTCGATGCCGGCGACATCGGCGTGGCGGCAACGGTCGTGTCGGTGGGATTGGCGCCCGAATCCGACATCGGTGACGTGCGCACGGACGTCGCGCAGCTTCCGAGCTCCACCGTCTTCAGCGTGGAGCCGGCGGCGCCGATCGGCGACGAGGTCCGGGCGGCGATCAGCGCGCAGGGCCAGGGCCTGGCGGTGCTGGCCGCCATCGCAGCCGTCACCACGATCGTCGTCCTCGGCCAGCTTCTCAGCCGCCAATACCGGCGGTCCGAGCCGGAACGGGTCGTGCTCAGCTCGCTCGGCCTCACTCGGACGCAGCTCATCCTGGAGCCCGTCGCCCGTGGTGCGATCCCCGTGGCCGTCGGCACCATCGCCGCCGCGGTGCTCGCCTACCTCTGCTCGAGCGGCTTCCCGCGCGGGTTCGTCACCCAGGTCGAGCCCCACCCCGGGCGCCTGCTCGAGCCGGTCGTCCACCTGGCCGGGCCGGTGGCGCTCGCCCTCGCCATCCTCGCCTGGCTGCTGAGCTCGACGACAGCCGCCGGTCGGGATGTGGTGCCCGACCGGTCCACCAGCCTCGCCGATCGCGTCGCACCCGTCCTCCCCGGCACGGCCGCAGCCCTGGGTCTCCGCTTCGCCTTCCCCCGCGGGCCGGGCCGTCCCCGCTCGGCCCGGGCCTCCCTTCTCGGGCTGATCCTCGTCGCCGGCCTCGTCTTCGCTGCGCTGACCTTCGGCCGGAACCTCACCACGATGCTCGACGAACCGGCTCGCTACGGCGTGAACTTCGATCTCGCGCTCGGCCAGGGAGGAGAGGTGTCCGAGGCCGACGTGCTGCCCCTCCTCGACGATCCCAAGCTCTCCCCCGACATCGCAGGGCTGACGCTCTACGGGTCGCTCCCGGTCGACGCCGGTTCGGCCTCGCTCTACGTCATCGGCATGCAGCCCTTGCGGGGTGACCTTCTACCCGAGGTCCTGAGCGGGAGGCTCCCCGCTGGGCCCGACGAGATCGCCATCGGTCGCGTCTCGGCTCGCAAGCTTCGCGTGGGTGTCGGCGACACGGTGACGCTCCGCACGAAGAAGGGCGAGCAGACGCTCCGTGTGACCGGCACGGTGCAGCCACCGCCAGTCGGGGGAGCCGATGTCGTCGGGGATTCCGGAGTCGTCACCGCCGAGGCTTTCGACCGGATCGCGCCGGGGCAGCCGATGGACACCGCGGTCGTCGACCTGGCCCCCGGCGCGCCGGCGGACGCGGCCGAGCGGATCGCCGCCGCCACGGGGATGGCGGCTGGCCAAGCAGGCCGTCCACCGGCGGTGATCAACGTCGCCCGTGTCAGGAGCATCCCGTTCCTGGTCGCCGCCGTGGTCGGCGCGCTGGCGGTGCTCAGCCTCGGTCACCAGTTGCTCGTGGCGGTACGGCGACGGCGGCTCGACCATGCCGTGCTGCGGGCCCTAGGGGCCAGCCGGCGCGACCTCACCGGCATCATCCATCTCCAGGCAACGATCATCACCGCGGCCGTTCTCGCCTTGGCCGTTCCGCTCGGCATCGCAGCCGGGAGCACCGTCTACCGGCCCTTCGTGGACCGAATCGGCGCCCGCGCCGATCTGGTCGTGCCGCTCTGGTGGGCCCTTGCCGCCGCGCTCGCCATGGTCGTGCTGGCCAACCTCGTGGCCGCCATACCCGCCCGTCGTGCCCGCCGCTCGTCTCCCGCCCGCACGCTCGCGCGGCTCTGATTCAGGCCCAGGACGTCTTGGTCTCGGCGAAGGAGAACCGGCGGACGGCCAGCAGGCCGAGAGCGGCGGCGAAGGCGAGCAGCACGGCACACGGCAAGGCCACAGCCCCGAGCCCGCCGCCGTCGAGGATGACCGCCCGGAACCCCCGCATGGCCCAGTAGCTGGGGGTGGCCGGCGCGATCGTCCGGGCCCAGTCCGGCAGCGTCGAGATGGGTGTGAGGGCGCCGCCGAGACCGGCGAACAGCAACGCGCCGAGGTTGGACACGGCGTTCATCTGCATGATCGAACGGCACATCGCGGTCACCGCGTAGCCGAGAGCGACGAGGCACACCGCCAGGCTCGCCGCCACCAGGACGAGTCCCAGCACCGAGCCGCGGACCTCGAGGCCGAACAGCACGGTGCCGAGCCCGAACAGCACGACCATCTGCACGGCCGAGGTGACCAAGGGCACCACCGCCTTGCCCGCCATCACCTCCACGGGTCGGGCCTCGGAGGCCCGCAGCCGTTCCCAGGTCTGCCAGCCGTGCTCCCGGAAGAAGGCGAAGCCGACGTTGCCGACGAGGAAGAAGGCGAACATGACGGTGGTGCCGGGCACGACCTGCTCGGCACCGTTGACCCCGTCGTAGCCGGCGTCGACGAGAGCGGCTCGGAAGGCGGGACGCATGAAGGCCATGAGCACGAGCGGCATGGCGATGAGGATGATGACCGGGAACGGGTCGCGTCGCAGCAGGCGCAGGTCGTGGCGGGCGATGGCGAGGCTACGCCGCAGTGACATCGGCCTGCTCCTCCTCGTAGCGGCGGCCGGTGACGGCCAGGAACACCGACTCCAAGCTGGGCCGGACCAGCTCGATGGAGCGCAGCCGCCCGGCGTCGGGGCCGAGAGCCCCGAGGGCCCGGGCGGCGTCGGCCGCCGGCTCCGATGCCGGGATCCGCAGGACCTCGCCGTCCCGCTCGGCCTGGGCGAAGTGCTCGCCGAGGTCGGGGGCGGGACCGTCGAACGTCAGCTCGACCAGGCAACGGCCGTGAGCGGCGACGAGCTCGGCCAGGGTCCCTCGGGCCACCAGGCGGCCCCGGTCGAAGATGGCCACAGAAGCGCCGAGTGCCTCGACCTCGGGCAGGTAGTGGGTCGAGTAGCACACGGCGGTGCCCGACTCGGCCGCCAGGGCCCGGACCACTTCGAGCAGGCGGGTACGGGTGCCCACGTCGACCCCCGTGGTCGGCTCGTCGAGCAGCAGCAGAGGTGGCCGGTGGAGCATGGCCATGGCCGTGTGCACCCGGCGCTTCTCGCCGCCCGAGAGGGTGCGCACGGGCCGGGTCAACAGGTCCGTCAGCTCGAGCGGCTCGGCCACCTCGTCGATGCGTTGGACCAGCTCTCGGCCACCCAGCCCGGCCAGCTCACCGAAGAACCTGAGGTTCTCCCGGACGTCGAGGATCGGGTAGACGCCGAGGTCCTGGGGCGCCAGGCCCAGGCGGCGGCGGGCCTTGTAGGGCGCGGTGGCGATGTCGAGGCCGTCGACGTGGACGGATCCGGCGTCGGCCCGGCGGAGGCCGGCCACGATGGAGACCAGCGTCGTCTTGCCCGCCCCGTTCGGCCCGAGGAGCCCGACGATCTCCCCGGCCCCGATCCGCAGATCGACCCCGTCGAGGGCGACCACACCGTCGTAGGCCTTGCGAAGGTTCTCGACGTCGAGCACCCCTCACCCCCTCATTCGGTAGGCGCTTCCTACGACCCAGGACCCGGTAGTCACAAGCGCAATTCGCCGCCGTGACGACCACGCGTCCGCTCGGTCACAGATCGAAGGCCTCCTCCTCGGCGTACCTCGCTGCGGCGCCGAGGAACCGGTAGGCCCACTCCTGAGCGAGTTGGCGGTTCTCGCAGAACACGATGGGCACGTTCGGATACCGCACCTGGGCGGCGGCCAGCATCTCGGCCACCATCGCCGGGGCGACGTAGCTCAGCCGGAACACGTCGGCCCAACGGTCCTCGACCACGATCGCGGCCCGGCGGGCGGTGGCCAGCTCGCCGAGCACGACCAGCAGGCTTCCGTCGACCACGTTGCCGGCGAGCTCGGCCAGCTTCTTGCGCTCGATCACCCCGACCACCTCGCCGTCGAGCTCCACCGCGTAGTCGCCCACGGTCAGCGCCCGCTTGGTCAACGACGCCTGCTGGCGTTCGAACCGCCACGCGTACCGCTCACGGCTGTCGACCACGATCTCCAACACGCCCGCAGCGCTGCGCCGGCTCGGCAGTCGCATCCCCGGCCGGGTCTTGCGGTTGGTCTTCGCGGTCTGCCAGAAGACGCCCTCGCGGCCGCCCTTGAGCGTCGTGACCACGAACTGGGATCGGTTCTCCCGGTACCGGTCGAGCACCAGGTCGATGGCGACGCCCCGGCGGGTGCACGACCGGACCGGGGTCTCCTCGACGATGTCGGCGTCGGCGGGCCACTCCCCACGATGGCAGTACACCTTGGCGGTGCGGGGCCACGTGTCCTTCGCCTTCAGCACCAGCGGCGTCGAACCCAACGGGACCCACAACACGTACGGGAGCGTGGAGTCCTCGTCCGGGTTGCGAGCGATCCGGAACGTGGCTGTCACCTCAGCCAGTCTTGCCACCCGGTTCCCGATCGGCCTGCCAACGGGTTTGGGCGTCGGCGGGGATCGCGTCGCGGTACGTTCCATTCGTGGATGGCGGTGATCGAGTGGCGTGGCTCGAGCGGGCGTACTCGCTGTTCAACGACCGCCAAGTCGACGACCTGCTCGCCATGATGAGCGACGACGTCGAGTGGCCCGACGTCGCCAACGGGGCGGTGCTGCGGGGCAAGGAGGCGGTCCGGTCCTACTGGGTCGGCCAGTTTGCCGTCGCCAACCCGCAGGTGACACCCACCGACTTCATCGAGGTCGGTAACGACGTTGTGGTCGTCATCGACCAGATCGTGCTCGACCTGAGCGGAGCACCGCTCGTCCCCAGCTTCACGGTGTTCCACCGCTACCGCTTCGACGACAGCCTCGTCGACCGCATGGAGGTCTTCACCGACCGCGATCAGGCCGTCGTGAGGACGTAGACGACAGCGCATCGCGATGATGCAGGCTCGCCTCGACCGACTCCAACACCGGCCCGACGACCGGTCACTCAGCCGATAGCCGTCGACGTCGAGGTCGACCGCGATGAACCACGGTGCTCAGTGGCCTAGTACGGCACACCCCGACGAAGGAGAACCTTCTGTGACGACACCGTCAAATGCCGACCAAGATCCTGCGCCGCTCGTGGACCTGCCCGCCGTCGCAATCCGACTTGGCGTGAACGACCGGCACATCCGCCGCCTCGTCGCCGAGCGTCGCATCCCCTACCTCAAGTGGGGCCACCTCATCCGGTTCGATCCCACGGCGATCGACGAGTGGCTCCGCGAGGCCCGCCATGGTCCGCGGAGCGCGACGTCATGGCGACCAGGTTCTCCCATCGCTGCCAGGTAGTGGCAACACGGCGATCCCTTCGTCCCGGCACACATCGAGGAGGTGGGGATCGGAGCTGGCGACCGGTGCGTCGTGCGTGCGGGCGGTCTCGGCGACCATGCAGTCGGCGAGGCTGACCGCCCGTGTCCGTCGGTGGTAGTGCCGGGCCCGGAGCAGTCCGGCCCGGAGGCCGAGGCCTACGTCGAGCGGGTCGGGCTCGGCCAGTCCGAGCTGGGCGACGTCCAGGGCGGCGGCCTCGTCGGTGGCACCGACCAGTCGAACGAGATGGTCGACGATCTCGGCCACACCGAGCACGGTGAGGGCCGCGTCCGCGTTCCGGTCGAGGAGCGCCTGGACCTCCGCTGCAGCCGGCTCCCCCTTGAGTAGAGCGAGGACGGCGTAGGCGTCGAGGACGATCATCCTCGCTTGCGTCGCACCGTCGTCGCCTCATCGGCCCGCGCCGACCGTCGTGCCCTGTCGGTGGTCGGCCCACGGTCCCGGTACTTGCCGGCCAACGATCCGACTGGATCAGCCGGGAGCGGGCGGAGCACCACCCGGTCGCCGAGATCGACGACCGTCACCCGCTCTGCTTTCCAGCGGGCGCGCGCCTCGGCCGGGATCGACACCTGGCCGTTCGACGAGACCTTCATCACGTAGCTGGTCGACACGGTTCACTCCTCATTGTATGACTGTTGATGTTCATCATAGAGGACCGGTAGACGCTGGACGTCCTCCGACGTCCCGGTCGCAGAACACCGCCTTCTCCCGCTGTGCCCGTCGCGCTTCGGCGAGGCGTTCGCTGAACCCGACAGCGATGGCCTCGTCGAGCTCGGGGAACAGCGTGGCCGTAGCGATCAAGGGTGACGTTGATCGACGAGTGACCCATTCGAGTCTGGATCGCCTTCGGGTGAGCGCCACCGGCGATGGCCAGGGCGACGCTGGTGTGGCGCAGGTCGTGAAATCGACAGGACACTTCGGCGACTCGGAGAGCCGGCTGGAAGTAGTGCTGCCAGAAGCTCGACGAGATGATCCGGATGCCGGCCTTGTTCGGGAACACCAGCGCGTCGGGCCCGGGCTCGCAGAAGCGCTCGATGGGATCAGCGAGGACCTCAGCAGTCGCAACGGAGATCGTGATCGACCGGACACCTGCGGCCGTCTTCGTCTCCTTGCGGAGCCACTCCCCCGCCTCGAGCCGAATGAGCTGCTCGGTCACCCGCACCTTCTTCCGCTGTAGGTCGACCCCCACCAGCTCGCTCCAGCGCATCCCGGAATCGATTGCCAGGTAGATCAGCGCTCGATACCAATCCGTCATGGCCTCGGCCAGGTCGACCGCCTGCTCCCACGAGAGGAAGGCCATCTCGCGGCGAGGGACGCGAGGCGGCTGGACGCGGTCGCACGGGTTGACCGGGATCTTCTCCTTCTCGACTGCCACCTGCAGCATGCGCCGCAGGGTCCGGTAGTGGCGATGGACCGACGACGGTGCGAACCGGCGGCGATCCCGTCGTTCGACCAGTGCTCGATCTCGTCGGCCGGCATGCGCCCGATCCGGCGCGCGCGAACATCGGGAGGATGTACCTGCGCAGGTCCCGCCGATAGGTCTCCTGCGTCGAGGGCGACAGCCTGCGCGCGAGCCGCAGGCACTCCTCGGCCCAGACCTCCAGCGCCATGTCGGCGCCGGCCGGGTCGAGCCAACGGCCCCGATCGACGTCGACCTGCATCTCGCGGAGGAACCGCTGAGCGTCGGTCTTGCGCGTGAACGTCTTCGAGTGTTGTCGCCCGAGCGGGTCGCGATAGCGCGTCCGATAGTTGCCGTACCTCTTCTCGATGTGCCCCATGGACTCCTCCAAGACGGCCCCCGCGGGAGCACCGCGGGAGCGAAACGGGAGCGAAACCTGTGGTTTCTGGGGGTTACCGCCCGGTTACTCACGGACCCTGCCGGTCACACCGAATGTAGGGTCTGACCTGCGGTTATGGCAGGCCATTCGGTTGGAGGCGGCGGGGGGAATCGAACCCCCGTACAGGGCTTTGCAGGCCCTTGCCTAAGCCACTCGGCCACGCCGCCAACGGAGCGGCCACCTTAGCGGGGGGTGGCTGCGGGCCGACCGGCTCGACAGCCAGGATCAGCGGATGTCTAGGACCTGGTCGAGGCCGCTCACGGCCAGCAGGTTGCGTAGCGCCTGCGGTGGTTCGTGCAGCTCGATGTGACCGCCGGTGGCGCACACCCGCTGGTGGGCGCCGACGAGGACCCCGAGGGCGCTGGAGTCACAGAAGGTCACGTCGCGAAGGTCGAGGACGAGGTCGGTGCGACCCTGGCTGACCAGGTCGACGAGGCAGGACCGGAGC
>JAABUS010000449.1_pt1 | contig 104721 bp, 95 predicted proteins | sample 5560161 | NCBI WGS metagenome assembly JAABUS01 (sample SAMN10711885, study PRJNA513376) | rock metagenome | isolation source: Antarctica rocks | place: Antarctica: Victoria Land, Trio Nunatak nord | collected 2016-01-04
AGGCTGCGCAGGTTGGCCTCCGCGATCGGGCCCACCAGCGATCCCTCCCCGTGGCGCACGGTGCCTCCGGGGAGCAGCAGGTGCACCGAGGAGGTCGCGCTCAGCGCGGCGGCGGCGTGCAGGGACAGCGGCATCACCGTCAGGCGGCGGCCAGCCAGGGCCCGCGCCACGGCCAGCCCGGTCGTCCCGCTGTCGACCACCACGGCTTCTCCCTCCTGGACCAGGGCGGCGACGGCGGCACCCATCCGGTCCTTGGTCGCTGCCGAATCCACCTCGCGCATCGCGAACGGCAGCTCCTCCCCTCGCAGCAGCAGACTGACCGCCCCGCCGTGCACTCGGCGCAGGACCCCGGCCTCGGCCAGGGCGTCCAGGTCGCGGCGCACCGTGACCTCTGAGGTCGCGAACACCTCAGCCAGGTCCCCGACGTCCACGCGACCGTCTCGCCGCAGCCGGTCAAGGATCCCGGCATGCCTTCCTGGGCTGTCCATCCGGCAAACGTACATGCGTAACCTTCGTACGTGCGTCCGAGGTGTACGTTCCGGGGGTGGAGAGACATGCCGGGACAGTTGTCCCCAGCGACGCGTTGACCATCGCTCTCTCGTCGGTGCATGAGCACTACCAGCGGCAGGTCGACTGGGCCATCTCCTCGGGGCGACCGCGCGTAGCTCGCGAGCTGGTGCAAAAGCACACTGACGAGGCGCTGCAGTGCATCATGGACTCGTCTGACCAGGCCTGGGACACCGGGGCCGCCAGCCCGAGCGCATCCCGCGCCATCGGTGCCGCTGGCCGCCCACGTGGCGCATGCCGGCCGGCGCGCCCGTGGTCGACATGGCGCTGGCGCCGGTCAGGTCCGCAACAGCGGCGGGCGCCAGCGGCGCCACCCTCCGCAGCCGGGGTCGTGAAGCGGCCGCTCCGACGCGCGAGCAGCGAACCGCTTCTTCCGGTCGAGGAAGAGTGAGTCCTTCTCCTCGTCCCCGGTCAGGTATGGCAGCCCGGTACACAGCCAACCCGTCCAACCGTGCCCGGAGCTCCTTGAAATCGACGCCTGCCGTCCACCCCCCTGCCAGCGGGTGTACGGCCGGGCGCTGCCCGTCTCACCGGCACTGACGGACTACGCCCCCCGCACCGGCGACGCGACCGACAGCAAGAAGCGCGTCGCAGCCGCCGCGCTCGTCGCCCACCCGACCGTCGCGGCAGCGCCAGCTCGACACGTTCGAAGACCTGCTGCGGGGGCGGCCCGGCGAGCCCTACACCGCCACCCTCGACCGCGCCTGGAGCTCCATCAGCGGCCCGGACGGGCAGCCGTTCCTGCGGCTGTTCGGCCAGTGGCGCGAGGGCGCGGAGCAGCGGCTGGGGCCGGACTTCCGGCGCAACGCGACGATCGACTGGCTCGGTCCGCTTGAGGACGGCCTGCACAGCGCCGGCCGGCCGGACATCGCGACGCTCGTCCTGGCCGTCCTGCGCGGCCTGCTAATGGACCGGGACGCCACCGGCGACATCACCCGCACCGACCGGGCCTTCCACGACTTCCTCGGCACACTCAAGGACCTGTCCGCCACCGACGGCTCAGCCGTCTGCGATGCCAGCAGCAGCACAACCCGCACCGACACGGCGTCGGACAAACAGAGCGGCCTCGCCCAACCGCCATCGGTGCCGGGCTCACCAGACTGCGGGCTCAGGTGAGCGGCGGCGGCGTGGTGGTCGGTGGTTGCGGTGAGCCGCAGTGCCGTGGGAGAAGCCGAAGCGCAGAAGCGCAGAGCCGAGCGCGGCGAGGAGCACGAGGCCAGCGCCGACGAGCAGGGCGAGGTGGTAGCCGCCGTCGAGGGTGGGGGCGATGACCACCGGGCCGAGGACCTGGCCGACGCCGTAGCCGGCGGTCAGGATCGCGACGGCGCGAGGGACGCGCAGGTGCCGCCCAGTGGCCAGGGACAGGGTGGTGACGCCCACGAAGGTCCCGCCGAACAGGACAGCGGCGATGAGCGCGGCCGGCGCGGTCGAGAACACTGCGGGCACTGCGATGCCGGCGGCCTGCAGCAGCAGCGCCCCAGTAAGCAGCATCGGCCGTGAGACGTACCCGCTCAGCCACAGCCACCCAGCGCACGACGGAAGCGCGGCCACGCCGACGATGGTCCATGCGCTGCCGGACACCCAGGCCGGTCCGGTGGCCGTGACTGCGGCGACGAGGAAAGTGCCGGCGATGATGTAGCCGGCGCCCTCCAGGAAGCAGGAGATCGCCAGCGCGACGAACGACCGGCCGTGGCCGGCGGCGGGCGCGGCACCGCTCGACGGGGCCGGCGTACGGCTCCGGGCTCCCGTGGGCTGTCCGACGGGCCAGCCGAGAGCCAACAGCAGCGCGGTGAGCACAGCCGCCGCGAGCCACGCGACCCGCCAGTCCCCGACCGACCGACGAGAGCGACGAGGCCGCCGGACAAGGCGATCCCGGCCCCCACTCACCCGTACGCCCAGCCGACGAGGTGGGGGCTCGAGTCGGCCAGCTCGGTCAGCACGGCGTTCCCGGCCACCATGGAGATGACCGCGCTGGCAACGCCGGCGACCCCGCGGAGCAGGGCCCAGGTGACGAGCTGATGCGTCAGCGGCATCGCCGCCAAGGACGCGACCAGCACGAGGCCGCTGACGTGGCCGGCCAGGGGTGCCCGGCTGATCCACGGCCGGGCGATGCCCCGACAGCGCCCAGGAGGTAGCCGAGGTAGTTGCTGGTCGCCAGGACACTGGCCTGCGCCGGAGCAGGTGCGCCTGCTGCTCCATCAGCGGCAGCACAGGCGTGAAGACGAACCGGCCGACACCCATCGCCGCGGCCAGTGCGGCGCCGGCTCGAACGGCCACCACCACCAGACCGGCACCGGACGAGGAGGGCGCACTAGCTCGACGTCAGGGACTTCCACTGGAACTTCGGGATCGAGTTCGCCCTCGACATGTACGACGTCTCCCTGACGTTCCGGGCGCTGTCGCTGCAGGTCCGAACCGAGGCCTGGGACGAGTCCACCGGCTCCCTTGTCGGGAACCAGCTCGGTCAGGCATCGGACGGGGGACCGGTCGACTGATGGTGGCTAACTGTGGTAGCTGCCGCAGGGGTTGCGGCGTCCGGCGAGTGGTCGCTGTTGTCGATCGCGCCCGACTCACCGGCCGGTGCTCCTCCCTACAGGCGTGCCACCTCGCCCGGAGCCAGGACGTGCACCACGTCCGGCAGACGGGCCTCGCTGAAGGCGCCGCGCACTGAGTGGCCACCTTCTGTGTAGTGGCTCCATCCGTCACAGTGCACCGGCACGACCGCCCGAGCACCGAGGATCCCGGCCGCTTGGACCGTCTGCTTGCTGGTGAGGGTGAGGGGTTGCCCGTCGAGCAGACCTGGCACCTGCGCGCTCCCGCAGAACAGCAGCGCCAGGTCGACCGGGCCGCACTGCGCGGCGATGTCCCGCACCACGTCCAGCGAGGCGTTGTCACCACTGACGTACACGGTGGGCAGCGCGTCACCGGCCAGCAGGAAACCGGTCACCGGGCCGGTCTGCGCCTCCGCGCCGACAGGCCCGTGCTGCGCCGGGACGGCGGTGACGGTCAGCGGACCGAAGCGGGAGGCAAGGTCGATGCGCTTGTACCGGGCCAGCCCCCGAGCCGACCCACCGAGGCGTTGAGCGCCTGCTGGGGTCGTCAGCACCAACGGCAGCTCGGCAAGCAACGCGCGGCCGCTCCGGTCCAGGTTGTCGGGGTGCTGGTCGTGCGAGACCAGGGCGACGTCCAGCCTCCCGACGTCGGGCACCGTTAGCGCAGGGTGCGTCAGCCGGTGCGGCATGCCGTCCGGTGAGGCCGCCGGAGGGTCGAACGTGGGATCGGTGATCATGCGGAGGCCGCCGATCTCGAGGACCACGGTCGATCCACCGATCATGTGCACGACGGTGCTCTCCCTGATACGTATGGCAGACATAGCAGTCCTCTCGCGTTGTGGGGCTGGTTCGGGTACGGGCACGAGCTAGCGATGGGAAGCCGGTCCCGGGACGGCGACGGCAGGGGACGGCCGGCCCCGTAGCGGTTGGGCAACGAGCAGCCAGAAGGCTGTGGCGGCTGCCAGCTCACAGGTGACGATGACGATTGCCATCGGCAGTGCGGTGCCCGTGCCGGCCACGCCCACCAGGGGAGCGCTGATCGCGCCGACGGCAAACTGAGCGAGGCCCAGCAGCCCGGAGGCGCTGCCGGCGGTGGACGGGGAGCCTTCCAGCGCGAGAGCCGTTCCGCTGGGGAACACGACACCGATGCTGGCCACGACCAGGAACAGCGCCGGCAGGATGCCGACGAGCCCGATCCCGCCGAGCAGCACGACGGCCAGCAACGCAGCGCCGCCGACGGCGCCCGTGACGAGGCCGGCACCGAGGACCGGACCTGGCCCGAGCCGCGCGATCATCGATGAGCTGGCCTGTCCGGCCACGATGATGCCGATGGCGTTGACCGCGAAGACGGCGCTGAACTGCGCCGGCGAGAGCGAGTAGATGTCCTGCAGCACGAACGGCGACCCGGCGATATAGGCGAACATCGCCGCGAACGCCAGCCCGCTGGCCAGCGTGCAGCCCACGAAGCGCCGGTCAGCGAGCAGCCCCCGGAACACCCGCAGGGTGTCGGTCAGCCCGCCCGTGCGGCGTAACGCAGGGGGATGGGACTCCGGGACGAACAGCACCGTGCCGGTCAGGATCAGCGCGCCGACCACGGCGAGCACGACGAACAGCCCGCGCCAGTCGGTCGCACGGAGCAACTGGCCCCCCAAGACCGGGGCCAGAATCGGTGCCAGGCCGTTGACCAGCAGCAACCCAGCGAACAGGCGCGCCGCCGCCGCACCGGACCGCACGTCGCGCACGACAGCGCGCGAGAGCGCGATGCCAGCTGCGCCGGCCAGGCCCTGGACGAAGCGCAGCCCGATCAGGGTCAGGATTGACGGCGCGACCGCACAGGCCAGCGACGCAGCGATGTAGGCGCCGACGCCGATCACCAGCGGCCGCCGGCGCCCGACGGCATCGCTCCACGGCCCGCTGAGCAGCTGCCCCGTGGCCAGCCCGAGCAGGCAGGCCGTCAGCGTCAACTGCGCGGCCGAGGCACTCGCTCCCAGGCTGTTGGCCAGCTGGGGCAGACCGGGCAGGTACAGGTCCAGCGACAGGGGGCCGAACGAGCTCAGCGCACCCAGCACCACGACCATCGCCGGCCTGACCCGGGTCTGCGTGTCCGCCGAGCCCACGACGCCTTCCGCTGCCGGGCTAGAACGCACCGCTCAGCACTTCCGAGACTGTCCGCGGCGGGCGGCCGGTGAGGTCTTGCACCGCGGTGGAGCGCTGGTCGAGGTGGCCACCGCGGATCGCGGCGCCGAAGGAGGCCAGCAGAGCTGCGACGTCCAGCGGCAGCCCGGCGGCCTGCAGGGCGGCGATGAACGCGTCGTCGGGCAAGTCCTGCGCTGCGACGGGGGAACCGCCGGCCGCGGCGTAGGTGCGCGCGAGATCGTCGGCACCGAAGAGCTCAGAACCGGTGATGTCGTAGGAGCGCCCGGCGTGCTCGGCGCCTCCGGCGAGCCACGCGGCCGCGACCGCGGCGCAGTCCTCCCGGGAGACGTAGGCGGTACGGCCTTCGCCTTGGTTGTGGCGGAAGGTCCCGGAGGCAAGCGCTGCCTGAGCCTCAGGGATGCGGAACTCGCTGTAGAGGGCGTTGCGCAGCAAGGTCCACTCCAGGCCGCTGGCGGTGAGCAGCGCCTCGGTCTCGCGGTGCTCAGTGGCTACGGCCGCGGGGTTGTCCACCGTCGGGTCCGGGAGCGAGGTGTAGGCGACGGCGCAGACGCCGGCGCCCTTGGCGGCGTCGATCGCATTGCGGTGCTGAGGGACGCGGCGACCGACCGCGTCCGTGGAAATGAGCAGCAGCCGCTCGCCGCCGGCGAACGCCTCGGCGAGCGAGGCGGGATCGTCGAAGTCCCCGCGGCGGGTCGAGGCACCGCGGGCGGCGAGGTCGGCGAGCTCCTCTGGGCGGCGGGAGACGAGCACGACACTGCCTGGCTCGACCTGGTCCAGGAGCAGCTGGGCGGTGCGGCGACCGAGTTGGCCGCCCGCGCCGGTGATGACCAGGGACATGAGGCTCCGATCTGTGTGCAGGCTGATTGCGGTTCGAAACTGAACCGTAACAGACGCAGTTGCGGTTGGGCTACGGTGGGGGCGTGGCCCACCCGACCAACACACAGTTCGCGGTCGCGGTGCACGTGCTGACCCTGCTCGGGGGCGCGCCCGAACAGGTGCTGAGCTCGGAGCTGCTGGCGGGCAGCGTCGGCGCCAACCCGGTGCACGTGCGCCGAGTGCTCGGCGCGTTGCGCCGCGCTGGTCTGGTCACCTCCCGGCCGGGGGTGCACGGCGGGTGGCAGCTCGTCCGTGCCGCCGACACGCTCACGCTTGGCGATGTCTGGCGCGCCGTGCAAGGCGACGACCCGCTGCTCGGGCTGCACGGCGCGGCGCCGGCGTGCATCGTGGGCCAGCGCATCCAACACGCGCTCAGTCATGTGGACCGCCGCGCGGCCCGTGCAGTCGAACAAGAGCTTGCCCACACCACGATCGGCGACCTCGCCCGCGACACCCGCGCCCGCGAGCTGGAAGCCCCACCGACCTCTCCGCAAGGCGCCAGACAACACCGAGCCGTGCCTGAGTTGGCCAGCCGACGGTGACGCCGGGCTGATCTACTCCCCGCCAGTGATCAACAGGGCGGCGACGGAGCCGTTCCCCGCAGACCCATCGGCGGATTCTGGCGGTCATACGGTGAGTGCGCCGCGGCCCGGTGCGGTCTGACACCTCCCCTCTCGGGCCGGTCGGGCGGCGGGGGAATCGACGACCCGGGCCAGCCACCCCCGCGACAGGCCCGCATCCGGATGGCCGCGAGCTGGCCGGCGCGTCACCGCCGGCGTCGCGTCGCGTCTCGTTGTTCTGGAGCTCTGCTCGCGCGGCGGTCCAGGCCGGTAGCGGAGTGGTGGGGTAGACGCAGCCAGCGGTGTGCCGGGCCTCGCGGTCGTCGGGGTCGTGACCACTCAGTCGAGACAGAACTCGTTGCCCTCGATGTCCTGCATCACCTGGCACGACTCGTTGACTCCATCGGCGAGCAGAAGTCGCACGGGTACCGCTCCGAGCGCGACCAGTCGCGCGCACTCGGCCTCGAGGGCGGCCAGGCGCTCCTCGCCCACGAGCCCGGTGCCGACCCGCACGTCCAGGTGCAGCCGGTTCTTGACGACCTTCCCCTCGGGAACGCGCTGGAAGAACAGTCGCGGGCCCGCACCGGTGGGGTCGATGCACGCGAACGCGGACCCCTGACGGTCAGGCGGGAGCGCGCGATCGAACTCCTCCCACGTGGCGAACCCCGCCGGTGCCGGGGGTACGACGTACCCCAGAACCTCACACCAGAACCGGGCGACACGCTCGGGCCGGGCGCAGTCGAAGGTGACCTGGAATTGCTTGACAGGTCGGCCCTGCCTCGACTGCGTGGACATGGCCGACCTCCTGACCAGCGGCGCCGTGAACCCGGGGACCCGGGGACCCGGTGAACCCGGGACCGTACCGGCTGGCACCGACACGATCCGAAATTCAGCCGCTGAGAGGGGCCGGCGGGGGGCGGCGGTCCAGGCCGGTGGGGGAATGGTGGCGGTGGCTCGTTCGGCGGCCGCGGTGGCGCCGGCGACGGGGTGCTGGTCCAGCGCGCTCAGGACGTCGTCGATGGTCCAGGCGGCCTCGAGCCAGGGGCGGCGCGGCCGGTCCCGGCCGGTGGTCGCTGGCGACGTGGTCGGCCAGGGCTGGCGGCATCGACGTGGGTTCGCTGGTAGGCGCGACGAGGAGGACATCGAGGACGAGCACCCCGGACTCGACCAGGGTCGTCGGTGATCTCCCGGTCCGTGCCGGTCTCGACGGCGTCACTGCCGAACCGCGTGCCTCGCTGGTCGGTTCAGGTGTTTGCTCGGGCCGCTCCCGGAACCGGGCAGACGGCCGCGGCGCGTGGGTCGTGGGCGGGGTCCACGACGGTTGGCCCGGACTGGTGCGGCAGGCCGTGCGACTCGACGTCGGCGCCGGTGACCGTCGTGTCGCCGAGCTCCGCGAGCTCATCGACGGTGAACACCCGGCCGCGGGTCAGCAGCCGCACCCCCTCCGGCGCCTCGAGGCTGAACCCGCCCCCGCGTCCTCGGACGACATCGAGCACCAGCTGGGTGTGGCGCCAGGTCGCGAACTGCGACCCGGAGATCCACAGCGGCACCCCGGCCCCGGCCCCGTCCTCGGTGCCCAGCAGCACCCCGAGCAGCACGTCGCGGTCCCCGACGATGAAGTCGCCCGCCGGGTAGAGCATCGGCGAGCTGCCGTCGCAGCACCCCCCGGACTGGTGCAGCATCAGCGGGCCGTGCTCGGCCCGCATCCGCCGGAGCAGGTCCGCTGCCGACGGCGTCACCAGGGCCCGCGCCGGAGCGCCGCTCGCGGGCTCCACCGGAGCGGTGCCCTCTGTCGAGAGCACTGCCCCGGACGTCCCAGGCTCCATCAGAAGAAGCCCATCGCCTTGGGCGCGTAGCTGACGAGCAAGTTCTTCGTCTGCTGGTAGTGATCGAGCATCATCAGGTGGTTCTCCCGGCCGATGCCGGATTGCTTGTACCCGCCGAAAGCCGCGTGTGCCGGGTATTGGTGGTAGGTGTTCGTCCAGACGCGGCCCGCCTGGATGTCCCGGCCGGCCCGGTAGGCGGTGGTCCCGTCACGCGTCCAGACGCCGGCACCCAGGCCGTACAGGGTGTCGTTGGCGATCCGGATGGCGTCGTCGTAGCCGTCGAAGGACGTCACCGAGAGCACCGGTCCGAAGATCTCCTCCTGGAAGATGCGCATGTCGTTGGTGCCCTCGAAGATCGTCGGCTGCACGTAGTAGCCGCCGTTCAGGTCCCCGCCGAGCATCGCCCGTTCGCCGCCGGTCACCACCCGCGCGCCCTCAGCACGGCCGATCTCGAAGTAGGACAGGATCTTCTCCAGCTGGTCGTTGGAGGCCTGCGCGCCGATCATCGTCGTGTCGTCCAGCGGATCGCCCTGCCGGATCGCCTTGGTGCGGATCGCGCCGAGACCGAGCAGGTCGTCGTAGATGGACTTCTCCAGCAGTGCGCGGCTGGGGCAGGTGCAGACCTCACCCTGGTTGAGCGCGAACATCGTGAAGCCCTCGAGCGCCTTGTCCCGGTAGTCGTCGTCGGCGGCCAGGACGTCGGCGAAGAAGACGTTCGGGCTCTTCCCGCCGAGCTCCAACGTCACCGGGATCAGGTTCTGGCTGGCGTACTGCATGATCAGCCGGCCGGTCGTCGTCTCCCCGGTGAAGGCGATCTTCTTGATCCGGTTGCTGGACGCGAGCGGCTTGCCGGCCTCCGCGCCGAAGCCGTTGACGACGTTGAGCACGCCGGGCGGCAACAGGTCGGCCAACAGCTCCATCAGGAACAGGATCGAGGCCGGCGTCTGCTCGGCCGGCTTGAGTACGACGGCGTTGCCCGCGGCCAGCGCCGGGGCAAGCTTCCACGTCGCCATCAGGATCGGGAAGTTCCACGGGATGATCTGCCCGACCACGCCCAGCGGCTCGTGGAAGTGGTACGCGACGGTGTCGTGGTCGATCTCCGACGACGTCCCCTCCTGCGCACGGATGGCGCCGGCGAAGTAGCGGAAGTGGTCGATCGCCAGTGGCAGGTCGGCGTTCAGCGTCTCCCGGATCGGCTTGCCGTTGTCCCAGGTCTCGGCGACGGCCAGCTCGGTCAGGTGTTCCTGCATCCGGTCGGCGATCTTGTTCAGCACGATCGCCCGCTCGGCGACGCTGGTCCGCCCCCAGGCCGGTGCCGCGGCGTCCAGCGCCAGCTCGATGTCCTGCGGCCCGGAGCGGGCGACCTCGCAGAAGTCCTCCCCGGTGACGGGGGTCGGGTTCTGGAAGTACCGGCCCTGGACGGGGTCGACGTACTCCCCGCCGATCCAGTTGCCGTACCGGGTCCGGAAACTCATGACGGCGCCGTCGGCGCCCGGACGTGCGTACGTGGTCACGAACACTCCCCTCGACCGGGCGACACCACTGTCGCCCTGATCGCACCGACGGTAGGCGCGTGCCGTCCCGGGGGGAAGCGGTAGGCGCGGCGGCTCGGTCAGCCAGTGCCAGTGCCGTAGACGGTGGTGGCGCCGAGGTGCCCGACGGCCACCACCGTCGCAACGAGCCCGACCGCGACCGCGACCGACAGCACGGCGACCGTGATCGACACCGCGGACCGACCGGCGAGCGCCGCGCCCCGCGTCCGTCCCGGATGGGTCACCGGCGCCGAGGTGCCCGCTGCCCGCGGGGCCAGCCGCCGCCCGATCACCACCAAGGCGTAGACCACGATCGTCATCAGCGCCAGGCCGATCGTCCACGGCAGCACCTGGCCAGCGAGGTCGGCGTGGCGGTTCAGCGTCGGATTTCGCAGGCCCCTGCCCTCCAACATCGCCCGATACTGCTGGCCACTGTTGATGGTGATCGGCACCAGGACGAGGCTCACCACGCCGGCCAGTGGCAGGACGATCCCCATCCGGACGCGGATCGACGAGCTGAACGCCGCCAGCACGAGGGCCAGCGCCGTCAGGGGCAGCAGTACCACCGTGGCGTGCACGATCAGTGCGTGGAAGGGCAGGCCCTTCACGTACTCCGGGACCATGACGACTCCTCCCGCCCCCGGACCCCCCGCACGGGTGACTATCGGGAGAATAGTTCGCCGGTCGGTCAGGCCGTGGTGGCGGCTGCGCCGTCGGTGGCCGTGGGCTCCCCCGGGGTCGGCTCCGCCGCCGCCGCCGCAGCCAGGGACCGACGCTGCGCGAAGATGACCGACGCCGCCGCCGGGATGACCGACGCGAGCGCGAAGGCGCGCATCCACGGCCGGCCCAGCCGGTGGGCGAGCGCCTGGTCCAGCGACAGTGCGCCCGGGCCGCCGAGGGCGAGCACCGTTCCGGTCAACGCGAGGACGGCGGGGTACTCCAGGCCACCCTCGGTGGCGAAGAAGCCGTTGGGCGCGTGGGTAGCGGCTGCCACCGCCATCGTCCCGGTGAGGGCCGCGCCGGCGGCCGGGGTCGCCAGGCCCAGCGCGAGCAGCGCTCCGCCGCCCGCCTCACCGAGGCCGGCCGCGATCGCGTTGCGCCGGCCCGGCTTGAAGCCGACCGAGTCGAAGTAGGCGCCGGTCCCCGCGAGTCCGTAGCCGCCGAACCAACCGAACAGCTTCTGGGCGCCGTGGGCGAACGCGGTGCCGCCCACTCCGAGGCGCAGGGCGAGCAGGCCGACGTCGGTCGCAGTCGTGGACACGTGACTCCTCGGGTCAGGTCGGGCAGGTTCGTCGGGCACCGATCTGCTGCCCGCCCCTTGAGTTTGTCACCGCGGAGCGTCCCCGCGGCGCCAGGTGTCGGCGAACGACGCCATCGCCCGGTTCATCACCGCCTCGGTGCCGCGGACCCGGTCCGCCCCTCCGGGGTGCAGCCGGGCCGTCCGCCGCTGGGCCCGCAGCGTCGACCCGAGGTCGTCCAGCAGCGCCGACAGCCGGCGCAGGTCCGCCCACAGCGGGTTGCCGACCGGCCCGGCCAGCACGAACCGGACATGCCGCGCGAGCTCGCCGACGGGGTCGGCCCTGCTGCCGGACGCCGCGTTCGACAGCAGGCCGGACGCCGCGTCCGACGGCAGGCCGGGCGCGGCGTCGGAGAGCAGGCCGGCCAGCAGGGCGATCTGCCCCGCCGTGCGCCGCCGCTCGGTCCGGGTGCCGCCCGCTCGCTCGGTGCGCAGCGCCAGGGCCAGCGAGTCGCGCAGCGCGCCCGCGTCGGCCGGTTCGGCTGCCAGCGCCGCGACCGCGACCCGCCGGGCGAGCGGGCCCGCGCCGTCGTCGGCCCGGTCGGTCGGTCCCGGAACAACTCCGCGTTCCGGAGCGCCGGTCACGAGAGCGCCGCTCCACGCAGTACCAGCAGCATGACGTCCAGGACCGCCACGGCCAGTGCGAGCCGGAACAGCCGCCGCGATCCCGCCCGGCCGCCGACAATCAGGCCCGGTCCCACCAGGGCGACCGAGCCGGCGACGACCGCCGCGGCGAGGCCCCGGTGCCCGTCGTCGCCGGGACCAGCCGCCAGGACGGCACCCGCCGCCAGCAGCAGGACGGCGAACGCGACCCGGCTCGTCCGCGCGCCGAGCGCCTGCGGCAGACCGCGGACCCCGGCGGCCAGGTCGTCGGCGATGTCCGGGATCACGTTCGCGAAGTGGGCCGAGCACCCGAGCAGTGCACCGGCGAGCACCAGCCACCGCGGCGGCGCGGGCGCGCCCGGCAGCGACAGCGGCACGAACGCGGCCAGGGCGCCGAAGCCGACCAGATAGGGCAGCGGCGACAGGGCGGTCGCCTTCAGCGCGTGGTTGTACGCCCAGCCGGCGCCGACGCAGGTCAAGTTGGCCACCGCCGCCCGCCGGCCGAGCGCCCCGGAGACGACGGCGCAGGCGCCGGCCGCCGCGACCGCGGCCAGCCGGACGGTCCGCGCCCGGACCGCGCCGGCCGCGACCGGCTTGTCCGTCCGGCCGGCGCGGCGGTCCCGCTCCGCGTCGAGAGCGTCGTTGTCCCAGCCGATCGACAGCTGGTTCGCCGCGACGGCGGCGAACACCGGCACCACCCGCCAGCCGGCCCCCGCCGCCGCGGCCAGGACGGTGACCACGGTCGTGACCGCGGCCGTCGGCTCGGGGTGGCTGGAGCGCAGCAGCGCGCCGAGCGCCGATCCCCGCCGACCCGTCGACAGCCGTTCGGTGGCAGCCCATCCCATGGCGCCGCAGTCTTCCAGCGACCGGACGGTTCCCCGCGACGGGCAGGCTCAGACCATGCCTCCCGCGCAGCCGCCCGGAACCAACGCCCTGCGGCGGCCCCGCAACGACCCCGCGCAGCGGCCCCGCAACGACCCGGCGCAGTACGACGACCTCGCCGCCGCATGGGAGGACCCGCGCGGGCCGTTCGCGATGCTCGGGTGGCTGGCGGCCGCCCGTGCGACCCTGATCCCGCCGGCCGCCCGGCCTGACGCCGTACTGCTGGACCTGGCCTGCGGTGGCGGTCTGCTCGCGCCCAGCGTCGCGCGGCTGGGCTACCGCCACGTCGGGTTCGACCTGTCGGGCACCGCCCTCGCCATCGCCACCCGCCGCCGGGTGACGGCGATCCGGGCCGACGTCACCCGCCTGCCGGTTGCGGACGCCGTCGCCGACGTGGTCGTCGCCGGCGAGATCCTGGAGCATGTCGCGGACCCGGCGGGGGTGGTCGCCGAGGCGGCCCGGGCGTTGCGGCCCGGCGGGACGCTGGTGGTGGACACGATCGCCGACACCGCGCTGGCGCGGCTGGTCGCGGTCCGGCTCGCCGAGCGGGTCCGCGGCGGGCCGCCGCCCGGGCTGCACGATCCGGCGCTGCTGGTCGACCGGGCGGCACTGGTGCGGACCGCGGCCGAGCACGGCATCGCCCTGCGGCTGACCGGCCTGCGGCCCTCCGCGCGCGGCTGGCTCCGCTGGCTGGCCGGTCGACCGGGGAACGTCGCCATGCACCCGACGCGCAGCACGGCGGTGCTGTTCACCGGGGTCGGCCGGAAGGCCGGCAGCGCGCCGGCGGCCCGCAGCTGATCAGCTCCGCGACCTGATCGGGACGGCCCGCCTGATCACAACGGCCGCCGGGAGCTAACGTCGCTGCACCGACCCGCCGGGTGCGGGCCGCCCGCTACCGGACCGTCACCGAGGAGCCACCGGATGACCCTGACCGCTGCGCCGTCAGTCACGCCCGGCCGGGCCCGCCCGCCGCGGCTGGACCGCGCCGACGCCCTGTCCGCCGCCGTGGCCCTCGCGCCCCGATTCGCGGCGCGAGCCGAGCAGGCCGACCGAGCCGGCACCTTCTGCGCCGCCGACCTGGACGACCTGCGGGCGGCCGGCCTGCTCGGGCTGATGGTCCCGGAGCGCCTCGGTGGGTCCGGTGCCGGATTCGCCGACTACGCCGAGGTCGCGACGGCGCTCGCGGCCGGGTCCGGCGCCACCGCGCTGGTCTACAACATGCACGCCTCGGTGACCGGTGCGCTGTCGCTGACGCCGGACGACGCGGCCCGTCAGCTCGGCGCCCCGGAGTCCTACTTCGCGATGCGCGACCGGTTCCTCACGGCGGCCGCCGGCGGCGCGTTCTACGCCGTCGCGATGTCCGAGCGCGGCGCCGGTTCCCGGCTGTCCGCGATGGCGACGACCTACCAGGCGACCCCGGACGCCCTCGGCTGGCGGATCGGCGGGGCCAAGGCCTTCTGCTCCGGGGCCGGCTACGCCGATGCCTACCTCGTGGCCGCCCACCCGCCGGGTGACCCCGGCACCGTCAGCCAGTTCGTCGTGCCGGCCGACACCGACGGAATCGTCGTGGACCGGACGTGGGACTCCCTGGGCATGCGCGCGACCGGCAGCCAGGACGTGCGCTTCGACGTCACCGTGGACGCCGACGCGCTGCTCGGCGGGATGGAGGGGTTGGGCCTGCTGCTCGCGCAGGCGATGCCCCAGTGGCTGGTCGCGTCCTACGCGGCGGTCTATGTCGGGGTCGCCCAGGCCTGCGTGGACGAGGCGGTCGGGTACCTGCGCCGGCGCGAGCTGACAGGCCTGCCCGCCGTGCGCGCGCGGGTCGGGCGGGCCGATGCCGCGGTCGCCGCCGCCCGCGAGGTGGTGCGGACCGCGGCCCGGGCCATCGACGCCGATCCGGGCGGGGAGCAGACGAACCGCTGGGTCTGGCGGGCGAAGCTGCTGGCGGGGCAGACCGCGCAGGATGTCGCCGCATCGATGCTCGAGGCCGCCGGGACCGGGGCCAGCCGCCGCGGCTCGGCGCTGGAGCGGTTGTACCGGGACGCGCGGTGCGGCGCCCTGCAGCCGGCGACGTCCGATGTGTGCGCCGACTGGCTCGGGGCCGCCGCCCTCGGCGCCGACGCGGACAACCCGACCGCCGGGCCCGCCCGGTGGTGACCCGTCCGGTGGTGACCCGTCCGGTGCCGACCGGCAGGCGACCGGTGAGCGCTGCTCCGCCGGCGCGGCTGGTCGGCCTGGGCAGCGCCGTGCCGGGGGCGATGGACCAGCAGGAACTCTGGGACGACTTCTTCGCGGCCCACTTCGCGCGCCCCGACGGCACGCCGGACCCGCGCGCCGCCCGGATCTGGCGCAGCGCCGGGGTCCGGACCCGGCACGGGGTGGTCGACCCGCGCGTGGAGGACGTCACCGGCTGGACCACCGGGCAGCGGATGCGCCGGTTCGTCACCGAGGCCGTCCCGCTGGGCAAGGGCGCGGTGAGCGGTGCCCTGGACGCCGCCGGGGTGGACCCGGTCGAGGTGGGGATGTTCGCGGTTGCCAGCTGCACCGGCTATGCCACGCCCGGCCTGGACATCGTGCTGGCACGCGACCTCGGGATGCAGGACGACGTCGCGCGCCTGGCCATCGGCCACATGGGCTGCTATGCCGCCCTGCCCGGCCTGACCACCGTGGCGGACACCGCGCGGGCCCGCGGGCTGCCCGGGGTCCTGCTGTGCGCGGAACTGACCTGCCTGCACGCCCAGCCGACGCTGGACACGTCGACCCGGGCCGGGCTGGAACAGCTGGTCGCGCACGCGTTGTTCGCCGACGCCGCGGCCGCCGCCGTGGTCCTGCCGGGCGGCGGTCCGGGTCTGCCGGCCGGCCTGGAGATCCTGGACAGCGCCGTCCACACCGACGTGGAGAGCGCAGCGCTGATGAGCTGGGAGGTCACCGACACCGGGTTCCGGATGGGGCTGTCACCGCGGGTGCCGTCGGTGCTGGCCCGCATCGTCCGCCCGGTGGTGGACGGGCTGCTCGCCCGGAACGGGGCGACGGTCGACGACGTCGCCGGGTGGGCGGTCCACCCGGGCGGGCCGGCGATCCTCGACGTGGTCGCCGACCGGTGCGGGCTGGCCGACGACGCCCTCGACGCGAGCAGAGCGGTGCTCGCCGAATTCGGCAACTGTTCCTCGGCGACAGTGCTGATGGTCACCGACCGGATGCTGGCGACGCGGGAGTTCGTCGAGGGGGACCTGGTCGTGCTGCTGGCCTTCGGGCCCGGACTCACCCTGCACACCGTCCTCACCCGCTGGTCGGGCGCGACCTGACCGAACGCCTGCTGACCCGGCCCACAGGGTCACGGATTGATCGCTTTGCGTGCGCCGCGCCTCACTCGATGCCATCGTTGGCCGGGTAGACCGACCCGAGTCGAGGTGATCCGTGGACGTCCTGGACATCCGCCCAACGACCGACGCAGACCTGGGCCAGGTCTTGTCCGTCACGACGACCGAGCCGGTCGACTGGGTCGATGCCGACCGGTACCGCGCCGGCCTCGCGACCGGTGAGTACCGGCCCGGCTGGACGTGGCTGGCCCTGGACGGCGACCAGGTCATCGGCCGGGCGGTCTGGTGGGCGCCGCCGGACGCCCGACAGCCCGTGCAACTGGACTGCCTGGTGGTGGATCCGCGCGTACCGAACCGGGTCCGGCTGGGCCAGCAGCTGCTCGCGGCGGCGCACACGGCGTTCCGCGAAGCCGGCGCCGCGGACCTGCCCGACTTCGAGCAGGTCCTCCAGCCCGACTTCCGCACCGACCCACCGGTCGCCGCCGCCACCGCGTGGCGCGAGCTCGCGGTCCGCCGGGCCGGGCTCACCGACCGGGTGGAGCGGGTGGCCATGCAGTGGTCGGCCGGCACCCCGCTCCCGCCGCCGACCGGCGACCTGTCGATCGAGGCCGAACCGGACGACGACGTCATCCTCGACGCCCTGCAGTGGGTGGCTGTCGGCAGCCTCGATGTCGCCACCCGGCGCGGGCTGGTGGAGCTCGGTCCGGAGAAGCAGGCCCGGGACGACCTGGACTTCTTCTACGCCGCGGCCGGCGCGCGCGGGTGGTGGCGCACGGCCTGGACCTGGCACGGCCGGCTGGTCGGCGTGGCTATCCCGTCGGCGCTGGCGGACGGGACCCGCACCGTCGGTTATGTCGGAGTGCTGCCGGAGTTCCGCGGCCGCCGGTACGTCGATGACCTGCTCGGGTACGTCACCCGGTTCGCCGCCGAGGCCGGCGCCCGCCGGGTGGTCGCCGCCACCGAGACGGCCAACTCCCCGATGATCGCGGCGCTGGTGCGGTCCGGGTACCGCAACAGCGGGTTGCGCGTCGTCCACTCCGCTCCGCCTGCCTGACGCGGCCCCCCAGCCAGTGTCGGCGCGGGCACCGGGGTGTAGACCTGCGGGCCAGCCGTACGACGGGGCACCGACGGGGAGCGACATGGACCAGCCAGCGGGCCGGAGCGGGCCGAGCGGCCCCGTCGGGCGACGGCTGGTCGTGTCCGCCGGATTGCTCGCGGCCGGCTCGGCGGGTGGCCTCGCGGCCGGCTCGACACCCGCGGTCCCGCAGCAGGGCGCCCCGCCCGGCCCGATCGCTGTCGACATCGCCCGGATCGGCCTCGCGCCGGTCGAGGCGTTCCGCGGGACCGGGGACGACGACGACGCCGCGTTCGGCGCGGCTCTCGCCTATGCCGGCGCGCAGACCTACCCGCCACCGGTGGTGTTCGCCAACCGCAGGTACCGGCTGACCCGCCGCGTCCGGCCGTTCAGCGGCGTCCACCTGCTCTCGTTCGGCCTGGGCGACGAGTTCCACCGCGAGGAGGCGGTCCGGGTGCCCGCCGGGGGCCTGTTCGCTTTCGACCGCGCGGTCCAGGGCATCACGCTGGAGAACCTCTCGGTCGTCGCCACCGACCACCTGCTCGAGCCGATCGCCGGCGACGACTCGCAAGGCTCGTGGCGGGACCTGCGCATCCTCGGCGGTGGCTACACCGGGGGAACGACCCTGCTGGCCGGGACCTTCCTGCGGCTGGACCTGCAGCCCAGGTACGTCAACGCGCTGTCGGATTCCCTGCTCAGCGGTGGCGGCTCGGACTCGTGGATGTTCACCGGGGGCCAGCACTACGTGTCCGGCACGCTGGCCGCCGACCGGCCGTTCCTGGACCTCGCGCACTTCTCCCAGACCACGGTCGGCCACCCCTACATCACCGCACAGGGCGGTTACGCCGTGCGGATCTCCGGCGGCAACAACGGCCTGGTGCTCGACGGGCTCATCTGCGACGCCACCAACCGCTCGGGCGCCCTCGCGACCCAACAGGCCGGCCTGCAGATCACTGGCGGGTCCGACATCACCGTCCGGGACCTCGACGTCTTCAACGCCAACGTCGCCGGCACGTCGGCGGCGCTGGTGACCGTCACCGGCGGGGACGACATCGTCTTCTACTCACCGCGGTTCCGCGCCGACAAGGGCCCGTGGGTGCAGGCCAACGCCGGCACGCCGTGTATTCACACGACCGTCCCGATCACCGTGATCGCGCCGAAGGGCAACCGCGTCCGGACCATCACCGCGTCGGACCCGGCCCTGGTGACCCTGGTCGGCGCCCCGGGCTGGACCGTCCAGCGGGCCTGACCGGCGAGCCCGCGACCGGCCGACCGGCGCGCGTCGGCCGCGGGACGCGGAGCCGGACCTACTCGGCCGGCGGCCCGGTGAGAGCGTGCGAGCGCTTCGCCGGGTCCTTCGACGCGCGCAGGCTCAGCACCGTGGTGACGGCCAGGACACCGACGACCACGCCCAGGGACAGGCCCGTGGAGATCTCCGGGATCGACGTCGAGATGTCGGTGTGCAGGTACTGCAGGATCAACTTGACCCCGATGAACGCCAGAATGATGGCCAGCCCGTAGGACAGGTAGACCAGGCGGTCCAGCAGCCCGACCAGCAGGAAGTACAGGGCCCGCAGGCCCAGCAGCGCGAAGGCGTTTGCGCTGACCACCAGGTAGGGGCTCTCGGTGACCCCGAAGATTGCCGGGATCGAGTCCAGCGCGAAGACGATGTCCACGCTGAGGATCACCACCGTCACCGCGAGCAGCGGCGTGGCGGCGCGCCGGCCGTCGACCCGGGTGAGCATCCGGCCGGCGTCGTCGTAGCCCTCGGTCACCGGGATCACCCGGCGCAGCAGCTTCAGCGCCCGGTTCTGGCTGACGTCCGGCGCGTCCCCGTGGCTGGTCGCCAGCTTCACGGCGGTGTAGATCAGGAACCCGCCGAACAGGACGAAGGTCACCGCGAACCGCTCGATCGCGGCCGCCCCGAACCCGATGAACACCACCCGCAGGACAAGCGCGCCGAGCACCCCGAACAGCAGCACCCGCTGCTGGTGCTTGGTCGGCACCGCGAACGAGGACAGGATCACCGCGAACACGAACAAGTTGTCCACCGACAGCGACTTCTCGATCAGCCACCCGGCGAAGTACTGGGTTCCGACGTCGACCCCGGCGGTGACCAACAGGACGGCCCCGAAGACCACCGCGGCCCCGATGTAGGCCACCGACCACTGTGTCGCCTCCTTGAACGACACGACGTGCGGGCTGCGCGCGTGCCGGATGTCCACCGCCACCAGCACGAGGATCGCCGCGACTGTGCCGACCCATGCCCACAGCGGCGGACTGAACACGTCGGTCATCGGGTTCGGCTCATCGGGTTCGGCTCATCGGGTTCGGCTCATCGGGTCGGGCTCCGGCGCGGCACATGTCCTCGAGCCTGACCGCACGACGGCCGCGGTGCCGGTGCTGCGGTGACGAGAAGGGCTCGTGCGGTTGCCGGGGCACGGCAGGATCGCGCCCGCACGGCGAGGCGACGGGCGGGGGCGACGTGATCGGGGACCGGGCCGATGGGCAGTGGGCGGGCGTCGCGGTCGACGCTGCCGTGGAAGCCGGTCGGGTCGACCCGGCGCTGCTGGGCAACTTCCTGCCCGAGCTCGCCGCGATCGCCGCCGGTGGCCACCGCCTGGGGGACGCCGCGCTGGCGCGCTGTGCACGACTGGGCGAACGCGCCGGGGAGGACGGCGTCCCGCTGCGCGACCTGGTCGACCTCTACCTGTCCGCCGCGTGGCGGGCGTGGCGGCTGCTTCCGCCGGTGGCGGACGGCGACGCCGACCGGGTCCGCGACGTGGGGGAGGCGGTGCTGCGGGCGGTCGACGACGCGGTCGCCGCGGTCGGCGACGGCTACCTGGCCGGCCGCCGGGCCGTCGTCCGACGGGAGGAGTCGTCGCGCCGGGAGTTCCTCGACGACCTGTTCGCCGGCACCGGCGAGACCGCGTCGCTGGCCGCGCGCGCGGAGTCGCTCGGCATGGACCTGTCCGGGCCACACGCGGTGGCACTGGTCGCCGGCGACCGGGTCTTCCGTGAAGGGACGGCCCTGGTCACGGCGGCAGCGCGGGCGTTGGCGGGCAGTGCCGGGCCGGCTGCCCCGGACCCGGTCGTCACCACGCGGGAGGGCATGCTCGTCGCGGTCCTGCCGGCCGGGCCGACCGCGGACCCGGACGCGATGGTGGCTGCGCTCGTCGCCGCCCTGGACCGGGCGCTGGCGCCCGACCCCGGCCGGCGGGTGGGGGTCGGCGGAGTGCACCCGGACGCGACCGGGGTCAGCTGGAGCTTCACCGAGGCCCGGGACGCGGTGGACCTCGCCGCCCGCCTGGGGCTGCCGGAGCGGACCGTGCACTCCCGGGACCTGCTGGTCTACAAGGTGCTGCTGCGCGACTCCGCCGCCATGACCGACCTGATGACGGCGGTCCTGGTCCCACTGTCCCGGGCCCGCGGCGGCGCGGACGCGCTGCTGGCCACGCTGCACGCACACGCCGCCGCGGGCGGCAACACCACGGCGACGGCGCGGGCCCTGCACCTGTCGGTCCGTGCGGTCAGCTACCGGCTGGACCGGATCAGGGACCTGACCGGGTACGACCCCGCCGTCCCTGCCCACGCCTACGTCCTGACGACCGCCGCCCTCGGTGCCCGGGCGCTGGGCTGGCCGGGCGTTGCCGAGAACGCGCAACGCGGAGAGGCTCCCCCGTCCTGATGTCGCCGAGCGACCGGTCGGGGCACTCGACCACACTGGCGGGACTTCACGATCCGGCGACCAGAGGACACGACAATGGCATCGATGATCGACCGTCTGACCAGGCTGGCCCGCGGGCCGCAGGCCCAGAAGCTGATCGACCAGGCACGCGAGCAGGCGAACAAGCCGGAGAACCGTCAGCGGGTCGAGCAGCTCAAGCAGCGCCTGCGCAAGCGGTGACGCCTGACTCCCGGGGGGACGACCGTGCGGTCTAGCGACCGAAGACGGCGTCCACCTCGGGAATCTGCGCCCGGTAGCCGGTGAGCAGCGCTCGCGCCGACGACAGCGAATCCACCAGGGGGTGCAGGGCGAAGGCGCGCTCGGCCAGCTCCGGTGATCCGGCCAGCGACGCCTTGATCGTCAGCCGCTCCACCGCCTTGACCGACGCCATCAGACCGAGCTGGTGCAGATCCGGCTGCACGGTCAACGGCAGCGGGGTGATTCCGTCCCTTCCGACGACCGTGGGCACCTCGACGACTGCGTCCTCCGGCAACCCGGTGACGGTTCCCCGGTTCGCAACGTTCAGGACCAGCGTCGCCGGCGGACCGCCGCCGGCCGCCGCGAGCACGGCCAGGGCCACTCCCGCGTACCCGGACGCCGGACCCGGCGCGGAAGCGGCGTCCGGGCTGCCCGCGCCGGCCCCCTCGGGGTGTCCGGCGTCCGAGCGGGCCTCGGCCATGTACCCGGCGCTGCGGGCGGCCAGCGTCCGCTCCCACCGCAGCGCCGCGTCCGAGGGATCGGCGGCAACCGAGGCGTAGAACGACTCCTGCTGCTGACGCAGGACCTCACCGCGGGTCCGGGAGGCGGTCGACACCGCGCGCACGGCCTCCCGCGTGCAGTACCAGTACCAGAGGTACTCATTCGGCACGGTCCCCGTCGCCCGCAACCATTCCGGGCCGAAGACCGCCGCCTCCTCGAGCGTCGTCAGCCGCTCGTCGTCGGCGAGCAGGTCCGGGAGCACGTCCCGGCCCCCGACCCGCAGCCCCCGTAACCAGCCGAGGTGGTTGAGGCCGACGTAGTCCACGGACGCGGACGCGGGGTCCACCCCGGCCGCGACCGCGACCCGGTGGGCGAGATCGGACGGTGTGTCGCAGATGCCGACGACCCGGTCGCCGAGGACGCCCCGCATGGCCTCGGTCACCATGCCGGCCGGGTTGGTGAAGTCGATGACCATCGCGCCGGGGGCGAGAGCGGCGATCCGTTCGGCGATGCCTACGGCGACCGGCACCGTGCGCAGACCGAACGCGATGCCGCCGGGCCCGGTCGTCTCCTGCCCGATCAGCCCGAGGTCGAGAGCAACGCGCTCGTCGTGGACCCGTGCTCCCACACCGCCCACCCGGATCGCGAGGAACACCGCGTCGGCACCGGTGAGCGCGTCGTCGAGGTCGGCGGCCAGGGTGATCCCGGGCGCGGTGTCCGGGCTCCGTGCGGCGAGCTGCCGGAGGATCGAGGCGACGACGTGCAGCCGGTCCGGGTCGGTGTCGTACAGGGCGACCTCGGTGACGTCCGGCACGCCCGGGCCCGTGCCGGTCAGCGCCCGGTAGACGGTGGGCGTGCGGAATCCCCCGCCGCCCAGCACCGCCAGCTTCACCGCCGGACCGGCGTCGCGGCGGGGGCCTGGCGGCTCGCGGCTGTTCGGGCGGCTGTCCGGGGGGTATGCACGGTCCCCGATCCTCGCCGACGCCGGTACGCCGGGCCAACGCCGCCGCCGTGGGACCCCGGACACCGCCTAGCGTTCGCCCGTGCTCTACGACGTGCTGTTCCGCACGCTCGCCACCAGGGTCGACGCCGAGCGGGCGCACGAGGTGGGGTTCGGCGCCCTCCGCGCGGCCGGGGCGGTGCCGGGCGGGCCGGCCGTCCTCCGCCGGGCATTCGGCGGGTCCGGGCCGGGGACGGCGGTGACGGCGATGGGTCTGCGGTTCCGCTCCCCGCTCGGGCTGGCCGCCGGGTTCGACAAGTCCGGGCTCGGCGTCGTCGCGCTCGGTGCGCTGGGCTTCGGGTTCGTGGAGGTCGGCACGGTCACGCCGCGTCCGCAGCCGGGCAACCCGGCGCCGCGGATGTTCCGGCTGCCCGCCGACGGCGCGCTGGTCAACAGGATGGGGTTCAACAACGACGGCGCCGACGTCGTAGGCACCCGCCTCGCCCGGCTGCGGGCCTCACGCGCCCGGGGGGACCTGGTGGTCGGGGTCAACCTCGGCAGGTCCAAGGTGACGCCGGCGGCCGGCGCCCCGGACGACTACGCCACCGGCGCCCGGCTGCTGGCACCGGTCGCGGACTACCTGGTCGTGAACGTCAGCTCGCCGAACACCCCGGGCCTGCGGGACCTGCAGGCGGTGCAGCGGCTGGGCCCCGTCCTGCGCGCCGTGCGCGGCGAGGCGGGCGGGGTACCCGTCCTGGTGAAGATCGCGCCGGACCTCGCCGACCCCGACGTCGACGCCGTCGCCGACCTCGCCGTCGAGCTCGGGCTGGCCGGCGTCGTGGCGACGAACACCACGCTGTCTCGTGCGGGCCTGCAGTCGACGGCGGCGGCCGTCGCCATGGCGGGGCCCGGTGGGCTGTCCGGCGGCCCGCTGCGCGAGCGGTCACTGGCGGTCGTCGCACGGCTGGCCGAACGCGGCGGGGGCCGCCTGACGCTGATCGCCGCCGGCGGGATCGCCACCGCCGCCGATGCCCGCCGCGCGCTGTCCGCCGGGGCGACGCTGGTGCAGGCGTACACCGGCTTCGTCTACGGCGGCCCCGCCTGGCCGGGCCGGGTGACCCGCGCGCTGCGCGACGTCTGACGGCCCGGTCCGGCCCCCCGGTGGGAGACTCCCGGCCATGGGATTGCGGTACAAGGCAGTCGGACGCTGAGCGACGACGGGGCGGCCGGGGCCGAACGGGTCCGTCGCGCGGCGGTCAGCCTGGCGGCGCTGGCCCAGGACGGTCTGGAGTACTCGGCGAGCGACTTCGACACCGACCGGTACCGGAAGGTGCAGACCGTCGCCACCGACCTGCTGTCGCTGCTGACCGACCGCCCGGCCGACGAGCTACGGCTGGAACTGGACCGGGACTGCGGGTACGCCACGCCCAAGGTCGACGTCCGCGGCGCGCTGGTGGACGCGAAGGGGCGCCTGCTGCTGATGCGCGAGCGGACCGACGGGCGATGGTCGCTGCCCGGCGGCTGGGCCGACCCGGGCGACACCCCGAGCCAGGCGGTCGTCCGCGAGGTTCGCGAGGAGACCGGCTACGGCGCCCGGGTGGTCAAGCTCGTCGCCTGCTTCGACCGCGACGCCCAGGGACACCAGCCGCCGCTACCGGTCGCCGCCTACAAGCTGTTCTTCCTGTGCGCGGCCACCGGTGAGATCACGCCGCCGGACGAGCTGGAGACGCTGGCGATCGGGTGGTTCGGCATCGACGAGCTCCCGCCGCTCTCCCTCGGCCGGATCAACCGTGCCGAGCTGGAACGGGTGCTCGCCCACGCGGCCGACCCGTCCCTGCCGACCGAGTTCGACTGACTCCGACTGACTTCGACTGACGCCCGGCCGGCGAGGTCGTGCGGGTCAGCCGGCCGGGGCGGCGGCCGCGTCGGTGATCGGCGAGGCCGCGGCCGCGGCCTCACGAATACCGCTCGCCGCGACGACGGCCAGCGCCCGCTGGAGGATCTGCAGGTCCTCCCATGTCTCGACTGACACGACCTTTCCCCACCGCAACGTCATGAACTGGAAGACCGTGTTGCGGTACTCCGTCGAGTCGGGGAGCTTCCCACTGACGGTTGAGCGCACGGCGATCCGGGTGTTCCGCGGGCCGCCGCGGACCAGGACGTCGTGGACGGTGAACGTTGCGCCAGGGATCAACCGGAACACCCGGTCCCACCACGCATGCATCGCTGGCCTGGTCGTCCGGACGCCGCCGAGCGCGTGGTCCCCGTGGAATTCGCAGCGGAAGTGACGGGCCAGCCCGTCCAGCATCGGCCCGGGGTCCCCGGCGTTGACGCTGTCGAAGACCGAGCGGACCCCACGAGCGACCATCGACTTGTACAACGCGTCCCCCAGTTGCCGGCCGGCGTCCAGTGGCGAATTGATCCCGCTTACCGGCCTCCACCCGCCACTCGACGAGACCGCGGCGGCGGGCGGTGGTCAGCCGGCCGGGGCGGCGGCGCGGAGCTTGGCCAGCAGCGGCTCGGACACCTGGTCCAGGAACCGCTGCTGCGCCTGATCGCCGACCTGGACCAGGGCGATGTCGGTGAACCCGGCTTCCCAGAACGGCCGGACCGCCTCGACGACGGCGTCCAGGTCCGGCCCACACGGGATCGACTGCGCCACGTCGTCGGGCCGGACGAACTGGCTGGCCGCCTCGAACGCGGCGGGCGTCGGCAGGTCGGCGTTGACGAACCACCCGCCGCCGAACCAGCGGAACAGCCCGTGCGCCCGGTCCAGCGCGGTCTGGGCGTCCGGGTCCCAGCTGATCGGAATCTGCCCGACCGTGCGGGACGGCGGCAGGCCGTGTTCGCGCCGGGCGTCGGCCCAGCTCGTCGTCAGGTCAGGCTTGGGCTCGGTGGCGATCAGGTGGTCGACCAGCGGGGCGAACTTGGCGATCGAGGACGGGCCGGAGACCGCGGCGGCCAGTGGCACCGGTTGGTCGGGCAGGTCCCAGATCTTGGCCGAGTCGACCCGGAAGTAGTCGCCGGCCCAGGTCGTCTGCTCCCCGGTGTGCAGCGCCCGGATGATCTCGATCGCCTCGATGAGCATCTCCTGGCGCACCGCGGCGACCGGCCAGCCCTCCCCGACGATGTGCTCGTTGAGGTTCTCCCCGGACCCGAGCCCCAGGGTGAACCGGTTGTCCGACAGCACCCCCAGCGTCGCGGCCTGCTGGGCGACCACCGCGGGATGGTACCGGATCGTCGGGCAGGTCACGTAGGTCATCAGCTCGACCCGCTTGGTCACCTGCGCGGCGGCGGCGAGCACCGCCCACGCGTAGGGGGCGTGGCCCATCGACTCCAGCCACGGGAAGTAGTGGTCGCTGGAGACGACGAAGTCGAAGCCGCTGCGCTCGGCCGCCACGGCGTACCGAACCAGTTCCTTCGGACCGCTCTGTTCGGTCATCAGGGTGTAGCCGAAGCGGGTCACCCGGTCAGCCTCGCACCGAGACGTCGTCCCGGGCGCCGACGCGCTATCGCTGCTGATCCGGTTGGTGACGCAGCGCCGCCGCCGCGCGGGGCGAGGATGGTCGCGTCCCGACGAGCGTCTGCCCGAGGAGTTGCCGTGTCCGTCCAGGTCCTTGCCGCCGTGCCGACCCCGTTCGCCGACGACGGCCGGCTGGACACCGCGGCCGCGCGCCGGCTCTACGAGCACCTGCTGGCGCCTGCGGGCGGCCCGGGCCCGGATGGCGCGGGCTTGGACGGCGTGCTGGTCGCCGGCACGACCGGGGAGTTCCCGGCGCTGCTCGACGACGAGCGGCTGACGCTGGCCCGGACCGCGCTGGCCGTGGGCGGGGCGGCGCGGGTGGTGCTGCATGTCGGGTCGGCCAGTGCCCACCAGGCCGCCGCGCTGGCCGCCGCGGCCGTCGCCGGCGGGGTGACCCGCCTGGCGGCGATCACCCCGTACTACCTGCTCGCGGACCCGGCCCGGCTGGTCGACTACTACCGGGCCGTCACCCGGGCCGCCCCGGACGCGCAGGTGTACGCTTACCTGTTCCCCGAGCGCACCGGCTACCAGCTCGACGCGGAGACCTTCGGCGCGATCGCCGCGCTGCCGGGCGTGGTCGGCGCCAAGCTGTCCGGCTCGGCCGCCGACCGGGTCGCCGAGTACGGCGCCGTCGCGCCGGACGCGAGCCTGTTGGTGGGCCTGGACGCCGGGGTGGCCGGTGCGGTCGCTGCCGGCGCCGCCGGCTCCATCACGGCGGTCGCCGCGTCCTTCCCGGTCACGGCCGGCGCGGTCGCCCGCCACATCGACGCTGAAACCACCGCGACGCCGGCCGGCAAGGACGCGCAGGCGGACCTGGACCGGGTCGCCACCGCCGCGGGCGGGGTCGGGGCGACGAAGGCGGTGCTCGCCGCGCGTGGCCTGATCGGGCCGGGTACCCGGATGCCGGTCCCGGTGCCCGACGCCGGAACCGTCGAACGCCTGCGCCGGCTGGCCCACGAGCTGGCCTGACAACGCCGGGGCGCGGGACTCCATCTCCTGGCGCCGGAGTCGACGACGGCCCCGTCGATACCCATCCCGGCGCCCGACCGTCCAGGGCCGCGAGCCCCGGTCACCACGACGGCGACGGCCGCACCCACCACGATCCCGCCCGCGTAGGGGGCGATGAAACGCCAGCCGGTGCCGACGTTGATCAGGCTCTCGGGCCGCAGGATCGTCAGGGCGCGCCGGAGTCCGGGTACTGCGTGTCTGGAAAGTCTGCCGTTCCCGGCGGCCGCCCGGGTAGCCCCGTCCGCCTCAGCCGTCGGCGGTCGCCCCGCCCAGCAGCTCGGCCATCTCCGGCAGGTCGAAGAACACGGCCGTCTCCCGGGCCGACGGACCGCCGGCGTCGGGGTCGGCGCCGGCGGCGAGCAGTGCTCTGACCACAGCGGCCGAGCGGCGGAACGTCGCTGCGGCCAGGGCGGTCTGGCCCCGGTCGTTCGCCCGGCCGGTGTCGGCGCCGTGGTCCAGCAGCGTCCGGACCGTGTCCCCGTGGTCGTGGTAGGCGGCCAGGATCAGCAGGGTGTCGCCCTTGTCATTGGTCAGGTTGGGCGACAGGCCGGCGTCGAGGTGGCGCGTGAGCTCGCCGGCGCCGCCGTTGCGGGCGAGGTCGAACAGCCGGTGGGCGAAGGCGAGGGTCTCGGCGTCGATCTCGGGCACGGCGGGAACGCTACGGCGTGGCCGCGCGAGCGGCCCTGACTGGTCCTGTAGCGCGCCGAGCCGGGTATCGGCACTGTCGCAGCCCTGTAGACACACCCTCCGACACCTGGTAGGAACAAGATCCTCTGGCTGCCTGGTGGCGGCAAGATGGGTGGAGTCCGACACGAAGGGGTGTCATGGCGAAGCGACCGCTGTCCATGGAGGTGCCCTTGCGGCACCAGTTGCGCGGGCCGTCTCGCCGCAGGATCGTCGGGCTGACCGCACTCGGTGCGGCGACCGCGTTGATCGGCTCGTGCTCGACGGGACCCGACAACTCGATCAGCCTCTGGTACTGGAGCCGGTCGGTCAGCAAGACCCTGATGGACGCTGCTCCGGCGGCCATCTCGGGCCTGTCGCTGTCGCCTGTGAACATCGGTGGGGACTTCCACCAACGCTTGCTCACAACCCTGGCCGGGAAGTCCAACGTTCCCGACATCACTGGGATGAATTCGGACGTGGCGACGTACATGCCCGACGAGGACCAGTTCGTCGACCTGTACGACCTCGGTGCCCGCGACGTGCAGCCGCAGTACCTGGACTGGTAAGTGGAAGCAGGGCGTCTCGTCAAAAGGGCGACTGATCGCCTTCCCGATGGACACCGGGCCCGCGGGGCTGTTCTACCGCGCGGACGTGTGGGAGAAGGCGGGGCTTCCCGCCGAACCATCGGGCCTCGCGAAGGCCGCACCGACCTGGGAGGCCTTCCTCGGCCTCGGCGTGGAATTGCGAGCCAAAGTTCCAAGGGCGGCGATCCTGGCGAACATCGCCAACCTTTTCACGTTCGTGATGGCGCAGAGCCCGAAACAGTACCTGACCTCGGACGGTCAGTACATCGGTGACGGCGACCACGTCCGACGGGCCTGGGACCTTGCCGTCATGGCGGCACGACTGAAGCTGTCGGCGGGCTCTTCACCGGACTACGGCACCGAGTGGAGCGCCGGGGTCGCCAACGGCCGGATCGTGTCGTTTCCCGGTGCCGTGTGGACCGGTTCGACGCTGTCCGCGAGCGCTCCGGCGACCGCCGGGAAGTGGCGGGTCACCGCCTGCCCGGGTGGGGCCGGCAACCAGGGCGGGTCCTTCTTGGCGATAACCAAGTACTGCGCTCATCCGCAGCTGGCGTTCGACTTCGTGCGGTGGCTGCAGTCGCCTCCCAACCAGGTCCGCGCGTACTCCGAACTCGCGCTGTTCCCGTCGACACCCGCCTCCTACGGCGCGCCCGAGCTACACCAGCCCAACCCATTCTTCGGAGGGCAGAAGACGATCGAGGTCTTCGGGCCCTCCGCCGAAGCAGTCAAGCCGAGTGAGTTCAGCGCGTACGACACCGTGGTGGGGACCCCCCTGACCGAGGAGCTCGTCAACGTCGAGAGCCTCGGGAAGAACCCGGACCGGGCGTGGTCCGACGCCCAGAAGGCGATCGCCCGGTCGCTCGACCACGCGGGGGTGGTGTGACCGTGGCGACCATCGCGCGTCAACCGGTCCGCCCGCGCGCTCTCGAACAGGAGCCGGCCCGCGCGACCCACCGGCCGCGCCGAGCCCGCGAACTCGCCCCCATCTACGTGGCAATTGCCCCGTTCTACGTCGTTTTCGCCGTGTTCGGACTGTTTCCGGTCGTGTTCAGTCTCTGGTTGGCGTTTCACCGGTGGGACGGGATCGGCCCGATGCGCTGGGTCGGTCTCGACCAGTTCCGTTTCCTGCTCACCGACTCCAGCTTCTACCATTCCCTGTGGGTCACTTTCGTGATCTGGGTTCTGTCAACGGTGCCCATGTTGGTACTCGCACTGATCGTTGCCTTCGCGTTGAACAGCTCGATTCGGCGCGTCGGGCTGTACCGAATTGCCTTCTTCATCCCGAACATCACCTCGACGGTTGCCATCGCAATTGTGTTCGGCTCGGTCTTCAGCAACAACTTCGGCCTGCTCAACGCCGTCTTCCAAGGTCTCGGGCTGGACTCGTTCCCGTGGTTGACGAGCCAGTGGGGGATTCGGATCGCGGTCGCAACGATGCTGGTGTGGCGGTGGACGGGCTACAACGCGATCATTTTCCTCGCCGGACTCCAAGCGATCCCCACCGATGTGCTCGAGGCCGCGAGGGTCGACGGGGCGGGTCCGTTCCAGACCGCGGTCAGAGTTCTGCTGCCGATGCTGCGGCCCATCATCTTGTTCACCGTCATCACCTCCACCATCGGTGGGCTGCAGGTCTTCGCCGAGCCTCAGGTGCTCGTCGGAACGACGGGCGGTCCCGGCGCTGCGGGGATGACCACGGTGCTGTACCTCTACCAGCAGGCATTCTCACAACAGCAGTTCGGGTACGGCGCGGCCATCGGTTGGGGGTTGTTCGTGGTGCTGATACTGTTCTCGATCCTCAACTGGCGCCTCGTTCAGCGCATCGGAAACCGGTAGGAGACTCCCGTGACGCGGACCCGAGGTCGACTTGTCGCACACGTCCTGCTGGTCATCGGCGTGCTCATCTCCATGTTCCCGTTCTACTGGATGGTCGTCATCGCGACGAACTCGAGCGCGACCATCTTCGCGTTCCCGCCCCGCCTGGTGCCGGGTGACCGGTTGGGTGCGAACCTGCGGACGGTCTTCGCGACCACCGACTTCGGTGGCGCATTCCTCAACACGGCCGTCGTCGCAGTCACCACGACGGTCCTCGTCCTCTTCTTCGACTCCCTCGCGGCTTTCGCCTTCGCAAAGTTCGACTTTCCGGGGAAGAGGGCGCTGTTCGTCGTGCTTCTCGTGACGTTCCTGATCCCGGCACAACTCGCGCTGGTGCCGCAGTTCGTCATCATGGCGCATCTGGGGTGGGTCGGGTCGTTGAAGGCGCTGATCGTTCCCGGGATGGTCAACGCCTTCGGAATCTTCTGGATGCGCCAGTACAGCGAAGGGGCGGTCCACAGCGAGCTACTGGAGTCTGGACGCCTCGACGGGTGCTCGTTCTTCTCCTTGTACTGGCACGTCGCGCTCCCGGTGCTGCGCCCAGCCCTGGCCTTCCTGGGGATCTTCACCTTCATCGGGGCGTGGAACGACTTCGTCTGGCCGCTGGTCGTGTTGACCGACCCACATCGCTACACCCTGCAGGTCGCCCTGTCCCAGCTCAGTGGGCTGTACGTGTCGGACTACTCGGTGATCATGGCGGGAACGCTGCTCGCGGTGGTCCCCTTGCTGGTGGTGTTCCTGTTCGGGGCGCGACACTTCATCCGGGACCTCGCGGCCGGGAGTGTCAAGGGCTGAGCACGGTCCGGTCGGGTACCTGACGGCAGCGCGTGACGCGCTGGCCCGTGGCGACCTGGCTGGCTCGACGGCACCCTGCCGGTGGCTCACCGGTGAAGCGCGGGCCGGTCCCGTCCCGACCGCACCAGGACCGGACTGCATCGGCGTACTGGCACCCGCCTGTTCCGGGCGCGTCGGTGACGGCACCCAACCCATCACCCGGGCCGGCATCGCCACACCGACGCGCGAGGCCACAGCACATCACCGCCGACGGTGTCCCGGACGGGCGGCGGCCCAGATCAGGGGCCAACCTCGGCTCGCCACGCAACGCACCTCGCCCGTCACTCAGCGGGTCGAACATGCTGGACTCGTCCTCGGCCACGTGGTAGACCGCTGGCAGTAGACAGCCCACTACTTGCGGTGGCCGGCCCGGTCGCCGGGCCCCAGACACGGGGAGACGCCGATGTCCAAAAGCACACTCGTATCACGCGTAGCGGCGGTCGGTGCCGCCGCGCTGTTCTTATCGTCGTTTGCGGGTAGTGCCCACGCCAGTCCCGGGTCCCATCCCCGTGCGGCGGCTGTTCCGACGGCGGCTGCGGTGGCTGACACGACGATCTCGGTTGACGATGCCAGCCAGGGGACCGGTCAGGCGGTCTTCCGCTATATCGGCTCCGGTTGGGGTCACGCCGGTGGTGAGGGTGCGCCGGCGAACCCGTATGACCAGACGAACAGCTACACCGACCACGCGGGTGACTCGGTGTCGTTCAGCTTCGTCGGGACCCGGATCTCGCTGTACGGGGTCACCGATCCCCAGCACGGCATCGGCTCGGTGTCCGTCGACCGCAGCGCGGCGAGGGCGGTCGACTTCTACAGCGCCACCCGGAAGGGGGACGTGCTGCTGGCCACCAGCCCGACGCTGGCGGAGGGCCCTCACACGGTCACGCTGAGCTGGACCGGGAAGAAGAACCCGGCATCCGGCGGCACGTTCCTGTCCCTGGACCGGGTCACCTACGTGGGACAGCCGCCGCCGCCAGCTCACACGGACATCCCCCTGGACCTGGCCGGGCCGGGCCGGACGTTCGACGGGGTCGGTGCCATCAGCGGGGGCGGTGGAAACAGCAGGCTGCTCATCGACTACCCCGCTGCGCAGCGGAACCAGATCCTCGACTACCTGTTCAAGCCCGGGTACGGCGCCTCCCTGCAGGTGCTGAAGTTGGAGATCGGCGGCGACGCGAACTCGACCGACGGGTCCGAGCCGAGCATCGAGCACACCCGGGGAGTGGTGAACTGCAACGCCGGCTACGAGTTCTGGTTGGCCGAGCAGGCGAAGAAGCGCAACCCCGACATCAAGCTGTACGGGCTGGCGTGGACGGCGCCGGGGTGGATCGGGAACGGCAACTTCTGGTCCCAGGACATGGTCGATTACCTGATGACCTGGGTCGGCTGCGCCAAGACCCACGGGCTGGCCATCGACTATCTCGGTGGGTGGAACGAGCGCGGCTACAACAAGGCGTGGTACGAGAACCTGCACGCGCGGATCGCAGCCGAACGCCTTCCCATTCAGGTGGTCGGTGACGACTCCGGCTGGGGCGTGGCGGACGCTGCGGCGACCGATCCGGCCTTCGCGAAGTCCATCGACATCTTCGCCGCGCACTACTCCTGCGAGGGCGGCGACGGCGGGAACGCCAACTCGTGCAGCAGCACGCAGAATGCGGTCGCTTCCGGGAAACCGCTGTGGGACAGCGAGAACGGCTCACAGGACTACAACTCCGGCGCCCCTGCGCTGATCCGGGCGATCACCCGCGGCTACGTGGACGCCAGGATGACAGCGCTGCTCAACTGGCCGCTCATCGCGGCGATCACCCCGAACCTGCCCTACGCGACCGTCGGCCTGGCGGTCGCCAACCAACCGTGGTCCGGTAACTACAGCCTCGGCATCAACACCTGGGTCACCGCCCAGGTCACCCAGTTCGCTCAGCCCGGCTGGCAGTTCCTGGACAACGCCAGCGGCTACCTCGCAAATGACCGCACCAACGGCAGCTACATCAGCCTCACGTCGCCCAGGAAGACCGACTACAGCACCGTGGTGGAAACCACGACCGCCACAGCCGCGTCGACCGCAACATTCACCGTGCCCTCGACCCTGGCAGGTAAGGCGGTGCACGTGTGGGCGACGAACGTGAACTCGACCAACAACGCGGACTACTTCGCCCACCTCGCCGACCTCAAGCCCGACGGCACGGGAACGTTCACCTACACCCTGAAGCCCGGCTACGTGTACACCTTCAGCACCGTCAGCACTCCCGTCGGCAAGGGCACCGCGGTCAGCCCGGCCCCGCACCCGCTCGCCCTTCCCTACTCCGACAACTTCGACCGCTACACCGCGGGCCAAGAGGCGCGCTACGTCTCGGACATGCAGGGCTCGTTCGAGGTGCAGCCGTGCGCCGCGGGGCGCCCCGGCATGTGCCTGCAGCAGATGGCCCCGACCAAGCCCATCTTGTGGCAGGACAACAGTGACGCGTTCACCCTCGTCGGTGACCCGACCTGGACGAACTACCAGGTCCGGATCGACGCTGAGCTGGCCAAGCCGGGCACGCTGGAGTTGATCGGGCGGGCCGGAACGCAGACCCGGCCGCAGTCTCACCAGCAGGGCTACTTCTTCCAGATCACCGACACCGGGGCCTGGACGATCTTCAAGAGCGACGCCAACGGCGTCCGCACGGTGCTCGCCCGGGCGTCCACGACCGCGCTCGGCGTCGGTCGGTGGCACAAGCTGGCGCTGTCCTTCAACGGCCCGTCGATCACGGCGCTAGTCGACGGCCGCGCCGTCGGCGCCGTCCAGGACAGCTCCTACACCGCCGGTCAGGTCGGCCTCGGCCTGACGTCCTACGACACCGACCAGTTCGACAACCTGTCCATCACCCCGAACAGGCCGTCCCCGGCGACGGCGTCGCTGGCGGTCACCCCGTCGGCGCCGACCGTGCAGCGCGGTCAGCAGGTGACCGTCACGACCACGTTCGCCGTGCCCCGCGGCGCCAGCCCCGCCCAGGGGGTCAACCTCACCCTCGACGCACCCGCCGGTTTCATCGTCGACTCCTCCCCTCAGGTGTTCGGTGTCGTGAAGCCGGGCCAGAGCGTCAAGGCCACCTGGGCGCTGACCGCACCAACCGACGCCGCATCGACCGCGACCATCAGCGCTGTCGCCACCTACGCGCAGCGCAATGTGGCGCACTGGCTGACCGAGACCGGGCAGCTGCAGGTGGTCAATCCGCCGGCGCCGACAGGCGTCGTCGGCGTCAGCGACCTGCCCTTCCTCTCTTCGACGAACGGGTGGGGCCCGGTCGAGCGCAATGAATCCGTCGGAGGCTCGAACCCGAACGACGGCAACCCGCTGACCATCCACGGGACCGGGTATGCGAAGGGACTGGGCACCAACTCGGTCAGCGACGTCGCCGTCTACCTCGGCGGCAACTGCTCCAAGTTCACCTCGACAGTCGGCATGGACAGCGAAGTCGGCGACGGGACCGTCACCTTCAGCGTCATCGGTGACGGGAAGGCGCTCGCCTCGACGCCCATTGTCAGAGGCGGCGATCCGGCTCAGCAGATCACGGCCGACGTCAGCGGGGTCCAGGTCCTGCATCTCGTGGTGGGTGACGCCGGCGACGGAAACGGCGACGACCACGGGGACTGGGCTGAGCCCACGCTGACCTGCTCGGGCTGACATCGTCGCGGCCGTGACCCGGCCGCGGTTCGGAGAGTACGGCCGGGTGACGCTCCGTCACCCGGCCGTAGTCCCGCACCGCGCAGTTCCCGCCCCTGAGGACCGCCGGTAGGCGCCGTCTCGTCACCCCCGGCTGACGGCCCCGGCGACCCGGCACGCGCCCACTGTCCGGGCTCGCGTCAGCGCAGTCGCTCGACAGCGGACGGGGCGGCGTCCAGCATCCCGCGGCCGACAGCGACCAGCCGCAGCTCCTTCGTCCCGTCCGCGACCGTCCGGTCGACGACCGCGGCGGTGCCCGCGACGGCTGCCGCCACCGCGTCGGCCACGCTCGCCGTCGTCGCCGGGCCGGCCAGCCACACCCCTGTGAGCAATGCACTGAACACGTCGCCGGTGCCGTCGAAGTGCCGGTCGTGGCGCCGGCTGCGGACCCGCCGGGTCTCCGGCCGGGTCTCCCGCCGGACCGAGCCCGGGTTCCCGGGCGACCCCGCACCGGCGGTCACCACCAGGGTGTCCAGCCAGCCGGCTGGGGTGTCGGTGAGCACCGCTCCGGTCACCACGACCACCCCCGTCCGCTCCGAGAGCAGCGCATCCGCGCGGGCCTCGACGTCGGCGACCGTCCCCACCCCGGGCTCGGTCAGCAGCTCCAGCTCGAACACGTTGGGCGTCACCACGTCCGCCAGCGGAACCAGCAGCTCGCGATAGGCCCCGACGAGGCCCGGGTCGACGTAGAGGCCGGGCCCGACGTCGCCGAGCACGGGATCACAGATGTACCGGACGTCCGGGTTGACGTCCCGGGCGGCGGCGGCGAACCGGGCGACCGCCGGCGCGACCGCCGCCGTCCCCAGGAATCCGGAGAGCAGCGCTCCGGCGGCCTTGCCGACGCCCCGCTCGGCGACACCGGTCAGCAGCTCGCCGACCAGCTCCGCGTCCAGCAGCCGCCCGCGGTGCCCCGGATAGAACGGATGGTTGCTCAGCAGCGCGGTGGGGACGTCGACGACCTCGTATCCGGCCAGCTGCAGCGGGAGGACGGCCGCGCTGTTGCCGACGTGCCCCATCGCCACCCTGGACTGCACCGACACCACGACCGGCCCGGTCCAGACCTGCTCGGTGTCCCGGTACACCTGCTGCGTGCCCGGCTCGCCCCGGTGCGACGTCCCGTCGTTGGATGGGGGGATGCCTGACATCCCCGCATCCTCAACCACCCCGGACCGGCCCCCCGCAGATCAGCCCACCGCGCCACTGAACTCCGGCGGCACCATCCCCCTGCTCGGCCTGGGCACCTGGCAGGCGACCGGGACCGAGGCCCACGACGCCACACTGCGCGCCCTGCAGCTGGGATACCGGCACATCGACACCGCGAAGGCGTACGGGAACGAGGACCAGGTCGGCCGGGCGATGGCCGACTCCGGCGTCGGCCGGGACGAGGTCTTCCTCACGACCAAGCTGCCGCCGAACGACGCCGGCAAGGAGTCGGCGGTGCTGCGCGAGAGCCTGCGCAAACTCGGCACCGACCACCTGGACCTGTGGCTCATCCACTGGCCGCCGAACCGCGGCGCCGGGGTCGCCACCTGGCGCGCCTTCGTCGACGCCCAGCAGGCCGGCTCCGCGACCGCGATCGGGGTCAGCAACTACGGCCCCGCGCAGCTGGACGAGCTCACGCAGGCCACCGGCGTCGCCCCCGCGGTCAACCAGATCCCGTGGAGTCCGTACCTGGCCGACCCGGCGGTGGCGGCTGCGCACGCCGACCGCGGCGTCGTGCTCGAGGGCTACAGCCCGCTCAGAGGCGGCGTGCTCGACGACCCGGTCATCGGCGAGATCGCCCGGGCACACGGCCGGACCCCGGCCCAGGTCATCCTGCGCTGGCACCTCGAACACGACGTCGTCGCCATCCCGAAGTCGGCGCGCCCGGACCGGATCGCGGAGAATTTCAACGTCCTGGACTGGTCGCTGCCGCCGGCGGACATAGCCCGCATCGACGGCCTGACCCGGGCCTGACCGTCAGCCGGCCGTCAGTCGGCCGGGTCCAGCGGCTGGTCGACGCCGTTGCCGGCTCGGGCGGTCACTGTGTGTGGTGCGGCCGGCCGTTCGGTCGGCTGGTGCCCGCCACCACCGACCACCTGGTGCCGCGGGTCAAGGGCGGGCCGAGCTGGTCGGAGAACGAGGTGCCGGCGTGCCGCCGGTGCAACGGCGAGCGCGGCCACCTGACCCCGGCCGACTGGCTGGTCGAGTGCCGCCGACGCGGGTGGTGCCCGGACGTCGAGCTGCTCACCGACCGCCTGACCGCCCTGCGCGACGCGATCGCCACCTTCGGTGGTCAGCGCCGCGCCCGGCCCTACGTCGACGCGCAGCTGCGCCGCCTCGCCCGGCTGGACCGACCTCCCGACTGACCCCCGACCTGTCCTCGGTCGCCGGGCGGGCGGGCCGGGGCGTCAGCGGCAGGTGGCCGCGAAGGCCGCCGAGGCAGCCCGCGCCGCCGAGCCGGTCAGCAACTGCGGGGTCCCGGAGCTGACGCGTCCCGGGATCCACCGGGTGGAGACCACGCCGCGCGGACCGATCGTCGCCTCGGCCACCCCGGTGACCGAGCCGGCCCCGCCACGGGCGTAGAAATGGAAGTTGCCCAGCCCGTAGAACACCGGGATCCGGCCTACCTCGCGCGCGGGCTGGACAACGTGGGCGTGGCTGCCCACGACCAGCGACGCGCCGGCGCCGGCGAGGTCGCGGGCGAGCTGCTGTTGGCGGCCGGTCGGGCAGACGACCCGTTCGGTGCCCCAGTGCATGAAGACCACGACGACGTCCGAGTGAGATCGCTCGGTGCGCACCGCGTCCAGCAGTGACTGCTGGTCCTTGGTGGCGGCCAGGCCAGCTCTGGTGGCCGTCGCGGGCCAGGTGTCGATGGCGTACGAGTCCAGGACGTCGGTCGCCCCGAAGACAGCGACCCGGATGCCGTTCAATGTCCCGCGCCACGGGGTGAAGGCCGCCGCCTGGTCGGCGCCCCCGCCGATCAGCGGCAGGCCGACGGTCCGGGACGCCGCGAGGGTGTCGGCGAACCCGACCCGGCCGTAGTCCAGCCCGTGGTTGTTGGCGACGGTGGCCGCGTCGACGCCGGCGGCCTTCAGGACGGTCAGCGCCCGGGCGGGCGCGCGGAAGGTGTACGCCTTCGGACCGGGCGTCCCCCGGTCGGTGATCGCGGTCTCCAGGTTCACGAACCCCGCGTCGGCGTCCCGCAGCGGGCCGAATGCGCTGCCCAGTTCCCCGGACAGGCCGGATCGGGACGACCCCTCGAAGTGGACGTCACCGCCGAACGCGAGCGTCGCTCTCGCGTTGGGGTCGGCGGTCGGTGCGACGGTCGCGGCGGGGCCCGCGTCTGCGGCCGGCTGCGACGCGGCGGACAGGGATGCGGCGGCCGGGGAGGGCGCGGCCTCGCGAGGGGCTGACGGCGGCGCTGGGGACGGCGAGCCCGGCGCGCGGGTCGCCAGAGTTGACGCGCCGGCAGCTGGAGCGCTACTCGCGGACCCGGCTGGTGTCCTCACCGTGGCCGCGGGCCCGGTCGTCGAGGACCGAGTGCCGGGGTCGCAGGCAGCGACGGCCAGAAGGGCGGCTACGGCGACGCCACGACGACGGACGGACGGCACAGCGGCTCCTGGAAGACGGGGGGACCGGGGCCGCATCCTCTACCAGCGACCGCTTGTCGGACCAACACGCCAGATCATGCCCCCGCCAGCCTCCCGAGAGGCGCCCGACCCCCGGCCCCGACCAATGTTGTCGCCGTCGGAAGTCCCGGCGGACGTCTGCACTCGAGATGGCGGGTCAACAACGAATACCCACTGAGCTACCTCGCTGCCCCGAGCGGGCGCACGAAGCTTTCCCGTGGCGACGGCCTAATTCCCGCTCCTTTCCCGCGGGTGTCACGAACCAACGGCCCGTTCCCCGGACGGGCCGTCCAGGACCCGGATGCCCGACGCATAGCCATACAGCACCTGAACCCGGCGCCCGTTCCGGGTCTCGTACAGGCAGGTCCCGAGCCACCGGTGATCGCGCACTCGGTCTCCGAGTGGGATGCCCCACCTCCCGGTCGCCGCGTACAGCTCCCAGACGCCCTCGCGGTCGACCTCCCAGGCATAGCGGATCACCGTCCGTCCGCCGGGTTCCGGTATCCCCAAGAACAGTCGAGCCGGCATCCCCGTCGGCTCGCTGATCCACGAGGCGACCGTGCGTGCGGCGATCGGCCAATACCGGCGGGCCCGTTCCCGTGCCTCCAGGTCGGTCCACGGGTCGTACGGGTCCCAAGCCCTTCGCGAGATCCGCCCAGGCTGGTCCTCGCCCAGCAGGTCGAACACTGTGACGCGCTGCTCGACCGACAGCAGCCCGGCGGGCAGGGACCGCGGCGGGGCGAGCCGCTGTGCCGGCGAAACCATCTCCTGCGCGGTTCCCTTTACCAAGATCTCGGCTTCCGCCGCGTGGACCGAGCTGTCTGCGGCCCCGTCGGGCGCCCCCGCGTCGGGCACTGCGCCGTCGGGCACGAGGTCCTGTTCGATCGTCTCCGTGAACACGAAGTGCTCCTGTAGCCACAGGAACCCGGCATGATGCCCGGGCGTGGCGTTCGTCAAAGGCGGCCGCCTGGCCGCAGCGAGGGCCGCCCCGACAGTGTCGATCGCAAGCGCCTCCGCGTGGTAAGCGTCCTTCTCGTCGCGGTAGCCCGCGGATAGCCTCAGCGCGGGAACCCGCTGCCCGCGGTCGAGGATCATGTGGATCCTCTGCCCCTTGGACGACCGGCGCTCGAGCAGAAACTCCTCCCGGGCGAGGGCCTTCCTGACTTCCTTCTCGTGCTGGTCCCAACGCGATCCTCGGCCTTTTCCCACGTAGAAGATGCTCAGCAACGGATCGCCGCCGGTCTCGTGTAGTGCCTGCGGGTCGACCAGGCCGTAAATGTAGTAGTCGTCCTGGGCGAGAGCCTCGCCCCCCTGGGGGTCCTGACCCTCAACCGACTCCTCGCCGGCCCCGTCCTCACCATGGCCTGCCCCCACTGTCATGCGCCGGAACGATAGTCCGGGCTATGGCAGCCGGGGCACCGTTCCTGAAGTGGCCGTCACTGAACGCGAGCGTCGCTCTCGCGTCGGCAGGGTCGTGACCGGGGACGACGTGAACTGCTTCGGGTCGATGAGGCCGATCAGCGTGCGACGGGCCGTTTGCTGCACGCGCCCGGACCGTCCTGGACGGGCCTAGAACGGTCTTGGGGCACCCGGACCGGTGTCAGCGATGTCGTGCGCGAGGGGGGAGTCGAACCCCCAAGTCCTTTCGGACACACGGACCTGAACCGTGCGCGTCTGCCAATTCCGCCACTCGCGCTGGCACATCCGGGCTGGTCGTGCAGACACTCACCCGCCCGGAGCGTCGGCAACGCTAACACGCGGGTCGCGCCGCAGGACCGGGTACGGGTGAGCCGTCCGGTCCAGCGGGGCGCCGACCCCGATATCATCGGCAGCGGCCGGCGGGGGGAACGGACGGGGAACAGCCGCTGCGCGAACGCGGCACCCCGGGAACGTGCCGGTGGAGAGGCGGATGGGCCCGGCTGAACGAACGGGCCGTCATCGACATCGGACCCGACACCGACGGGACAGGTGAGGGGGAGCCAGATGTCCGAGCTCCCGCTCGCCCTGTTGCGTTTCGGCCTCCTCGCCGTCTTGTGGCTGTTCGTGCTGTCCGCCGTCTCGGTGGTGCGCTCGGACCTGTTCGGCACCCGGGCGGCCCGTGCGGCCGCGGCCGGAGTCGCCGCGCAGCGCCGCGGCACGCGGCACGGCCGACGCACCAGCCGCAGACCGAAGGGCACACCGCAGACCGTCGTCGTCGTCGACGGGCCCGACGCCGGCCTGTCCGCGCCGCTCGGTGCTGAGCCGGTGACTTTCGGCCGGGGCCCCGACGTCACGCTCCCCCTGACGGACGACTACGTGTCCACCGCTCATGCCCGGCTGTTCCCGCACGAGGGCCGCTGGTACGTGGAGGACCTCGGTTCCACCAACGGGACCTACCTCGACGGCGCCCGGGTGCGGGTCCCCACTCCGGTTCCGGTCGGCGTCCCGGTGCGCGTAGGCAAGACGGTCGTGGAAGTACGCGCGTGAGCGTGGCGATGCGGTGGGCCGGCCGGTCGGAGGTCGGGCCGGTCCGCGAACGCAACGAGGACTCCGCCTACGCGGGTCCCCGGCTCGCACTGATCGCCGACGGCGTCGGCGGGATGATCGCCGGTGAGGTGGCCAGCGCGCTCGCGCTCACGGCGATGCGCCGACTCGACGCCGACACCGCAAACGACGTCCTCGACGCGCTGTCGACCGCGCTCGATGCCGCCAACGCCCGACTGCGGGACGCGGTCGTCGCGGACCCCGGCCTGGAGGGCATGGGCACCACACTGACCGCCCTACTGACCAACGGCACCGAGCTCGGACTGGCCCATGTCGGCGATTCGCGCGCCTACCTGCTGCACGAGGGGCGCCTGCACCAGATCAGCACCGACCAGACCTTCGTGCAGACCCTGGTCGACGAGGGCCGGATCACCGCGGACGAGGCGAGGACGCACCCGCACAAATCACTGATCCTCCAGGCACTGGACGGCCGGACCCGGATCGAACCGGACCTGACCCGGCTGGAACTGGCGGTCGGGGACCGGTTCCTGTTGTGCAGCGACGGCCTGTCCGACGTACTGCAGGACAGCGAACTGGCCGATGGCCTACAGGTCGCCGATCCGCAACAGGCCGCTGACGGGCTGGTGCAGGCCGCCCTGGACGGCGGCGCGTCGGACAACGTCACCTGCCTTGTCGTGGACGCGGTGGACGGGGCCGCCGACGCGGTGGACGGGGCCGCCGGCGAAGCGGTGACCGGGCCGCTCGTCCTGGGCGCGGCGGCCGATCCGCAGGTCGCCGCGCTCGTCGACAACCTGGGTCCCGGACGGCCCGACGCCGGGGTCCGCGGCGGCGCGAGCGCCGGCCAGCTCGACCGCGGCGCGGACACCACCCAGCTCGACCGCGGCGGGGGCGCCACCGTCCTGGGCGACGCCCGGCGCTCGCCCGGGTCGGCCACGGCCGAAGATCCGGAGGCGCTGCGCTACGCGCCCCGGGAGCCCTCCCGGTACCGGTGGCTGGCCCGGTCGCTGGCGACCGTCGGGGTGCTGGCGCTGCTCGCGGCGGGCGGGGACTTCGCCTACGGCTGGACGCAGGACCAGTACTTCGTCACCGCCCATGACGGACGCGTCGCGATCTACCAGGGCATCCCGCAGCACGTTCCCGGGCTGCAGCTGTCCCACCTCTACGACGTCGTCGAGGACCTGCCGGTCGACGCGCTCCCGCAGTTCTTCCGCCGGAAGGTCGTCGGCGACGCCGTCACCGCCGACAACCTGCCGCAGGCCCAGGCGATCGTCGCGAACCTCGCCGGGCTCGCCGTCCGGTGCGGACCGACACCGACCGTGACGACGCCGCCGATCAGTACCCCAAGGCCGACCGTCACCTCCGGACTGACCGCCACCTCCGCGCCGAGCCCGTCGGGTGCGGCCGCCGAGTGCGCCGGCAGCACCGACCTGTCTTCGCCGAGCGGCACGCCGGTTCCCCGGCCCGGCGGCACCGGACCTGCCGGCACGGGCCCCCCCAACACCGGGACGACCGCGCCGCCGACCACCGCCGCACCGACCGCCCTCACCCCGCGCGCGGTCCGGACGACCAGCGGCATCACCACCAAGCCCCCCGCGCCGGTCGCGCCCGCCCGCCCGATCCGGACCGCCCGGTGAGCGCGACCGGGCCGGTGGCCGCGGCCACCACCGGGCAACCCCGCAAGCGGCGCAACGCCGAGCTGGTGCTGGTCCTGTTCGCGCTCGGACTCAGTCTCCTTGCCTATCTGAGCGTCGGGTTCAACCGCGGCGAGCCCGTCGACCTGACCCGGGCGTACCCGCTCGGCGGCCTGGCGGTGCTCGTGCTCGTCGCGCACCTCGTCCTACGGATGCGGGTGCCCTACGCGGACCCGGTGCTCCTCCCCTCGGTCACCCTGCTCAACGGCCTCGGCCTGGTGCTGATCCACGTCGTCGACGCGTTCCGTGGCGCATCGGCGGTCTCCCGTGGCCGCCCTGCGCCGCCCGACGTCGCCGCGACGCAGCTGGTGTGGACCGCCCTCGGGATCGCGCTGTTCACCGTCGTCGTGCTCGCGGTCCGCGACCACCGGGTCCTCGCCCGGTTCACCTACACCGCCGGGTTCGCCGCGATCGCGCTGCTGCTCCTGCCCCTGGTGCCCGTGCTCGGCGCCACCATCAACGGGGCGCGGATCTGGGTGTCGGCCGGGGGACTGTCGTTCCAGCCGGGCGAGATAGCGAAGATCCTGCTGGCGCTGTTCTTCGCCGGCTACCTGGCCGCGAAGCGGGACGCCCTCGCCGTGGCCGGCCGCCGGTTCGTCGGCGTCGACCTGCCCCGCGGCCGGGACCTCGGGCCGATCCTGGCCGCCTGGGCGGTCAGCCTCGGCGTCCTGGTGCTCGAACGCGACCTCGGGGCGTCGCTGCTGCTGTTCGGGCTGTTCGTGGTGATGCTCTACGTCGCCACCGAACGGGTCGGGTGGGTGCTGCTCGGCATCGTGCTGTTCGCGGCGGGCGCCTTCTTCGCCTACTCCCGGTTCGGCTACGTCCGCGCCCGGGTGTCGGTCTGGCTGAACCCGTTCGCCGACCCCTCCGACAGCGGGTTCCAGATCGTGCAGTCGCTCTACGGCCTGGCCAACGGCGGCCTGGTGGGGACCGGGTTGGGCCGCGGTCAGCCCACGCTGGTGCCGCTGGCCAACAGCGATTTCATCGCCACCACGCTCGGGGAGTCGCTGGGGCTCGCCGGGCTGATGGCCGTCATCGTGCTGTACGGACTCGTCGTCGAGCGGGGGCTGCGGACGTCGCTCACCTGCCGGGACCCGTTCGGCAAGCTGCTCGCGCTCGGGCTGTCGTTCACCCTGGCCCTGCAGACCTTCGTGGTGGTCGGCGGCGTGACCCGGCTGATCCCGCTGACCGGCCTGACGACACCGTTCCTGTCCGCGGGCGGGTCGTCGCTGGTCGCGAACTGGGTCGTGGTGGCCCTGCTCGTGGTCATCAGCGACGGGGCGCGCCGGCCCGTCCCGGCGGCCCCGGCAGTCCCGGGGGTGGCTCAGGCGGCTCAGGCGGCCGGTGGGGGGGGCTCCCACGGCGGCATTGGCCGCGGCGGCGTAGGCCGCGGCGTGAGCAGCGGGCCGGGCGACGAGCCGACCACCGTCACGGTGCCGGCGGGGACGTCCCGGTGAACCGGCCGATCCGCCGGGTCGCGGTCGTCGTGCTGCTGCTGCTGCTCGCGCTGCTGGTCAACGTCAACTGGGTGCAGGGGTTCCAGGCCGCGTCACTGGCCCAGCGGCCGGACAACCAGCGGGTGCGGGTGGCGGAGTACTCCCGCGAACGCGGCTCGATCCTGGTCGGCGGCGAGGCGGTGGCCCGGTCGACGCCGACCGACGACGCGCTGAAGTACCTGCGTCGCTACCCGGGCGGCGCCGAGTACGCCCCGGTCACCGGCTACTACTCGATCCTGTACGGGTCGACCGGGATCGAACGGTCGCAGAACGCCAGCCTTGCCGGTACGGACAGCCGCCTGTTCGTCCGCCGCGTCGTCGACCTCGTCCAGGGCGTCGAGCCCAGCGGCGCGAGCGTCGAGCTCACCCTGCGGACCTCCGTCCAGAACGCGGCGTGGCAGGGACTGGCCGGCCTGAAGGGCGCCGTGGTGGCCCTCGACCCGCGCACCGGCGCGGTGCTCGCCCTCGCGTCCCGCCCGTCCTTCGACCCGGCGACGTTGAGCAGCCACGACGCCGCGGCGACGATGCGGGCGTGGACGGCGCTGAACGCCGACATCAACCGACCGGCGGCCAACCGCGCGGCCCGTGAGACCTACCCGCCGGGCTCCACGTTCAAGCTGGTGACCGCGTCGGCGGCGCTGGCGACGGGGCGCTATCAGCCGGCGACCGTCGTGCCCGCGCCGGACCGGTTGAAGCTGCCGCTGACGAACACCTACCTGAACAACGATGCCGGGGAACGGTGCGGCAGCGGCGGCCGGACCACGCTGGCCAACGCCCTGAAGATCTCGTGCAACACCGCCTTCGGCCAGCTCGGCCTGACCCTGGGCAACCGGGTGATCGCGGACGAGGCGAAGAAATTCGGCTTCGGCGAGCAGATCCTGCCCGAGCTCAACGGCGTCGCCAGTGTCTACAGCGACAACGCGGACCGCCCGCAGACGGCATCGGCCGCAATCGGCCAGTTCGACGACCGCGCCACCGTCGTCCAGATGGCCTCGGTGGCCGCGACCATCGCCAACGGTGGGCGCCGGCAGGAGCCGTACCTGGTCCAGCGGGTGCTCGGCCCGGACCTGTCGACCGTCTCCAGCCACGACGCGGGCCAGCCGCGGACGGTGATGGGCCCACAGGCCGCGGGGCAGTTGACCTCGATGATGGAGGGCGTCGTGACCGGCGGGACCGGCACGGCCGCCCAGATCCGCGGCGTCCGGGTGGCCGGCAAGACCGGCACCGCGCAGACCGGAGCCCGCAACCAGGGCCCGACGGTCGCCTGGTTCGTGGCCTTCGCGCCCGCGGACAAGCCGACGGTCGCCGTGGCCGTGGCGGTCGAGGACGCCAACCTGCCTGCCGGGACCGACGCCTACGGCGGTCGGGTCGCCGCACCGATCGCCCGGCGCGTCCTGCAGGCGGCGCTGCAGTGAGCAGCCGGCGACAGCGGGGCGGCCGGGACGACGGGGCAGCGGACAACACCGGGGCAGCCGGGACGACGGGGCGGGCATGAGCGTGGGCACGGACGGGGACAGCGGCGTGGGCAGCGGCGTGGGCAGCACTGTGGGCGGGGCGGCGAGCGGCGGCCCGGGTCCGACCCTGGTCGGTGGCCGCTACGAACTGGGCCCGGTCATCGGCTACGGCGGGATGGCCGAGGTGCACCGCGGGCTCGACACCCGGCTGGGCCGGACCGTCGCCATCAAACTGCTGCGGGCGACGCTCGCCCAGGACGAGACGTTCCAGGAGCGGTTCCGCCGCGAGGCCACCGCATCGGCCTCGCTGAACCACCCGTGCATCATCAGCGTCTACGACACCGGCGACGGGACGGCCAGCACCGGCCCGGCGCGCGGCCTGCCCTACATCGTCATGGAGTACGTCGAAGGACGGACACTGCGCGACGTACTCCAGGAGCGGCGCCGGATCCTGCCCGAGCGTGCCCTGGAGATCACCGCGGGGATCCTGTCGGCGCTCGACTACAGCCACCGGATGGGGATCGTCCACCGCGACATCAAGCCGGCGAACGTCATGCTGACGCCGTCCGGCGAGGTCAAGGTCATGGACTTCGGTATCGCGCGGGCCGTCGAGGAGACGTCGACCTCGGTGACCCAGACGGCCGCGGTGATCGGGACGGCGCAATACCTGTCCCCGGAACAGGCCCGCGGGGAGTTGGTCGGTCCGGGCGGGGACATCTACTCCGTCGCCGTCGTCCTCTACGAGCTGCTCGTCGGACGGCCGCCGTTCACCGGGTCCTCACCGGTCGCGCTCGCCGTCTCCCACGTCCGCGACATCCCGGATGCGCCCGCGGTCGTCGACCCGGAGGTGCCGGCCGCGGCCAGCGCGATCGCCATGTGTGCCCTGGCGAAGGACCCGGCGGACCGGTACCTGGGTGCGCTGGCGATGCGCGAGGACATCGAGCGGGCACTGGCCGGGCGCCCGGTGTGGGCCGCGTCCACCTCCGCCGGCCGGGCCGTTGCCGCGGGGGACGCGGCGCGGGGTCCGGTCGGGGCGGGGTGGGGCGCGGCCGAGGAGACCGCCTACACCCCGGCCGGGGACGTGGAGCAGACCGGGTACACCGGCCTGCCGACACAGGTGGGCGCCACCGGTCCGGGCCGGGGCTGGGCAGCCGGTGCAGCGGGAGCTGCGGGGGCGGCGGCCGGGCTGGCCGGCGTGACGGTGGCACGCGCGGACCCGGCCGGCGTGGCCCACCGACTCGACGGGTCGCCGGACGACGCCCTGACGGGAGACGGGCGGAGCAAGCGGCGGGGCGGGTTGATCGCGGCGCTGGCGGTGCTCGTCGCGCTCGCCCTGGCCGGTGTCGTGGTGGGTGTCTACAAACTCGCCACCGGCCCCGGCGCGACGGCGGACACCCAGCCCAGCGCCTCGAGCACCCCGACGGTGACCGCGATCCTCGTGCCGACGTTGACCGGGCGGACCACCGCGGAGGCACAGCGGCTGGTCACCGGGGCCGGACTGGTCGTCGGGACCACGACCCGGCGGGCCGACGCGGTACTTCCCGACGGCCGCGTGCTCGCGCAGACCCCGGTGGCCGGAGCGACCGCTGCCCGCAACGACTCCGTCGACCTCGTCGTGTCCTCCGGGCCGGGGCAGGTGACGATCCCCGACATCGCGGGCCAGCAACTCGACGTCGCCACCGCGACGCTGCAACGCGCTCAGCTCAAGGTGGCCCCGGCGGGGCAGAACAGCCCCGAGCGGGCGGGAACCGTGCTGCAGACCGACCCGAACGCCGGCCGCACGGTCGAACCGGGCACGTCGGTGACCGTGCGCTACGCCAACGGCCGCAACGACGTCTCCGACACGGTGGGCTCACCGGTCGACGTCGCCACCGCTCAGCTGGAGACCGCCGGTTTCACCGTGTTCGTCCAGCCGCAGGTGTCCGCGGACCGGGCGGCGGGCGTCGTGCTGGACCAGGCCCCGCGGTCCGGCAGCGCCGCGCTGAGCTCCCGGGTCACCCTGTTCGTCGCCGCACCGCCGGCGGCCACCGCGACGCCATCCCCGACTGCCCAGCCGACGTCACCGGATCCGACGCCGTCGGCGAGTTCACCGGCGCCCACGCCGACCCCGACGCCGACCCCGACCTTCACGCCGAGCGCGACTCCCACGCCTACACCCACGCCCACGCCCACACCCCGCGCGACGACGGCATCCCGCACACCGAGCCCGAGCGCCTCGCCTTCCCGCTGAGCCGACTCCCGCCCGGTCGGCCGAGCCGGCGGGCCGGACCGTGCGGGCCTGCTCAGCCGGCCGCGGTGGCCCGGGCGGTGGTCGGCAGGACCGGCGCGAGGCCCGCGGCCCGGGCCGGCGCGCCCGAATCGCCACAGGCGACGAGCCAGCGGGCGAGCATCGCGTGCCCGTGCTCGGTCAGCACCGACTCCGGGTGGAACTGCACGCCCTCGATCGGCAGCGTGCGGTGCCGGGCGCCCATCAGCGTCCCGTCGGCGGTGTGCGCGGTGGCCACCAGCTCGGCCGGCAGCGTCGCCGGATCGACGGACAGCGAGTGGTAACGGGTGGCCGTGAAGCCGTCGGGCAGGCCGGCGAACACGCCGCTCCCGTCGTGGAGGACCGGGCTGGTCTTGCCGTGCAGCAGCTGCGGGGACCGGCCCACCGTCGCGCCGAAGGCGATCCCGATCGCCTGCAGGCCCAGGCACACCCCGAACAACGGGGTCCCGGTGACCGCGGACCGGCGCACCAGCTCGACGCTGACCCCGGCGCCCTCCGGCGTCCCCGGGCCCGGCGAGAGAAGGACCCCGTCGTAGGCGGCGGCCTCGTCCACGGCGATGTCGTCGTTGCGACGCACGTCGAGCTGAGCGCCGAGCTGGGCCAGGTAGTGCACCAGGTTGTAGACGAAGCTGTCGTAGTTGTCGACGACCAGGATCCGTGCGCCGCCCGGGTCGCCGGAAGGTCCCGCGCCCGCGCGTGCCACGCCCGCGGGTGCTCGCCCGGTCAGCGCCACCGGGTCGACACCACGAACCCGACCGCGATCGCGCCGATCCCGATCAGCAGGTTCCAGTTACCGAAGTCGGACATCACCGGCACCTGGGTTCCGGCGAGGTAGTAGACGACCAGCCAGATCAGACCGAGCACGAAGAACGCCACCATCAGCGCCGGGACCCACGGCGAGCTCTGGCCCAGGGGCCGATCGCCCTTCGCGGCCGCCCGCTCGCGGCGCAGGTCGCGCCGGGACGGGCGGGAGTCCGCGACGGCCTCGGCCGACAGCTCGCCGGCCGTCTCGCCACCGACGCCATCGGGGGCGGACTCGTTGGCGGGCACATCGACGGGTGTCTTGCCGCCCAGGGCGCGGGCCCCGGACCGCCGGCGGCGTGCAGGATCGGACACACGTGCAGGGTATGCGCCCCGCGGTCAGCTGCCAGCGAGAAGCGCCCGGGTCTCCAGGGCCAGCTGCAGGTCCTCCCGCGCACGGACGACGAGGGTGCGCACCGGTGACCCCGACGCGGTCAGCTCGCGGAACCCGCCCGCGTCCGGGCCGGCCGACGACACCGGGCCGGCTGGCTCGGCGTCGACGGACACCCGGATGCCGAGCCAGCCGAGCCGGTCGGCGAGCTCGCGCCAGACCGGGGTCGCGTGCTCGCCGACGCCGCCGGTGAACACGAGCACGTCGAGGCCACCGAGCGCGGCGGTCATCGCCCCCGCCGCCCCCACCAGTCGGTGCAGGTAGACGTCGAAGGCCATCGCAGCGGAACTCTCGCCGGCCGCCCGCCGGTTGAGCACCTCCTGCATGTCCCCGGTGCCGGACAGGCCGAGCAACCCGCTCTGCTGGTCCAGCACGGTGTCGAGATCCTCGTCGGTGTGCCGGGCCAGCCAGAGCACCGCTCCGGGGTCGATCGAGCCGCTTCGGGTGGCCATCACCAGTCCGTCGAGCGGGGTGAACCCCATCGTGGTGTCGACGCTCACCCCGTCCAGCACCGCGCACAGCGACGCCCCGCCGCCCAGGTGGGCGACCAGCACCCGACGTGCGTCCGGGACCACACGGCGGGCCAGCCCGGATGCCCAGGCATGCGACAGACCGTGGAACCCGTAGACCCGGACGCGCTCGCGCAGCCGCTGGGGCAGGGCGTACGTGGTCGCCGCGGGCGGGATCGTGGCGTGGAAAGCGGTATCGAAGCAGGCGACCTGGGGAACGTCGGGCCACGCCGCCCGGGTTCGGTCCATTGCGTCCAGCGCCGGCGGCTGGTGCAACGGCGCCAGCTCGGTCAGCGCCCGCAACCCCCGCACCACGTCGTCGTCGATCAGCTCCGCCCGGGTCCGGTCCCCGCCGTGCACGACCCGGTGCGCGACCGCGTCCGGTGGCGGACCGGAGAGCACATCGGTCAGCGCGTCGTGCTCGACGACGACCTGGTCACCGTCGACGAGCGACACCTTCATCGACGTGCTGCCGGCATTGACGGTCAGCACCCGCCGGGGACCGGCGTGGCCGCCCGGCCCGATGCGGCTCATCCGTGCGGCCAGGTCCAGGCGGCGATCTCGGCCGGGTCCTCCCCGTACTGCCGCGTCCAGGCCCGCGCCCGCAGCCGCGCGTCCGTCATCTGCTGGCGCAGCCGCGCGGTCCGCGCACCCAGCCCGGGAACCCGGTCCAGGACGTCGATGACCAGGTGGAACCGGTCGAGGTCGTTGAGCATCACCATGTCGAACGGCGTCGTGGTGGTCCCGTTCTCCTTGTACCCGCGGACATGGAACTGGCCGTGGTTGGTGCGGCTGTAGGTGAGGCGGTGGATCAGCCACGGGTAGCCGTGGAAGGCGAAGATGACCGGTCGGTCGGTGGTGAACAGCGCGTCGAACTCCCGGTCGGGCAGCCCGTGCGGGTGCTCGGTCTCCGGCTGCAACCGCATGAGGTCCACGACGTTGACCACCCGGGTCCGCAGCTCCGGCAGCTCCCGCCGCAGGATGTCCGCGGCCGCCAGCGTCTCCAGCGTCGGCACATCCCCGGCGCACGCGAGCACGACGTCCGGCGCGTGCGGGCCGCCTCCGGCGGCCGGCACTATCGGGCCGCCTCCGGCGGCCGGCGAGGCCTCGGTGCCGGCCCAGTCCCACAAGCCCAGCCCGCGCGTGCAGTGCTCGATCGCCTCGTCCATCGGCAGGTAGCTCAGCTCCGGCTGCTTGCCGGCGACGACGACGTTGACGTACTGCCGCGAGCGCAGGCAGTGGTCGTAAGTGGACAGCAGCGTGTTCGCGTCCGGCGGCAGGTAGACCCGGACGATGCCGGCCTTCTTGTTCATCACCACGTCGAGGAAGCCCGGGTCCTGGTGCGTGGCGCCGTTGTGGTCCTGGCGCCAGACATGGGAGGACAGCAGGTAGTTCAGGCTCGCGATCGGCCGCCGCCACGGCACGTGCGAGCTGGACTCCAACCACTTGGCGTGCTGGTTGAACATCGAGTCGACGATGTGGATGAACGCCTCGTAGGAGGTCAGCAGCCCGTGCCGGCCGGTGAGCAGGTAGCCCTCCAGCAGGCCCTCGCACATGTGCTCGGACAGCACCTCGACCGTCCGCCCGGTCGGTGAGAGCCGGTCGTCGTACTCCCCGACTTCCGCGTACCACTTGCGGCCGCCCTCGGCCAGGACGTCCTGCAGGCGGTTACTTGCGACCTCGTCCGGCCCGAACAGCAGGAAGTCGCCCGGGTTGGCCGCGGCGACGTCGCGCAGCCAACCGCCGAGGACCCGGGTGGACTCGTGCTCGGTGGTCCCGTGCGCAGGGACATCGACCGCGTAGTCGCGGAAGTCCGGCAGTTCCAGGTCGCGCAGCAGCAGCCCGCCGTTGGCAACGGGGTTGGCGCTCATCCGCCGGTTCCCGACCGGTGGCAGCGCCAGCAGTTCCGGCACGGGCCGGCCGGCGTCGTCGAACAGCTCCTCCGGTCGGTAGGAGCGCAGCCACTGCTCCAACGCCCTGCGGTGTGTGGGGTTGGTGCGGGTAGCGGCGAGCGGGACCTGGTGTGCCCGGAAGGTGCCCTCGACCTGCTGGCCGTCGACCCGGCCCGGCCCGGTCCACCCCTTGGGGGTCCGCAGCACGATCATCGGCCATGTCGGACGGGACGTGTCCTGCCCGGAGCGGGCGCGGGCCTGGATGGTGGCGATGTCGTCCAGGCAGCTGTCCATCGCCGCGGCCAGCGCCTGGTGGGCCGGAGCCGGGTTGCTGCCCAGGGGCGCGGACACGACGCGGGGGTCGTAGCCGTAGCCGCGCAGCAGCTCCAGCAGCTGGGATTCCGGCATCCGGGCCAGCAGCGTCGGGTTCGCGATCTTGTACTGGTTCAGCGCGAGGATCGGCAGGACCGCGCCGTCCCGGGCTGGATTGAGGAACGCGTTCGCCAACCAGCTGCCGGCCAGCGGGCCGGTCTCGGCCTCCCCGTCACCGACCACGCAGAACACCGTCAGGTCGGGGTTGTCGAAGGCGGCACCGAACGCGTGCAGCAGCGAGTACCCGAGCTCCCCGCCCTCGTGGAAGGACCCGGGGGTCTCCGGTGCACAGTGGCTGGGCACCCCACCCGGGAAGGAGAACTGGCGGAACAGCCGGGCCATGCCCAGCTCGTCCCGCGCGATCGCCGAGTACAGCTCGGTGTAGGTCCCCTCCAGCCACGCGCAGGCGTTGGGGCTCGGACCCCCGTGGCCGGGACCCATCACGTACACGGCGTCGAGGTCCCGGGCCCGGATCACCCGGTTCGCATGCGTGTAGATCAGGTTCAGCCCCGGGGTCGTGCCCCAGTGCCCGAGAAGCCGGGGCTTGATGTGCTCGCCGACCAGCGGCTCGCGGAGCAGCGGGTTGGCCATCAGGTAGATCTGTCCGACGGCCAGGTAGTTCGCCGCCCGCCACCAGGCGTCGAGCAGCCGCAGCTGCTCCCGGTCCAGCGGGCCGGGGGCGTCGTCGAGCGGGTAGCCGCTCGGCGCGACGGTCTCCCCGGCTCCGGTGTCCTCGTTGTCGGCCGCGGTGTCACCGCCGACGGACGCGGGAGCGCCGGTGGCGTCGGCGGTGTGGCTGGTGGTCATGCAGTCCTCCGGGGGTGGGCGGACACGGTGCTGGCTCGTCGATACTGGCGGAGCGAGCCAAGTGCATCCCGGTGAACGCCACGTGTCCACACCCGCCCCGGCCGGGAATCCCACGCGTGTAGTTCTCCCCAGGTCTGTCCACCGGTGTGGACAACCCGGTCACCGCGGGTGAGGTCGCGCGCACCCCCGAGGTCGGGCCCGTTCCCGGGTCAGGGCCGTCACCCGGTGAGGGCAGTCGTCCGGTAGGCGACGACGGCGACCGCCAGCACGAGGGCGACCACGTAGCCGGCGAGCCCGGGCAGCGGACGGCGCCGCTGCCCGGCCACCAGCAGACCAACCCCGACCAGCGCCCCGGTCGCCAGGCCGCCCAGGTGGGCCTGCCAGCTGATGTTGGGAACCAGGAAGGAGATCGCGAGGTTGATGATCAGGACCCCGGACAGGCTGCGGACGTCGATGCCGAGCCGTCGGCCGAGGACGAACATGGCCCCGAGCAGCGCGAAGATGGCACCCGACGCGCCCACGACCGGCTGGTACGGCGGCGTCAGCAGGTACGCCACGGCGCTGGAGCCGAGCAGACCGGTCAGGTAGAGACCGACGAACCGCAGCCGGCCGAGCGCGGCCTCCAGCGGCCGGCCCAGTACCCACAGGCTGAACATGTTCACGGCCAGGTGCACGGGGCTGCCGTGCAGGAACCCGGTGGTCAGCAGCCGCCATACCTCCCCGCCGGCGACACCGGAGGCCGGGTCCGGGCCGGCAACGGACGGTCCGCCACCGAACAGCTCGAAGCGGGACGTGAAGTCGCCGAAGGCGTACTGCGCGCCGAAACCGAGCACGCAAAGCCCGATCAGGGTGGCGGTGGCCAGTCCTTCGCGCCGTCGGACGGGGCCACCGAGGACGGTGCGCGGCTGCCGGACGCTCGCGCTGCCCTCCCGGACACATTCCGGGCACTGGAACCCCACGCTGGCCGGCCGCATGTCGTCCGGGCAGATCGGCCGCCCGCACCGCTGGCAGGCGATGTAGGTCTCGCGGTCCGGGTGCCGGTAGCACACCGGCGGGCGTGCACCGGTCACGTCTGTTCCGCGGTCGGCCGGCCCGTCCGGATCGAAGGAGGCGGGATGTGGCTGGGACATCGGGATTCCTCCGCGGGCCGCGACCTCGCGCCCCGAACTGTGCCGTCGGATGGGTGGTGCGGGCCGGTCAGGTCGTGGTGCGCTCGATGGTGACGCGCTCGAGTACGACGGGCTCGACGGGTCGGTCCCCGCGGGCGGTCGGCGTGGTGGCGATCGCGTCGACCACCGCTCGGCTGGCCGCGTCGGCAACCTCGCCGAAGATCGTGTGCTTGCGGTTCAGGTGCGGCGTGCTGCCGACGGTGATGAAGAACTGCGATCCGTTGGTGCCCGGTCCGGCGTTCGCCATCGCGAGCAGGTAGGGCCGGTCGAAACCCAGACCCGGGCTGAACTCGTCGGCAAAGGTGTACCCGGGTCCGCCGGTACCGGTGCCGAGTGGGTCCCCGCCCTGGATCATGAACCCGGTGATCACCCGGTGGAAAACCGTGCCGTCGTAGAACCGACCGGTGGTCTGCTGGCCCGTCGCAGTGTCGCGGTACTCCTGCGTGCCCTCGGCGAGCCCGACGAAGTTGCGGACCGTCTTCGGCGACTGGTCGGGAAACAACGTCACGACCATGTCGCCGCGGTTGGTGCCCAGGGTTGCCGTGAGCTGCTCGGGCACGTGTCTCCTCGATGGGTGGGGCCGGTTTGCCGACGTCCCAATCCTCCCACGCTGTATCTCGTCCGTCCCGTTCCGCTGCACCGGTGCGACTAGCCCGGGACCGCGCCGGCGACCTGGACAGGACCCCGCCGGCGACGTGGACGGCGCCCTGCCGGCCGGCTGGGGCCGGGGAGGCGGTGCGCCCGGCCGCCCACGTGGGAGAGAATCGACGATCGGCAACGAACGGAAGGTGGGACATGGCACTGCGCAGGACGACCCGCAAGAAGCTGAACCCGATCGTGACCGCCGCCCAGGCCGCCGCGTTGTCCGCCCTCGAGCGGGGGCGACCGCTTGCGGCCGACCTGTCGTCGAGGGTCGGCCCCGCGGTCGGCGGTGCGTACGGCACGGTCGCCGCCAAGGTTGCCCCGGTGCTCGTCGACGCCGGCGCGAAGGTGGGTCCGGTGCTCGTCGACGCGCGCGGCCGGGTCACGCCCGTTGTCGCGGTGGCCGTCGACCGCGTCGGCCCCTATGTCGCCGGGGCCGTCGACCGCGTCGGCCCGCTGGTCGCCGACGCCCGTGACCGGGTGGGCCCCCTGGTCGCCGACGCCCGCGACCGGGTGGGCCCCGCGGTATCCGATGTCGTCGAGCGCGTCGGCCCGGCCATCGTTGACGCCCGCCACAAGGCCGGCCCGGCTCTTGTCAGCGCCGCCGCGGCGGCCCAGGGCGCGCGGTCGGACCTGGTGTCCCGCGCGGAGCCGGTCGCCCGCGAGGCTGCCCGCCGGGGCAGCGCTGCGGTGGCGGCCTTGCGCGGTGCCGAGGCCGTGCCGGTCCGGACGCGCCGCTGGCCGCGGGTGCTGGTGGTCACCGGCCTTCTCTGTACCGCGGCGTACGGCGCGTGGCGGCTGGTCCGCCAGCCCCCGACCGACCCATGGACGACTGTCGAGCCGGTCACCCAGCCTGCAGCGCCGTCGCCCGGGCCCGACAGCGGAACGGCTCCCGACGGCGGGACGACCCCCGACACCGAGGCACCGACGATCCGCGCGACGGGACCCGAGGAGGACACCGTGATCGTCGACGTGGTGACCGTCGAAGTCGACCCCCTCGACGGCGGCGCTGGCACCCCCGGTGACGCCGACCCGGCGACCGGAACGGTTCCCAACGGGCCCGCCGGCAAGCCCGGGGGACCCACGCCGATTCGCCCCGTCACTCCGGGCAGCTGAGCCACCGGCCCCGGATCGGCTCGGAGGGGCGGATCCGCTAGGACAGGGCGGTGGTCGCGGCGCCGGACGGTTCCCGACGGGGACCGTCCGGCGCCTTCACCTGGTACTCGCCGGACGCTCGTGGGGGATCGGTAGGGTGGCATTCCGCGGGGCCGTAGCTCAGGTGGTAGAGCGCTGCCTTTGCAAGGCAGATGTCAGGGGTTCGAATCCCCTCGGCTCCACGCCCGCGTCAGGTCGTTCAGGTCGCCGTGCGACAGGTCAGCGCAGGTCGCGCGGCACCGGCGACGTCGAGGCTTCGTCCCAGAGCAACTGCTCCTCGCGGGCAGCGCGCTGACGGCGGAGCAACAGCAGGCCGACGGCGACGATGACCGCGCCGACCGACACACGCTTCACGGCAGATTCCTCCACGAGGTGGGTCCGGCGGTGACCGACCGCGCCAACCGATAAGCCGGATCGGGTGGGCCTAAGAGGACTTGAACCTCTGACCTCTTCCTTATCAGGGAAGCGCTCTAACCAACTGAGCTATAGGCCCTCGACGGCGCGACGTCCGCTGCATCCGGCGCAGGACACAGTTGCCGGCCGCCTGCGGAACGGAAGTGCTCGCAGCGCGACAGGCTACCGGACGGTGGGAGGCCGACGAGCCTGCACGGGCTCAGTCGGTCTCGGCCAAGGTGACCTCGATGCCGCCCAGCAGGCCCGCGGTGAGGTTGTAGACGAAGCTGAACAGTGTCGCCAGCGCGGTCCACAGGACGACGTTGACCACCGCAAGCAGAAGTGTCACCCCGAGTACCCGGTTCAGCCCGATGTACTTCAGCACGTCGAAGCTCCGACCCTGCTGCCCGAAGGTCGCCTGGTCACGGACGAACCCGTTGATCGTGCCGAACACGTCGGCTGCCGACAGCGCCGACCACAGCACGACCACTGCGACCACCCCGACGATCGCGATCGCGATCGACAGCATGAACGCAACCTTCATCACCGACCACGGGTCGAGCCGGGCCGCGCGCAGATGCGCCCGCCGGGTGCGCGGGCGGGCCGGACGGGTCCGGGCAGCAACCTGCTCCCGTGCCTCGCGGGCCTCTTCGCTACGTCCACCTCGACGCCGCTCGACCTCGGGCCGGTCCGGCTCCTGTCCATCGGCCGGCTGCGGAGGGCGGCCACCCGCCGGGCGGCCGCCCGCTCGGCGGTCACCCCGCCACGGGCCGGCGACCTCGGGCCGCCGTTGCACGGGCACCCGGGACCCGGCCTGACTGGGACTGTCGGTCGTCATGCCTGGGTGCTCCCCTCCGGCGGACCGGACGGCCCGTCGCCATCACCGAGTGTGCCCGGCTCGGACCCATCCTCACCCGTTTCGCGCCCGACGCCCTGCGGCGACCCGTCGACGTCCTCGACGCCCCCACTGTCGACGTCCTCGACGGTGACCCCGCCGGCCGCTTCGTCCGGCGCCGGCCCGGTGCGCAGCGAGCCGACGTCGTCGGGTCCCACATCGTTCGGGCCAACATCGTTCTGCGGCTGCGCCGGACCCCCCTCGTCGTCGGCTTCGAGCTCCTCCGGTGGAACTTCGACGCTGCGCGCGATCGCGACGACCGCATCGGCACCCGAGCCGGACGAGACGAACCGGACGCCCATGGTGTCCCGGCCCTTGACCGCCACCTCGGCGACGGCACTACGGGTGACCCCTCCCCCGGCGCGGACCGCGAGGACCTCGTCGGTCTCGGCGACGACCAGCGCCCCGACGAGCGCACCGCGCACCTCCGCCGTGCGCATCGCCCGGATGCCGAGCCCGCCGCGACCCTGCAGGCGGTACTCACCGACGGCGGTCCGCTTGGCGTAGCCGTTCACGGTGACGGTGAACACGTACCCCGGAACGGCCGTGCCCGACCGGACCACCGACATGGACAGCAGGTCGTCGCCGTCGCGGAACTTCATCCCGGTCACCCCCGACGTCGCCCGGCCCATCGGGCGCAACTGGTCGTCGTCGGCCCGGAAGCGCACCGACTGGGCCCGCCGGCTGACCAGCAACAGATCGTCGTCGCTGGATGCCAGCTCCGCGCCGATCACCGCGTCGTCCGGGTCGCGCAGCACGATCCCGATCACCCCGCCGCTTCGGTTGGAGTCGAAGTCGGCCAGCCGGGTCTTCTTCACATAGCCCTGACGGGTCGCCAATACCAGGTACGGCGCGGTTTGGTAGTCGGCGATGTCGAGCACCTGGGCGATCTGCTCATCGGGCTGGAAGGCCAGCAGGTTGGCAACGTGCTGGCCGCGGCCGTCGCGGTTGGCCTCGGGCAGTTCGTAGGCCTTGGCCCGGTAGACCCGGCCGGCGTCGGTGAAGAACAGCAGCCAGTGGTGGGTGGAGGTGACGAAGAAGTGGTCGACGACGTCGTCGCCGCGCAGACTCGCGCCCCGGACCCCGCGGCCCCCGCGTCGCTGGGATCGGTAGAGGTCGACGCGGGTGCGCTTGACGTAACCCCCGCGGGTGATCGAGACGACCACCTGCTCCTCGGCGATGAGGTCCTCCATGCTGACGTCGCCCTCGGCGCGCACGAGCTCGGTCCGCCGGTCGTCGCCGAACCGCTCGACGATCTCGGCCAGCTCCTCGGAGATGATCGACCGTTGCCGCAGCGGGTCGGCCAGGATCGCCTCGTAGTCCTCGATCTCGGTCAGGATCCGGCCCAGCTCGTCGCGGATCGCCTGCTGCTCCAGCGCGGCGAGCCGGCGTAGCTGCAGTTCCAGGATCGCCCGCGCCTGGACCTCGTCGATCTCCAGCAGTTCCATCAGCCCGGTCTGGGCGGCCTCACCGGAGGCCGACGCGCGGATCAGCGCGATGACCTGGTCCAGGGCGTCCAGGGCCTTGGCGTATCCGCGCAGGATGTGGGCCCGACGCTCGGCCGCCGCCAGCAGGAAGCGCGTGCGGCGCTGGATCACCTCGACCTGGTGGGCGACCCAGTGCCGGACGAACCCGTCCAGCGGCAGCGTCCGTGGTACGCCGTCGACGAGGGCGACCATGTTCGCGCCGAACGTGTCCTGCAACTGGGTGTGCTTGTAGAGGTTGTTGAGCACGACCTTGGCGACGGCATCGCGGCGGAGCACGACGGCGATCCGCATGCCGGTGCGACTGCTGCTCTCGTTACGCAGGTCAGCGATGCCGCCGACCCGGCCGGAGTTCACCAGGTCAGCGATCTTCGTCTGCAGCGCGTCCGGGTTCACCTGGTAGGGCAGCTGGCTGATGACCAGGCAGGTGCGCCCCTCCAGCTCCTCGACATCGGCGACCCCGCGCATCGTGATCAGGCCACGACCGGTCCGGTAGGCGTCCTCGATACCGCCACGGCCGACGACCAGGCCGCGGGTCGGGAAGTCCGGGCCGGGAATGCGTTCCATCAACGCGGCCAGCAGCTGCTCCCGCGAGGCCTCGGGATTTGCCAACGCCCACTGGCATCCGGCGGCGACCTCGCGCAGGTTGTGCGGCGGGATCGAGGTGGCCATCCCCACGGCGATTCCCGCGCTGCCATTGACCAGCAGGTTCGGGTAGCGGGCCGGCAGGATCGCCGGCTCGGTGGTGCGACCGTCGTAGTTCGGCCCGAAGTCGACGGTGTCCTTGTCGATGTCCCGGACCATCTCCATGGCCAGCGGGGCCAACCGCGCCTCGGTGTAGCGCATCGCACCGGCTGGGTCGTTGCCGGGGCTGCCGAAGTTGCCCTGCGGCGCGACCAGCGGGTAGCGCATCGACCAGGTCTGACCCAGGCGGACGAGGGTGTCGTAGATCGCGCTGTCGCTGTGGGGGTGGTACTGCCCCATCACCTCACCGACGATGCGGCTGCACTTGCTGAACGGGCGGTCCGGGCGGAACCCGCCGTCGTACATCCCGTACAGGATCTTGCGGTGCACCGGCTTGAACCCGTCGCGGACGTCGGGCAGCGCGCGGCCGACGATGACCGACATCGAGTAGTCCAGGTAGGACCGCTGCATCTCCGCCTGCAGGTCCACCGGTTCGACGTGCCCGCCGGGTCCGTAGCCGCCGACCGCGCCGATCCCGCCGCTCCCGGTCGGGCCGCTGGGGGTGTCGTCGTCTGCCATCACAGATCCTCTCCGGACCGCCGGATCCGGCGGATAAGTGCTCTCGTCAGGATGCGGGCTCACCTGATCGACGGTCAGCGACGCTCTACGGTCAGATGTCGAGGAACCTGACGTCCTTGGCGTTGCGCTGGATGAACGACCTGCGCTGCTCGACGTCCTCACCCATCAGGATCGTGAACATCTCGTCCGCCCGCGCCGCGTCCTCCAGCGTCACCTGCAGCAGCGTCCGGGTGTCCGGGTTCATCGTCGTCTCCCAGAGCTCGTCGTCGTTCATCTCCCCGAGGCCCTTGTACCGCTGGATGCCGCCCTCTCTGGGCAGCTTGCGTCCGCGGGCTGTGCCGTCCCGAAGGAGAGCATCGCGCTCGAGGTCAGAGAACACGTAGTCGTGGGTGCCCTGCGTCCACTTCAGCCGGTACAGCGGCGGCTGGGCGAGGTAGACGAAGCCGGAGTCGACCAGCGGACGCATGAATCGGAACAACAGCGTCAGCAGCAGTGTCCGGATGTGCTGACCGTCGACGTCGGCATCGGCCATCAGCACGATCTTGTGGTAACGCAGGCGCTCCATGTCGAAGTCGTCGTGCACCCCGGTGCCGAGCGCGGAGATGATCGCCTGCACCTCCTGGTTGGCCAGGACCCGGTCGATCCGCGCCCGTTCGACGTTCAGGATCTTCCCCCGGATCGGCAGGATCGCCTGGATCCGGGGATTGCGGCCCTGCTTGGCCGGACCGCCGGCGGAGTCGCCCTCGACGATGAACAGCTCACACTCGTCCGGGTTGCGGGAGCTGCAGTCCGCCAGCTTTCCGGGCAGTCCACCGCCACCGAGCAGCCCCTTGCGCTTGCGGGCCAGCTCACGGGCGTTGCGCGCCGCCATCCGGGCCTGCGACGCCGCGATCGACTTCCGGACGATCGTCTTGCCCTCGTTCGGGTGTTCACCGAACCACTGCCCGAGCCGGTCGTTGAGGGTTGTCTGCACGTACCGCTTGGCTTCGGTGTTGCCCAGCTTGGTCTTCGTCTGCCCCTCGAACTGGGGCTCGGCGAGCTTGATCGACACGATCGCGGTCAGGCCCTCGCGGATGTCCTCCCCGGCGAGCCGGTCCGCCGGTTTCTTCACCAGGCCCTGGTTCTCCGCGAAGGCGTTGACGGTGGTGGTCAGCGAGGCCCGGAACCCCTCCTCGTGGGTCCCGCCCTCGATCGTGTTGATGGTGTTGGCGAACGTGTGCACCGACTCGGTGTAGCCGGAGTTCCACTGCATGGCGATCTCCAGGCTCAGCCCCGCGCCGGTGTCCTCCGATTCCAGGGAGATGACCGGCTCGTGGATCGCGTCCCGACTGGCGTTGAGGTGGTTCACGTAGTCGACCAGGCCCCCGTCGAACCGGTAGCTGACCTCCCGCACTGCCGACGCCCGGCCCGCCCCGTCGTCGAGGTCGGGCCCACCGGCGGTCGCGTCGGCGTCGTCCGCCCCGGGCAGCTGTGGATCACCGAGGTCGGGATCGGCGCTGCCCGCGTCCGTGCCCGCGTCGTGGTCCCGTTCGTCGCGCAGGCCGATTCGCAGTCCCCGGTTCAGGAACGCCATCTCCCGGAACCGGCTGGACAGCGTCTCGAACGACAGGTCGGTGGTTTCGAAGACGTCCGGGCTGGGGAAGAAGGTGATAGCCGTTCCGTGGTCGTCGGTCGGCTCGCCGCGGAGCAGCTCGGTGACCGGCACCCCGCGGTCGAAGTCCTGCGTCCACCGGTACCCGTCACGGCGGACCTCCACGTACAGCCGACTGGACAGCGCGTTGACCACCGAGACGCCGACCCCGTGCAATCCGCCCGACACCTTGTAGCCGCCGCCGCCGAACTTGCCCCCGGCATGCAGGACGGTCAGGACGACGGTCACCGCCGGCAGGCCCTCGGTCTCCACGATGCCCACCGGGATGCCCCGGCCGTCATCCACCACCCGCACCCCGCCGTCCGCCAGCAGGGTCACCTCGATCTCGTCGCAGTGCCCCTGCAGCGCCTCGTCGACGGAGTTGTCGACGACCTCCTGCACCAGGTGGTGCAGGCCGCGTTCGCCGGTGGACCCGATATACATCCCCGGTCGCTTGCGGACCGCGTCCAGCCCTTCGAGCACGGTGATCGAACTCGCGTCGTACACCGGCTCGGTGGTCGACAGCCCCGCGGGTGCCCCGTCGACGACGGGTCCCGCGGGCGCGTCCTGGAGAACTGGGCTGGCGGGGCCAGCCGGGACGGCGGGCGACGGATCCAGGTCGGTGCTCAACGGCGGTCCTCGCTGACGGGTCCGTCCGGCCACCGGAACACGCGCGACTGGACGGGTGCTCCCGGTCGGCGGGCGACGGCGGCCAGGCGTACGTGGCGGTTACCGAGACCGGCCGCGGGCACCCGGTCGGTGGTACCCCGGGGACGGGGACCGACCGGCGGAGCCACGGTGCTGCCGGCGAGGAGCCGGCAGCGTCTCGGACACGATGGCTGACCCCGCCATGGTACGCCGGGAACCCGTCCCCGCGCGCGTCCTCTGCGGCCGACAGAGGCGCCGACAGGTCGTCCCGGCCCCTGTACCGCTCGCCAGGCCGCTCAGCCCTCGTATATGGGGGCCCCCACACAGGCGCATCCCGTCGACCGTCGGCGGCACCGTCAGCGCAGTCACGGGTCGCGGGCCGCGTACTGGTCCGCAGTGGTCCCCGGTGGTCACCCGTAGGTGTCACGCGGGCCGCGCCCGCCCTGGACACCAAGGCGACCGTGCCGCCAGGACGGGGCGGTCGGTCCGTCGACGACGAGCTCGCTGACCACCGCTGAGCCGACGCGGTCGTTGACAGCCGCCACGAGTCGCGGTCCCAGCAGCCGCAGCTGGGTCGCCCACGCCGAGGAGTCCGCTCGGACTCGGAGCCGGCCCTCCTCGATGCCCACCGGCTGGCAGTGCGCCGCAGTTTGTTCCCCGACCAGGTCCGACCACCGGGCCAGGACGGCAGAGGCATCGGCCCGCATCGCCCAGCCGCGGGCCGTCACCAGCTCGTGCAGGGCCGCGCCGACTGCGGTCGGGTCGTGCTCGTCCGGGCCAGGACCCGTGAACGGGGCGCGGCTGGCCAGCCCACCGACCCGGCCGGCCGCCGACGCGACGCGGCGGCCGCCGACCCCCGCCCTGCCCTGTCCCGCCGTGGCCGATTGCCCCGAGGTCCCCGCTGCCCCCGTCGCCGGTGCCCCTGGGCCGGCCGGCGCGGACGAACGGCGCCGACGGCCGCGTCCGGTGCTGTTCGCGGCGATCCGTCCGGCGACCGAGCGCGCGAGCTCCAGCCCCGTCTGGTCGGGCTGGTCGTCCTCGCCGGCCGGCGGCACCCCAGGCGGCACGGGGTTAGGCGACCGGGGGTCAGACGGCACAGAGTCAGACGGCCGGGGGTCAGGCGGCACGGAGTCAGGCGGCACGCTGCACCTCGCCGCTGCGCACCGTGAACATCGTGACGGCCGGATCGCTGCCCTGCACCGGAGACACCGCATCCCGCAGCTGTGCGGGCACGTCGTCGAGCACCGCCGCGGTCACCAGTACCTGCTGGGCGTCGGCGACGAGCTCGGCGAGCCGGGAGCGGCGAGCCTCGTCGAGCTCGGCGAACACGTCGTCGAGCAGCAGAACCGGGTCGCCGGTCTCGTCGACCTCCCGGAGCACGCCGAACGTGGCCAGCCGCAACGCCAGCGCCACCGACCAGGACTCCCCGTGGCTGGCATACCCCTTCGCCGGGAGGTCCCCGACCCCGAGTACGAGATCGTCGCGGTGCGGTCCGACCAGGCACTGGCCCCGCTCGACCTCATCCCCGCGCCGACGCTGCAGTTCCGTGCGCAAGGCGGCGGCGAGCTCCTCGACCCCGGCCCCATCGACCCCGCCGGACCCGTCGGCCTCGCCGGTCCGGTCGACGACAGCCGACCGGTAACCGACCGTCGCCTGCCCGCCGCCGGACAGCACGCGGTAGGCGTGGGTGATCTCCGGGCGTAGCTGCTGAACCGCCGCCAGTCTCCCCGCGGTCAGTTCCGCCCCTGCCTGGACCAACTGCTCGTCCCAGGCATCCAACGTGCGCAGGTCGGCACTGCGGCCACCGCGGACGAGCCCGGCCGCCGAGCGCAACAGCGCGGTCCGCTGTCGCACGATCCGGTCCACGTCGCTGCGTACCCCGGACCACCGGGGCGCCAACGCCACGAGGAATGCGTCGAGGAAGTCGCGCCGGCCGGCCGGGTCACCCTTGACCAGCGCGAGATCCTCCGGCGCGAACAGGACGGTGCGCAGCGTTCCCAGCACGTCGGTGAGCCGGCGTACCGGCTGCCGGTTCAGCCGGGCGCGGTTTGCGCGCCCGGCGGCGATCTCCAGCTCCACGAGCGCCTGCCGCCCGTCGCGCACCACGCCGGCCCGAACGATCGCCCGCTCGGCTCCGGACCGGATCAGCGGCGCGTCGGTCGCGACCCGGTGGCTACCCAGTGTCGCGACGTACCCGACGGCCTCGACGAGGTTGGTCTTGCCCTGCCCGTTGGGACCCAGGAACAGCGTCGTGCCCGGCGTCAGGTGCACAGAGACGCTCGGGTAGGACCGGAAGTCGGTCAGCTCCAGGGACGCGACGTGCACGGCGCCTCCTCGCATGGCCGGTGGCTCAGCACCTCCCCGGGCCGCCGACGGCTCAGCGGTCCTCGGTCTCGGCCTTCGGGGACTTCTGTGCGGCCTGGATGTCCTCGGCCTGGACAGCGTGGCCGCCGAACTGGTTGCGCAGCGCCGCAACGGCCTTCATCGTCGGGCTGTCGGGCTGTCGGGAGGAGAACCGCGCGAACAGCGCCGCCGCGAGCACCGGTAGCGGGACGGCATGCTCGATGCCCGCCTCCAGCGTCCACCGACCCTCGCCGGAATCCTCGGCATACCCGCGCAGGTGGTCCAGTTTCGGGTCGGCCTCCAGGGCAAGGACCATCAGATCGAGCAGCCAGGAGCGGATGACCGTGCCCTCACGCCAGCTGCGGAACACGGCCGGGACGTCGGTGACGACGCCCGTGGCTTCGAGCAGTTCGTAGCCCTCGGCATAGGCCTGCATCAAGCCGTACTCGATCCCGTTGTGCACCATCTTCGCGTAGTGACCAGCGCCTACCTTTCCGGCGTGGGCGAAACCAAAATCCCCGGGCGGCTTCAACGCATCGAAGACCGGCTGCGCCTTGGCGACGTCCTCTGCGGCCCCGCCGACCATCAGTGCATAACCGTTCTCCAGACCCCAGACGCCGCCGGACACCCCGGCATCGAGATAACCGATGCCCTTCGGCGCGAGCTGGTCGGCGTGCAGCACGTCGTCGCTCCACCGCGAGTTGCCGCCCTCGATGATCAGGTCACCGGACTCGAGCAGGTCCGCGAGCTGGTCGATCGTGTCCTGGGTGATCTGCCCCGCGGGGAGCATCGACCAGACGATCCGGGGCGCCGGCAGCTGGGCCACCAGGTCGCCGACATCCTTGGCGTCACTGAGTTCCGGATGGTGGTCGTAGCCGACCACTTCGATCCCGGCGTTGCGCAGGCGCGTCCGCATGTTGCCGCCCATCTTGCCCAGCCCGATCAGTCCGATTCGCATGCGCGCAGCCTCGCATGGCGGACCGGGGCCGCAGCGCCAGCCCCGGCAGCCGGGTAGCCGGTGGGTCGGTCAGCCGGGTAGCCGGCGGGGCATCACCAGGTAACGGTAAGCCGGGTCGGCGTCCTCTTCGGGCCCGGCCGCGCCGGTCAGCACGATGGCCTTCGTCGGGTGGGTGAACGTGAACTGCGCGGTCGGGGCGCCGAGCTGCTGCAGGCCGTCGAGCAGGTAGCCGGGGAAGAACCCGACCGAGATGGCCTGGCCGTCGGTCACCGCGTCGAGGACCTCGGTGGCCTGCGCGTCCTCGCCGCTGCCTGCGTCCAGGGTCACCTCGGTGGTGTCGAACCCCAGCCGGATCGGCGCGTTACGGTCGGCGACGAGCGCCACCCGGCGGGCGGATTCGAGCAGCCGCGCGGTTTCCACCCGGCTGCTGATCGGTGCCTCGGCGGGGAACAGGCTCATCACCTTCGGGTACTCGCCATCCAGCAGCCGGGTCGTCGTCGTCCGCGGCGCCGTAGGGGTGCCGCCGGACAGCCCGATCATTCCGCCGGACGGCGCACCGGCTCCGCTGGCCGTCCCGCTCGGCCGGCCCACCGGGAACGACAGCGACACGTTCCCACCGGCCGCCATCGCCTTCGCCGCCTCGGACAGGACCCTGGCCGGGACCAGCGCTGATCCGGTCGCGTCCGGATCGACCGGTGACCACGCGAGGTCCCGGACCGCAAGGCGGTAGCGGTCGGTGGCGAGTAGCCGCAGGCGGTCGCCCGTGACCTCGATCTGGACGCCGGTGAGCACGGGCAGCATGTCGTCGCGTCCGGCAGCGATCGCCACCTGCGCGACGGCGTCGGCGAACGCGGCGGCCGGGACCGTACCCGACACCGGGGGCGACCCCGGCAGATCCGGGTAGTCGTCCTGGGGCAGCAGAGCCAGGGAGAACCGGGCCGGGCCGCACCGCACCACCAGCCGGTTGTCCTCGGTGGACAGGTCCACCGGTGCGCCGGGCAGGCTCTTGGCGATGTCGGCCAGCAGCTTGCCCGGGACCAGGACCCGGCCGGGTTCGCCCACGTCGGCCGGAAGGCCTACCCGGGTCGCGGTCTCGTAGTCGAATCCGGACAGCACGACGGTGTCTGTCCCGGGCGCGTCGGCGTTCGGGGCGTCCGCGTCGGCGGATGGGCCGAACGCGTCCAGCGGGGTGCCCGCGGTGACGGCCTCGACGAGCAGACCGGCCAGGACGGGCACGGCCGGACGGCTCGGCAGGCTCCGCGCGGCCCAGGCGACCGCGTCGGCGAAGGCGTCGCGGTCGATACGCAGCTTCACGGCGACGGACCTCTCTGGGCAGGTGTCGCTGACTGCTGCCAGCGCTCGTCCGGGATCCGCGCCGGTTCGGCTGCGGGTGGCGGTGATCCTGCCACGGCGTCCCGGCCCGGCGCCGTGGCTTCGAGCAGGTCCGCGGCTGTCCACACCGGGGCGGTCGGTGAGGCCGGTCGAGATCTGGTCGGATATGTGTCGTCATCACAGCAGGTGCGGTGGACGGTGTGGACAGCCGGTTCCGCGACGGCTGCATCGCTGGTCCACGGGGTCCAGGCCCCTCGTTCGACCCCGCCGGATTCGTTCCGCGGCGCGGGCACGGGCAGTGGACGCCGGTGAATTGTCCGCGGTCGGTCCACCGGCGTCCACCGGTGGGCGGCCCCCGTCCACCTCGACGTCGCGGTGCGGCGGCGGATACCCACAGCTTTTCCACACTGTGCACGACGGACTCGGACGCCCTACGACGCAGGCGTGCGGACTGGCTCGGCGTCGGGCAGATCGGGCAGATCGGTCAGCGGCGGTGCTGGCGGATCTTGTTCGTCAACTCCGTCACCTGGTTGAACAGGGTCCGACGTTCCTTGAGGCCCTCGCGGATCTTGCGCTCCGCGTGCATGACCGTCGTGTGGTCCCGGCCGCCGAACAACTGCCCGATCTTGGGCAGCGACAGTTCGGTCAGCTCCCGACACAGGTACATGGCGATCTGCCGGGCGTTGACGAGGTTGCGGTTGCGGCTCGGCCCGCACAGCTCGTCGACGGTGATGTCGAAGTACGCGGCCGTGGTGTCCATGATCGAGCTGGCCGCGATCTCCGGGTCCGCGTTGTCCGGCATCAGGTCCCGCAGAACGAGCTCGGCGATCTCGGAGTCGACCGGCTCCCTGGTGAGGTTGGCGTAGGCCGTCACCCGGATCAGGGCGCCCTCGAGTTCGCGGATGTTGCGCTGGACCTTGGTGGCGATCAGTTCGAGCACGTCCGGCGGGGCGCTGAGCCGTTCCTGGGCCGCCTTCTTGCGCAGGATCGCGATCCGGGTCTCCAGGTCCGGGGGCGTCACGTCGGTGATCAGGCCCCACTGGAAACGGTTCCGGAGCCGGTCGGTCAGCGTCGACAGATCCTTCGGCGGTCGGTCGGAGGTGATGACGATCTGCTTGTCCGCATTGTGCAGCGTGTTGAACGTGTGGAAGAACTCCTCCTGCGTCCGCTCCTTGTTCTCCAGGAACTGGATGTCGTCGACCAGCAGCACGTCCACGTCGCGGTACCTGCGCTGGAACTCACTGGCCCGGTCGTCACGGATGGAGTTGATGAAGTCGTTGGTGAATTCCTCCGAGCTGACGTACAGCACGCTGACATCGTTGAACAGACTCGCGGCGTAGTGGCCGATCGCGTGCAGCAGATGGGTCTTGCCCAGTCCGGACTCGCCGTAGACCAGCAGCGGGTTGTAGGCCTTCCCCGGGGCCTCGGAGACGGCAACCGCGGCCGCGTGCGCGAACCGGTTCGAGGAGCCGGTGACGAACGTGTCGAACTTGTACTTCGGGTTCAGCCCGACCGGTTCCCGCGATCTGCGCGCCGGTGTCTGCCTGGGGTCGTCGGTGCGACCGCCGCGGCTGCCGGTGTCGGCACCTTGCGTGCGGGTGTCCCCAGCACGGTCGGTGGGGTACCGGTCGGTGGGGTACCGGTCGGTGGAGTAGACGTCGGCGGTGAGCGCGTCGACACCGGTGAGGCGCTCGTCGAGGTCGGCTGCCCGGGAACCCTTCCCCGCCCGCGATCTGGCCCGGTCTCCCTCGGCAACCCAGCTACGTGGCCCGGTCTCCGCGGCCTGGTGCCTAGGTGCGGCTTCGGCCGACAGACCGCCGGCCGCGTCGGCGGACCCGGACGGCTCGGTCGCCGGCAGCCCGATGCCGGTCCGCTCCCCGGCGGTCGGTTCGGCTTCGACGTCGAGCTCGATCTCGAGAACGACGGAGCGGCCGAGTTCGAAGGCCAGAGCGTCCGCGAGGAGGGGCCGCAACCCACTGTCGATCCGCCGGCGCGTGAAGTCGTCGGGGGCAGCGACCGTGACGGTGTCGGCCACGGCGCCCACCAACCTGCACCCGTCGAGCCAGACCCGTTGATGCACCGGCAGCCGGTGCGTGAGGGTCGACAGCGCGTTGGTCCACGCCGCACCCAGCAAACCTTCGTCGGCGCCGTCTGTCACGCCACTCCTCCCGTTCGCCGACCCGGTCGCGACGGCCGTCCCACCAGACACGTTCGGACCGTGATCAAGTCGCTCCGCACAGTACGCAGGGCGCCGGACGGGGGGCATCGACACAGGGGCCGACCCCCGTCGTCCACACGACCGTCCACAACCTGTGGACATGGTAGGGACACGCGGGACGTGGCCGGGTCGGCCGAGCGGCGGGGTAGGCGGTCGCCTGCTCGCGCGGCGCGGATCGACGGATGGGGAAGAGCGGAACCTAGCAACCGTCGGGCGACCTGCCAACCGCGGCGCCGGTCGGGCGTGCTCCGCTGGATGAGCTGCTGTTTGACCGTGTGGGCGAGCCGACCTACCGTTGCCAGGCCCAGTCGGGGTATAGCCCCCGGGACCAGTCCGTCGGGGCGGTCGCAGTCGTCCGCCGGTCTACTGCCGGTCCGCCGGCCTTCGAGGAGAACTCCCGTGTCCAAGCGCACCTTCCAGCCCAACAACCGGCGCCGTGCCAAGAAGCACGGCTTCCGGCTCCGGATGCGGACCCGTGCCGGACGCGCGATCCTCGCGGCCCGGCGGTCGAAGGGGCGCAAGGAGCTGACCGTCTGATTGCGAGCCGATGAGCACGGCACCGGACGGACAGCACGTCCGCCACGGATCAGAAGGGTCGGCCGTGCTCGCTCGTCCGTTGCGGATTCGTAGGCCTGTCGAGCACCGGACGATCGTCCGCAGCGGCCGACGCGCAGCCGTCGGTGTGGTGACGGTCCACCTGCTGCAGACGGCGGACGGGCCGGCCCGGGCGGGGCTCGTCGTGGGTAAGACCGTGGGCAACTCCGTGGCTCGTCACCGGGTGTCACGGCGGCTGCGGCACCTGCTCGGGGACCGTCTGGTGAGCTTGGCCCCGGGCACCCTGGTGATCGTCCGGGCCGGGGCCGGAGCTGCGGCGCCCGGTGCGGACCTCGACGGCGACCTCGACGGGGCTCTGTGGCGGGCTGCACGGGCCGGCACGGCAACACGCCGGCGCGGGCAGGTCCGGTCACGTCCGGACGCGCGACCATGAGGTGGCTGTTGGTCGCGCTGCTGCGGGTCTACCGGGCCGTGATCAGCCCGATGTACGGGCCGGTCTGCCGCTATCACCCGTCCTGCTCCGCATATGCCCTCGACGCCGTGACGCGGTACGGCGCGGTCCGTGGTGGGTGGCTGGCCGTGCGGCGCGTCGCCCGGTGCAATCCGTGGTCATGGGGCGGATACGACCCGGTTCCCGGCTCCGATCCGGAGCACGACCGGGCCGGCGAGGCGGCGGACCAGGCCTCCGGTACTTCACCGGTGCCGCCGGCCCGGCCCCGGTGAGGGACGATGGGGGCTGACCCGCCGGATCTCGACACCGCGGAGCCAGCGCCACGGCCGGACCGCGAGCCGTCCATCCGAGCACCGAACCGAGAGGCCTGCCCGTGATCGACACGATCCTCGGTCCGCTGTACTACGCGGTCTCCGCCATTCTGCTGGGTTGGCACTGGGTGTTCACCCGACTCGGCCTGGGCGAGGGCAGCGGGCTGACGTGGGCGTTGTCGATCGTCGGGCTGACGGTGGTCATCCGGACGATCCTGATCCCGCTGTTCGTCAAGCAGATCCATGCCAGTCGGAAGATGGCGGTGATCCAGCCGAAGGTCCGGGAGATCACCAAGAAGTACAAGGACGACCGGGAGAAGCAGTCCCAGGAGCTGATGAAGCTCTACAAGGAGGAGAAGACCAACCCGTTCTCGTCGTGCCTCCCGCTACTGCTGCAGTCGCCGGTGTTCTTCGCGCTGTTCCGGGTCCTGGAAGGTGCCGCGAAGGACAACCCGATCGGCCGCGGGCTGCTGTCGCCGGAGCAGGCGGCGAACCTGCACAACGCGCGGTTCCTCGGCGCCGGGATCTCGGACAAGTTCATCGGCGCGAACAACCTGACCGTGCAGCTTGTGACCATCGTGCTGATCGTTGCGATGTCGGCGACGACCTTCGTCACCCAGCGACAGCTCACCCGCAAGAACCTCCCGCCGGAGGCGCTGACCGGGCAGTTCGCCCAGCAGCAGAAGTTGATGCTGTACGCATTCCCGCTCATCTTTGCGGTCACGGGCGTCAACTTCCCGATCGGTGTCCTGCTCTACTGGCTGACCACCAATCTGTGGACCGCCGGGCAGCAGTACTACGTCATCAAGCACAATCCGACCCCGGGTTCGGCGGCGTGGGACGAACTGATCGCACGGCGGAAGGCCGCCGGGCAGACCGCCGACGTCGCCCTGCCCCGAGCAATCCCTGCGGAAGGATCGGTCGACATCTCCGGCGGGTCCGAGGTAGCGACGGAGGTGCCGCCCCCGAGCAGCCGCCAACAGCCGCGTCGGACCACGCGCAGCGCCCGCTCCGGAGCTCCCGCTGCCTCGGGCGCGCGGGTGACGCCACGTCCCGGTGCCCGCCCGGCCCAGCGCCCCGGAAGGGCTGGGTCGTCGCCCCAGCGCAGGCCGGGGCGGTGACGCCCGCGGCTGCCGGCTCTGCCTCCGCCGGTTGCGGGTCTGAAGGTCGCGCTTCTGGCGGTTCGGGATGGGCCGACGTGCGTGTTTCCCGACAGTTTCGAGGAGAGGACCGACGCAGGTGACGGAAACCGTGCCACCCGCGGCTGCTCGTGCCAGGGCAGACATTCCCGAGGATGCCGAGTCCCCAGCTGCCCTGGTGGACCCCGCAGCCGAGCACATAACCGGCGATCCGGTCGACCTGGGGCCGAGCGCTGACGAGACCGACGCCTCGTCGCCGCTCGACATCCTGGAGCGCGAGGGCGACATCGGGGGTGATTACCTCGAGGAGCTGCTCGACATCGCCGACCTGGACGGCGACATCGACCTCGACGTGGACGGCGACCGTGCGATCGTGTCGCTCGTCGGTGGCGACCTCGGTCACCTCGTCGGTGACGACGGCGCGGTCCTCACGGCTCTGCAGGACCTCACCCGGCTGGCCGTCACCCGGGAGACCGGTCAGCGCAGCCGGTTGGTCGTCGACGTCGACGGGTACCGGGCCCGACGGCGGTCCGAGATCGCCGGCCTGGTCGCGACCGCCGCTGAGCAGGTGCGCACCGGTGGCGGGGCGGTCCCGCTGCCGCCGATGGGCGCATTCGAGCGCAAGATCGCGCACGACGCGGTCGCCGGGTTGGGCCTTGACTCGGAGTCCGAGGGCGAGGAGCCGCGGCGCCGTGTGGTCGTCCGTGCGGCCTGACCACAGCGACCGCACCTCGTCCGGCCAGTCGTGAGTGGGTCGTCCTGAGCCCTGCCGGCGAGGCCGGCGCCGATGCGGCCGACGGAGCGGTCGTGGCCGACCAGCCGGGGCCGGGGCCGATGGCGCGCGCCGTCTTCGGCGGCCGGATGGCGACAGCGGCCCGCTATCTGCAGGACCTGGCGTCCACGGGCGTCGAGCACGGCCTGATCGGCCCGCGTGAGGTGTCGCGGCTGTGGGATCGTCATCTGGTCAACAGCGCGGTCGTGGCGGTGCTGATCCCCCGCGGCTCGAAGGTCTGCGACGTCGGCTCCGGCGCCGGGCTGCCCGGAGTCGCGATCGCCATCGCGCGGCCGGACCTGCGTGTCACCGTGGTCGAGCCGCTGGCCCGGCGGACGGCCTACCTGAACCGGCTGATCGCCGAGTTGGGACTGAGCTCGGTCGACGTCGTCCGCGGCCGGGTTGACGGCCGAGGCCCGGTCGTCATCGACGCGAACGGTGGCGAGCATGCTGTCGCAGCGTTCGACGTTGTCACGGCACGTGCGGTGGCCGGGCTGGACCGCCTCCTGCCGTGGCTGCTCCCCCTGGCCCGAACCGGTGGCACGGTGCTCGCGCTGAAGGGGCGGACGGCCGAAGCCGAGCTTGCTGCCGTCGAACCGTTCCTGCGGCGCCGAGGTGCGACAGGGCAGTTGGTCGAACTCGGTGGCGCGGAGCTGTCCGGTCGATTGGGTGGCGGACCGCCGACAGCGGGGGCGGAACCGATCGGTGATGCGGACGTCGTGCGGGTCGTCCGGGTGGATGTCGGATCCGCGGACAAGAATGTCGGCGGGCACGCCCGGCACCGCGGCGACGCCGGCAGCCGCGGGACGGCCCGCAACCGGACCACAGGACAGAAGGGCAGGCCATGACGGCGGCATCGGGACTGGGGTGGCCCGCTGTGGTGTCGGTCGTGTCGCCGACCGGCCTGGGCTGGCCCGGCGCTGGTCGGCAGCATGCACCCGTTTCACGTGAAACGGACGAGCCCGAGCGCGAGTGGTCGGCTGCAATGACAGACGATCCCGATGAGGCTCCGGACCCGACCGCCGCTGGACACGACGCCGCGAAGGACACGCCAGGCGCAGGAGAGCCGCTGGCGGGTCACGACGGGCCGGTGGCCGCCGGTGACACGCCGATCGCAGCCGCAGCGAGAGTCGCGGTCCGGCTACGTGCACCGGCGACGGGCGACGCGTTCGCCCGGCCCGTGCGGACGCGGGTCATCGTGGTCGCCAACCAGAAGGGCGGCGTCGGGAAGACGACGACGACCGTGAACCTAGGCGCCGCGCTGGCGTTACACGGCCAGCGTGTTCTGGTGGTGGACCTGGATCCGCAGGGCAACGCCTCCACCGCCCTCGGCGTGCACCATGCGGCCGGTTCCGCATCGGTGTACGACTCGGTGATCGACGGTCGCGAGCTCGGTGCGGCCGTTCAGGACAGCCCCGGGATCGCCGGACTGCGCGTCGTCCCCGCGACCATCGACCTGGCCGGTGCAGAGATCGAGCTGGTCCCGATGGTCGCGCGCGAGCTGCGGCTCCGCCGGGCGATCACCGCCCACCTCGCGGCGCTGGCGGAGGAGGAGCGGCCGGACTACGTGCTCATCGACTGCCCGCCGTCGCTCGGGCTGCTGACCCTGAACGCCCTGGTCGCTGCCGAAGAGGTCCTGATCCCGATCCAGTGCGAGTACTACGCGTTGGAAGGGCTCGGCCAGCTCGTTCAGACCATCGAGATGGTCACCGGTCATCTCAATGCGGGGCTGACCATCTCCACGATCCTGCTGACGATGTACGACGCGCGGACCCGGCTGGCGGCGCAGGTCGCCGACGAGGTCCGGGCCCACTTCGCAGACCGGGTCCTGTCGACGGCGATTCCCCGATCGGTCCGGGTGTCGGAGGCGCCGAGCTACGGGCAGACGGTCCTCACCTACGACCCCGGCAGCTCCGGATCTCTGTCCTACGTCGAGGCCGCGCGAGAGCTGGCGGCGAGCCTCCCGCGCTGAGTCCCGCGGTCACGGAAGGCTGACGATTTCCTCGACGACGACGGAAGGGCGGCTGGTATGCCACGCGGACTCGGGCGCGGACTCGGCGCGCTCATCCCGACCGGCCACGGGGGCGACCCGATGCGAGCCGAGACAGCCGAGGGGGATCCGGTGGTCGCGGCGGGCCGTCCGTCCACCGGGGGCCAGCGAGATGCCGTGGACCGGTGGTTGCTCGGCGGATCGGCGGACACCCTGACCGAGCCGATCCGCGATGCGCCGGCCCTACCCGTTCCACGTGGAACGGACGCCGGGCCCGGTGTCCGGCTGCAGGACATCGCCGTCGACGCGATCAGCGCCAATCCCCGCCAACCGCGAACCGTCTTCGACGCGGACGCGCTCGCTGAGCTGGTGGCATCGATCCGTGAGGTGGGCTTGCTCCAACCTGTCGTCGTCCGCCCGGGTGCGGGCCCCGGAACCTATGAGCTTGTGCTCGGCGAGCGACGGCTGCGGGCGACCCGCGAGGCCGGACTGGCGACGATCCCGGCCATCGTCCGGCAGACCGACGATCGGAATCTGCTGCGCGATGCACTGCTGGAGAACCTGCACCGCGCGGACCTCAATCCGCTGGAGGAGGCGGCGGCCTATCAACAGCTGCTCGACGACGCCGGCTGCTCGCAGGAGGAGCTGTCCCGTCGGCTCGGCCGGTCCCGGCCGCAGATCTCGAACACGCTCCGTCTGTTGCGCCTCCCCCCGCCGGTACAGCGACGGGTCGCGGCGGGTGTGCTGTCCGCGGGGCACGCACGCGCACTGGTCGCCGTCGTCGGCGTGGAAGCCCAGGAGTCGCTGGCTAGCCGGATCGTGGCCGAGGGCCTGTCCGTGCGGGCGACGGAGGAGATCGTCAGCGCCGGTGCCGGCGACGCTGCACCGCGAGGGCGCCCGGAACGGGTTGCGACCATCGGCTCGCCCGAGCACGACGAGATCGCCCAGCTGCTCGGGGATCGGCTGGAGACGCGGGTCAGAGTCGGCGCCAGCCGCTCGCGCGGACGGATCGTCATCGACTTCGCGACCGGCGAGGACCTGCGCCGCATCACGGCGGTCATCGTGGGCGACGATCGCACCGCCGGGCCGGCCGGTCCGGGCACATCGGCGGGGTGACCGCGGTCAGGGTTCGCGGCGGTTGACCGCCCCGACGACCAGGTCCCGGTAGACGGCCCCGTGGTCCAGCCCCGCCGCCGCGATCGCCTGCGGCAGCAGTGACGTCTCGGTCATCCCCGGGGCGGTGGCGACCTCGAGGAACCACGGCAGCCCGTCGGCGTCCACGATCAGGTCCGACCGCGATACATCGCGCAGCCTCAGGCCCCGGTGCGCCGCCAGGGCCGCGTCGGCACACGCGGCCGACGCCGCCTCGCTGAGCCGGGCCGGGACGAAGAATTCGGTTGTCCCGGCGTTGTACCGGGCGTCGTAGTCGTAGCGGCCGCCCACCGGGACGATCTCCACCGGCGGCAGCGCGCGCGGACCGCTCCCGGTGTCCAGCACGGACACGGCGACCTCGGTGCCCACGACGACCTCCTCGAACAGCGCCGTGCTCCCGTAGCCGAAACACTCGACCATCGCCTCTGGCAGGTCGGCGGCCGCGGCGACGTACCGGCAGCCCTGGGCGGAACCCGCGCGGGCCGGCTTGACGATCAGCGGTAGGCCGAGCCCGCGGGTGACCGCGTCCAGTACCCCGGCGCTGCCGAGCTCGGAAAATGTCGCGTGCGGAACCACGACACCCCGCGGACTGCGGACGCCGACCGCGGCCAGCACGGCCTTCGCGACCGGCTTGTCCCAGGCCAGCCGGCACGCATCGGGTGTCGACCCCACATAGGGGACGCCGAGCAGGTCCAGGACCTCCCGCAGCGCCCCATCCTCCCCGCTGCGTCCGTGGACGGCCGGGAAGACCGCGGCGGGCGGGTCGTCACGCAGCAGAGCGACCAACTCCGGGCCGGCGTCCACCTCGGCGAGGTCCACCCCGACGGAGCGCAGGTGGTCGGCCACCCGCCGGCCGGATCGCAGTGACACGTCGCGTTCACTCGACAATCCGCCGGCGACGACGACCACCCGACCGAGGTCACTCACCGGGCGTCCGGCCCGGGCGCCACCGATGCCGACGGCTCGGCCCGGTGCTCCAGCTGCCCCGCAAGCCCAGCCCGATCCGCCGGCAGTCCCGGGCCCTCGGCGCCGAACAGACGGCGCACGTCGATCTCCTCGGCCAGCACGCGGGCGAGTCGCCGGACACCCTCCCGGATACGGTCCGGTGTGGGGTAGCAGTAGGACAGCCGGAGGAATCGGGAGCCGAACCCGTCGGCGTAGAACGCGGTCCCGGAGACGTACGCGACCCGGGCCCGGATCGCCCTGGGCAACATCGCCTTGGCGTCCATGCCCGCGGGCAGCTGCAGCCAGACGTAGAAGCCGCCGTCCGGCCGCGTCCAGGTGATCTCGGGGCTGATCCCCGGCATGACGTCGGCGAGCGCGTCGAGCATCGCGTCCCGTCGTTCGCGGTACATCTCCCGGAACACCTTGATCTGGCCGAGCCAGTCGTAGTCGTGAAGGTAGGAGGTGACCAGGTGCTGGGACAGCGCGGGCGGGCACAGCGTCGCCGACTCCTGGGCCAACACCAGCTTCTCGCGCACCGCGTGGGGGGTCAGCGCCCAGCCGACCCGGACACCGGGCGCGAACGTCTTGGAGAACGAGCCGAGGTAGATGACGTTGTCGGGGTGGTCGGCGCGGATCGGCCGGTGCTGGACGCCGTCGAGACCGAGCAGGCCGTAGGGGTCGTCCTCGACGATGAAGACGTCGTTCTCGGCGCAGATCCGGGCTACCGCAGCCCGCCGGTCCGCGGTCATCGACACCCCGGCCGGGTTGTGGTGACTGGGGATCGTGTACAGGAACTTCACCCGCCGCCCGGCTGTCCGCAACGCGGTGAACGCCGCCGCCAGCCGCTCCGGAACCAGTCCGTGCGCGTCCATCTCGACGTGCACGACCCGCGCCTGGTAGCTGCGGAACACCCCGAGTGCCCCGACGTAACTGGGCCCCTCGGCCACGACCACGTCGCCCGGATCGCAGAACACCCGGGTGACGAGGTCCAGTGCCTGCTGCGAACCCACGGTGACGGTCACGTCGTCGGGGTGCCCGGCGACCCCGGTGACGCGCATGACCTCGCAGATCGCCTCGCGCAGCGCCGGCTCGCCCTGGCCGGACCCGTACTGCAGAGCGGTGGTGCCATTGCGCAGCAGCAGCTCACCGGCCAGCCGGCCGATCACGTCCAGTGGCAGGTCGGCGAGGTTGGGCATCCCGCCGGCCAGCGACACGACCTCCGGTCGGCTGGCGACCGAGAACAGCGCCCGGATCTCGCTGCTGGTCATCCCGTGCGTGCGCGCGGAGTAGCGCGGGAGGTAGTCGTCGAGCCGGGAACCTGCTCGGGCGCCGGCGGGCCCGGTGCCCGGCAGCGGGTCCAGCCCGGCAATCCGCGGCTGGTCGACCGGCGCGGCGGCCGGCGCCCGGGTGGCGTCGGGCCGCATACGCCGGGACTGCTCGCCTGCCGTCATCGACCCAAGGTATCGCCGAGCCCGCCGGGCGGGCCGGCCCGCTCCGATCCCGGCGCGGGCGGTCCGGGGAACCCGCAGCCGACCAGATCAGCCGACCATCGAGAGCGACGCTCTCGACTTGTCATTCGGCGGGGTCATCGCGAACGGCGATCGCGGACGATCCGCAGCACTAGCAGGTAGATCACGGCAACGACGCCGACCGCGGTCGATGCGTAGACGAGGTAGGGGTACAAGCGGGCGACGTTCACCCGAAGCTCCACGACCGGAGCAGCAGGACGAATCCGAGCCCGCCCGCGACGAGCAGCATCGGCAACACGACCAACGCCGTGGCGACGCCCTTGTCAGACCGACGCCAGTTCCGCGACCGCCACAACAAGGCGAGGCCGACCAGCGGCAGCAGGACCGGCAGGGCGAAGGCGCCGACGCTGAGCAGGACCAGCGCGATGACCTCTGATGCGGTGAACGACAGCTGACGAACGGGTGCGAGCTCACGGGATTGCTCCCGTGACGTGAGCGGACGTGCATCGCCGCCGGGTGCACCGGGGCGCGGTTGGCCCTGAGCTGTCGCGGGACGGGCGCCGGTCATGGGGTGAACCCTAGTAATCGGGCGGTCCGGTGCCGGTCCGTGCCGGGTGGGCGCCGGGTCGCGTTGCTGGCGGTGGCTGGCGCGACGACGCGGGCCCTCGACAAGCAGACCAGGACGGGCCGTCAGCCGGCGATCTCGGACAGCCTCAGCATTCCCGTCGGGGCGTCTGCTTCGACCGGCAGGTAGACCCGCTGGATGGCCACGACCAGGGAATCGGCGATCGCGTCCCGCACGGCGTCGTCGGCCAGCGCACGGGAGTCCCCTGGACTGGACAGGTAGCCGACCTCGACGCGTGCCGCCGGCATCCGGGTGAACCGGAGCAGGTCGAACCGGCCCACGTGGGTGCGGCAGTCGCGGAACGGCGTCCGCGCGAGCAGCTCCCGGTGCAGCAGCCCGGAGAAGCGCTCGCCGGTCGTGGAGATCGAGCCCCGCGTCGGGCTGCCGTAGTAATAGGTGGCCACACCCTCGGCCGCCGGGTCGGAGTGGTCGTTGCAGTGGAGCGAGACTACCAGGTCCGCCCCGGTCGTGTTGGCGAACTGTGCACGGTCCGTCTCCGGCAGGCTCTCATCCGTGGCGAGTTCGGACCGCGTCAGGTACGCGGTGACCCCGACCGCGCGGAGGCGCCCGACGACGCGGTTGGCGAGGTCCAGGCAGACCTCGGCCTCGGTCAGTCCCCCTCCGACGGCCCCACGGTCGGCGCCGCCGTGCCCGGGGTCGATGACCAGGACCTTGCCGGACAACGCCGGACCCGCCCGGTGCAGCTGTTCGATGTCGCGGAGGGCGTCGGCACGGCCCCCGACGACCCGGGGCCGGGACAGCCGCCGCAGTGCACCGAACGTGGCAGGCCCGCAGGTCCCGTCGACGGGCAACCCGTAGTTGGCCTGGAAGTCGCGCAGACAGTGGTCGGTGCGCGGTCCGAACAGCCCGTCGACGCGGCCGACGTCGAAGCCGAACTCGAGCAGGCGATGCTGCAGGGCGGTCACGTCGTCGCCGGTGAACGGGTGGCCGGCTGCATACCAGAGGACGCGGTCGCCCAGGGACCAGCGGGCCTCGTCCAGGTGGGCCCGGGTCGTCGGGTCGAGCGCACCGGTGGCCGGCAGGCCGCGGTGCTGCTGGAAGCGGCGGACGGCTCCGGCCAGCGCGTCGGGGGGCGCCGCCGAGTCCGCCGGGAGGAAGCCGAGCGCGGCGAGCAGGCAGGGGGCGTCGCCGGGTCCGGCTGGGACGGTGCCGACCGGGGAGCCCGCGGTCTCGCTCACGCTTGGGTCCTCCAGAGGTCGAGGGCGGCCGATCAGGACCCGCGTCATCGTAGGGGTGCGGCCGCCGCGCGGGGCGGACGCGTTCCTCGGTTCCCGACGACGCCGGCCGGACAGGCGACACACGCAGCACCGCCCGGACCGGGAAGGGTCCGGGCGGGTGCCGTCAGGTGTGCGTTGCCGTCAGAGGAACTCGGCGAGGTCGGCCAGCAGAGCCGACTTGGGCTTGGCGCCGACGATCGACTTCACCAGCTCGCCGCCGCGGTAGACGTTCAGTGTGGGGATGGAGGTGATGCGGTACGTCGACGGCGTCTGTGGGTTGTCGTCGACGTTCATCTTCCGGAACTCCATCTTGTCGCCGTTGGCGCCGGCGATCTCGTCGACGACCGGGCTGACGGCGCGGCACGGACCGCACCATTCGGCCCAGAAGTCGACCAGCACGGGCTTGTCGGCATTCAGGACGGACTGCTGGAACTCGGCGTCGGTGACCGGCGTCACGGAACTCATGGGTGTTCCTCTCGGTGTGCGGGTGGGAATGGATGGCTGGATGGCCGGCGTCGGTGCCCGGCGGCTGTCAGGGACGGGTTGCGGCACCCACGGGCTCGGCCGAGTGCGCGGACGGGTCGGTCCTGGGGGGCAAGGGGAGCTGCGCGGTCCCGGTGTAGCGGCCGCCCACCAGGCTGTCGAGCAGGCGCGCATCGGTGGACTCCTCGACGGCGACGGCCGGCGTGAAGCCTTCCCGCGCCGCCAGCCAGCGCTCCGCGTCGAGTGCGGCCGCACAGCCGGAGCCCGCCGCGGTGATGGCCTGGCGGTACGTGTGGTCGACGAGGTCCCCGCAGGCGAACACCCCGTCGGCGTCGGTGGTGGTGCCGCGGCCGGTGACCACGTAGCCGGACGCGTCGACCGACACCTGACCACGGACCAGCTCCGAGCGCGGCTCGTGACCGATCGCGACGAACACGCCGGTCACAGCCAGGTCGCGGACCTCGCCGGTCTGGGTGTCGCGCAGCTGGAGCCCGGTGACCGACTGCTCCCCGGAGATGGCCACGACCTCGCTATGCCAGGCGAACGAGATCTTCGGCTCGGCATCGGCGCGACGCCGCATGGCCTTGCTGGCGCGCAGCTCGCCGCGCCGGTGCACGACGGTCACCGAGCGGGCGAACCGGGCAAGGAAGGTGGCCTCCTCCAGCGCCGAGTCCCCGCCCCCGACGACGGCGATGTCCTGGTTGCGGAAGAAGAAGCCGTCGCAGGTGGCGCACCAGCTCAGGCCGTGCCCGGACAGCCGATGCTCCTCGGGCAGCCCGAGTGTCTTGTACCGCGATCCGGTGGCGAGGATGACGGCGCGCGCCCGGTACTCGGCGTCGACGGTCCGGACCACCTTGACCTGGCCGGTCAGGTCCATCGACACCGCGTCGTCCCGGATCAGTCGGGCCCCGAACCGCTCTGCCTGCTCACGGAAGGCGGCCATCAGCTCGGGCCCCTGGACGCCGGCCGGGAATCCGGGGAAGTTCTCCACCTCGGTGGTGTTCATCAGTGCCCCGCCGGCGGTCACCGAACCCTCGAGGACCACCGGCGCCAGGTCGGCGCGGGCGGCATACACGGCGGCGGTGTAGCCGGCCGGTCCTGATCCCACGATGACGAGGTCGTGAAGAACGTCGGTCATCGTGCTGGGTCCTCCCGACGAGGCGCTGGGCGAGGTGATCTGGAATGGCGTGCTCCGGGCCGAGGGCGATCCGGAATGAGGTGTGATCTGGACCTCAGGTCTCCCGGGTTGGTGAACGAGGTCGTGCGGCCGGCCATTCCCCGGGCCGACGCCGCCCGGGCAGCGCGACGGACGGGCTCGCGTCGGCTCAGCGAACCGGGATCGTCAGGCTGAGCTCGGCCGGTCCGCAGACGGTGGCCGTCACCTCGACCAGCAGTCGAGCGCCACGGACAGGGGTCACGGCGAGCCAGGCCGGCTGCCCGGCGAACGCCACCACGCGGTGGGCGGTCGGCGCCGAGCGCGACGGGCACACGGCAGTTGCGGCACGGCGGTCATCGGCCAGTCTCCGAGCGGCGGCCGAGGCCGCCGCCGGGGCCAGCTCCGGTACAGCCGGGTCCGGGGTGGCCGGGTTGGGTGCGCGGGTGCCCGGCGTCAACCGTGGGCCGGCCACCGCGCCGGGGACCACCGCGCCGGGGACCACCGCATCGGGAGCCACCCCACCGGGGGAGGCGGCCCGCGGGCGTGGTGCGCCCGTTCCCGCCGGCCCTGCCGCTGCACTGCCGGTGGCCGGGCCGCGAGCAGACGCCTGAGCGGCCGGGGTCGCCGCGGCCGGCGAGGGTGCTGGCGATCCACCGCCGGTGGGGCCGTCGGTGGTGCGGCCCGTACCGGCCGCGGGGGCACTGCCGGCGGAACCGCTGGTCGAGCTGGTGCTGTTGGCGGAGCGGTGAGCCAGCTGCGGGACGGCGATCGCCAGCACGCCGACGGTCGCGGCGGCCAGGGCGAGGGACCGGGCGTGCCGGCGGAGGGGACCGGGCGCCCGGGCCGGCGCACCGGCCGGCGCCCGGGCCGGCGCCCTGGTCGGCACTGGGACGGACCGACGGGTCGGGTCGGCCCGCTCCACTGTGGCGGCCCGCAGTGCGCCGTCCAGCCGGTCGGCGACCGCCGCCGGCAGCGTTGGCGGCGGCTGGTCGGCGAGCAGAGCCGACACCGCGGCCAGGTCGGCCGCGTGCCGGGCGTAGACCGCCCGGGCCGTCGGGTCGGCGGCGAGCCGCGCGGTCAGGCGCTCCTGCGCGGCCGGGTCCAGCGCGCCGGCTGCCGCGGCGGCGACGGTCCCAAGGTCCGGAGTGGTCCTCTCGGGGGATGCGGGGTCCGGGGATGCGGGGTCAGGCTGTCCCGGGTCGCCGGCCGGGCGTCCGTCGGTCATCGGACGCCCCCGGAACCGCGCGCTGTCCCCATCGCCGATCCGACGGCCGGGTGGGGGCCCGCGGTTCCCTGCCGGGTGCCGTCCGTTCCGCCGGGCGTGTCGCCGCTGACGGCGTTGCCGCCGACCGTCAGACCGGCCAGGTGCCCCAGCAGTGGCACCAGGCGGGCTCGTGCCCGCGCGCAGCGGCTCTTCACCGTGCCGACGGGACACTCCAGGACGGCCGCCGCGTCGGCGACGGAGAAGCCCTGCATGTCGACCAGGACCAGCGCGGCCCGCTGGTCCAACGGCAGGGTCGCCAGCGCGGCGCGGACGTCGAGCCGGACAGCCCCGGCGTCGCCCAGGTCGGGTGCACCGGCCACGGCGACCTCCCGGTCCGGGTCCTCGGGCAGCGGGTCCGCCGGCCGCGCCCGGCGGCGACGGACCCGGTCCAGGCAGGCGTTGACGACGATCCGGTGCAGCCAGGTGGTGACCGCGGCGTCGCCCCGGAACGTCTCGGCCCGCCGGAACGCGGACAGCAGGGCGTCCTGCAGCGCGTCCGCCGCTTCCTCCGGATCCCCGAGGGTCCGCAGTGCGACGGCCCACAGCCGGCCCCGGTGGCGGCGGACCAGTTCCGCGAAGGCATTCGGGTCGCCGGCGACATGGGCCAGCAGCAGCTCCCGGTCGCCGTCGACCCCGTCCGATGGCCGCGCACCGCTCACCCGCGGACAGCCAGGGTCCGGACACCGCCGCGGTACCAGCTGCCGTCGCGGGGCAGACCGGTCAACCAGACCAGCAGGTAGCGGGTGACGACCGGCGACGGCGGTCGCAACCGGACGCCGGCGCCGGCGCCGGTCGCCGCGGCAACCACCTGCAGGTCCGACAGCCGCACCGGCGGTGCGGCCGCGAGCCCGGCGGAGCGCAGCTCGAGGTCGGTGCCGTCACCGACGAGCCCGACGTCGACCTCCGCGACGGACTGGACTTTCCCGAGGTCGACCAGCAGACCAACACCGCTCTTCAGGCCGCCGAGGCGTGCGGATGCGTAGCGGCCGGTGCGCCAGGCGGTGGCGGGGTCCGAGTCGGTCGCCAGGCCGACCGTCCCCGGGTCCTCCCGACGGTCGGAGCCCTCCGGGTCGAAGTCGCGGACCGACGCCACCGCCAGGCGGGCGACGGCCGCGGCCGGTTGCCGTCCCGGCCCGTCGGAGGCCGGCGGGCGAGCGTCGCGGACCAGGCCCGCGGGCCCGCGGACGCCGAACTGACCGGCGCTCTGCCAGGCGAGCAGGCCGGCGCCGAGGCCGACGAGGGCCAGGACGGCGACCGCTGCGACCCGTACCCCCCGGGTCCGCGGCAGCTCGGCCCGCTCGGCGCCGGCCCGCTCCGGCAGGCCGGTCCCCGCGGTGGCGATCGCCGGTCCGGACATCCCGGACAGGTCCGGGCGGACGGTGACGTCGGCCGGCTGCACCCCGCCGCTCCCGTACGACCGGACGGCGCCGGACCCGCCCGCTCCGGGTGCACCGCCGGCCCCGCGGTCGTCGACGCGCGGCATGTCCCGGACCGTCAGGCCCAGCGCAGCCGAGGGGGTCCCCGCCGGGAGCAGAGCGGTCGCCGCGAGCTCACGCAGCTGCGGCAGCGGTGTGTTCGCGTCGACGGCGGGGGCCGTGACCTCCCCGAGCAGCCCGGCCAGCTCCCGCGCGGAGGAGATGGTCGAGGTCGCCCCCGCGCGGCCGAGGGCCCGAAGGGCGAGCAGGTCCAGGCTCCTGGGTATACCCGGTCGGACCTGACGGGGGCCGAGCACGCGCCCGTGCCGCCGGGGTGCCGGCGGCAGGACCGAGGTGCGCCGCGGCTCCCGGATGCGGTAGACGGAGTCGGCCGGCCACCGCGCCTCGTCGGCCAGCGGCCAGCGGCCGGTGAGTCCCGCGTAGAGGAGCGCGCCGAGGGCGCGTACGTCGGTGTCCCGGTCCGCGGACGGTCCGGCGTCGGGTACACCGGCAAGCGCCGCGGCGACCTCCAGGCCGACGATCCGCACCGCCCCGGTCGCCGAGACGAGCACGCGGTCCGGGGTCAGCAGGCGGTGGGTCAGCCCCGCGTCGTGCACGGCGGCGACCGCCTCGGCGAGCTCGCGGGTCAGCAGGGCGGCGCGCTGCGGGTCGACCGGGCCCCCGGCCAGCAGGTTGGTCAGCGACCGACCGGAGACCCACTCCTGCACGACGTAGACCACGCGGTGCCCGGGGCTCGGCTCGTCCTCGTCGGCGTCGTAGACCCGCAGGAAGTGCTGGTCGACGGCAGTCGCCGCGCGACGGGCGGCGGCCAGCAGCGCCTGCGCCCGGACGTCGACTGCCCCGACCGCCAGCACGCTGACCTCGCGGCCCAGCACCTCGTCGGTGGACCGCCACAGGACCGCGCCGAACTGACCGGGCAGCAGGGCCTGTAGCCGGTACCGGCCGGACAGCAGCACCCCGGAAACCACTCGGGGCAATCCGTCCGGTCCCGGTTCGGGCTCCTGTGCTGGTTCGGGGTCTCGGGCTGGTTCGTGCTTCTGGGCCGGCCCGATACCCCGGAGCGACCCGCCGGCCGAGCCGTGTCGTGCCACCCGGGCCACCCGGGCACGAACCGTGCGCGCGCCGCCGGCGTCGCGGTCCGTCACGGAAGGCTCCGTCCCAGCGGTCGAACCGGGCTGCAGACGCCCAACAGGATAGGCGCGTCCCTGATCCGGCGGGCGGTCCGAGTGGCCCGGGTGCAGTGACGCGGATCAGGCGGCGGCGATCCGCGCTCGGATGCGGCGGACGATCCGTAGACCCGTCGCGCCGAAGAGCAGCGTCAGGGCGACACCGATGACGACCCAGCCGACCGTGTCGTAGTGCTGCGCGGTGACCTGGAATGGTCTGGACGGCCCGAGGGGCACGCCGCCGGGTGTTGTCACCGTCGCCGTCACCCGGGTCTGGCCGTTGCTCCGCGCCGCTGCGCGCACGGAGACCGTCGTGCTGTCGGCGGGGGCAACGACGACGACCCTCGGGTTGGGGGCGGCGATGTCCAGTCGCAACGCGTTCTCCGAGTGCAGCAGCAGGCTCACCCGGACCCGCTGCCGGAGCCGGTTGGTCACGGTGATCGGGAACCGGCCGTCCCCGCTGGACAGGGCCACCGACCGCGCCGCGGGCACCGACACCGCACCGGTCAGTCCGTCGAGCACGCCGGCCACGGCGGTGCCGAACCGGTCGTAGGCGGCGTCGTTCCCGGACCACTGACGCGACAGCAGCTGTGCGCCGGCGACGGCGAACCCAGCCGTCACCGCCGTGGGCTCGGTCAGGATCGTGGCCAGCGCGGCGACGCCGCGGGTCAGGCCGGCCGCCTGCCGGGGCTGGCGGGGATCGGCAGTGGTGAGCGTGGTGCCCGGGTCGGGTGCGACCCGGGTGGCGGGGTCGGGAACGCCGGTGCGGACCGTCACCGGTCCGCCGGGGGCCTGGCGGGTCACGTCCGGCGCCGGCACTGTCCAGTCGTCGCCGGACGGGGCGGGCGACAGCACGGGAGTCGGCAGCAGCGCCGGGTCCCAGGTCGGCGGCAGGCACACCAGGACCGGCAGCGGCGAGGTGGCCGCCATCGCGAACACCGCCGTCTCCGCCAGCAGCCGCTGGCGGCGAGCCAGGGCGCTGCCGGCGGCACCGAGGACCCGATCCAGGGTCGCGTCGGCGCGGATCGCGATGAGCGGGGCACCGGCCGCCCGCGAGTCCTCGACCAACGGCCGGAGCGGGGTGGTGGCCGGGTCGGCCAGCGCCGGGGTGATGGTGGCCGACGACACCAGGACCAGAGCGGCAGCGGCCTTACCTGCGCCACCCTGGGCCGTTCCCGCCGCCGTCGCTGCACCCGTCAGCCCTGCGGGGTCCAGGGTTCCGGACGCGTCGGTGGACGGCCAGGTGAGCGGCCGGGTGGTCAGGCCGGCCGCACCGGCGACGGCCACTCCCCGCTCGACGGCCGCCCGGAGAACCGCCGGCGGGGTGCTGCCGGGGTCCGGGTTGCCCCACGGCAGCAGCAGCACGGTCGTGCCGGCGGCCGCGGTCCGCAGCCTGGACAACCAGGCGGCGGCGACCGCGGCGCCGCCGCCGGGCCGCGTCGGCAGGGACGGGAGGTCCGCGTCCGCCAGCGGTCCGGACACAGCGGTGGGGGCGGTCGGCCGCGCCGGTACGCCGGTGGTGCCCGGCGGCGCGGGCACAACGGTGGGGGCCGGCAGCGCCGCGCTGGTGCCCGTCCGTTCGGCCGAGCCGGGGGCCAGCACCCGGTAGCCACCCGCCAGGGCGGTCGCCTCCTCGAGCAGCATCGGGTCCAGCACCAGTTGCGGCCGGGCCAGCGCCCCGGTGCCCGGGGAAGCGGCGGCGAGGACGCGGCCGAGCCGGCCCGTCGGCGCCAGCGAGGCCGCCAGGTCGTCGTCGACGAACACCGTCCGGGACAGTCGGTGCGGGCGGTCGACGAGCGGTACCAGCACCGTCATCGGCACCCGTCGTCCCGCCGGGACCAGCGGGAGGACGGTCCGCTCCGTCGCGACGGCGGACCGGCTCCCGTCGGGCAGGGTCGCGCGGATCTCGACGTCGACCGGGTAGGCGCCACCCTCGGAGACCCCGAGGTCGGCGACGGCCACGTCGAGGTGCACGGCAACCGTCGCCCCGGGTTCGAACGAGGCCGACAGGTCCGCGTACCGGCTGGTCAGCAGGGTGGCGCCCAGGATCGGGGCCGCGCTGTCGAACGCCTCGGCCAGGCCGGCCCGGATCGTGACCGGTTGCCGCAGGTAGCGCAGGTACGCCTGCACCGCGGTCAACGGGAGGGCGCCGGTGTTCCGGACGGTTCCGTCGACGACCAGCCGGCCTCCCCGGCGTAGCACCGGCGTCACCGATGCCAGCGCCAGGGTCGCAGCCGCCCGCGGCGGCGATCCGCTGGGGTCGGGCGTCGGACCGCCGGTGGGACTGGTCGGGCCGGGGCTCGCGGCCGGTGCGCCGGCTCGCGGGCCACCCGGCGGCGGTGCGCCGGCTCCCGGCCCGCCCGCCAGCGGTGCGCCCAGCGCGGACCCGGTGGCAAGCAGGAGCGTGAGCAGCGCGACGAGCAGGACCGGTGCAGCGGTGGCACGCCCTGCGGTTGTCACCGGGGTCGGTACTGCGGACGGCACGGGCACCGGGACCAGCACGGGGGTGCGGTGGGCGACGGGACGGTGGGCGACAGCAGGGTGACGTCGCAGTCGGTGCGCACGGGCTCCCCTCGCCTCCGCCGGTCGTCGCGGCGATGCTAGCCAGGCAGCAGGCGGCCCCGGCTGACTCCGCTCCCTATCCTCGGTCGACGTGAGCGAGCCCACCCGACCAGCGCCCGCCCGGGCGGGTACGGCGGGGGCGCTCGCCGTCGTCGCTCCCGTCGTCACCGAGCTCGGTGCGCGGTTCGACGCAGCCGGTCACGAGCTCGCCCTGGTCGGGGGCAGTGTCCGGGACCGACTGCTCGGCCGCTCCGACACCGACCTCGACTTCGCGACGTCGGCGCGGCCGGCGCAGACCGAGGCCGCGCTGCGCGGGTGGGCCGACTCGGTCTACGGCGTCGGGCGGGCCTTCGGGACGATCGGCGCGGTCAAGGACGGCGCGACGGTCGAGGTCACCACCTACCGCACCGAGACCTACGACCGGGAGTCACGCAAGCCCGTCGTCGAGTACGGCGACACCCTCGACGGCGACCTGGCGCGACGGGACTTCACGGTCAACGCGATGGCGATCCGGGTTCCCGCGCTGGAGTTCGTCGACCCGTTCGACGGCCGGCGGGACCTCGACGGCCGGGAGCTGCGGACGCCGGGCCGGCCGGAGGACTCCTTCGACGACGACCCGCTGCGGATGATGCGCGCGGCGCGGTTCGTGTCCACCCTTCGGTTCGTCGTCCACCCGTCGGTCACCGCGGCGATGACCGCGATGGCCGAGCGGATCACGATCGTCTCGGCCGAGCGGGTCCGGGCCGAGCTGGAGAAGCTGTTGCTCGGCGCGGACCCGGTCGGCGGGCTGCGGCTGATGGTGAACACCGGCCTGGCCCGCCACGTGCTGCCCGAGCTGCCGGGGATGCAGCTGACAATGGACGAACACCACCGGCACAAGGACGTCTACGAGCACTCCCTCACCGTCCTTCAGCAGGCGATCGACCTGGAGGACCGGCTGCCCGGCGGCGGGCCGGACCTGGTCAACAGACTGGCCGCGCTGCTGCACGACGTCGGCAAGCCCACGACACGGCGCAACGAGCCGGGGGGTGCGGTGAGCTTCCACCACCACGACGAGGTCGGCGCCCGGTTGGCCCGACGACGGCTGACGGCGCTGCGGTTCCCGTCGGCGGTCGTCGACGCGGTCGGCGACCTGGTGGCGCTGCACCTGCGGTTCCACGGCTACGGCGACGCCGGCTGGACCGACTCGGCGGTGCGCCGCTACGTCCGTGACGCCGGCGAGCGACTGGAGCGACTGCACGTGCTGACCCGCGCCGACTGCACGACCCGCAACGTCCGCAAGGCCAACCGGCTGGCCGCGGCCTACGACCACCTCGAGGAGCGCATCGCGGTGCTGGCGGCCGAGGAGCAGCTGCAGAGCCTGCGCCCGGCGCTGGACGGCACCCGGATCATGGCGGCCCTCGGGGTCGGGCCCGGTCCGGTGGTCGGCCGGGCCTGGGCTCACCTGAAGGAGCTGCGGATCGATCAGGGGCCGATGGACCCGGCCGAGGCCGAGCGGGAACTGATGTCCTGGTGGGCCGACCAGCCCGAGTCCCGTCCGACCCACGCGGGCCAGACCAGCAGCACCACCAGGCAGCCGAAGCCGACGAGCGGGTAGAGGTCGCCCCCGATCAAGGCCCACCAGGGCCAGTGCAGGTAGGCCTCGTCCCCCCGCTCGAACCACCACTGCGGGCCGGCCGCCAGCACGGCGGCCAGCACCAACCCGGACGCCCACACGACCGGTCGCCGCCCGCCGACCAGCGCCAGGACCGCCGGCAGGGCCCACACCCAGTGGTGACTCCAGCTGATCGGCGAGACCAGCAGCCCGAGCAGCCCGACGGCTCCCAGCGCGGCCACCGTCGCCCCCGCCCGGTGCAACCGGCGGGCGGCCACGGCGGCCACGGCGAGGCTGACCAGCGACAGCACGGCGGTGCTGGCGGTGCTCGCGGCCCCGGACCCGAGGGCCCGGGCCGAGAGCCCGGTCCATGCCTGGTTGCCCGGCCATCCGGGCAGGCCGGCGCGGGAACCGTCGAACACCAGCCGGGTCCAGTAGCGCCACGAGCTGTGCGGGGTCAGCGGCACGACGGCCAGGGTCACCGCGACCGCCGCCCCGGCCTGCCGGGCAGCGGCCCGCCACTGGCCGGTGACGACGAAGTACAGGACGAAGACCCCCGGCGTCAGCTTGACCGCGGCGGCGACCCCGCTGAGCAGGCCCCGCCACCGGGGCGGGACGACGAGCGCGTCGGTGACCACGAGCAGCAGCAGGAGCAGGTTGACCTGGCCGAAGTCGACAGTCTGCAGGGCGGGCTCGAGCCATACGGTGACCGCCACGGCGACGGCGACGGCGACGGGCGGCAGCCCGACCCGCCGGCCGGTGAGCACACAGACGGCGATCAGCGCCGCAAGTGAGGCGGTCGCCATCAGGACCGCGGCGACCGGGAACGGGACCGCTGCGGTCCACGCGAGTGTGACCAGGCCGGCGGGCGGGTAGGTGAAGGGCAGGGCGGCCGAGGTGAACGCCAGATTATACACCGGCCCGCCGCCCAGCCACGCCAGCACCGCGTCCCGGTAGACCTCGAGGTCGAGCGGATTCGCCGGGGTGATGGCGGCCCGGATCGCCCGGCCGGTGACCGACAGCACCGCCAGCACCAGAGCGCCGTACCAGGCCGGCCGTCCGAGCGCCCACGCCGGGAGGGCGGTCTGTCCGGCCCCGTCGGTCGGCGCGGTCCGCCGGGCGGAGCCCGCGGGCGCGACCCGCGGGGCGACCCCCGCGGGCACGGTCCGCTGCTCGGTCAATGCAGTCGTCCTTTCGTCCCGGCCGGTGCCCACCACTCGCCAGTCTCCGGCGAATCGTCGCATCCACCGGTACCGCCGGTCCGGACCGGACCGTCCGGGCGCGTTCGCCCTACGATCGGCCCGGCAGACGACCGCGCCCGAGGTGAACAGCGGAGACCGATGGCCACGACGAAGAGTTACCCCGCGGCGTCCGATCCGGACGTCCACGACGCGACCGGCGAGGCCGCGGGGGCGTACGTCGACGAGGCGGGGGCAGCCGGGGAGCAGCCGCCCGCCGACGACCCCGCCGACGGGGTGCGACGGTTCGCCGGCTGGCTCGCGATCGCCGGACTGGTCGGGTTCGCGGCCGCGTTCGCCCTGACCGTCGACAAGATCAGGCTGATCCAGGACCCGTCCTTCTCCCCGAGCTGCAACTTCAACCCGATCGTCAACTGCGGGAACGTCATGCGGACCGGCCAGGCCGAGGTCTTCGGATTCCCCAACTCGCTGATCGGGGTGGGCGGGTTCGCCATCGTCGCCGCCGTCGGGCTCGCGCTGTTGGCCGGGGCCCGCTTCCGCCCGTGGTTCTGGGCCGGACTGGAGGCCGGCACGGTCTTCGGCCTGGCCTTCGTCCACTGGCTGGCGTTCCAGTCGATGTTCCGCATCGGCTCGCTGTGCCCCTGGTGCATGGTCGTGTGGGCGGTGGTCATCCCGACCTTCGTGTCGGTCACCGCGTACACGACGCGGACGGGGCAGTTCGGCGCCGGGCTCGTCCCGCTCGGCCGCTGGGTGCGCCGCCACCATGCCGAGATCCTGATCGTCTGGTTGCTCGTCTTCGCGGTGACCGCCGGCGTCCGGTTCTGGGATTTCTGGCGCACGTACGTCTGACGTCTGACGTCTGACATCTCGCGCTCGGCGGCGGCCGCGCCTGAGGTCGGCCGACGCCCATGCGGCACCATGCCGGTGTGCGCGCGGGTGAGCTGTCGGCGGAGCGGCTCGGCGGCCCACTCGGTCGGCACGCCGGGCGGTTCGTCGGCTGGTGGCGACTGGACCGGGTGCTCGTCGCGGTCGTGGCCATCAGCTTCCTGGCCGCCGTGGCGACCCGGCAACCGTGCTTCGCCGACCAGTACAGCCGCGACGGCCCGCTGTACAGCCGGCTGTGCTACTCCGACGTCCCGATCCTGTTCCGGGAGCGCGGACTGGCCACCGGACAGGTGCCCTACCTGCAGGGACGCCTGGAGTACCCCGTCGGCACCGGCCTGGTGATGGAGGCCACCGCCGTCCTCACCCGGTTGCTCTTCGGTTCCGGGGACTCGGCCGCAGTCGCCTCGGTCCGCTACTACGGCGTGAACATCGTCCTGTTCTTCGCCCTCGCGGTGGTCACGGTGCTCGCCGTCGCACGCCTCGCCGGCCCCGGGCGCGGCCGGGACGCGCTGATGGTGGCCGCCGCGCCGTCGCTGGCGCTCGCCGGGACGATCAACTGGGATCTGGTTCCGGTCGCCCTCGCGGTGCTGGCACTGCTGGCCTGGTCGCGGTCGCGCCCCGCACTCGCGGGTGTCCTGCTCGGCCTGGGCGGCGCGACAAAGCTGTGGCCGCTGTTCCTGCTCGGCCCGCTGTTCCTGCTCTGTCTGCGGTCGCGTCGGATGGGCACCTGGTGGCGGGCCGCCGGGTCCGCGGCGCTGGCGTGGCTGGTGGTCAACGTCCCGTTCATCGTGCTGGCACGCGACCAGTGGGAGGTGTTCTGGCAGTACAACCGGACCCGCGGGGCGGACCCGGATGCGCCGAACTACGGCTCGGTGTGGAATGCGCTGGCCCGGGCCGGGCACCAGGTGTCGAACCCGGACCAGCTGGCGACCGGCCTGTTCGCGGTCCTCTGTCTGGCGATCGGCGTCCTGGCCCTGACCAGCCCGGTCCGGCCGCGGGTCGGCCAGCTGGCATTCCTGACGGTCGCCGCGTTCACCCTCACCGGCACGGTCTATTCACCGCAGTACGTCCTGTGGCTGCTGCCCCTGGCGGTACTGGCCCGGCCCGTCTGGCGCGACATCCTGATCTGGCAGGGCGCGGAGACGCTGTACTGGTTTACCGTCTGGTGGTACATCGCGGGGGCGCTCGCCCCGGGGGGGGCCGACCCGGTCCCCGTGGTCTACCTCGCGGCGGTCGGCCTGCGGGTGGCCGCGCAGCTGTACCTGGTGGCGCTCGTCGTCCGGGACATCCTCCGGCCGGCACATGATCCCGTCCGTTCCGCCGCCGGGGCAGCCGCCGCTGCGCCGACCGGGCGGCTGACGGCAGCCACGTGAGCCGGGACGACCCGGCGTCTCCTGCGGCTCGCGGGCCGGCCGACGCGGTGCCGACAGCGGGCGCGGACCGGTCGATGCGCGGCGCGCTGGCCCGGCTCGGGGCCGCCGACCGCGAGGTGCTCGGCTGGTGGCTGGTGAGCCGACTGGGGTTCCTGGCGGTGTTGTCGATGGCGCCCGCGGTCTTCACCGGACTCGGCGACCGGGCCGGGAGCTCGCCGTCGCCGGCCGGTGCGCTGACCCGCTGGGACGCCGTCCACTTCACCGCGATCGCCGAGTTCGGGTACACCCCCGGCGTCCCCCCCGCGCAGCAGCCGACCGGTGTCCCGCTGGAGGCGTTCTTCCCCGGGCTGCCGGCACTGCTGGCGCTGTTCCACCTGATCGGGTTCCCCTACGCCCTGACCGGCGTGCTGTCCGGCCTGGTCTTCGGCGGCGTCGCCGCATGGGCGCTGGCGCGGCTGGCGCTGCTCGAGCCCCGGACGGGAGGCGATGCACGGACCGGCGGCGTCGCCCCGGTAAAGGCCGGGACGGGGGTCCGCGCGGCGGTGCTGTGGATGGCCGCGCCGCTGGCCGTGTTCGTCGCCGTCCCGTACAGCGAGGCGCCGTTCGTCGGGCTGGCGTTCCCGGCGTGGCTGGCCGCGCGGCACCGGCGCTGGGGCCCGGCGGTCGCGCTGGCGGCGGGGGCGTCGTGTTTCCGCATCGCCGGGCTGTACCTCGCGCTCGCGCTGGCGGTGCAGTTCCTCGTCGTCCAGCTGGGCGACCGGGGAAGCGCCCGGACCGCGCGGGACTGGCGGCTGGCGCCGCTGTTCGCCGTGCCGGTCCTGCCGGTCGCCGCCTACTTCGGCTACCTGTGGCAGGCGTCGGGCAACTACCGGCTGTGGTTCGACGTCCAGGCGCAGGTCTGGTACCGCACGTTCACCTGGCCCTGGTCCTCGCTGGCGACCACCTGGGTCAACGCCTTCGGCGGTCGCCAGTCTCCTGACTACGCATGGATGTTCGGCGCCGAGCTCGTCGCGTTCGGCGTCGGGGTCGTGCTGACCGCCGTCCTGCTGTACCGCCGCCGCTGGGCCGAGGCGGTCTTCGTCGGCGCGCAGCTGGCCGGATACGTCACCTCGTACTGGCTGATGTCGGTGCCGCGGTCCACGCTGACCTGGTGGCCGCTGTGGACGATGGCCGCCGCCGCCCTGAGCAGGCGACGGTGGCTGCTGCGGGGTTGGCTGGTCGTGTCGGTGTCCCTCGCCGCGGTGTGGGCCGCGGCCTACCTTCGCTCCCAGTGGGCGGGTTGACCGGGTCTGCTCCGTCTGGTGGTCGGCCGCGGCACGACCGGCTGACCACCAGACGCCCCGCGATCAGCCGCCGTGCTTGGCGAACTCCTTGGGGTCCTTGTCGACGACCTCGATGCCCCCCGAGTGCTGGGCTTCGAACGTCGCGAAGGCGACGGCGATGTCGTGGCGTTCCTGGCGGCTGGCGTGGTGGCGGAAGTCGGCGAGGTCCTGCCGCTCCTCCTCGCCCATGTGGTCGCTGTTGGCCTCCCGGGCGGCGACCACCGCCTCCCACCACGCGTCGGTGCCCACCTCGTGCTGACCGACCTTCTGCGAGGCGTCACGGATCTCGTTGTGGTCCTTGATGACGTCGGTAACCTCGCTGGCGGCGCTGTCCTCCCCACCACCACCGGTGCCGATCTGCAGCAGGCGGGGGTAGAACAGCTTCTCCTCCGCGGCGGCGTGCACGTCGAGCAGGATCTTCAAGCGGCCCCAGATCGCGCTGAGGGCCTCGGTGTCGGAGCGGTCGATGTCGTCGAGGTAGGCGAACATCCGGCGTTGGTCGTGATGGTCGTTGAGGATGAGATCGGTGATGTCCATGGGTTCCTCTCGTTTCGGGTCGACGGTTCACCTTCTACCCGCCGCGGGCCGCCGCACGTCGGCGAGGTCCCTGGTCACCCATCGGCGGGGTCGATGTCGGCGCGGCCGACTACTCTTGCCCGGGTCGCCGCGGTCGGGGCCGGTTCACCGGTACCCGGATCACGGTCGGACACGCAGCAGCCCTCCTGCCACGGATCGACCGTGGCCGCCTGAGTCCAGAGGAGGTGGGGTACCCGCATGCGTAAGTACGAGCTCATGCTCATCCTCGACCCGGAGGTCGAGGAGCGATCGGTCGCGCCGAGCCTCGACGCGTTCTTGTCCGTCGTCCGCAACGGCGGCGGCACCGTCGAGAAGGTCGACGTCTGGGGACGTCGGCGCCTTGCGTACCCGATCCAGAAGAAGTCCGAGGGCATCTACGCGGTCCTGGACCTGTCCTGCGAGCCGGCGACGGTGCAGGAGTTGGACCGTCAGCTCGGCTTGAACGAAGCCGTCATGCGGACCAAGGTCATCCGGCCCATCGTCAAACGCGGTGCCTCGCGTCGCGCGGCCGAATCCATCGCGGCCAAGGGCTGACGGTGGCCGGCGAAACCGCTATCACCCTGGTGGGGAACCTCGTCGACGATCCGGAGTTGCGGTTCACCCCGTCCGGGGCGGCTGTCGCCAACTTCCGGCTCGCGTCGACGCCGCGGACCTATGACCGCGCCAGCGGTGACTGGAAGGACGGCGAGACGCTGTTCCTGAGTTGCTCGGTCTGGCGGCAGGCCGCGGAGAACGTGGCCGAGTCGCTGCAGCGCGGTACCCGGGTCATCGTCAGCGGCCGGCTGAAATCGCGGTCCTACGAGACCCGTGAGGGCGAGAAGCGCACGGTCTTCGAGGTCGACGTCGACGACATCGGGCCGAGCCTGCGCAGCGCCACCGCGAAGGTGACCCGCGCCCAACGGTCCGGCTCCAGCGGGTTCGGCGGGGACGACCCGTGGAGTTCCGGCTCCGGCGGCGGCGGCGGCCAGTCCGCGCCCCGCGGGGAGAGCGCACCTCGCGGGGAGTCCCTCCCGCGCGGGGCTCCCGCATCCCGCGGGGATTCCGCACCGGCCCAGGGCGACGCGCCGCGTAGCAACGACCCGTGGTCGGGCGGCTCCTCCGACGAGCCCCCGTTCTAGACCGCGAACTCCTCGACCTCCTGACACGACTGACGAAGGACAACTGACATGGCAAAGCCGCGCGCCCGACGCTCAGCGCCGCCGCCGAAGCCGATCAAGCAGGTCCGCCGAAAGGCGCGGGCCCAGTTCGGCAAGAAGCTGGACCTGATCGACTACAAGGACACCGACCTGCTGCGGGCATTCATGTCCGAGCGGGGGAAGATCCGCGCCCGCCGGGTCACCGGGGTCACCCCCAAGCAGCAGCGCGAGCTGACGTTGGCGATCAAGAATGCCCGCGAGATGGCGCTGCTACCCTACGCAACCGCCGGACGCTGAGGAGGCACGCCGTGAAACTCATCCTCACGCACGAGGTCACCGGTCTCGGTGAGCCCGGCGACATCGTCGAGGTGAAGAACGGGTACGGCCGCAACTACCTGGTGCCCCGCGGGTTCGCCACGCTGTGGACCAAGGGTGGCGAGCGGCAGATCGGCTCCATCCAGGCGGCACGCAGTACCCGCGCCGTGCACGACCTGGACGCCGCGCAGGCGATCCGGGGCCGGCTGGAGGCCCTGACGGTGCCGTTGGCGACCCAGGCCGCCGACACCGGTCGGCTGTTCGGGGCGGTCACCGTCTCCGACATCGTGGAGGCGGTGTCCAGTGCCGGGGGCCCGTCGCTGGACAAGCGCCGGGTGGAGGTCAGTGCCCCGATCCGCACCACCGGGACCCACAGCGCCAGCGTGCGACTGCACCCGGAGGTCGTCGGGACGATCACCCTGCAGGTCAGCCCGAGCTGACTCGACGCTTGCCGCCACCGGTGCCCGGCCCGCCCTGTCCGGGCGACCGGGCACCGGCGCGTCTACCCACCGCAGGACCACTGCCGGGGAGCGGGTCGGCTCGCCTCGACCGCCGACGGCCCCGGCCGGTCGCGACGCGCCGGACGAAACCCCGACGACGCCGAGCAATTCCCGTCCACAGGCGGTGCGCACCGTCCGCCCACGTCAGCGACCCGATCGTGCGTTGTGCACAGGCTCCGTCCCCAGGGGGTCGCGCAGGCCCGTCCACAGCCGGCCCGCGGGTCGTCCCCAGAACCGCCACCCCTGTCCCCACCCCCTGGGGACAGGCCCGGGGCCGGCGCTGGGAGATCGACGAGGTGCCGGGCTAGCGTTCCCGAGGTCGCCACGGGGGCGACTCCTGGACCCCACGAGATCCCCGGTAACCGTGTCCGTCCTGCGATGTCGGTGTGCCGGACACGTCCGATCGGAGGAGAGATCCGCTTGGCGTATGCCCCCGGCATCCGCGTCCTGTCGGTCGGTCGTGAGAGGACTGAGACGTGAGCGTCACCGAGTTCCCCGGCCGGGCCCGCGGGCAGTCCCGCGAGACCGACCGGGCCGAGCGCGGTGACCGGGCAGGCAGCGACCGTCCCGGGCTGGACCGGACCCCACCTCAGGACGTCGAAGCCGAGCAGTCGGTGCTGGGGTCCATGCTGCTGAGCAAGGATGCCGTCGCCGACGTCGTAGAGATCACCCGCGGGCCCGACTTCTACCGTCCGGCGCACGAGGCGATCTACGAGATCGTGCTGGACCTCTACAGCCGCGGCGAGCCGGCGGACGCGATCACCGTCGCCAACGAGCTGGAGCGCTCCGGCCAGCTTGCCCGGGTGGGGGGCCGCCCGTACCTGCACACGCTGATCGAGATGGTGCCGACCCCGGCCCACGCCGCGGAGTACGCGGAGATCGTCCGTGAGCGGGCGATCCTGCGGCGTCTGGTGGAGGCCGGGACGCGGATCACCCAGATGGGGTTCGTCGGCGACGGGGACGTCGACGACATCGTCGACCGCGCCCAGAACGAGGTCTACCAGGTCACCGAGCGGCGGACGAGCGAGGACTACGTGTCCCTCGGGGTGTCGTTGGAGTCGACCCTGGAGGAGATCGAGGCCATCCACGGCCACGACGGGAAGATGGTCGGGGTACCCACCGGCTTCGCCGATCTCGACGAGCTGACCAATGGGCTGCACCCGGGCCAGCTGGTCATCGTGGCGGCCCGCCCGGCCATGGGGAAGTCGACGCTCGGGTTGGACTTCGCGCGGTCCGCGGCGATCGAGAAGGGATTGACCACGGCGATCTTCTCCCTGGAGATGAGCCGGTCGGAGATCACGATGCGGCTGCTGTCGGCCGAGGCCCGAGTCGAGCTCGGGCGGATCCGCCAGGGCCGGATGGGCGAGGAGGACTGGGCGCGGATGGCCCAGAAGATGGGCAACCTCTCCGATGCACCGCTGTTCATCGACGACAGCCCGAACATGTCGATGATGGAGATCCGGGCCAAGTGCCGGCGGCTGAAGCAGCGGCACGACCTGAAGTTCATGATCCTGGACTACCTGCAGCTGATGAGCTCCGGCAAGCGGGTCGAGTCCCGGCAGGTCGAGGTGTCGGAGTTCAGCCGGCAGTTGAAGCTGCTGGCCAAGGAGCTGAACGTGCCGATCGTCGCAATCGCGCAACTGAACCGCGGGCCCGAGCAGCGCACCGACCGGCGGCCCATGCTCGCGGACCTGCGGGAGTCCGGTTCGATCGAGCAGGACGCGGACATGGTGATCCTGCTGCACCGCGACGACTACTACACGAAAGAGGCATCCGAACGGCCGGGGGAGGCCGACATCATGGTCGCCAAACACCGCAACGGTCCGACCCGGGACATCGCGGTCGCCTTCCAGGGTCATTACTCCCGGTTCGTCGACATCGCCCGCTACTGATCCTGCGGTGCACGGCCGGACCGGGACGACGAAGGAGGGCCCGACATGGGTGTGCGTAACCGGGAACGACGAGCGGCCAAGAAGCGGGTCCGCCGCGCCACGGGAGGTCCCCGGCCGACTCCGCGGGCGGACTCCTCGGATGGCAGCCCCGGTCCGGCCCGCGCGTCCGGCGCGTCCGGCGAGCCCGGCCCGTTCGGCCCGTTCGGCGCCGCGCAGCAACCCGGCCCCGATCCCGACGCCGTCCTCCGGGGCAGGCTGCTCGACGCCGCCGACACGGCGGTCACCGGCGGTCGCGACGACGGCGTTCTCGCGGCGAGGGTCGGCGTGCTGCTCGGTCCAGAGACGTCGCACAGCGCGCGGACGGTCGGCCGGCTCGCCGCGACGATGGCCGAGTCGATACTGCTGGGCTGCTGGCGACACGGCTGGCAACCGGCGGACCTGGTCGCGGTGGCCCGCCGACGGCTGCCGGCCGGGTACGCGCCCGTCATCGGCGCACTGGTCCGCGAGCTCAGCCGGCGGTCCCCGGCGGCCCGGGTGGATCCGCGCTGGGCCGCCCAGCTGGCCGCCATCCCCGACGACGACCCGGAACTGGCCGACCAGGTGGGTCGGCTCTCGACCTGGGCCCAGACATCGGCGGGACTGGCCGCGGCACTTGCGGTGACGGGACTGGGACGGTCGCTGCCCCAACTGCCATCGGACATCCCGCTACCCGGGCTGGCCACCGCGCAGCCCGACCGAGCCGAGGGGGTGGACAGCCGGGCCCTAGCCCGGATCCGCGCGCTGTTGGCCAAGGCGGAGTCCACGACCTTCCCCGAGGAGGCCGAAGCGTTGTCCGGAAAGGCACAGGAGCTGATGTCCCGGTTGTCCATCGACCGACTGGTCGTCGAGGCGGCGGACGGTCCCGGGCCGGTGGTGCGGTTGCGCCGGATCTGGCTGGACCCCCCGTACGTGCTCGCGAAGGCCCAGCTGGCGGACGCCGTCGCGCAGGCCAACCACTGTCGCGTAGTCGTGTCCGAGCGCCTCGGTTTCGCCACGGTCTTCGGCGACGCGCGGGAATTGGACACCGTCGAGATGATGACCACCTCGCTGCTCGTGCAGGCCAACCGGGCGATGCTGGCGCACGGCCGGCAGGTCGACCGGAGCGGGCGGTCCCGGTCCCGGTCGTTCCGGCAGTCGTTCCTGGTCTCCTACGCCCTGCGGATAGGGGAGCGGTTGACCCAGGCGGCGGACGGGGTCGTCGCGGCCGCCGACCGTAGCGGGGCGGAGCTGCTGCCGGTGTTGCGTTCGGTCGAGCAGCGGGTGACCGACGAGGTCGGCCGGGTCTACCCCGCACTCACCCGGGCTGGGGCCAGCGTCAACGACGGTGCTGGTTGGGCGGCCGGACGCGTCGCTGCCGACCAGGCCGCCTTCGACGTCCACGGTCCGATCGCGCGGTAGACGAGAGACGATGGGTGGGGCCGCCGCCGCGGTCCCACCCATCCACCCGCTCGGTGATGTCCCCGCTCGCCGGGGACGACCGGGCTCAGCCCAGGTAGCGGCGCCAGGGACCGCGGATCGCGAAGACGTGACCGGGCTCCTGCACGTTCGCGAAGAGCACGACGCCGTCCGGGCTGAACGTCGGTCCGGTCATCTCGCTGTAGACGTTCACCCCCGCGTCCGTCTTCTCCTGCACGATCAGGTTGCGGGCGACCGCCTGCGTGCCCGTCTCGCGAGTCCAGCTGAGGATGTGGTTGGCGCCGTTGCCGTCCTCGGCGAGGATCACGTTCCCGTAGGGCGAGACGTGGACGTTGTCGGGCCCGTCGAAGGCCAGGTCGAGGCTGCGGCCCAGGCCGGTCTCCGGGTCGATCGTCTCGTCGTGCAGCCGCTCGTTGTACGGGTAGTACGCGACCAGGGTGAGCATCTCGGTCGCGTAGTCCAGGTACCACAGCTGCCCGTCGTGCTTGGTCGCGTCGGCCGGCAGGTCGCCCGGCCCGAACGCGAAGCTCGCGACGAAGTACATGCCCCGCTTGTCGCCCCAGGCGCCTTCCAGCTTCTTGGACCGGGTGACCGTCCCGTCGGGGAACTGCTTGCGGGTCGAGGTGGTCGTGGCGTGCCGGTCCGGAACCTTCGTCCAGCGGGTGCGGAACGGGCGACCGATCTGCGCCGACGTCACGTAGGCCAGATCCGGCAGCACGCTGCCGTCCGGTGCCAGCACGACGAGCGCGTCGAGCCGTCCGTCGTTCTTGCCCAGGGTCCGGGCGATGTGCGGCCGCAGCCGGTAGCCGGTCGGCGCCGTCCACCGGTAGAGCAGTCCGTTCGGACGGCCCGCGTCCTCGGTCAGGTAGACGACCTCGTTGCCGGGCCGGACGACGACGGCCTCGTGGGCGAACCGGCCCCAGGCACGGATCGGCTGCGGCGTCTGCTTCGCCGGGACGTCGGGGAACGCCTCGAAGACGTACCCGTGGTCCTGCTGCAGCGTCCCGGTGCCGGCCTTGGCCTCGGTCTCCTCACATGTCAGCCAGGAGCCCCAGGGGGTGATCCCGCCCGCGCAGTTGCCGACCGTGCCGGACAGCGCAACCCACTCCGAGCGGCGGCGACCGTTGCGGGTCGTCTCGATGACCGTGCAGCCTCCGCCGAGCACGCCGCGGTCGTAGACGGTGCCCTCGACCAGGGGGACCGGCTGCTGCCCACCGGGAGAGATCTCGTGGTTCTGCACCAGCCGGAAGCCGGTCGGGGTCCGCACCGCGCCGGTGCCGTCCGGGCGGGCCGGGGTGGTGCCGATCACCCGACCGGTGCCGTCGTGGATCTCGGTGACCCCGGAGACGGCGACGACCTCGTAGTCGAACCCGCGCGGCAGGGCCAGCAGCTCGCCAGGTGCGGCCTTCAGTGGCGGGAAGAGCCGGGCCGGGTCCGCAGCGGGTCCGCCCCGGCTGGCGGCGGTCGCGGTGGCCGCGGGGCCGGCGACCGCGTCGAGGCCGGCGGTCGCGGCGACAACGCCGGCGGTCGCCGCACCGCGGGTGAGCACTTGGCGTCGGTTCAAGGACATCCGTTTCCTCCGTCTGTCGGGTGGCTGACCGGCGTGAGGCTGGCCTAACTCCGTGAACGGGCGATGAACCCGAGCGGTCTCGCAGGATGGACGCCGGTTCCACCGACCGTGCGCCAACGTGGAGTGGCGAGTCGATCACGGTGGGCGGCGGTTGGTCCGGTGAGCCCCCGGAGTCCCGCACCCGACCGATGACCCTCACCGGGCCGGCCACGCCCACCACTCCCCCACCGGCCACTCCCCACCAGGCCACGTCGGACCCGCAGCGGCCGCCGGCGCGGCTCACAGCGGCGCAGTAGAGGGCAACGAGGCCGCCGGCCCACCGAGCCGGGTCATGCCGCTGTCGTTGATCACCGAGGAGTTCCGGGTGCTGGGGACCCAGCCGGACGGGGACTCGGTCCGGTTCTTCCCGGCCGACCCGCAGGCGTGGGCGACCACGAGGCTCCGGGCGCGGGTGAACCCGACGCCGCCGGCGGTGTCCGGGTCCGTGCTGACCCGGCTCGCCGACACCCACGGCCGCCCCGTCGCCCTCGCCTACGCCGGGACCCCCGCCGACACGGGGATCACCGCCGCCGACCTCGGCGCGGTGCAGGTCGACGTCTCACTGCTGCGGCGGTCGGTGAACCAGGGGCTGCTCGCGGACGGGCTGGTGTACCCGGACGTTCTACGCCAAGCTCCACGTGGACCTGCGCGCCGAACTCGCCTGTTCACCGTCCCCGACGGGCACGCGACCACCCTGGACACCCTGATCGAGGTCACCGGGCAGACCGTGCGCCTGACCCTCCCCCCGGAGCGGTCGTGTTCGCCAAGAAGTCGCAGCCTCGCGCTCCAGACAGTGGGTGTGATCCAGGGTGTGATTAAGGGACCAAGGCGGCTACCGTCGGGAGATGACGGTGGTGGGGTCGGCACGACCGGACTTGGTGGCCCACGCGCGGGCGATGCGGTCGGAGCCCGCTGCGGTGGTGGCGGGGTTGCGGGACCTGCTGGGCGCGCGGCTGGTCGCATATTTGGGTGGGGTGAAGGAGACCCGGGCGGTGCGGCAGTGGGCTGACGGGTCGCGGGTGGTGCAGGACCCGACGGATCAGCGTCGGTTGCGCCTGGCGTTCCAGGTCGCGGGTCTGCTGGTCGAGCGGGACAGCCCGGCGGTGGCGCAGAGCTGGTTCCAGGGAATGAACCCGCAGCTGGGGGACCGGGCGCCGGCGCGGGTGCTGGTCGAGGACGACCTGGATGAGGCCGGCCCGCGGGTGCTGGCCGCGGCTCGGGCGTTCGCCGCGACCGACTGAGTGGACACCGGCTGGCACGCGTTCGGGCCGGACCCGGGTGACATGGTCACCGTCCGGGGGCTCCAGTTGCAGGTCGATGTCGACCCGGGGGTGGTGTGGCGGGTCGGGTACCGGCCGGACCCGTGGGCGTGGACGCCGTGGCAGTACGCGGTCGGCGGCCGGTTCGGTGGCCGCTGGGATGACCCGGCGGGGGAGTTCCGCACCGTGTACGCGGGCGGGTCGCTGCTGGGATGTCTGCTGGAGGTCCTCGCCCCGTTCCGCCCGGACCTTGTCCTGGCCGAGGTCGTCGAGGGGATCGAGGAGGACCCGGTCGACGCCGAGCAGTACCCCACCGGCCCATCCGGGCGGGTGCCCCGGGACTGGCTGCTGCCGCGGGTCGCGTCGACCGCGCGGCTGACCGGCCGGTACGTCGCCGTCAGCCACATGTACTCCCTCGGGTCGCTGCGTCAGCGGTTTCGTCAGCTCGCCCGCCGGCTCGGGCTACCGGACCTGGACGCGTCGGCGCTCAAGGCAGCGCAGCCGCGGGAGCTGACCCAGACGATCGCCCGGTGGCTGTACCGGAGCCCGGCTGACCCGGACAGTCGGCCGGTCGACGGGGTCCGGTTCGACTCGCGTCACGGTGACGGGGTCGCGTTGTGGGCGGTGTTCGAGCAGCCCGGCGACCCGGCCGTCAGCCCCCAGCTCACCGACCCTGCCGAACACCCGCTGACCGACACCAGCCCCGACCTCCTCCAGGCGCTCGCGACCCACCGGCTCACCTGGGCCGACTAGTCGGCCGAAGCCCCGCGGGCGCAACTTGCGGTCACCGCCGCCGGCCAGATCATCGACGAGCTCCAGCTCGGGACACCACCACCGACACCGCCGCCACCGCGGGGACCGGGCAGCTTGAGGAGGTGACCGCGTGACGGCGGCCCGGCGCGAGCCGACCATGAGGGGCATGACCGGCCCGGCCGCGCCGAATCTGGCGCCCCCGAACGTCGGGCGGCTGCGCATCGTGCTGGCCGAGGCGGCCCGCTGGTACCGGGAACGGCTGCTGACCGACCGCCCACCGCTGGCCGTCGCCACCCTGACCGACCGGGGGCTGGTCGACCTGGCCGCGGTCACCCCGGCCGGGCGACGCTGGCAGCTCGGGTACGCCCCCGCCGGCCGCGGATCGGCCGCCCTCGTGCAGCACCCGCGCGGGGCGGGGTTCACCGACCGCGAGCTGTTCGACGCCGGCGTCGCCGTACCCGGCCGGTACGCGGGGGTGATCGACGCCCTGCGACACCGGCTGGTTGTGCCGCTGGTCGACGATGAGGGCGTCGTCGGGTTCACCGCCCGTCGGCTGTCCGACGCCGACACCGCGGTCCCCAAGTGGGTGAACACCGCGACAACCGCCCTGTACCGGAAGAGTGAGTACCTGCTCGGACGAGCGCAACAGGCGGACCTGATCGCCGCCGGACGTGGCCGGCCGGTGCTGGTCGAAGGCGGCGTCGACGCGATCGCCGTCAACCTCGCCGGGCACATCGGCCTCGCCGCCGGCGGCACCCGCCTTACCCCCACCACGCCACCGCACTCGGCCAGGTGCTCGGCGCCCCGGCGGTCCGCTGCTGCTCGCCTACGACAACGACCCAGCCGGGCAGACCGCCACCGTCCGGGCCGGGGACCTGCTCGCCGGCCTGGACGCCCGCGTCGTCGAGCTCCCGACCGGAATGGACCCGGCCGACGTCCTCGTGGCCACCGGGTTCCGCGGGCTGCGCCGCGCCCTGGCAGAGAGGGTGCCGCTTGTCGACGCCGCCATCACCACCCGGCTGCAGCGCTGGGCAGCCCACACCGGGAAGCCTGTCGCGCTCGTCGACGCTGTCCGCGAGGTCACCCCCCTGGTCACCGGAGTCCCGCCCGCCGACCGGGCGCGGTTGGTCAGCCTGATCACCGGCCGGCTCGACCTCCCGGTCGACCGGGCGAAGTCGATCATGCTCAGCAGCAGTCCGACCGTGGCCAGGGCTATGACGACCGCAGCGAACCACCCGGTCATGGAACCGGTCAGCCAACCGACCACGTAGGCCGCGAAATTGCCCGAAACGATCACCAAGAGAAGTATGATCTGCCCCGCGATTCTCGGACAACGTCTTTTGCGCTTTCAAGCTGCTTTTTGGTAGCCGGCGTGGGTTTCGCTGGGTGTCTGGTAGCCCAGGCCCGAGTGCAGTCTTTCGCTGTTGTACCAGCT